>LWDU01037584.1_pt1 | contig 122404 bp, 97 predicted proteins | sample 727161 | NCBI WGS metagenome assembly LWDU01 (sample SAMN04566230, study PRJNA314399) | hydrothermal vent metagenome | isolation source: deep sea hydrothermal plume seawater | place: Mexico: Gulf of California, Guaymas Basin | collected 2004-07-11
CCTGCTGCTGGGCCATGAAGGCGCGGACCTCAGTCTCGAATTCCTCTGCTGGTTGGGCCTTGACCACAACGCGTTCCACAGGAGCGACTTCAAGCACATCGATTCGAGAACTCAGCTTGCCCAGTTCCTGACGCAGGGTCAGGACCTCTTCGAGAACCTGGCTGTCCAGGGGCAGCGCGGTCTGGACGGGAGCTGGCTGGGCTGGCGGGCCCGGGCTGAGCAGGTAACTGGTCACCGCGGCGCTGGCTCCACTCAGCAGAACCACCAACAAAAGAGGCATGGGGCGTAAGTCATTCATGGCCTCCAGCATACCCGCGCCGGATCCGACGAATGCCCGATCTTGCTTGAAAGAGCCAGTGGAGCAACTGGTGTTGTGAGGGGCGGCCTATGGGCAGGAATGGGGCTCTGGAGCCGTTTCATGCTGTTCAATGCAGCATGCATTCACAATTGGGGGGTTAGCGGCGCACCCGGAACTGATCCTGCCACTCCTTCGACTTCAATTTGGTTTCTGCAAGATCGCCGTATTGAAGTCGCAGTCCCCGCAGGCCCTCCATCAATCCGCGCGTCAATTCCTCGCAGTCTTCCTGGCCAAAAAGGTTCATCCGTTCATCAGGATCTGTTTCGAGATCAAACAGCTCCCAGGTTCCGAACTGATAGTAGTGGATCAACTTGTGGCGCTTTGTGCGGATGCCGTAGTGCCGTGCCACCCGGTGAATGCTGGGAAAGGCGTAGTAGTGATAGTAGATCGACGAGCGCCAGTTCTGGGGGTCTTCTCCTCGTAGCAGAGGCACCAGAGAATCCCCCTGCATTCCCTTGGGAGCGGTCACTCCAGCTGCTGCCAAAAAAGTCTGAGCGTAGTCGAGGTTCTGTACCAGGTGCTCGTCCACCGATCCCGCTGCCGCAACCCCTGGCCAACGCACGATCAATGGCATTCGCAAGGACTCTTCATACATCCAGCGCTTGTCGAACCAGCCGTGGTCTCCCAGGAAGAAGCCCTGATCCGATGAGTACACAACGATGGTGTTGTCCGCCAGCCCGCTGGTCCGTAGATAGTCAAGCAGCCGCCCAACACTGTCATCCACCCCGCGCACCGTGCGCAGATAGTTCTTGATGTAGCGCTGATACTTCCATCGCACCAGTTCCTTGCCCGTCAGTTTGGCTTGCAGGAAGGCCGCATTTCGTGGTTCATAGGCCGCATCCCAGGCTGCCCGCTGGAGTTCATTCATGCGCGCCAGATTTCTGAAGCCACTGGAATCATTGGCAAAGCCCGACGCCTGATCCCATCCCTCATGCTCACCTACAAAGAGGTCATAGACCAGGTTCATGTCCCGGTCCACTTCCATTTCCTGCAGCCGTGCCACGACGGCGTCATCCAGGTGCGCATCAAAGAGCGTAGCTGGCTCGGTCACATGCTTGTCTTCCCACAAGTCCAGGTGCCGCAGGGGCGGCATCCAATTGCGGTGGGGCGCCTTGTGCTGGCACATCAACAGGAATGGTTTTTTCGAATCCTCGCGCCCTTCAAGCCACTCAAGCGCCAGGTCCGTCACGATGTCCGTGCAATAGCCTTCCAGCACGCGCTCTCCGTCCGCCGAGATCAGTTTTGGGTTGTAGTAGTCCCCCTGTCCCGGCAGGACCTCCCAGTAATCAAAGCCCTGAGGCGAAGATCCCAGGTGCCATTTCCCAAGCAGGGCCGTTTCATACCCTGCCCCTTGCAGCAACTTGGGAAAGGTGACCTGATCCCCATCAAACCGGTCGCCGTTGTCCCGGAACCCATTGTGATGACTGTGCAACCCTGTCAGGATCACAGCGCGACTGGGCCCGCAAATACTGTTGGTGCAGAACGAGTTCCGAAACAACATGCCTTCCGCCGCCAACGCATCGATGCGCGGCGTGGGATCCAGCTCTGCAAACGCCGACCCATAAGCCCCAATCGCATGGGGCGCGTGATCATCGCTGAAGATGAAGAGGATGTTTGGGCGTGGGGATTGCTCTTGGCTGGAGGCGCAGTCAGTCAGCAACCCACAGCAAACGAGCGCGGGGGCAAGAATCATGGCGGGCATCCGAATGGGGATCATGGCCATCCATCCTAAGTCCTGCGCCAGGCCATTGAGTAGTTTGCGAAGCAAACTGTGCGTCTGCCTGGAATTCGTCAGCGGTTACTGTCTGGCCAGCCTCAACCCCCGCCGCCTTCTTTCAGCATGCGGCGCAGGTAATTCAGTTGTCCTCGATGCCAGGAGAGGTGGCAGCATAGTTGGACCAGGAAAAATCCAACGCTGCGTCCCTCGTGTTGGGGGGGCGTAATTGGCATGTCCTTCTGCACGTCCTCTTCGCCGAGATCGGCAAGTGCAGCAAGTGTCGTGGCCTGGGTTCGTTCAATCTCCTGGAGGATCTCTTCTTTGCTTGCATCGCGACGTTCGAATTCGGCCTGGCGGTCACGCTCATAGTCGTCCTCTCCCAGTCCATGCCCTATGAAATGGCGGAGGTTGCCGCACAGGTGCAACGCCAGGGTTCCGACAGAGTTCTTGACTCCCTCAGGCACCTCCCAAAGATCTTTCAGCGGGGTGTCTTCCACCTCCTGGGCCAGGGCGCCCAGATCGCGCACCACAATCTCTGCGATATCAGCTGTGAACTTGCTTGTCATTTTTGGATTCTCGTCAGAGTGACATCAGGCTGTCAGGCGGTGGGCAGGTCAAGTCTCTTCTTCTCCAGACACAGTTGTGTCCTACGGTTGAGTTCCTACTTTCCTTTCATCAATTCCTTCGCACTCAACCCCAACTGAAACAACTCGCCGCCAGTCGCACTCCGCAGGGTCCCTGTCAACAGGTCTTCCTCTCCAGGTGTCACCACCAATTCCAACCAGGTCTGGGGCGTTCCCAGATCCTTCAACAGCCCAGGGTGTGGCTGATTTGCTGTGGCGATGATGTGGTCATGGATCGGGGATGAGATGAACTCCACCAGCGGGTAGCCAGCAAGAGGGATGGTTTGGTGGCGAATGACCCGTGAGCGGTGGATGTCGCCACCCACGAGAACCACTCCGGAGATCTTGTTGTCGCCAATGAAGCGGAAGAGAGCGTCCCTCTCGTGTCTGTAGTTGCCCCAATGGTCCGACTTGCCGGGGCGTACGGAGCCATTCCAGACCATGCCGGTGACGAGGATCTTGACCGGGGCGCTGGAAGCCTTGAGAGCCTTGCACAGCCAGGAGTATTGGTCGGCCCCCAGCAGGGTGGGCTTTGAGGGATCGGCGGGGCTTGGTTCGCAGGCGGCGTACCAGCGGGCATCGAGGACAAAGACCTCAACGGGCCCGCGGCGGAAGCTCGTGTAGATGCCCTTGGTCTTGTTGTCGCCGAAGGACGGATTGGGGCGGTGCTCGATAAATGCCTGGCGGGAGTTTTCTTTGCCCTTGAGCTGGCCGTTGGTGTCGTTGGCGCCAAAATCGTGGTCGTCCCAGGTGCTGATGATGGGGGTGCGGCGGGCGATGGCGGCAAAGGGGGGAAAGGTGTTGAAGTCAATGTAGCGTTGGCGCTGGACTTCCAGCTTGGTGGTGTCGATGTAGGGGGTGTCACCGATGCAGAGCAGTACATCGATGTCGCGGGCGGCGATGGCGTCGAAGCTTCCAGCGGTTACCTTGTCCTGGCGCGCGCAGGAGACGAAAGCAAGGCGTACGGGCTGGGTGCTCGTGGGCAGGGGCGCGGTGCGGGCGAGTTGGCCCTCGGACGACTCCTGAAAGTCGAAGGCATAGCGATAGGTGGTGTCGGGCTGCAGACCTTCAAGGGTGATGGTGATGCATCCCAGGTGTTCGGGCAGGGCAGTGGCCTTGGTGCTGATGCGCGCGCTGGGGTTTTTCTTGGACCAGACGGTGAGGGTGACCTCTCCGGGGTCGGTCTTGAGCCAGACGGACATGCTGGTAGGGGTGACGTGCCCGACCAGCGGTCCTGCGATCAGGGTCTGGGGCAGGGTGGGTTCCTGCGCGTTGGGGGCGATCAGAAAGGCGGTGAAGAGGACGGATCCGATGTTCATGGGGCCTAGCCTAAGGAAAAACATGGCGCGCGGGAGGGTCTCAGAACCAGTCATTCTGGTGCTTTGGAGGGTCCAGTACCGTGTTCTTCTTCGGGGCAGAGAAGGGCTCTGGCGGTGCGCAAGGGGCACCGCAGGAGAGGGGGTCTTGTGGGTCTTGGGTACCTGTGGTTGAATCCTCTTTGCGTGGCCCTGCATCCCGGTTCCCAGGGGGTGCGGTTGTCTGCGTCCCTTCACAGGGCCTAGAACAATCAGTGCGTGGTGAGTACGGCGAGGCGATGCAGAAGTCAGCGCCTGGCTCAGGCGCGTCACTTACATGAGTTATTATTCGGCATGATCCAATCCTTTCTTATTGCTCCTCCCTTGCTCCGTTGGGTTGCGCCCATGCTGACCCTGTTGCTGTGCACTGACGCCACAGCGCAGTTCGGCCCTCAGCAGGTGATCTCGAACAACGCGGATTTCGCCTACACAGCATTCCCAGCAGACATCGATCTGGACGGAGACTTGGACATTGTCACCTCCTCTTCTTTGGACGACAAGGTGGCTTGGTTTCCAAATGATGGCAATGGGGTTTTTGGCCCGGAGATTATCGTTTCTTTGGATGTGAAATATGCCACGTCGGCCATGGCATTCGACATGGACGGCGATGGGGACATTGACATTGTTGCGACGGGAGCCGCAGATGACGAGGTCTCCTGGTTCCGCAATGATGGGACGGGCAGCTTTGGCAGCGAGCGTGTGATCAGCGACGAGGCCGATCAGGCACGCTATGTTTGGATCGACGACCTGGACGGCGATGGCCTCTTGGACGTGCTTTCGGCCTCCTTTGGGGATGACAAGGTTGCCTGGTATAGGAACGAGGGCAACGGAGCATTCAGTGATGAACTGCTCGTGTCTAATACGGCTCTCAGCGCGCGCTGCGTGGTGACCGCTGACGCGGACGGGGACGGGGACCCCGATATCTTTGTGGCTTCGGCCGGGGACAGCCGCGTTGCCTGGTATGAGAACTTGGGTTCAGGAGCTTTTGGTCCTGCGCAGACGATTACCACCGATGCCAACACCGTGATTTCGGTCTACGCCACCGACCTCGACGGAGATGGCGACCCGGATGTGATCGCTGGGGGCAACGGACAACCTTATGTGACTTGGTACGAGAACCTGGGGGGTGGCACATTTGGGCCACAGAAGGTGGTCAGCACCTCGGCAATCCACGCGCGGGGCGTACATGCTGCGGACCTCGATGGGGACGGGGATCCGGAAATCCTCACTGCTTCCTGGATCGATGGAAAAATCGCCTGGCATGAGAACCTGGGCGGTGGGAACTTTGGTCCCCAGCAGGTTGTGACCACCAATGCAGAAGGAGCCCACTCGGTCTGGGCCGCGGATCTCGATGGGGACCAGGATCTGGATATTTGTTCTGCTTCGGCGGTTGGGGATCTGATTGCCTGGTACGAGAACATTGGCAGTGCGGTGACCCTCTACTGTTCACCGGGGGATCTGAATTCTGGTGGCACCTCGGTTACCCTGGGTGGATCTTCTTCCACAGGACCCGGTGTGTTTCATCTGGAAGCAAGCGGTGGTCCTGCGCACGAGTTTGCCTACTTTCTTGTGTCGGCCACACCTATTGCGCCGGGCGCTGTCGTGGCGGACGGGCACCTTTGTCTGGGTCCACCCCTTGGTCGCTACTCCGGGCCCGGGACGAACTTGCACTCACTGGGACGCTTCAACCTGAATGGCGTGCTGATCAATCAAGTGGGCAATTCGAGCGTTCTGAGTGGATACGATGTGCCCAGCAACCTGCCCAATCCGCCCGGTGGCGTGATCGCTCCTGGAGATACTTGGCACTTTCAGCTTTGGTACCGTGACGGGCTGAGTTCGAATTTCTCTGACGGGATCTCAGTGACTTTCTGATTCGGGGCGTTGAGAAGAGGGCTTTGGGGAAAAGAACACCCTTTGATTCAGTACCGGTGGGCTTTGGGTTCGTAACCTGTCGCCCATGGCATCTTCCAGACCCAAGCGTATCGGTGTTCTGACCGGAGGCGGGGACTGCCCAGGCCTGAATGCGGTGATTCGTGTGGTGACCTTGGAGGCCATAGCTGCTGGCATTGAGGTGCTGGGCATCGAAGAAGGCTTTGAAGGGCTGGTGGAGGGCAAGTTCAGGCCTCTAGGGCTGCGAGATGTGCGCGGGATCCTGGATGATGGGGGCACGATACTTGGTTCCTCAAATCGCTCGAATCCCAGCCATTACCGCGTGGGTAAAGACAGCAACGGGGATGCGGTCTATGAGGACCGCGTGCCCAGCTGTTTGCAGCGGATGCGTGATCAGAACATATCTGCGCTTGTAGTCATCGGTGGTGATGGCACCATGACTTGCGCTCAGCCATTTGTCGACGCGGGCATCAATGTGATCGGTGTGCCCAAGACCATCGACAATGACATCGAAGGTACCGAGATCACCTTTGGTTTCTTGACCGCAGTGCAGATCGCTACAGAGGCTCTGGACCGCGTACGCACAACCGCCGACAGCCACGGACGCGTACTGGTGGTAGAGGTCATGGGGCGCAATGCAGGCTGGATTGCACTCTATGCGGGCATTGCTGGGGCAGCGGATCAGATTCTGATCCCCGAGATGCCCTATTCCATCGAAGCAGTTGCGGAACATGTCCAGCAGAGGGTGGCGGAACGTGGCTCCACTGTGCTCTGCGTGGCCGAAGGCGCGTGTCCCATCGGCGGCGAGCCGGTGATCAAGTTGGTTGACCCCACTTCCCCGGATTCGATTCGTCTGGGAGGGATCGGGCCTGTGCTGGCCCACGAGATCGAGTCAGCCACCGGGATCGAGTCGCGTTCGGTTGTGCTGGGGCACCTGTTGCGGGGTGGATCGCCCACGGCCGCCGATCGCATATTGGCCACCCACTTCGGGCACCATGCCCTGGGGCTGTTGCTAGATGGGCAGTCCTCGCGCATGGTGGCTCGGGTGGACGGCAATATGACCTCGGTGGACATTCGCCTGCCCGCTGGCAAGCAGCGACTGGTGCCTCCGGATCACAACATGGTGCGCACCGCCCGTGGCGTTTGGACCGGTTTTGGGGACAGGCGGGAGAAGGGTCGCTGACCCGCGCCAGGGGCAGTACACTGCGCTCAGACCCATGCCCGTCCTCGATGCACAAGCCCTGATTGACAACCGCGTGCAAGCCCTGCGTGACTATCACAAGGCCTGCGGTCTGCCACGGGCGGAACTCGATGTGTCCGGGGGTGTTGACAGTGCGGTATTGGCGGGGTTGTTGGTCTTGGCCCTCGGGCCGGAGCATTTGACTTTGGTCTACTCCTCGATTCATAGCGGGGAGGCGTCGCGTCAAAGGGCCAGCGCTTTGGTCGAGGCCCTGGGTGCTCGCTTGATTGTGCATGAGCTGACCGAGGTCTATGACGAGTTGCTGCGGGACATGCGCCGGAACCTGAAAGAGGCTGGGTTTGACATGCAAGCGGTTGAAGCGCGTATCGACGGCGACGGTCGCGTACTTGGCTCCATGCGCAGTTGTCTGCGGGCTCCTCTGGGGCGTGGGTATCTGCGCCTGACCGGTCCTGGTGTGCGCCACGGTACGGGCAACGAGTGCGAAGACCGCTGGTTGCGTTTCTTTCAGAAGGGCGGCGATGGTGAGGTGGACACCAATCCGATCGCCATGTTGTCCAAGGGCGAGGTCTATCAGTTGGCCTGGGCTTTGGGCCAGCGGCTTTCATCGCAAGAGGCCTATGCCACGATCATCACCGCACCGCCCACGCCGGAATTGTGGGGCCGCGAAGATCCACATACTGATGAGGAAGAGATCGGCGATTACCTGGGCCTAAGAGGGCATGGGGAGACCTTCTACAGTTACATCGACCCGGAAACCGGGACCTACGCGAGGGTTGGTCTGATCGAACGCGTGGCGCGCTTTGCGGATTCGCCCCAGGGGGTCGGCTTGTTTGAGGACAGCGAGGATCTGGCCCGGGAGGAGGCACGGATCGGGGCCTTGATTGAGAGTGCGGAGGGAGCTCCTGCCATGGCCGGACTTGACGCTGGGCTGGTGGCCGCTCTGTTGCGCGCCGCTCGGCGAGCAGAGCGTTTCACCCGTCACAAGATGAATCCCAACTGTCCGACCTTGGGAGTTCGGGCCGATCTTGCGATGCTGACTGACGAGCTTCCGTGAGCTAGAACAGGGCCGGGATTCCCAACAGCAGGGCAGCCAGCAGAGCCAGCTGCAAGAGGCCCGCAATCGCACCAACGATCAAGCCAAGTATGCCCAGCTTGCGGTCGGCATTTCCTTGCGCGGCAACCGCCCAGCCAGTGCGCAGGGCACGCATGGGCAGACCCAGTTGAAAGATGAGGCCCAGGACAATGGCTACTCCGACCGGAGAGCTCGCCACCGAGCCTCACGATCCGCAGAGCCAGCCCTGGTCGTTGGCCAGACGAGCGAGAGCATAGGTGCCCAGGGCGCTGAGGATGCCGAGGGAGCCGTGTAGTGCGGACTTGCCGCCGGATGGCTGGGGAGCTTGTTCCATGGGATCATTCTGAGCGCTGGGGCCTGTTCTTTCTACCCCTTGAGGTGTCTTCCTGAGGGTCAAACAGGGACGGCTGTGTCCAGGGCGTGCCCAGGACGGATCATAGACACTCCCGTGGCGCGCCTGTCAGGCATGATTGACTTCAGGCGGTTAGAGTTTGGATCACCCTTTCGAGTGGTCTTTTTCCAAAGCCGCGCCGATTGGCCTCAACACTTTTTCACGGCATCCATGAAATCCTTCGCCTCCCTGTTCGCTGTCAGCTTGTTGGGATTGGGCCTGAGCGCACCCCTGACTGCTCAGTGCCTGTTCGGCGGAGCGCAGCGCATCGACGCCACTGTGGGCGGCTTTGGTGGCTTGCTGGAGAATGGCGATCGTTTCGGTCGTTCGGTGGTGGGCATTGGCGATCTCGATGGTGACGGAGTGCTGGATGTGGCCGTGGGTGCGCGTTCCGATGACGATGGGGGCACCGATTGTGGCGCAGTCTGGATCCTGTTCATGAATCCGGACAAGACCGTGCGCGACGAGGCCAAGATCAGCAACCTCTTTGGCAATCTGCCCCCTGGTCTGGTGGGGGCGGGGGACTGGTTTGGCTATACCCTGGCTCTGGTTGGGGACATGGATGGGGACGGCATGCCGACTTTGGCGGTCGGTGCGCCCAATGATGATGACGGCGCAGGCAATGCAGGGGCGGTCTACTTGTTCGAGCTCACCCCAGCGGGCAGCGTGGCCAGCACGGTCAAGATCTCCAATGCCGGCAACCTGCCTGGCAGCCTCTCAGTGGGAGATTCCTTTGGAATGGGCATGGGGTTCCTGGGAGACCTCGACGGGGACGGCCAACCGGAACTCGGCGTGGCGGCTCCTCTGGCAGACAACGGCGGCACGAACAGGGGGCGTTTGCATCTGCTTTCACTGGCAGCTGACGGAACTGTGGCCCAGGAGCGTCGCATTGCCCAGGGGGTTGGCGGTTTCACTGGCGTCTTTGACAACAACGATCAGTTTGGAGGCCGGGCGGTTTGTGCTCTGGGGGATGTGAACGGCGACGGGACTATTGATCTAGCCGCGGGCACGTTCCGGGACGATGACGGAGGGCCTGATCGCGGTGCCTTCTATGTCTTGTTCTTGAACTCAAGTCTGAACGTGATCGGGCATCAGAAGATCTCGAACAACGAGGGTGGCCTGGTCGGGCCATTGGAGGACGGTGACTTGTTTGGCATGACCCTGGCTCCTCTGGGCGACATCAACTACGACGGCGTGCCGGACGTGGCAGTGGGCAACAACCTGGACGATGTGGGCCTTGTCGACGCGGGCTCAATGTTTCTGTTGAGTCTGACGCCCCAGGGCACGGTGCTCACGGAAGTGCGCATTGATCGCAACAATTTTCCGGGCCTTAATCTGCCTGGGGGCGATCGCTTTGGTCGTGCTATGGGCGTGGTGGGGGACATGAACGGGGACGGTTCCTTGACCCTCGGTGTGGGCGCGGGCGCAGGTCAGGGGGGCGGTGCGATTTACCTGATCACCCTCGACGCCTGTGGTTGCATCACTACTCGTCATTGTTCGCCTCCGGCGGCCAACTCTGTTTCCGCGGGGGGCGCGATATTTGGAGTGATTGGCACGGGATCGATCATCCAGGACGCAATCGTCCTGGGAACCAACGATCTGCCCACCGGTCAGTTTGCCTTGTTCTTCATGGGAAGCGGTGTACAGGCGGTTGCGGTGGGGAATGGAGTGCTCTGTCCGGGTGCGCCCCTGCTGAGGCTGCTGCCTGCGCTGCCCACCGGTTCCGTGGGGGGTGTGGGCCGTGTCTTCCATCCCTCAAGCCTGGGTCTGCAACCCGGGGAAACCCGTGTGTTTCAGTGCTGGTATCGTGACCCCGCGGCGGGGGGCGCCATGTTCAACTTCTCGGACGCGGTTGAAGTGCGATTCTGTCGCTGAGCCTCACTGGGACCCGCGTAGAACCCGTGCCACCAGGGGCACCACAACCCAGCGTGGCATGCGCGTGCTGAGCAGGGCGCCGAGCTTGTTTGCGAAGCCTGGGATCACGGTGGCTCTACCCTGTAGCATGGCCTGCACGCCAGTGCGGGCGACCGCTTCCGACGACATCTTGGTGGCGTCTTGCAGTCGGTTGCTTATATGGCCGGAGATCTCGCCGAATTCAGTTGCGGTCGGGCCTGGGCAGAGAGTCGTGCAGGTGACTCCCGTGCCACGCAATTCGAAGTGCAAGACATTGCTCCAGGAGAGAATCGCAGCCTTGCTGGCGGCGTACATGCCGTAGCCGGGCGAAGGTTGAAAGGAGGCGGTGGAGGCAACCTGCAGAATCTGTCCGTGGCCCCGTTCGAGCATACCGGGAACAAGGGCGCGGGTCAGGTCCACGGGGAACTGGAACAGAATGCGCACCATGGCCCGCTCGCGCTCAGGATCCGCCTCCATGGTGGGGCAAAAACTGCCAAAGCCCGCGTTGTTGACCAACACATCAACACTGACCCGCTCCTCTTCCAGGGCCGCAAGCAACTCGTCGCAAGCCCCTGGTGTGGAAAGGTCCTGGGTGTGTACCAGGGCCTGGATCTGGTGCTCTCTCGTCAGTTCATCCGCCAGCGCTTGCAGACGATCTCCTCGCCGGGCTACGAGGTACAGGTTGAAGCCACGGCGGGCCAGATCCCGGGCGATGTCTTCGCCGATGCCCGCTGAGGCACCGGTCACCAGCGCCATTTCATTCTTTCTCATAGGGCCAGAATAGCCCTTCAGAGGCCCTGCAACTTGGTTTGCAAAGGGAACAGTGGCCTGCCCAGGAAACTTCTCCTCCTTTTTGATCTACAGCACAGCGGCAAGCTCGTCTAGATGGATGTGGCTGCTTTGATCTGGATAAACCATGGCATTGGATCCCTCCTTCCCCCTCCGGATCAGGCACCTTCACGAGCCAAGTTGGTCGCGGGCCTGTGCTCTTGCTGGTATCTGGTCGGTATGGAAGTGAAAGGGATCCCCAGGAGCAGAACAAAGAAGGAAGCTGAGGCAGATGAGCATGCGATGCTCATTGCTGCTCAGGCAGGAGACCGAGGGGCTTTTTCATCGTTGGTGCGCGGGCACCTGTCCTTGATTTGTTCGATCCTGTCTTCCTCGATCCGCAATCGATCGGATGTGGATGATCTGGCCCAGGAGACCTTTCTCAAAGCCTGGCAGTCCCTGCCCAGCTTGAAGGCCGGAGCCCACTTCAAGCCCTGGTTGTGCCGTATCGCAATCAATCTGGCCCATGATGATCGCCGCCGCTCTGCGTCTTTGCGGTCCGAGCCAGTGGTTTCATCGGATCATCCCGACAGGGAGCCATCGGTTGTCAAGAAGGTACTGGGCCGCGAGTTGCAGGACCTCATTCAACAAGCGATTGCGAATCTGCCAGAGGACTTGGGGTTGGTCTTTGTTCTGCGTGTGATTGAACAACGTTCCTATGAGGAAGTGGCGGAGATCTTGAGGATCCAACCACAGACCGTGCGATCTCAGGTCGCTCGCGCGCGGCGCATGTTGATGGATTCCCTTGCGCGAATGCGTGGGGAAGGGGGAGTCGCATGAACAACTGCCAGAGATTTGAATCTGCATTGGAGCAGGCCTGGCTCGATGGCGATGGGGCTCTTCTTTCGACTGGCGAGTGGAACGATCATCTGGAGCAGTGCGCGGCTTGTGCCCAGGCCCTGAAGGATCACCAATCCATCAGGAGTGGGGTGCAGGAGGTGCGCCGTAGCGTGCAGGCGCAGCCTGATGGGGACCGGTTCTTGGAGCGACTTTGGCATTCTGTTGATCAGGCACCCGAAAAAGACCAGGACCCTGTTCAGGAGCTTGAGCGTCCCTCTTGGTTGCCTCTGGCTGCGGCGGCTCTGTTGGTGCTCGGAGCCTGGTTTGGACTGCGGGCCCTGCTTGGCTCCTCAGGTGGACAAGGGAATCCCGAACCGACAGATCTTGTGGCGGATGAGACTCGGGTTTTTCCCGAAACCACACCCGAGTCTGTGCCCGTCGGTGCTCCCGGCATGCTCGTGCTGGACCTTTCGGATGTGCCCGAGGGCTCGCTTGTGGGCACCCTTGAGATCCTCGGGAGAGAGCCTGATCCTGAGGCCTTGCTTGCGATCTGGCAGGCTTCCCACGCTTTGGATGCGTTGCAAGGGCCCGACTCGGACCAGCAGGAGCAGCTCCTCAGGAAGCTGAGCAGTTTGGGTCCTGCTTTGATGGTCGAGCCCCTCGCTCGTGCTGCTGTGCGCAGTGACGACTTGCGGCAGAGCCGCGCTGGTTTGCGTTTGTTGGGTGCCCGGGGAAATGCGCGGTCAACGGCTGTCCTACTACGCAGTGTCAGAATCCCGTCTCTGCGTCCTGCGGCATTGGCGGCCCTTGCTGACTTTGGAGTGGAGCGCATTCCCCTGACCACCGAGGTTTTTCTGGATCCGGATCTTGGTCCTCTGGTCGATCAGCGTCTGGCGGGGGCCTCGGATTGGCAGGTGAAGGAGATGTTGTTGCGCTTGGCTCGCAATGCATCCCAAGAAGCTGTGCCCTTGGAAAGGGTGCGCGCCTGGATGCACCTTGTGGTCGAGCATGGAGATCAGCCCTTGGGCTTGCTCGAGATCAGCCTGCCATCCCAGAAGCTACTGCGCGAGTCCATGCTTGATGCTTTCTGCACAGCGCCGGCCGTGGTCGAATCCCTCGAAAATGCGATGCTTGCTCGTGCCACTCGCACAGAACGGGAGTTATTGATGGAGCTGGTGTCTCGTGTTCAGCCTCCCTCAGCATTGGGTTGGCTGGTGGAGCGTGCGGAGATCTCTCGCGACCGCATTCCTGCTTGCCAGGCATTGGCATCCATGGACACGCCACAGGCAGCTCATGCCTTGTTGGATCTGGTTCTTGCGATTCCCGCTGCAGGGGACGCGGTCCTGGCCGCATGGCGAGCAGAGGCCCAGGAGGAAGTCGATACCGGCTTTGCCCGTTTGCAGCAGCGACACCACTTTCTGGCGTCCGAACTCTGCCGCACCCGGGATCGGCTAGGCATGCGTGTGTTTGCCTCCCTCTTGGAAGCCGCAGCGAGTCCCGCTACGACTCCGGCGGCCCTCCTGTTGGCTCAGCAGGATCTTCTGGAATCGGATCGTCGGTCGGACCTCTTGCGCTCCACCTTGCCTCATCTTGTGGCCAACGATCTTCCAGCCCTGGCTGTTCTGGTGGACCAGGCCAGCGCGGGATCCACCAGGCTCCTGGCCTTGGCGCTTCTGGGCGTGGACTCAGCGCAGGGTCAGGATGGCCTGGCCTTTGTGCTTGGTAATCGAGAACTCGCCGAGCAATTGCATCAGACCTTGCATCTGCGTACTCGCACTGTGCGGGACGCTCTCTACATCCTCGAGCAGCAGCTCAGGGACCCATCCGTGTTGCGCACTCTGCGCAGCGACAACACTGTTCGATAAGAAGCTATGAAGAGACTATTCAAACTGATCGCCCCCCTGTTCCTGCTTGGCCCCGCACTTTGCTTGCCTCCGTGTGGAGATGGAGAGGATCCGGAGGTGGCCATGGATGTGGTTGTTCGGCGCTATCCCATTCCGGCTGGGTTACTTGGGGGGCGGGGCGTCACCCAGAACCGCTATCAGATCTGGCCCGCGAGCCTCAGGCATGGACGGTTGACGACCTTCGAATTCGAGGATGGCCTCGATCCCCTGGATGAAGTGGCTGACTTTGCACGCATCATCCTGGGGGATACGTTGGATGTTCACCCTGAATGCTGGCTGATGGCCATGGATGGAGAACTACTGGTTGGGGTTGATGCCCAGCATCATGCCTTGCTGGCCGAGTTCTTCGGGTTCCTCAGTGCAGTCTGGGATCAGCCCCTGCGCTTGCAGTTGACCCGGATACCGAGTGCTGCTGCTGGAGGACTTCAAGCCGGGCTTGTGGACGATGTCAGCGCAAGACAAGTGACGCGCAATCCAGAAGCCGCATCGCGAGTCATTTCCTTGGATGCGGGTCAACCGATCTACTTTGCTCCAGAAGTCTATTCCAGTGTCACGGTGGCTGTGGATTGTGAGGTCGCCTCAGGGATGGCGATTTCAATTCCCGTGAGAGGCACCGTGCCTTCTGGGGAGGAGCTTCGCTTGAGTGCCGGCCGCGTGGAAGGGGGGATTTCCCTCAGCATGTTGAGCAATCATTCACAACTGACCCTTCTGGGCCAGCGGGACCTTTTGATCTCGACTCGAATGACGCTTGAGGGCAAGGAACAGGTCCCCACCCTGCAGGAAGGCATGCCCCTCGACAAGTACACATTGCGGACAACATGTGTTGCGGCGGATTTCTTTCTGCCTACGGGGCAAGCCCTCGTCTTGAAAGTGGGAGCAGGCCTGAAGAGCGGCGGGGAGTCTGAACTGCTGATCATTCAACACCTGGGTGGCGGTGCTCAGCCCATGACCCGGGCTCAATTGAGCAATGGTTGGCGGATGGCCTTCATGCCCATGGACGGGCTCGCTGCGCCCGCTGTGAGCGCACATCTGGGTTTGGATCCGCGCGTATTTGCGACATTGCCCACCATCAATTCCTATGAGGGAGAAGGTGGATTTCTGAGCGTCCTGTTCGAAGAAAATAACCTGGAGGATCTCGTGCTGGACGCCTGTGCAGAGGGGCAGAACGAGGTGCGCCACTTTGGCGGCGGAATTCTCATCATGTCCAACGAACAACCATCCACAGAGCTTACTGCTGGGTTTGATCTGGTTCGTGGTCTGGGCCGACCGCGAACTGTTCGGTCCATGAGCGTGCAAATGTTCGATGGGGATGATCTGATGGCGGAGGCGCAGTTGTCTGTTCAAGAGGGTCTGCGAGTGGTGCTTGGTCTGGGAGACGAGCACCTGGTCTATCCACAAATGGACTCGGAGATTGCTCACTTCGCCACGGCTCCGGTTTTCTATCCGGCTCTTTCCTTGGATGGGCTGGCGTTGACAGCTCGGGTAGTGGTGGGATCCTCGGGCGTCCCGGCGATTGTGATGCGCGGCCTGGCCTGTAAGACCACGGATCGCAAGGTGAGTCCGGGGCCAGGGGCTCTCTACACCAGTATTGATCGTCCAAGAGTGAGTGTTCTGTCCCTGGACGGCGTGCACCCTATGACTGCCAGCGCGGATGGTGGCTGGACCTTGAGCCTGGGAGGTGGAGGCGCACTGCGCCTTGAAGTCAGCTTGCGTTGAGGGCTGTTCGAGGAAAGCTGCAGTGACTGGTCTTGCTCAGGATCAGCGGAACCAGTGGGTAAGTCGAAGATTGGAGCAGGCCCTCGGGAGCGGAATCTCCCGAGGGCCTGCTCTTTATTCGTCCTCGTCCAGATCCTCGACTGCTAGACGCCCGTCGCTCGCCTGCGTTCGCGCTTGCGGACGTTGGGGTCGAGTTGGATCTTGCGGAGGCGCATGGACTTGGGCGTGATTTCGACTACCTCGTCGTCTTCCACATATTCCAGCATCTCTTCCAAGCTCATGAGGATCGGTGGGGTGATCTTGGTGTTGTCGTCCCGGCCGGAGGCACGCATATTGGTGAGCTTCTTGGCGCGGCAGACATTGAGTTCAAGGTCTGCGTCTTTGCTGTTTTCACCGACGATCATGCCCTCATAGACCGTATCACCGGGGGCCACGAAGAACTGGCCACGATCCTGCAGTCCATCGAGGGCGTAGGCCACTACGGGGCCGCCGCGATCGGATATCAGGACTCCGTTGGTGCGGCGCGGGATGACGCCTCCGTCCGGGCCCCAGCAGTCGAACACATGGCTCAGCACCGCTTCGCCTTGGGAAAGGGTCAGTAGTGCTGTGCGGGCTCCGATCAGGCCCCGTGCGGGGATCCTGAACTCGACCTTGGCGAGCTTGCCGATGTGTGTCATGTCCAGCATCTCCCCACGACGGCGGCCAAGGTATTCGATGATTCGTCCAGCACTATCACTGGGCACTTCGACTGCGGCGCGCTCGTAGGGCTCGCAGGTTCTGCCGTCCACCTCTTTCAAGATCACGTGGGGTTTGCCCACGGAAAACTCATACCCCTCTCGGCGCATCTCTTCGATCAGCACCGAAAGGTGCATTACGCCCCGTCCGCAGACCTCGAAAGAGTCTGCCGAGTCGGTGGACTTGACCAGGAGCGCCACATCCCGGGTGGTGGCGCGCTCAAGACGCGCGATCAGGTGGCGGCTAGTGACAAATTGGCCTTCTGTGCCCGCCATGGGCGAATTGTTGATGCGGAAGACCATCGAGATCGTCGGTTCGTCGATTGCGATTGCCGGCAGGGGCTCAATGTGCTCTGGATGGCAAAGCGTGTCACCGATACCGATCTCCTCGATGCCTGTGACCACGGCCACATCTCCGGCGGTGACCATTTCGCGGGGAACGCGCTTGAGACCCTCGTAGCGGAACAGGTTCTTCAGGGTCACAGGGGTTGGCTTGCCACGATTTGGGTGGGCTATCATCAAGCGTTCACCGACCTTCAATGTGCCCCGGTGAACGCGACCCACTGCGATGCGTCCGAGATAGTCATCCCGATCAAGGGTCGCGGCCTGAAACAGCACGGGGCCTTTGGAATCTGCATCGGGAGTTGGCAACTCTTCCATCAGCATGTCCATCAGAGCCTGCAGGTCATTGCTGGTTTGGTGGGAATCGCGCACGGCCCAGGCGTCGCGGCCCGAGCCATAGACTATAGGGAAATCGAGTTGCTCATCGTCGGCTCCCAGGTCCACGAAGAGGTCAAAGACTTCGTTCAGGACTTCGTCCGGGCGTGCGTCCGGCCGGTCGACTTTGTTGATCATTACCAACGCCTTGAGTCCGTGCTCAAATGCCTTGCTCAGTACGAAGCGGGTCTGGGGCATGGGCCCTTCAAAGGCATCCACCAGCAGCAGCACCGCATCAGCCATGGAGAGGGTTCGTTCCACCTGGCCGCCAAAGTCGGCGTGACCTGGCGTGTCCACGATGTTGACGCGCTGACCGTGATATTCAATCGCCGTGTTCTTGGCCAGGATCGTGATACCTCGCTCGCGTTCCTGGGCATTGGAATCCAAGACCCTCTCCTGCACCTGTTGGCCCTTGCGAAAGGTGCCGGCGAAGCGGAACAGGGCATCAACTAGTGTGGTCTTGCCGTGGTCAACATGGGCCACGATGGCCACATTGCGGATGGTGTTGGAGGACATGCTGGGATTCGGTTCGCGGAATTTTGAGCCAAAGAGAATACCCGATGGAAGTCAATTCTGGGTCATGTCAATCAGCAGCTTCTTGATTGTTTCAAGCTGTGATTTCATGGGAAAGCACTTCGCGGCCCCAGGAGGGTCAGGTCAGCGCGGGAGAAACCCTCTTGATTCGCTCCAGCAGATAGGTCTTGAGCAATCCCGAGCGCAGGCATTCGGCCTCCAGATACCCCTTTTTCTTGCGCTCGAACAGGAACCGGGGCAGCACCGGCAGGGTGCTGCCCGCCCCGTTGGCACTGGTGTAGTGCAGATTGACCTCTTCGCTCTCCGCTAGAGCCCGCTCAATCCCCCGTAGGCGGGCGGAGAGGCGCGGGGGTCTGGGCATGTGTCCTGCCACGGTGACTGGCACGCGCCCCAGGAGTTTGGTTTGGGTCCAGGCCTCATCGTGGTCCTCAGCATCTTCCGCGCAGGCCTGAAATACCCTCCAGCACCAAACTGCATCGTCCAGGGCCCGGTGGTGGCGCCCGGATTCGAATTCGAGGTGCTGGCAGAGCGTTTGCAACTTGTGATCGGGAGCCTCAGGCAGGTGCTGCTTTGCCAGGGGCAGAGTGTCGAGAAAGGGGCCCGGGGGGGGCGCGAGGCCACCTCGAGCGCATTCAAAGCCCAGCACCCTCGCGTCGAATGGTGCGTTGTGGGCCACCATCCAATCGTCTCCGACGAATTCATTGAAGCGTTCGATGACCGCCGGCGCGAAGTCCGCCTGACGCACTTGCGCCTCGTCGATTCCGTGCACAAGGGTGGCGTCTGGGTCGATGGGTACCGGTGGCAGAACCAGTTCTTGAAAAGTCTCCAGAGCGTCTCCATCCACAACGCGTACTGCCCCCAACTCCAGGAGGAACGGTGCCCCGCGCAGGGTTGCAGTCTCGGTGTCCATGAACACCAGTGACGTGAGGCCCTGGCTCATCGCATCATCGCCTGAAAGTCTTCGCGGCCTCTGAGGGGGTCAAATGCTGGGTTGTGAAATATCTCACTGCCCACGTAGTAGCCCCTGTCAATCGCTCGCTGCAAGTGCTTGACCGCGTCTTCTTGGTCGCCCAGTACTGCCAGTGTGAGTCCGCAATGGAAGGCCACAAAGCCATCCTTGGGGGCTCCTTGTCGGGCCTTGGCCACTGTCTCCCGGGCGAGATCCGCTCGACCGAGGCGTGCATAAAGCAAGCCCATGTGAGTCATGGTGTCCAGGTCTTCAGGGTATTCGGCTAGATGGCTGCGTGCGTGGTCAATTCCCTGTGTGGCTCCCTCGTCTGCCAGGTCGCGTTTGTCCAAACGCACGAGGGTCTCCCAGAGGTGATCATAGGCCGAGGCATCATGTGGTTTCAGACCGACCGCTCGCTCCAGGTGTGTGCGCGCGGAGGTGAAGACTCCGTTTGCCTTTTGCAGGGAGCCCATCAGTCTGTGGGCGAACCACTCGTTGGCGTCGATGTCGAGGGCCAGCCGGTACTCCCTCCGGGCATCATTGGTGCGACCTTGAAGGTGATAGCCGAAGCCCAGGGCCACATGGGCGATGGCGCACTTTGGATCCAGGTCCAAGGCCTGGGCCGCTGAGCGTCGAGACTCCAGGAGGTGCTCTTCGTATCCCTCATAGTGCAAGAACTTGAACACCAGGGTTTCAGCCATCTGTGCGTGGGCGGGTGCGTAGAAGCGATCGATCTCGAGTGCCTTACGCAGGCGCAGCAGCGAGCGCGTCAGCTGGCCGCTGGTGCCCTGATGGACCTGTTCTCGTGCCGCATTCACCAGTTTCATGGCCCGCTCGGTGGTTTCCGGAGTCTCGCTATTTTTCTGTTGCCGCGCGGAGGAGGCGAACATCTTGCGAATCACTCGGGCGCCGCCAAAGGCAAGGTCCTGTTCCATGACAATCAATTCCGTGTCGCTTTCCTCTCGTTCGGCGTGCACTTCTTCCATGGATGAGTCCGACGCAATGGCCTCGGTGCCATCCCAATGCAGGTGCTTGAGATCAATGCCCAGGATTCCCACGTCATTATCCAGGTTGAGTTCAAGCAGGACGCGCGCGTCTGCCTTATTGCTCGGGCCCGGCGCTTCTTCCAAAATCTCGAGGTTGCGATTGCGCCCCAGAGCTCGTACCAGCTCCTGGTGTACCTTGTTGGCCAATTGGGAATGTGCCCGGGCACCATTCCCAGTGGGTTGCGCGATGCTGATTGATCCAGCAAGTTGTGGCCGTACCGTGGAGCTGTCCAGGCGGTCGTCCAGTTGCATTAGTGCCGCATGCACCGCGCCACCGTTTTCAAGACGAAGCTTGGAATCCGCTTGCAGGCATTGCATCAAGAGATCTTCAATGGCGGGTTGCAGTCCCGGTCGAGCCTCTGACGGCTTTTCCACCGGGCGCGCATCAAGGATCGCCATGCAGACTTCAGGAAAGCTGCGACCGGGGTAGGGGAATTTGCCGGTGAACAGGTTGTAGAGCACGGCACCCAGGGAGAACACGTCCGAGGCTGAGGTCAGCTCCTCTCCACGTACCTGTTCAGGGGACATGAACAGTACGGTGCCCACCAACATGCCTGCCTGGGTGATGGCTGATTCGTTCTTGGCCCGGGCAATTCCAAAGTCCATCAGTTTGACTTTGCCATCGGAGGTCAGAAACACATTGGCTGGTTTTAGGTCGCGGTGGACCATGTGACGATCGTGCACTGCACTCACCGCGTCCGAAAGGGCGGTCGCAATGCGCAGACACTCGTCGATGCCCAGCAGTCGCTCCTTGACCAGATCCTCCAGGGTGTGCCCTTCGAGCAATTCCATGGCGATGTAGTGCTGGGGCTCGCCTTGCTCCGATTGGAGCGTGCCCTGCTCGTAGATTTTCGTGATCCCTGGGTGGCTGAAGGAGGCTTGCATCTTCCCTTCGCGCATGAAGCGCTTGTCGCTCAAGGGGTCGAACTCTGCTGTGGATCGCAGAATCTTGAGGGCCACTGAGCGTCCAAGGCGGGTGTCCTTGGCGCGGTAGACCTCCGACAGAGGTCCCTCCCCCAGACGGTCTTCCGTCGGGTTGAATTCAAAGTGGCCGAGTTGCATGGGGACTCGAGCGGTCGGAAGGTTAGGCTTTGCGGTCCGATAACCTATCGGGGATCGACCAGTCGTTTCCCTGATCTTACTCCCATTCGCCAGTCCCGTGCCGACTCCATCTAGAGAACCTGTGGACCCTGAACCCAGGGTTGCCTCCAAGGGCTTGTTTGAACCCTGGGACTTTGAGGCCCTAAGTGATGCTCGCTCGCGTAAGTCAGAATACAATGAGCATCGGCTTCAGGCCCGACGCAGGCTGCTGGCCTTGGGCAAGGCGGCGGTGGCTTCGGCCAAGGATGCGGGGGTGCTTCTCGAAGCGCGTTCAAGCCTGCACAATCCCCACGCGTTCAATGGCAATCGGGTTTCCCGTTTGTGGACCTACCTTGTGCGCCCCAAGGCGGAAAAGGTGCGCCTGCGCAAAGTGCTCGGGTCGGACTTGGCCAAGGATCTCGATCAGGCCTACAAGAATGCCTACCTGTGCCTGGCCATGGAGCACGGTGCCCTGGAGGTCAGCCTGAGGATTCATGCGGATGCCTGGTATGACGGGCAGAATCTCGTCCGGCGGGTGAAGGCCGAGACCCTTGATGGCTGGCTCTGTGTGCTCAATGAACTAGATGGTTTTCGCTTGGGGCTTGCGGATTGGAAGGGGGAGTGGCGTTGTGGTGACTTGACCCCTGAGCGCTTGGAAGAGTACCTGCACTACTACAAACCGGGCGAGCACCAACTGGTGGTAGAGCGCCGTTGGCCGGTGCCTACTGATCTTGAGCAACGTAAGGCGGTTCTGACCGACGAAGTGCCCGAGACACTCTTGGCGGAGGTCTTGCGCCTGCTGCCGCTCTATCAGTATTGCGCCTGGTCACGCAGCAGTGACTTCCTGTTCAGTTCTTGAGCTGAAGCAGCGCCATCGCGTCAGCACTGTCCGTTCAGGTCAAGTGGGGTACTTCCAGCCGAAAGAGTGCACCCCCCTTATTTTCCTGATTGCGCGCGCTCAAGCGTCCCCCGTGCGCTTCGGCAACCTTGCGCACTACGGTCAAGCCGAGCCCCGCAGAGTCAGGTCTTGAGCGCAGCCCCGCCAGAGAGGTGAAGTTCACTTCGCCGCCCTCTTCCAAGGGCAGGCCTGGGCCGTCATCGCGAACTTCGAAGGCGATGCCGTTCTGAATTGCCAGCACCTGCAGTTCGACTCGGGAGCTTGCGTGTTCAAGGGCATTGCGTACCAGATTCTCTAGTGCGCGCAGCAAGCGTGATCCGTCCGCTTCGATGGTGGGCAGGCCGCGTTCCACTTTGACATCCAGGGTGCAACTCTTCTCCTCTGCAAAGCCTCCCATGATCGCTTTGGTCTCCCGCGCGATCTCGCCGGGGGGCACCGGTTCCAGAGCCAGAGCTTTCTCCGTGTCAAGGCGAGCGATGTCCAACAGGTCATCGGTCAGAGTGCGCATGCGTTTGGCGTCGGTCAGGGCCAGGCTCACCCGGCGCTTCACTTCGGCCTTTTCTTCACCGTCGGGGGCTTGGGCCAGATCGCCCAAGGCTCCCTCAAGGCAGGTAGTCAAGGCAGTCAGGGGCGTGCGCAGGTCGTGGGAGATCATGGCGATCCACCGTCGTCGCTCGTCATCCTGTTCGGTCAGATCGTTGATCAGGTTGCGCGCCCGACTGCGCAGGTCTCCAAGGGCACGGGTCAGCAGCGCGATTTCGTCACCTCCTGCCCCTGCTGCCAGGGGCGTATCGTCTGCGTCCTCTAATGGAGTCGCCGCATGGCTTGCCAGCAGGGAGAGTCTACGGGTGACCATGCGCGTGAGCATGAAGCTGCTCAGCAGGGCAACGATCAGGAAGAGGGTCAGGTCAATCCAGCGGGCCAGTCGCGCGGGGCTGAGGCCCGCTTCCGGTTCGTCCTCGGGGCTGCCCGGGGCCATCAGGCCCTCCGTTGGACTGCTGCGCGTGTAGAGATGCAAGCGACCGCATGCTTTGCCGGCCATGACAACCGGCAGTACCACTTCGAATACATTGGGGTGGTTGGCTTCTGCGGCCGCAGCCTTCATCAGGGTCGAATCCGCCAAAGGACGGCTGACGGGTATCCTTGCTCCTGGAGTCAAGCCGAGTTCAGGGCTGGCGGCGATCAGCCGCCCCCCCGCATCGGTCCAGGCAAACGCCTGCCCATAGATTGCGAGTTCGCTGGCTAGCTGCTCCACAACCGCATCGGGCGGAACCCAATGGCCTGGGCTCTCCTCTTCCGACCACCTGATCAGGCGGTGCACCAGATCGCTCTCGTCCAAGGGCAAATGCAAGAGATCCACATAGGGAGCTTTGAGTTCCCCATCGATAGTCATGCTCACATGCGCCGGCGTGGGTTCATCGGGAAGGGGCGAGAAGCGGTTGAGCAGGTTCTCTCCTATGCCTTCCAATCTCGGTGCCGCAAAGTAGGAGATCAACAACAGGCCGACCAGGATCAAGGCGAAGCGCACCCACAGGCGGCGCCAAGGACGAATCGAGAGGAGCGCCTGCATGGTGTTGGTGGGCTTCATGGAATGCGCCGCTACCTTTTCAAGGGAGTTTCCGCCATGCGGTAGCCCACACCCCAAACGGTGTGGATCAAGCGCGGATCGCCGGGGTCATCCTCTATTCGCGCGCGCACCCTACGCACATGCAGGTCGACGGTGCGCGCATCACCCGTATACTCCTTGCCCCAGACCTCGTCCAGCAATTGGTCGCGGGTAAATGTCCTGCCCGGATGTTGCACCAGAAACAAGAGCAACGCGAACTCGCGGGGCTTGAGGGTCACCAATTCGCCGTGCCGAGTCGCGGTGCGGGCTTCAGGATCGAGAGCGAGTTCAGCATACTGAATCGGTCCCTTGCCAAAGTTGCGCCCCGAGCGGCGAAGCAGATTCTTGATACGTGCGATCAACTCGGGTAGGTGAAAGGGCTTGACCACATAGTCATCGGCCCCGGACTCAAGGCCCTGCACGCGCTCTTCGGGGGCGTCCCTGGCGGTCAAGATCAAGATCGGCAGGCCACGACCTTGGGCTCGCAATTCACGCACCAGATTCAGGCCGTTGCCATCGGGCAGCCCCAGGTCCACAATCAGTCCGCCAAACGACTGCTCTAGGGCAGCCCGTGCGTCCTTGAGGGAGATCGCCACCTGGGTATCGAAGCCTTCTTGATTCAGAGCCTCCAGCAGTTCGCAGCGGATGCGGTGATCGTCTTCAATCAGGAGCAATCGGTCGTCGTGTCGGGGCATTTGGTTCGCCGTTGAGAGGGGGTGTTGCTGCTGGGGCGGTGCTCCCAGGATAGCTTGGTGGAGGACCTCCTTCGAGCCTGCTGTGGGTTGCTCAGGGTTCTCCGGTCTGCGTATCTGATAGGGGTAAGTCGGGGGATCAGACTAATCAAACACAGAAGGCCTGCTTCGGTCTTGTACCTAGTCCTTGCGCATCCCACCATCGGGGCGCCTATCCAAGGGGAGTGGCTGCTCCCGCAGGTTGGGAGCCTCCCACGAGCCCTGTCCCTGGAACCCAACAGACCTCTTTAAAAGTCCCATGGACAATCCCCAAATCCGCGTTGGAATCCTGCGGGAAACACGTTCCGGCGAAACTCGCGTGGCCCTCGTGCCCGCTGCCGTGCCCAAGCTGCAGAAGCTTGGCGTGGAGATCATCATCGAGCCGGGTGCTGGTTTTGCTTCTGGTTTTACCGACGAGGCTTACTTGGCCAAGGGAGCCAGGGTCGAAGCCGGAGCTGGCACAGCGGATGTCGTCATTGCGGTGCATCCACCCGAGCAAGCGGAATGGAGAGAGGGCCAAGTGTTGGTCTGCATGATGAACCCCTTGGGTTCGCCGGGCGTCATTGGTGACTTGGCCAAGACCGGTGTCAGCGGCTTTGCCTTGGAGATGGTACCGCGCATCAGTCGCGCCCAGGCGATGGACGTGCTTTCCTCCATGGCAAATGTGGCGGGCTACAAGGCTGTGCTCCTGGCAGCAACGCGCAGCCCCAAGTTGTTCCCCTTGATGATGACTGCCGCAGGCACGGTGCGTCCCGCCAAGGTCTTTGTGTTGGGCGCGGGGGTCGCGGGTTTGCAGGCGATAGCCACCGCACGTCGTTTGGGCGCGGTAGTCGAGGCCTATGATATTCGTTCCGACACCAAGGAACAGGTCGAGAGCTTGGGTGCGCGTTTCATTGAGTTTGACCTGGGTGGCGACGAGATGCAGGATGAAGGTGGTTACGCCAAGGAGTTGACTGAAGATCAGAAAGTTCTGCAGGCCAAGTTGATGGCCGAGGTCATTCAAGCAGCCGATGCGGTGATCACTACTGCCCAGGTACCTGGTCGCAGGGCACCGCGCTTGATTCCCGAGGATGTGGTGGCGGGCATGAAACCGGGCGCGGTAGTGGTGGACATGGCTGCTGAGAGTGGTGGAAATTGCGCCTTCTCCGAGCCCGACAAGGAGGTGAACCGGAATGGGGTGATTATCCTCGGTCCCAGTAACTTGCCCTCCAGCGCGGGCTCTACAACCAGTCAACTCTACGCTCAGAACCTGATCGCTTTCCTGGGGCTGATCATTCAGGAGGGTGTTGTTTTCATCGACCGCGAGGACGAGGTCCTCGCCGCTGCCCTGGTCTGCCATGGGGGCGAGATCACCTCAACACGGGTCCGGGAGGCCCTGACCAACTGATGCTTGCTGTTCTTGTGGATACCGTGCCGCCCACCCTTTCCCCAGAGACCCTGATAGCGGCGATAACCGTGCTGGCGCTCTCGATCTTCTTGGGCTTTGAGTTGATCAGCAAAGTACCACCCACTTTGCACACGCCCCTCATGAGCGGCGCAAATGCGATCAGCGGTATCACCATAGTCGGTGCCTTGACTGCAGCCAGTGTCAGCGGTGGGTTTGGCTTGGACGCGCTCTCGGTCATGCTGGGCAGCCTTGCTCTCGCCTTGGCTACCATCAATGTGGTCGGCGGATTCATGGTGACCGGACGCATGCTGTCCATGTTCAAGAAGAAGGAAGACCGATCATGATCTCGATTGAGTACATCCTTCAGTTGGGCTATCTCGTAGCTGCGGCCCTGTTCATTTTCGGCATCAAGGGACTGGGGTCTCCGCGCACTGCAGTGCGAGGTAACCATCTGGGTGCTATTGGCATGCTGGTTGCCGTGGTCGTAACCGTGATCATGATCCAGCGGGGCGGTCCTGACGGAAGCCAACCGACGCAGTGGGGTTGGGTTGTCATCGGGCTGGCCGCTGGAGCTCTGGTTGGCGCAGTGATGGCCAAGCGGGTTGAGATGACGGGCATGCCAGAGATGGTGGCATTGCTGAACGGCTTTGGCGGTGCTGCATCGGCTTTGGTGGGGCTGTCTGAGTTGTTGCGCCTGGGGCCAGAGATTCTCATCTGGGACAAGTTGGAAGCGGTAGGTGACTATCATCTCTGGCGCACGGTGCTGGTGGTGGCGGTGGGAGCAACGTCTCTGATCGGTTGGGTGACCCTGACCGGTTCGGTCGTGGCCATGCTCAAGCTGGCGGGCAAGTGGAGTTGGAGCCTGTCCTTTGGCGGGGTCAACCTGCTCAAGGCCGCCTTGCTGGCAGTGGCGGTTGTTTCGAGCGGCATGTTGCTCAAGGATCCGACCCAGGTGCTTTGGATCAGTCTATTGATCGGGTCTTCGGCCTTGCTTGGGGTGATTTTTGTGGCGCCAATCGGAGGCGCGGACATGCCGGTGGTGATCAGCTTCTTGAACTCCCTTTCAGGTCTGGCCGCCACTGCCACGGGTTTCGTGGTCAACAACAACGCGCTGATCATCTCTGGTGCTCTTGTTGGCGCTGCCGGTCTGATCTTGACCGCGATCATGTGCAAGGCCATGAACCGCTCGTTCCTCGATGTGATGTTCAAGGCCTATGGTGCGTCTTCCGCCGCGAGCTCCAGTTCCGATGAAAAACGAAGCGTCCGGGGCTATGAAGCTGACGAGGCCGCTTTGGCTTTTGACGGTGCGCGGTTGGTGATCATAGTGCCAGGCTATGGCATGGCCGTCAGCCAGGCCCAGCACGCGGTGCGTGAGTTGGCCGAGGAGTTGGAGGCCAAGGGCACGGATGTGCGCTATGCGATCCACCCCGTGGCGGGGCGCATGCCCGGGCACATGAATGTCCTCCTGGCCGAGGCCAATGTGCCCTATGACAAGCTCTATGCACTTGATGACATCAACAGCGCCTTCTCAGAATGCGACGTGGCCTTGATCGTAGGGGCCAACGACACGATCAACCCCGCGGCACACACGGATCCTGGCGGCCCGCTCGGGGGCATGCCCATTCTCGATGTGGAGAATGCTCGCACCACAATCATAGTCAAGCGCTCCTTGTCACCGGGGTACGCAGGGGTGGACAACGACCTGTTCTACCGCACCAGCACCATGATGCTCTTCGGTGATGGCAAGAAGAAGATCGTCGAGTTGCTGGCATCGGTCAAGGAACTCTAGGTTCTTCCCTCTCAGAATAGTGCCGTGTGCGTTCTGTGCGCCTTTTCTTGGGGTGGGCTTGAAGGGAAGTACATGGAGTGAACGAGGTCTGACGTGCGCGGCCAATCTTGTCTCCTAATGGTGCAGCAGGGGCAGGTCGATATTCAGGTGTCCCATCTCGAGAGGAAACAACTTCAACAGGCGCGACGCGCGAGCAGTGGCTCATGGTGAGGCTTACCGTTCGGTCATGGAGCAGAAGTGCTCAGTTATGAGTCGTCCTGCGGGGCTCTGATTTGCGTTCTGTGGACCAACCCAGCGCAGGTGTCTCTGAATAGAACCCCCCGAACGAACGGTCCAACCCCTGGTGCATCTCCTGATTCTGAGTTTGCGTCATCATCGGATCTGTTCGTGCGGATTCCGTGTGGACCAACGATCCCCATGGCTGCGGGTTGCAACCACATCTTCTACAGAAGCTATTCAAATGACTCTCCCCTCCTCCTTCGATCGAAATTCACGCGGGTTCTCTTCCATCCTGGGCAAGAGCTTTCTCGCTTGTTCTTTCCTGGCCGTGACCACTTTCACGCTGCCCGATGCCCTTGCCCTTCAAGGGGGCGGCGGTACACGCACGGCCCCTCCCGGGCTGGGTGCAGGTGGCGGTGCAGCTACAGGTGGCAAGGTCGGCCCAGGGACCCTCGAAGTGCCCCTGGGGGACATCGAGGTGCCCATGCCCAGCAATCTGGGCGAGTTTGTGGGGGACTTTGACGCGGCCGTGCGGCTGGGCAAAGCGCTTTTCTGGGACATCCAGGCTGGCTCTGATGGCCAAACCGCCTGTGCCTCCTGTCACTTCCACGCGGGGAGCGACAATCGCATCAAGGGGCAGTTGAGTCCCGGGCGCGATGGAGGTTACTCGTTGATGCACTCCGGAGCCGGCGGAGCAAATTACACCACGGAAGCTCTCGATTACCCTTTCCACCAGCTGGCGAACCCGTCAGACGCCGGATCCGATGTGATCCAGAGCGTCGATGATGTGATGGGGACTGCGGGTGTGATGAAGCGCCTCTTCCAGAACATTGTCCTGGGAGAGAGCGAGGACGAAGGGGAAGTGCAGATCAGCAGCACCTTCAGCGTAGGCGGGGTCAATGTAACCCAAGTCACAGGCCGCCAGGCTCCTACCGTGATCAATGCTGTCTTCAATCACCGACAGTTCTGGGATGGCCGTGCGGACTTCAACTTCAATGGCGTGAGCGTCTGGGGCGACCGCGATACGGGCGCACAGGTTCTTGAGATGGACTCGAGTGGCTCTCTCCAGTGGGTGCAGATCAGTATCGACCATGCTTCCCTGGCCAGCCAGGCCGTGGGGCCGCCCCTTTCCGGTACTGAGATGGCCTGGGCCGGGCGCGATTTCAAGCAACTGGGTCGCAAGATGCTCTCACTTGCTCCCCTGGCAGATCAAATGGTGGACCCCGAGGACATGCACTTGGGTTCCCTTTCCGACAGTCCCCACCGGGGCCTGATTTCCGGCACCACCTACTCAGACCTGATCGAGGCTGCGTTCCTCGACCAGTGGACTGCTGGAGCAGCAAGCGTGGACGGATACACCCACATGGAGAACAACTTCTCCCTCTACTGGGGTCTTGCGATCCTCTGTTACGAGACCCAACTGGTTTCGGACCAGACGCCTTGGGACTTGTTCGAGGCTGGCGACGTGAACGCCTTGAACGAGCAGGAAAAGCGTGGCCTTTCCCGCTTCAATTCCGGCGGTGCGGCCTGCTTTGGCTGCCACGGGGGCAGCGAATTTGCTGGTGGTACATGGTCAAACATCGTGGACCCCTTGGAAGGCGCTGGCGCCGCAGTCGAGCGCATGGGCATGGAGAACGGCGGCCAGGGTGCTGCCCTGGTGCTTTCAACGGTTCCAGCCCCGACCAACCCGCATATGGAAGGTCATGACGAGGTCTGGCACATTGACTTCGATCCGCGCGGCATGCAGATCGAGATCTTCCGTCCGGACACCGGCCAGATTATTGCCCAGGGATCCATTCCCGGCGGCGGCGGCTGCAACATCGCTGAATTTGAGGTCCATCTGAACGGTGGTCCGGGCACTCCCACGGGTCCAATTGACCCGATCGAGCCGGAACCCCCTTCAGAGTTCGGAGTCGAGGTCCTGGTGATGGGCGACGTTACCGGCAGTGGATTCTGCGGCGTGAAGCTTTTCATTGAGGGCGAGATTGTCTTTGGCGCGGGCACCCCTGCTGGCGGCTACCCGGTCCTGATCAACGGTACCCAGGTCGGTGCGCTGATCATGCCCGAAGCCATGTCCGATGCGGTCTATGACGATGGCTACTACAACATTGGTGTTCGCCCGACTCAGGATGACCTGGGCGGCGGCGGAGTCGGCCCCTTCGGACCCAAGTCAATCACCGAACGCCTCAAGGCCGGTGATCCCACGGTGCAGCACCTGGACCTGGCCCAAGCGGTTCAGAGTGGTGAGCGGAGTGCAGTCAATGGCACCTTCCGTGCCCCTACTTTGCGGAACATCGCCTTGACCGGTCCCTACATGCACAACGGCTCCATGGCGACGCTTGAGCAGGTGGTGCAGTTCTATGCCCGTGGCTCCGACTTCTTCCATGAGAACATCGACGACCTGGACCCTGAAGTGATCGGTGTTGGCGGCCTGCGCGGCAAGGCTGCGGCTCAGGCGGACCTGGTCGCGTTCTTGCGCAATGGTCTGACGGATCCAAGGGTGAAAAACTCGTCCGGTCCCTTCAGTCACCCCTCATTGCCCCTCAAGGTTGGCGTGGTCGGCAACGAGCAAGCGGTAGCCGACAGTGGCAACGGCGAGGGTGTCTTGGAGATGATCGAGTTGCCAGCAACGGGCATCAACGGTGGACCTTCAATCGACGCGTTCATCGATGGGCTTGACGCCGGCATCACAGTGACCATTGGTACCATCGAAGGTCCCCTGGCGGGGCCGGCGAATGAGATCGAGGAAGACGGCCTCTTGGGTTGTGGTCTGGGGGGTTTCCCCCTGGATTCCGTGCGTGTGGTGCGGGTTTCCTTGGCCAAAGCGCCTCAGCACCCTGTCATGATCCCCTATTCGGTGACCGACAGCTCGGCACTTACATTTGGTACACCTCCCAGTTCCCTGATCTTCATGGAAGACGACTGGTTCCACCCCCAGGAGATTGTCCTGATCGGTAACCAGGATGGTCTTATTGATGGTGATCAAGTGGCCTCCCTGGTCTTCGGTAGCGCGATCAGCGGTGATCCCGCCTACAGCGACATGGTCCTTGATGACATTGAATTCCAGGTGCTGGATACCAGTGCCGAGGCGGATGTGATTCACATCGATAGTCAGGCGACAAATGCCTTTGCTAACGGTTCTGCGCAGTATCCCTTCCATTCGATTGGAGAGGCGGCTGCTTGTGCCGCAGCTCACACGGCTCCCGGCGAGGCAGTGACCTTGACCCTTGCACCCGGCGTGCACACGGGCGATGCCAACATCAGCGGCTATCAGCTGCACCTGCGTTCCAGTGGGGCTGCGGTCTTGCAAGGTTCGGGCAACGGTCCGGTCCTGTCCTTTGCGGGCAGCATGAGTGCTGGCAGCGTGGTGGAAGGCATTGAAATCCGCGGCGGATCCGGCGTAGCCGGTGGAGTCCTGGTGACTGACAATTGCAGTGTCACCCTTCAGAGTTGCGTCCTGCGCGACAACCAAGGGGATCTAGCCGGTGGCGTGGCTGTGCGAAACAGCTCGGAGGTGATCCTGATGGGTTGCCAGATCGAGAACAACTCCTCTACGAATGGTGCCGGCGGCATCGGTGTTGAAGGAGGCAGTGCGACTGTCTCGGCTTCGATCTTGGTGGGTAACACCTCCACTCAGGGTGGCGGTGGCCTACGGGTTTACAACTCTGCTGACGTGACTTTGAACTCCTGCCTGGTCTTTGGCAACAGCGCGGACAACGGTGGCGGCATCTTGATGGATGGGGGCAATCTGCTGCTTAACCAGACACGCGTGATTGCTAACACGGCCCTCTCCAACGGCGGTGGTGTGCACTGTATGAATTCGGCGCAGCTGGAACTGGTGGGTTCAAAGGTCACCAACAACAGCGCAGCTGGCAATGGCGGTGGCATCTGCCTGAATGGTGGTCGCTTGACTGCGACCAGGGCGACCATGGCCTCAAACCTTGGCGCCGAGGTCTACCTGAGCAACAATACTGAGGTTTTCCTCAACACCTCGATCCTGTGGGGTGGCGGATTCAACCAGGGCATCGTCAACGCAGGGCGTCAAGCTGTTCTTGGTCAGGTTGCTTTCTCGATCGTTGACTTCGATAACTTTGATATCAGCGCTGGCATTCCCCTTCAAGCGGATCCGCTTTTCGTCGATCCCTTCAATGGCAACCACTCGGTGCAGGGCGGCTCCCCGGCAATTGACTCTGGTGACCCCGCCCTCGGCAGCGATTCTGACGGTTCGGCTCCTGACATGGGTTCCCACGCGGTACTCGGAAATTGACTCGATAGTAATTGAGTCTCCTTGGGTGCGGCGCCCCGATTGTGATGGTCGGGGCGCCGCTTTTTCGCAGGTTGCCTTGACGCTCGCTGGCTCAATCTTCGGGGCTGAGGGATTCTCCCAGCAACTTGAGGCAGTCGAGCACCTCTTGGGAGGTCTCTTCGTCGTGATCACATACCTCCTGCAGCATGATGAAAGTTCTTGCCTGCTTGCCTTTCTTGCGGGTCAGCAAGGCGTAGACGTTGTTCCGGAATTCCACCTTGCCCCATGGAATGATCATGCGTCTTCCTGCGATATTGAGGCCACTGACGCTCAGAGGTGGAGCTTGTTCCCATTCAATAGTACCGTCTCCGGCGGCCGCCAGGTTGCTCGCCAGGCTTTGGGCGAATTCCTCGAAGGAGACGGAGACGGAATTGGATTGCACAATTACTTTCAGGTCATTTCCCGACAGAGTCCATATTTTTGAGCCTCCACTCGGGTCAAATTCAAAGGTGAACTGGCTCGGGTATTCGAAGCAGGCATCTGGCACACACAGTCGGCGTGTTGGCAAGAGTTCGAGGGTGACCAAGTGAGTCTTGCCGTCGAGTTTCAGTTCAAAAGGCGCACCCATTGTCACTGTACGCTCTGCGCCCAGGCCCTTGACGCGAACGGTCAAGGGGGGCTCGTTGTTCTGTGGGTTTTTTGCCCGAGGCAGGGCTCCACCGATGGTAATCAGAATGCCAAGAGCAAGTGAGAAGCGCAGTGGGGGTGCCCACCGTTGACGGACGGGTTGATGCATAGGGCCACTCTAGCCTTTATCAGCGGGCATCTTGGCTCGAAGACGCGTCCAGGTCCGTATTCCGTTTGGTCCTTTCAGGCCGGTACTGGAATCTCAAGCAGAACCGCCCCATACAGGCAGGCGCAACCACAGAGCACCAGCATGTGCCAGATCAGGTGGAATCCGCGACGGTGATCGTTGTAGTAGAAGACAACTCCGAGGGTGAAGAGCAGACCCGCAATGATCAGGAGAGCAAGGGGGGCCGCCAGCATGTTCTCCCACATGGGGCCGATGGCCACCAGGCTCATCCATCCCATACCCAGATACATCATCAGTGACAGGCGCTCATATCTTCCGGTATGGAACACCTTGAGCAGCACGCCAAAGACAGCGCAGGTCCAGACGATTCCCAGCAGGCTCATGCCCAAGGCTCCAGGTATGCTCATCAGGCAGAAGGGCGTATAGCCACCAGCGATCAAGGTGAAGATCGTGGCGTGATCAAGGATACGCAGGTTCTTCTTGCGCTCGGGATGAGCCGTTCCGTGGTACAGAGCGGAAGCCCCAAGGGTGGCGAACATGGTGGCACCAAAAACAGCACAAGCAACCATGTGCAAGGGGTTGCCACTCTTGGCCGCTTGCATCAGTAGCAGCGGTAGCCCGACAGCACTGAGCAAGGCCCCTAGCCCGTGGGATAGGGAATTGAACGTCTCTTCAGTAGAGCGAGCGGGACCTGCCATATTGTTCAACCCTACCACCGGTTCCGAGCCATGAGGCCCACCTCAGGGATTCGCCCCAGGATGGGAAATGCAGTCTGACTTGGCTTCGGTTGGCGTGTGAGGCGCATGGGCCGGGATGCGGCGGGCACTGGACGATTCCTCGGCTACGAGGGCCCGCGTCTTGGGGTAGCATCGATGGGGAGGTATCTCTGTATGAAGCAAGTGTTTGTGTTCGTGTCGATTCTGGCTGCGCTCGCCTTGGTGGGCATCTTGGGCTTGAAGGGGATTGGGCTGGTCAGGAGCCTTGTCGGTGGCGTGAAGGTTGTAGAAGAACCGTTGCAGGTGTCGTTTGACCCTCTTGAAGGTCCTGTACTTGATGAACTTGTTGGGGTGCCGGAAGCGAGGGTGGTCGAGGCGGCCGCAAGTGGCGAGGTTCCGGAGGACGCAGACGACGCCGCGCCACGGAGCATCGGACTCTTGCGTTTTGTGGACCCGGACGGTTTCCCAGTGAGCGGGGTCAAGGTCAATTTCTACAGGCAGGAATCGGGTGCTGTCCTTTCTGACAGCATGGGGAAGGCGCTTGTGCGCAGTGAAGGGGACCCGAAGCACCCGTTCAGGAACCATGGTCTTTCCTATAGTCATCCAGACTTTGCGGATGGGGCCATTGGGGGCAACCTGAGTCCGGGAGTTGAGACGGACTTTGGTGAGGTGATACTCAAGCCCGCTGGATCAGTGGAAGTCATAGTGCTCGATCCAACCGGCGCACCCTTTGAAGGAGCGCGGGTCCAGTGGTCGACGTTTGGGGCTTTTGATCAGAGATTGGAGAAGCTTGAGCGTCAGCAGGTCAGCGCTACCGCTCAATTGCTCGAGGGTTCCCGCATGCGTATCAGCCAGGGCGGTAACGACTCTCAGGCCTACAATTTCGAAGAGATTGCTCTGACCAATGCCCGGGGGCTGACCCGCTTGCACAAGATTCCCGAGGGCGAGATTCGTTTGTGGGCCGGGGGCGGAGAGCATCAGGTGGTTTGGTCTCCTTCCGTGGAAATCCGCCGGGGTATGCTGACACATGATGTGGTGCTTACTCTTGGGGTTCTCAATCGAGAGGATTTCATCCGTGTGACCATCGTCGATCCGAACGGAGATCCCATTGGGCTTGCCCGTTTGGAGAGCGAGTACAGCAGCATGATGGGTTCGGGCAGTGGTAGCACCACTGTGAACAATGAAGGCGTTGCGGTGATAGGCTATCGCCCAAGGCAGCCTCGTGATCTGCATGCCACCGACGGGAAGGGCCGCTATGGTGATGCGAGTCGCAAGGGTGTGGTCGGAGGCGAGGAGGTTGTGCTTCAGTTGTCGGAGCCCGCTTTCATGGAACTGCACATCACAACTGAATCCGGCATTCTCGATGGACTGAAGGTCAGTATTTATGACGCAGAGAGCGGAGAACATCTGACTTTCATGCGTAATCTTCAGCCCGGGGCAAGCACTCAACGGCTGAGTCTTCCCAGCGAGGATTTCGTTCTTCGGGTTTCTGCCAGCGGACATGAGGAACTGGAGGTCGGGCCTTTTAAGGGCCGTGCCGCGCCCAAGGAGACCAGCATTCATCTAGGCGCGATTCCCGGAGTCCGTGGCCTTGTGCTGGCTGCTGGTCGGCCTGTGAAGGGAGCCAGTGTGGAACTCTATAAACTCAGCGAGAATCGTCGGACGGTCAACGGTTTTCCCTCCAGGGTCATTAGTAGTCCTTCAACCTCGGGCACGACCGATGCCTCCGGCGCCTTTGCCTTGACTTTGCGCGCTTCGGGGCATTACTACCTGCGCGTCGAAGCTGAGGGCTATGCTCCCGGTGAGCAGGGACCATTTCAGATTGACGCGGATGAAGGGCTTGGGGACCTTCAAGTCGACCTCAGCGCCGGGGGCGCAATTGAGGGGCGGCTTTTCGGCCCCGGCGGGATTGGCGGACACATTGTTGCGATCTCTCGGGGTGATGCCAAGGCGACAACTACTCGCAGCAAGAGCGACGGTTCCTTCCGCTTCGACGGACTGATTCCCGGGGCATGGTGGGTGGGTTTGCATGACGAGGCAATCTCCTCGGGTAGAACCAGCAGTTCCTCTTCTGGCCGAGCTTTCCGGGAGTCGGATATCAAGGTCAATTGCACCGTAATTGAGGGGCAGGTCACTCAGTTCACTTTGACCCTGTCCGTTCCCGGTACCAACCTGGTTGAGGGCAGTCTGATGCTTGACGGCAAGCCCGCCAGCGAATGGTCAGCAGCTCTGACCGAGGAAGAAGGGGCTGGGGGCCTTTCCTCGGGTGGACTTCCCACATGTACGCTCTCTGCGGATGGATCTTTCAAGCTCCAGGTCAAGCAGAAGGGAACCTACCAGTTGCTCCTACGACGTACGAACCCACTGGTATTGCTCTATTCCACAGTGAGTATCGGAGGCGCTCCGGTCACACGCCATCTTGAGTTCCAGACCGGATCTCTTCATCTCACCGGTCTCCCTCGCATGACCCGTGAGAACCCGGTCATGATCTTTGTGCGCGGCACCCAGGGCGGCATTACATTGCTGGTTGCCCCTGAACCGGGGGCAGAAGGCAGCGTTCTGATCGAGGGAATTCCCGTCATCCCCGCCGAGTTGATCCTGCTTGACCGACGCGATTCGACTGCTGGAACCAACCCCCTCGAAGCAGGGAAGGTGCTGGCCGGGATCGAACTGGTTCCGGGAGAAACGGTCGAGGTCGCGGTGCCAGACTGAGCTTGGGGGTCACTTCACCCTTCAACCCCGTGACGCTCCACCAATTGGGCGTGGGTCTCGGGTTGTAGCTGCTGGTATTCCTGACTGACATGATCGCCGGGCTGGGCCTGGCCCGTCAGACGCACGTACAGGTCGTACAGCTTCTGCTCAGCCGGGAACCCGTAGTACCCGCGCTTCAGTCGCTGGCCCGCCATGCGTGAGAGTAGATCGCGCATCCACTGAGGGCCTTCCTGGACGTGCCTGTCGTAGATGGCCGCGGTGTTGTTGTAGCGCTCCCAGGTTTGCCGCACGGAATTGGGCAGTTCTGTGTTTTGATCGTTGATCTTGTACTCGAAGCAGTTGCCCCACTCATGGAAGTCGCGCGGCGCCTCGTAGCCCAGTTTCACCGCGTGGTCGAAATCCTCGGTTCCAGGTATCGGGCGGAATGGATAGACGTCGTTCCCCGCGATGGGGAACTGGTGCTTGGTCTTGCCCGCCATGCGCAGGGTGGCCTCCATGGACTCCTGAGTTTCACCGGGGAACCCGATGATCCAGAAGGTGCCGGGGACGATGTTGCGTCTGGCGAGTTCGTCGATGGCGAGGGGGATGTTCTTGAGTTGGATGCCTTTTTTGATGCGATCCTGCATCCATTCGCTGCCCGCTTCGGCGCCCAGCCACAAGAGGTGGCAATTGGAATCCTCAAGCAAGTCGAGAGTGTCCTTCTTGTAGCGCATGATCGTCTCGATCTCGATCGTGCCGTTCCAATGGATGGGGACCTTGAGGTCCACTAGACCCTGGCAGAAAGCTCTCGTGCGTTTTTCCGCAACACCGAAGTTGGCGTCCTGGAAGCGCAGCACGTCGAATTTGAAGCGCTGCTGCAGTTCGGCGATGTCTTCGGCCAGTGCGAGCCCTTCCACCGCCTTCCACCGCATGCCCGTCAACGCGGGGGAGCAGCAGAAGGTGCAGGGCTCGGGGCAGCCGTAGCTGGAGAAGTAGCTGAAACCACGCGGAGGGTTTTGGGCTGTCCACTTGCCCGGCAAGGGAAAGCGATGGCGGACCTTGATATTGCGCGTGGGTTGCACCTGCAACTCGGCGTAGCGCTCATAGTCCAGGAGGTGCCAGGGTGTGTCCTCAAGCTTGTTGAAGCCCACCACGGCTCTGTCTTCTGTGCGGATCATCTGTCCGTCGCGCCACAGGGCCAGTCCCGCCACATCGTCCAGAGGCGTGCCCGCATCCAGGGCCTGCACCACCTCCAGGAAGGTCAGTTCCCCCTGGCCGATGCCGACCGCATCCGCGATGTCGTGCTCGAAGTACATCTCGGGGATGACGCTGGGGAACCACCCACCCCAGATGATGGGCAGGCCGGGGTGCTTCTCGCGCACCATCTTGGCAGCCACGTAACCGTCGTAGACCTGATAGCCGAGGATGCACGAGCTGGCGAAACAGAGCGCCCCCTCGCAAGCCTCATCGATCTTCTCCATGTAGTCGGGATCGACCATGGCGTCGATCATGATGACCTCGTAGCCCTCCTTGTCCGGGCCGGAGGCAATGCGCAGCAGCTCAAGTGGCAGAAGGTCGGCACTGAACATTTCCCCCCGCGCGGGGTCGGCGCGGTGGGGGAGGAACAGAACGATCTTGCGTTTGCGCTGGATCATGGGAACAGAGGGTGTCTAGAGGGGCGCGGAGGGCGTCACGCCGGGAGTGCGGTCCAGGGCTTGGCCGCTGGGAGCTTTGTTGACCTTGAGGTCTTGTCGGGTCGCTTTCACGTAGGCGTGGAATAGGCGCCCTTCCACCGGCATGGAGTAGTTGTTGTTGCTCAGACGCCAACCTGAAATGCCCTTCATGATTTTCTGGACCCAGCCCGCACCTTCCTTGGCAAGTCCGTCATAGAACGTGGAGGCGACCCCGTAGCGGCGCCAGGTACGCACGACATCTTCCGGCAGTTGCAGATCGTCGATTTCCAAGCGGTACTCGAGCATGGCGCCCCAGCCTTCAAGGTCCGTGGGGGGCTGATAGCCCTTCTTCACCGCCGTGTCGAAGTCCTCGGTGCCGGGGATTGGGCGGAAGGGGAAGATGTCCGAAGCCGAGCGCCGGAACTTGTACTTCATCTGGGCGGCGACCTTGATGGTTTCGCGCATGGACTCAGGCGTTTCATCGGGGTACCCGATGATCCAAGAACAGCCTGTGGTGATGTCCCGCTTGTTCATCGCGCCCAGGGAGTACTCGAAGTGCCCCACATCGATGTCTTTCTTGATGTTCTTCTGTTGTTCCTCGGATCCCGCCTCGGCGCCCACGCTGATCATGTGGCAGTGTGACTCCTGCATCAGGTCCATGGACTCTTCCTTGTAGCGGAAGAGGGTTTCGATCTCATAACAGCCGGACCACCAGAAGGGCGAGCCAGCCTTGACCAACTCTTCACAGAACTCGTTCGAGCGGTTTTCCTTCACGCCGAAGTTGGCGTCCTGGAAGCGCATCACATTGAACTTGAACCGATCTTGTAGGTCGAGCAAGCGCTCTGCCAGAAGCTTGCCGGGGATCGCCTTCCAGCGGCGTCCCGTGACCAATGGCGAGCAGCAGAACGTGCAGGGCTCGGGGCAACCGAAACTGGAGTAGTAGCTAAAGCCGCGCACGGGAACATTGGGGTCCAAGTTCCAGGGATCGGGATACTTGTGCCGCACTTTCCAAGGGCCGGTGTCATTTTGACGGGCTACATATTCGTCGAAATCGATCAGGTGCCAAGGGACATCAGGGATCTGCTCGAATCCCACCACAGGCCGATGGGCCGTGTAGAAAGGTTTGCCATCGCGCTCCAGCACGAGGCCGGCGACGCTTTCCAGATTCTCGCCTGCATCAAGCGCTTGCACCACTTCCCAAAAAGTCAATTCCCCTTGGCCCAGCGCCACGGCGTCGGCGATGCCTTCGGATAGGTAGAGTTCCGGCGCGACCGATGGAAACCAACCGCCCCAAATCATGGGAAGGTCCGGGAACCGCGCACGGATCTTCTTGGCTACTCGTGCTCCATGGGCGACTTGGAATCCAAGGATGCAGGAACTGGCGAAGAGCAGCGCGCCGTCGCACAGTTGTTCCAGTCGCTCCATGTAGTCGTCATGCACCATCGCATCAATGATGTGCACCTCGTAGCCATTGGCTTCAGGCAGGGCCGCTATCTGGAGCAACTCAAGCGGCAGCAGGTCGGCTGCTACACGTATCCCTTGCTCTGGGTCGGCCCGGTGGGGCAGAAACAGGATCAGGCGCTTTTTGCGTTGGATCATGTGCCGGGAGTATTGTGATTATCTGACGTCAACGGAAGAGTGTTCAGCGGGGGAGGGCCCGCCCTCCTCCTCGACCAGATGAGGCGGCGGGCTTCAGCCCGATGAGGTTCAAGGATGGTTGGATGAGGGCCGGAGCACCCGAGAAGGCATAGTAGGATACCTCTAGGCCCATTCAAGCGGGGTGAAATTGGAGCCCGGCCAAGCTAGAATCGGTACCACATGGCTACCGCACGCCCACGATCTCCGCTCTCTTGGGCCCTGCGAGTGGGTTTTGTGCTTCTGGCCACCCTGCTGGGCATCGAAGGGGTTCTTCGCTTGGGCCTTTACCGTCCAGGACTGGTCCCTTTCAGTCGGGGCGTGCAGAGGGCGGGACTTTATTTCTATGGGGAGACCCCGGACTTCTGGTTGCTGCGGGCCCAATTGCGCGGTCGTGGCGACGACGGACCAGCGGAGTACCACCACCCGGTCTTGGGCTGGACCAGCGGCCGCTTTGATCCCGATACATATGCCCACGAGGATGAGTCCAAGCTAGACGGGCGTCGGCCGGTGATCCTGCTGGGAGACTCCTTTGCAGCCTGCCACGGGGCCCTGGACCGACGCTTTGAGCAGATCATGGAAGAGGGTTCCTTTGGGGAAAGCCACGCCCTGCTCAACTACGGGGTTGGTGGCTACGGGGTCGACCAGATCGCCTTGCTCGGCATGGAAACCCTCAAACGCTTTGAGGGCCGCAACGCGGTTTTCGTATTGAGCATGCTGGTGGATGATGACCTCAACCGGGTGATTCTGCCCTTCCGCGGACATCCCAAACCCTGGATTGAGCCCGACGGTCCCCGCAGGATCCGCATCAAGCGATTGCCCTTGCCTGCGCATCCCAAAGAGTATCTGGATCTGTACGCGCCCAAGGTACCCTGGTGGAGTCTGCGCCTCTTTCGCCAACAGGTGATGATGTCGCCTACGGAGATGCGCGATGAATCGGGCATCATGCAGATGCAGGAAGACATGCGTAAGAGCGTGGCTGCTGCCGTGCTACAGTTCCACGACCAGTTGCGAGCCCAGGGAGACGAGGGTTTTGTGATGCTGTTCTTGAATCGTGGGCGACAGGAGGGACGGCCCATACCCGGGAACTGGCTTGGCTGGCTGGAAAGTGTGTTGGAAGGCCATAAGGTTCCATGGGTGCGCGCGTCAGATGAAATCGCGCTCCATCGGGCTCGCACCAGGCGTCCCATGGATGACTATTTTGAGACCAAAGGACTCGCCAAGGGGCACTATAGCGTTCTCGGAAACGAGTTGGCGCAGCTGGCTCTTGAGCGCGGTTTTCGGCGGTCCTTTGACGGCCCGAGTTACTTCTTGCAAGCCAGCGCTGGCCGTGAGTTGGTGGGCGAGGGCGCCTATTCTCGCTGGGAGCGATTCGCTTATGGGGCGCATACTGGGGCCGATTTGCCGCATACCCTGATGCGTGCCGGGGTCGATGGTCTGGCTCAGTTGGAGTTCAAGCTGAGTCAGAACGCACGGCATTTCAGGGCAGTATTGCGACCCCTGGCGGGTGCCAAAGGGGCCTCACGCCTGGTCGTGCGGACCGTCGCGGGAGATGTGGCCGAATTTCTCGTCAACTCTGGCGCCGAAGATCAAGTGATCAGCGTGCCCCTGGGGGAAGTCGCGGAGTTCGAACTGCTGGCTCTCCCCGTGGCGGATCAAGAGCCTTTGGCCTTCTTCCTGGTGCATCCCAGTCTGGACGCCCATCGGCACGGGCCCATGCTGAAAAGCAAGTAGCCTGGGCTTGTCCTTTACTGGGCGGCGTAGGTTTCCAGGACCCAGGCCTGCCAGGCGCGCTCGAACCCGACCATGGTCAGCCCGAGCCGCTGCTTGAAAAAGTCACGGGTCACGTCGTTCATGCGTCCGCCTGCGGGCATGTAGTCCGCACTCAGCAGTCCTGAGACCTCGCCCAACAAATCGCCAACGAAACCAGGGTACTTGCTCTGCAGGTAGTCCACCATGGACCAGGTGGTGTAGTGTTCGGGCAGTCCGAATTCTCCGTAGCTCTTGATTCGAATCAGGGCCCCGATACCGGAGTTGTTGCCCTTTTGCACTAGTTTGCGGGTTGGGGGCTCCCAATCTTCTTTGCGTGTAATTGCTGCGGTGGATCCCTCACCACCGTCAAAGGTGTTGTACTTGGTAGTGATCTTGCGTTCGAACCAATGGGAGAGGCCCTCCAACAGCCAGAGCGGCTTGTCATAGGAGTAGTACTTGTAGCCGTTGAGCATGTTCTGCACTAGGTTGAAGACCACATGGCCATGTAGTGCTTCGTCCACCTGCAGCTTGCCTTGTTCCTGGTGGGTGATCACGATCAATACCCCGCGATCAATGATGTGCCAGCGCTGTGCAGACCTGGTCAAGAGTCCAAAATTTGCGCGCAACCACCCTGAGCAATTGTTCTCGTTGCGAATCACCAACAGCTCGTACTTGCGTTTCATGCCCAAGTGCGGCCCCATGCCCCAATAGCCCTTGGCAGGGTCAAACGTGGCCACTGCTGTCTTGGGGAAGGGGGCATCTTCCACCTTCAAGAGCTCGATCACGCTCTTGTAGAGGGACTGCACACGGGCTGCAAAGAGGTGAACCCGCAGCCAGGAATCGATGATCCGCACCTTGTCAGGGATCGCTGGCAGCACCTTGCGCAATTCGTTGATTTCGGTCTCTAGCTTGTCCTTTTCCCTCTGGGGGATCCTGTAGGGCTTGAGCTCCAGGCCCAGTTTGAAGTGTTCGGTCTCGATCCAAAAAATGTCAAAGCCAGAGAGTTCTTTGTCCAGCGTGGCTGTGGTGCCTTTGGCGAATTCAAAGCCCCCGTGACTGACAATGCCTGCGCCCTCCATGAGCTTGGGATCACCGCCGCAGTAGGGACACTGCTTGGGATCGTTGATCGGCAAGTCCTTGAAGATCTTCTTCTGGGCCAGGGCGGGTGTGCCCAAGAGAGCCAGCAGTGCCAAGATCTTGATCAGAGTGCTCAGGGGCGACGTGTTGTGCGAACTCACAGACGCGCTCTCCATTCTTTGGCCAGCTCAATCGCCTGAAAAGCGGACAGTCGCGGCAGGGGCAGGTTGCCGTCGACAATGCCGCGGCAGGCGTTGATCGCTTCCACGAGGATTGAATTGTCCGTGTTGGCGAGATGCTTACTCACCGCCGCCAGGACTGAGCCATCTCCGCAGCCCGCTAGCATTCGCAGGGACTGGACCACCATCCGGCGTTCGCCACTCAAGCCCGAAGCACAGAGCTTTGATGCCTCTTCACCGCGAACTCCTTCGAGAGCGGTCCGCACGGCTTCACCCTCTTCACCCCAGTGTTTCGAGGCGAGTTCACCCAGGAGGTCAAAGCCCGTCAGGGAGCCCCCCGAAGCGGTGGCCAGAGCTGCTGCGAATTGCTCTTCCTTGATTTCTTTCTCCGTGCCACGTTTGAGCTTGCGCGCTGCCTGCAGGGCCTTGTCCGCTTCAGACTTGAGAGCCTTGTCGGGGAAGAGCGCCGTGCGCCGCAGACTCCAGACCCTGACGATGCGCTTCTTGTTCTGAAAGGAGGGTGCGATCAGTCTGGTGTGGCTGCCATCGGTGACCAGATCGAGAATTGCGATCATTCGCGCCTGGGCCTTGGGGCTTCGTTCTTTGCCCAGCCCCGCAATCAGGAGCGGCGCGACGCCTGCACCTTGCTTGAGCAAGGATGCGTGTGCCAGAACGCCCATCTCCTCCGTGCGCGCCTTGCGCAGGCGCGTAAGATCACCTTTGGCTTTGGGCAGACTCTTGAGCTTTGGCCATTCCTTCAGGTGCCCAGGCTTCTCCTGGGGGGCTTCCGGGGCGGGCTCCTGGCGAGGAGCAGGGCCCTCTTCAAGGGGAAGCCCAGCTAGTGACAGCAACAAGAACAGGCTCTGGATCATGGGGACTCGTTGGTCACGAGGTGGTCGTAGTAAACAGGCAAGATCTCGCGCCACTGCTTGTCGAGGACGCGGATCGGGAGCTTCTCAAGGGCTGTTTCGATCTCACGCTTCATAGTAGCGGGTTCCAGATAATAGAAGGTCACATGCTCAATAGTCACATCGGAATTGGGCAGCCATTCCGCCGGTGTCATGGAGGCGCGCATGACCGACCAGCCTCCGAGCGTCTCAAGCAACTGCCAGTTGCGAGCATTCTGTCCACGGGAGGCTCCCCAGCGGTCGAGACCTATGTCTTGCTCGATGTCATTCCAGGCGCCCGTCACGCGAACTACCTGGGGCCCTTCCTTGGAGATACCGCTACCGCTGCGAAGGTCCTCCAAAGCACGCACAGCCTTTATGCGAGCGCGTTCACATTCCTCTGGCAGGATCTGGCGCGCGACCTTCTTGTGCAGAACCAGATTGGTCAATGCCTTGCGCAGGTGATCCGGCCTTGAGTGGGAGGGTTCCACCAAGGCGATAGTGTCCGCCCAGTTTTCGATTTCGGAGGCGAGAATCGGTTCGTTGCCTACGACGATTACTGTGCCTTCGGGCCAGTCTGCGGCCTGTTCCACGGGGATCCCGCTGGCCTGTGCGCTTTTCTTCTTGGGCAGGGGCGGATCACAACCGCTGAGCACAGCAGTGCACAGCAGCAGGCAGGTCGAGGACTGGAGCGTGTTCATCCTAGGATTCCCCCGGCCGGTCAAAGCGGGAAACAAAGTCGAGCACCGACCCGGTGAGTTGGCCATAGGAATCGAGGACTCGCTGTTCTATGGCCTCAAGACCACGGTCTACTACGAGTGGACCATAAGTGGTCTGGGTCTCTAAGAAGAGGGATCGCGGGTCCGCGTTGTAGGACTCCACGCGCACAGCTGTGGCAGGTTGATCAGCACTCCTGGCGGGGAAGGCCATACGCAGCCCCAGGGTTGCGGGTGGGTGGGAGAAGGCATCAAGGCCCGCATCGATACGCAGCATGTCCTTGGCCAGGAACTCACGGGTGTCCCGACGGTTCTTGGCGTTGACCAGTGACCGCAGTGTGATCACCTGGGCCAGGAATACCGGGATCTTGCGTTCCGTTGCCATGCGCTCGCAAACTCGGCGGACACGTTGAGCGAACTGATCGGTCAGCAGGCCCCCCAACTCTTCTCGAAACAGCATGCGATCTTGTAGGAAGGAGACCGACGAGACCGCCCCGGGTCTTGAGGCAGGATTCGAGAGGGTTGGCCCGGAGTCGCTCACATGAAACGAGGTGTAGGTTGGGTCGTTTTCCTGAAAGAACTCGTTGTGCAGCCGCTGGATTGCCCTGGGATCTGGTGCCAGGGGAGGGTGCATCACCTCAGCGAGGTAGGCAATCGTTCGTGGCTGATAGGACATGCTGGCGGGGTGGGGAGGTACTGAGGGTAGCCGGGAGGCGGCCCCCGGTGGCCTTCAGGGGGCTATCGGCCCCTCCCTGTGCCGTGGTCCTGGTTTGAGGCTCCTGTGGGGGCTCTATCCCGTGGCAACCTGCTCGGCTACCCGGTTCAGGGGCCCTGGAGGAGGGGCATCAAGGATTTCGACTCCCAAAGGGGCCAGTACCCTGTGAGGCAATCAAGCCAATCCCCCGATTGATCCGATCCAATTCCTCTCACACCACCGTTTGGATCCGTACCATCTCCGCCCGCAGACACCGATCCCCTTCCAATCTGGCGGCACTCTTGCATTCATGAACATCTCAAGCCAAGCGTTTCTTAGCGTCCTCCTTCTCGTTCCTGCTCCGGCCCTGGCGACCCAGGACGTCGCTCCTGCTGCCTCAGAAGTCGAATTCTTCCCCACGATCACCGTTGAGGACGACGGCAGCCCGTCGATCTTCGGCGAGCCCCTGATTGTCAATGGTAAGCGCATCCCCGACATGGAGATCATGCGCTACCTGTGTTACGGCAAGGGTCGTGGTGGCTTGGAGTCTCGCAAGATGGAAGTATTGCTGTCTCAAGAGATGGAACTGCGCTCCTTTATGCGCAGGGAGGAGATTCTTGACGAAGACTACGATGGCAAAGACCTCTCTGAACTCAGCGGCGAAGAAAAGGCAGCAATCGAGGGTCTGGTGGATGAATTTCTATCGGTTTACCGGTTCGACCCCAAGGAACTCGAAGAGCGTTTGATAAGGGAAGCGGCGCAGTTCTACGAGCGCTACCCCAGCTTGGATCTGCGCACAGAAATCGAGCGTACTTACCAGAATTGGGATTGGTACATCGATCAGGTTGAGCAGACCCTGCGGTTTGACACAATCTTCTTCCCTGGCTCAACCGAAATCTGGCCTGACATCACTCTGGAGGCAGTCCACGCCGGATCTCCTTCCTTTGATCTGGTTGAGGACTATCAGGAAGCCTACGGCATGCGTGGTGAAGCCTGGCGAGCGAAGCGCGCCACTACTGAAGGCCAATTGCTCCAGGAGCAATACGATGGGCGCACGCGGGATGCTCTGACCGACGAAGAGCGTGCCGCATTGGATTCTCTGGTGAACGAGGAGCACGGTTCCTTTGAACCCCGTGAGGATGAAATGATGATGTCGCTGCTGCGCGACTTTGTGATTTCCACGCTCAGTGACCCTAATGTGGTCACCATCATGGGCAAACTCGACGGACTGCCTGCTGATACCCTTATCAGTGTTGCGGGCGGTGGGCTTGAGGCCGCCATCCAGACTGCTGATGTCTATGAGGAGTTCAAGGATGCCTTTACCGACCAGGACATCCACGAAGCCAAGCAGTTCCTGGCGCTCTTTGTAGCGGTTACAGATGTCATGGGCGCAAGTGGTGACCTTGTGCCCTGGGACGAATTCCTGAACCTGTTGCTGGAGACCCGCGCTTCCCTTCAGGGCAGTATGTTCAACCTCGACTTCTTGGCTCTCCAGGGGCATAACTTTCCCTCCATGGAGGTCTACAACGACTACCTCTATCTGGTCGAATCCTACCGCCGCTCGATTCCCCACAGGCTGAACCTGGACGGCAACAACAACCTGTCCAAAGAGATGCAGGCCTACATGCCCGTGGGCAATGGCATCATGGGGCTGGCCAAGGTGCAAGCTGAGGCTCTGCTGGTCTCCGCCTTCGACTATCCCAACAACAAGTGGAAGGAAGACGGCTGGGATGGTGCCGAAGAGGAAGCCTATCGTCTGCGTGCCATGGTCGACGCACACATCGACCTCCTATTCGCCGAGGACGAGGAGCGCCGCATCGCTCTGCAAGAGGGCGTGGACTTTGTCCCCAAGGTGCAGCCCTTCGATCAGTGGTGGGCAGAGTTGATGAACTTGCACAGTGAATACTGGGATGCGCCCATGCCCGCCACAGGCAAGATGCCCGCCATGATCGGCATGCGGAACAAGGGTCGTTTCAATGGCAATCCCCAGACCCGCAACGACCTCAAGCGCGCCCTCAACGAGAGCACTTTCTCCCATTACCTGTCCAACGACAATGTGGTGGATCAGGTCTTCTTTGAGTTGGAGCAAGGCCAGGTGGGCGGTCCTTACAAAGGAAACAAGGGTTACTACCTGGTCTACAGCGTCAAGACACTGCGCCCCAGCCAGCCGGTCAACTACCGGGACGAGCGCCAGTTGGGCCTGCTGCAAGAGGACTTTGTGCGTCGCGAATTTGCTCGATTCGCGCACGAGACCTTGCAGGCGGCCGAGGTTTCTGGCCTCAGCAGGCGCTGATCGACCACCTGCCTGACCCAGGGCGGCTGTGGTAGAACCCAGCTTGCGGGGCGCCTTACGGGAGGCCCCGCCCTCATTTGCCTCGGGCATCTTCTTGTTCGTTGACGGGGCCCCGTCGCGGGCCCTATAGATCCTCCCGTGTTCCGCAATCCCCGGGGTCTCTTTCGCTTGCTGGCGCCCTATGCCAAGCCCTTCATCGGGGCTCTGGCATTGGTCTTCGTGCTCAACGGTCTGGGCGCTCTGCTGCAGCAGGGCACCTATCTTTTGTTGCAGCCCACCTGGACCCTGCTGTTTGCGGAATCGAACGAGGACCAGCCGGATCTGGCGGCAGCCCGAGAGGCATTGGAGGCAGCTAGTAACGAGAACCCGGGTGACGTCAACCTGACCCAGGCCCTGCAAGCCCTGGGCAATCCCGAGCCCGAGCCAACGCCACCCGACGATGTCCTTGCGCAGGCCCGCGGCTGGCTCAACCAGCGCCTGCTTGGGGACCCGGGCGATTTGACCCCTGAACGTCGGCTGAATCTTCTGGGGGTGGTGGCCATCGTGATCTCGATCATGGCGGTCATCGCTGCTTTGGCCCAGTATCTTGCGGCGATCCTCAGCGCTCGGGTGGGGCACGGCATGATCGTGGCCCTTCGTCAGAGTCTGGCGGGGCATCTGATGCGGCTTTCCCTTGGGTTTCATGGGCGGCGGCGTTTCGGAGACCTCTTGTCACGAGTCAGTGCCGATGTGGGACAGACCCTGACCGTGGTCAATCTCTTTCTGCGGGACCTGGTGCAGGAACCCCTGATGGCGATCACCGCCCTGGGCTGGGCATTCTTTGTGGCACCGGAGGCGACCCTCGTTGTCTTGCTCGGCACGCCGCTCTTGGTGGTGCCTGTTGGTTTGATCTTGAAGAAGGTCAAGAAACGCAGCACCAAGTCAGCGACCAAATTGGGCGCTTCCATGCAGGTCTTGACCCAGATGCTGCAGGGCATTCGCACGGTCAAGGCTTATCGCGCGGAAGACCGGGAACTAGCGCGCTTCAAAGAAGCCAACGACCAGTATGTGCATGAGGCTGTGCGGCTCGCCAAGGTGACCGCGATCTCAAGCGCCTGGACGATTCTTTATACCCACGCGGGCCTGGGCATGATCGTCATGTTGGTGGGTTGGCTGGCGGTCCGAGGCGGTGTGCAACGCGATCCGGGTGAAATGCTGACTTTCTTCATGCTAGTCAGTCGCAGCTATGCTTCGATCAAGCGCACCACTCGCGCTCTGGGGCAGGTGGCCCAAGCCGAGGGTGCTGCGGACCGCCTGCGCGACTTGTTTGACGAGCGAGTCGACATCATCGAGCAAAGGGGAGCCGAGGCCGCTGAGGGCCTTGGGGACGGGGTCGTGCTGCGGGATGTGACCTTTACCTATCCAGGCAGCGAAGAACCGGCCCTCAAGAACTTCAACCTGACGATTCGCGCTGGCGAGACCCTGGCCCTGGTGGGCCCCTCGGGTTGCGGCAAGAGCACATTGGTGGATCTGGTGGCGCGCTTCCTGGATCCCGATCAGGGCACTGTGGAGGTTGGCTCGGGCCTTGACCTGCGCAAGATCAGCCTGGATTCCTGGACCAAGCAGTATGCCATGGTGACTCAGGTTCCCTTTCTGTTTCACACCACCATGGGCGCGAACATCCGCTATGGGCGCGAGGATGCATCCCAGGCCGAGATCGAAGAGGCAGCTGCGGCGGCAGGGATTCTGGAGTTCATCCAGGACCTGCCCCTGGGCTTCGACACCGATGTGGAAGACGCCGGCGAGCGGCTCTCCGGTGGCCAACGCCAGCGTATCACGATCGCCCGGGCATTCTTGCGTCAAGCGCCCCTGCTGTTGCTCGATGAGGCCACCAGTGCGCTTGACAGCGAGAGCGAGCGCCAGGTGCAAGAGGCCTTGGATCGATTGATGGCCAAGCATACCGTGCTCGTGGTCGCCCACCGCCTGTCCACTGTGCGGCGCGCGGATCGCATTGCTGTGCTGGACGAGGGAGAACTCATGGAACTTGGCACCCACGAGGAACTACTGGCTCAGGATGGCCTCTACTGTCGGCTCTGGCGGCTGCAGGAAGGCAGCAGACCCGAGGCAACGTCCGGCTAGGCTCTGCGCTGCAGCAACACCACCGCTTGCACTACGACGCCAGCTGCGTCAGATTGGGCGCCCAAGCCCTCAAGGGTCTTGCCCTTGACATTGACGCAGTCCGTTTCGATGTGTAAACAGTCGGCGATGTTCTTCCGCATGGCTGCGCGATAGGGAGCGATGCGCGGACCGTCGGTGGCGATCACCAGATCCAGATTGCCCACCATCCAGCCCGCCTCGGTGACCCGCTTGCAGACATCCCTCAGCAAGGCGCTGGAATCCGCGTCTTTCCAGGTCTCGTCCGTGTCGGGGAAGAGGGTTCCCAGATCATCGAGCCCCCCAGCTCCCAGGACCGCATCCATGACTGCGTGCAAGACCGCGTCCCCGTCTGAATGTCCTAGTGGTCCTGCGGGGTGGTCCATGAGCACGCCCCCCAGGATGCAGGGCCGCCCCTCCACCAGTCTGTGGGAATCAAATCCCAGGCCTACGCGTGTTTGGATCATGAGGGGGAACTCCGTGGGTTGTGGCGCCCGTGCAGGATGAATTCGAAGAAGGCGAGGTCAGGTGCCCAGGTGAGTTTTGGATTAGGCGCGCTGGAACGTACCAGGCTGATCGGACCCACAAATATTTCGTAAAGGGTTGCTTCGTCCGTGGGGGAGAGCCCTTGCTTGCGTGCTTCGGATGAGATTTCCAATAACAGATCGCGGTCCATGATCTGTGGGGTCTCTGCCGCCCAAAGATCTTCTCGGGGCACTGCTTTGATGGCTCGGTCTTCTTGAGCCTGGTGCAAGCTGTCCCGCACCGGACTGGCAAGCAGCGCCGCGCCCGAACTTCGAGCAACTTGCACCAACTCGTCTATGTCGCTTGACAAGACCAAGGGCCGCGCCGCGTCGTGCACCAACACCAGACCGCAGTTCGCATCCAAGGCCAAGAGCCCCTGGCGCACCGAATCTGTTCGCGCCTCGCCTCCCCTCGTGCAGGTCACGGGCCCCAGGTCTTGCGCTTGCACCAGGTCCGCAATGGCAGCGTGATCTTCTTCGGGAGCCACTACCACGATCGGTCCCACGGAACTTGCTCCGCGTAAGGCGCGCAGGGAGTGCAGCAGCACCGATTCGCCCGCTAACTCCAGCCAGACCTTGGGTACGCTTCCACCCAGCCGCCGGGAGCGGCCCGCGGCTACCAGCACCGCCGGCACGAGGGCCTTTGTAGTTTCCGCAGAAGGGTTCGGGGTAGGAGTCATGGGATTGCTTGCTGCAGAAGGGTAGGGTGCAGGGGATGCCCCGTCCAAGCTCCAGGGTCCGTGACCATTTTCCCCAGTTGCCCGAGGGGCACGGTCGAGAAATTCTGGTGGGCATCGATCCGGGCACCCGGAAGGTGGGCTATGGGGCCCTGGTTGTAGCCAGTAGCGGTCCCCGACTCCTGGGGGCGGGCACCCTGCGAGCCCCGGAGAGCTTCAGCCCTGCGGCGCGCTTGGCCTACCTGCGGGAGGAACTGGATGAGGTTTTCCGCCGCCTGCGCCCGGTGGCGGTGGCCATCGAGAGCGGCTACAGCGGCAAGAACCCCGCCACGGCCCTGCGCATTGGCGAGGGCCGGGGGGTGGCTCTGGCCTGTGCTGCGGCGGTGACCGGAGAGGTATTGGAGATAAGCCCCGCAGAGGTCAAGAAGATGCTGGTGGGCAACGGCCAGGCCAGCAAGGAGCAGGTGGGGGCAATGGTGGCCCAGATACTGGGCCTGGAGGGCCCCTTGCGATCCCTGGACGCCAGCGATGCCTTGGCGGTGGCCCTGACCCTCCACAATCGGCGCCGATTCGCAGGTAGGGTTGCGGGGCTCTAGGAGACTGCTCCAAGATCGGAGCTCTTGATCCGATTTCCCTTGGACCAGGCCCTTGGACCCCCTGGGATGCTACCGGGAATTGAACTGGTGGATGACAGCCCTTAGGGTAAGCCTTCTGCCCATGGCACCCAAACCCCTCGATCAAGCCTCCGAAGCGTCCCTGGAACTGGCGTCTTGCTTGCAAGACGCATTTCCCGATGCGCGTCTGGTGGATGAGGGGCTCCAGGCGGGGCCCTTCGATGCGGACTACCTGTTGGTGGATGGCGATGGCCGGCTGATTCTGGTGCTGGTGGAGAATCCTGACGGCGCGCAGATCGCCCTGCGTAGTCTGGACCTGATCTCTGCCCTACCTCAACTGTCCAATTGGCTGCCGCGTTTGCTTGATGATCCGGTGTTGGATTTGCATCAAGCGCCTGAGATCGTGGTGGTGTCCACCGGCGGCGACGCGGCCCTTTGTGAGCGTTTGGCAGCCATGAATGGCGATCTGCGTTTGTTTGTGCTCTGCGAAGCGCGTACGCGCAAGGCCAGCGGGACCTGGTTGGCGGAGGTCGCTCTGGGACGGGCGGGAAATCCTGAGCTGGGGCTGGCGGCCACAGCAGACCTGGATACTGCCAGCGAAGAACGCCTCACTTTTCTGACTGAGCGCTTGATGCGCATCGACGACGAAGTGCAAGTGGAGGAACGCGGAGGTCAGATCCGCTGGCGCGTTCGCGGGGCACTCTTGGCTCGGGCTCGATCCGATCAAGGGCAGCTCGTGGGCTGGGCCGGAAACTCCAATGAAATCGACCTCTCCAACGATGCCGGTGTTGAGTTGTTCCTGGAATCATGCGTGGAGCGTGTGGTGAATCTGCTGGAGGAACATTCCGGCGACGAGCCCGCTCTGAAGCAGTTTGAAATTGTGCCCCGTGATCCGGGCATGACCCTCAGCCAGGAGGAGTTGGACGCGTTCCGGGTGCCTTGAAACCACACGAGGGATTGGATGCGATCATAGCCCAGAAGCTGTCATGGCAAGGCTCGAAGATCAGGCCCGGCAGGAAGAAGAGAAGGCTCTTCAGCGAGTCCTGTGGGCTCTTGTGCTCCTCGGGCCCCGCGTGGGATGAGTCCCGCAAGGAGCATTCCGATGGTTGGGCTCGGGCTGTCTTGCCCAGATAGTGTGGGGCCCCAAGCATGAACTGGGACAACGCTCGGCGGCTCTTGAGTTTCCCCAGCAGGAAGGCCGCTCCTCCGGTCTTGGAATCTTCCGAGCTGCCTCCTTGTGATCCTCTGGCTGCCGTACGTGCGCGCTCGTTGTGCATCGTCAGCGGCAAAGGTGGTACGGGCAAGTCCACTCTGACTGCATCCCTCGCCTCGAGTTTCGAACACTACGGTCGCGCTCTGCTGGTGGATGCGGACTTGGGGGTAGGCAACGCGCACCTGTTCTGTGACTTGCAACCCAAGCGCACCTTGGCAGATGTGGTCAGCGGCAAGTGCAGCGCTCTGGAGGCGGTGGTGTCCGTGCGTGGCCAGTTGGACCTGTTGGCGGGGGGCTCCGGTTGTCTCGGGGTAGCGAGCCTGGGTCAGGAACAGATGCAGCGTCTGGCTTCCGGCCTGTACTCCCTGGAAGAACGCTATCACTCGATCCTGATCGATGGGGCGGCGGGCCTCAACACACAGACTCTGGGACTGGCTGCATCTGTGGATCTTGTGCTGGTGGTGACCACGCCGGATGTGACCGCCATGACCGATGCCTACGCCTTCATCAAGGTACTCTGTGCATCGCGGCCGGGCTTGGTTCCGCGGCTTGTGGTCAACCGCGTGATCGATCCCAGAGAGGGCCATGCGGTGGCGGAGCGAATGCAGGCGGTGGCTGCGAAGTTCCTCGACCTGGAAATCAAGCTGTTGTCGGTGCTGCCCGAAGATCGCAGCGCCCACCGTTGCACCCAGCGTCGTCGGCCGGTTGTGCTGGAGGAACCCGATCAGCCCTTGGGGCGGGCGCTTGCAGACCTGGCTCGCCGCTTGGAGGCTGAGCTGGACCAGGTGCATCCCCACGGGGTGGGGCGTGTACTGCGTCATCGGCTGGGGCGCGGTTCCCGGACTGCTGCGGAGGTTCAGGGGGCCTGAGAGTCTTCGTACCGGCTGCTCAGAGAGGCCGACCATTCGGTTCCATGCTTCATCGCAGCCCTTGCCCGTGATTGCCTGATACCTGGGCCGGTCCCGTTCGTCTCAATGTTGTGCCGCCCACGCTCCGTCCTCGTCCCCCCGACCTGTTGGCCTACGGTCTCTTCATTCTGGGCTGGTGTGGCGCGACTTCACTCTGGCCAGGGTGGGTCCGGGTTCCCGAGCCGCCGAAGCCCCGGCCCCTTCCCGGGTGTTCCATGGCGGATTCCTTTGTCCTGGGTCCACCCGGGGCGGCAAGTCTGCGGCGTATCGAGCACCTGGGGGCCTGGAGGGCGGAACGGGTGGCTGATGCTCTCTGGGAGGGCCTGGACCCCACCTCGCCCCGGGCCCTGGAGCAGCTCGTGGCCCTGCCGGGCATCGGGCCGGTCTCTGCTGGGGCCCTTATCGCGGCTTATCCCCGGCTCCCGCGCCTCTTACACTGGCGTGAGCCCGGCTTCTCTGGTCCGCAAGATCCGAGGGCCCGATCCCATGCCGAATCCGCCTCCCTCCCTGCTGCCTTCTCCCCGGTGCGGCCCCCCTGAAGCCCTGCCCCCCGCACGGGTGACTGAACTTGTGACCAGGGCGCTGGAAGAGGACCTGGGTACCGGTGACCTGACCAGTCAGGGGTTGGTGGCCGTCGCGACCCAAGGGGTGGGGCGCTTGATCGCCAAGCAGGACGGTATCTTGGCCGGCCAGGATGTGTTCACCTGTGCCTTTCACTTGCGAGACCCAGAGATGACCATTCGTTGGAAAAAGAACGATGGGGAAGCTCTTTGCAAAGGTGAGCAAGTCGCACGCCTGCAGGGGTCCGTGCGGGCCCTGTTGGAAGCCGAGCGTACAGCCTTGAACTTTCTGCAGCGCATGAGCGGTACGGCGACCCTGACTCGCAGTTTTGTGCGGGCGGTTCAGGATACCCCTGGTGTGCGAATCTTGGATACGCGCAAGACCACGCCGGGATTGCGGCTGCTCGAGAAATACGCCGTGCGCTGTGGCGGGGGCGAAAACCATCGCTTTGGTCTCTTCGATGAGGCGATGATCAAGGAGAACCACGTAGCTCTGGCGGGCAAGCCCCTGTCCGAGGCTCTCTGCGCTCTGCGTGCATCCGTGGGACCCAAGACCCGCATCTGCTGCGAAGCGGAAACTGAAGAGCAGGCCCGAGACGCTATTCAAGGGGGAGCCGATGTGGTCCTGCTCGACAACTTCAGCCCCGGGGATCTGGGGGAGATCTGCCCTCGTCTGCGGGTCTTTGCGCAGGAGTCCGGCCGACGGGTGGAACTCGAATCCTCTGGGGGCATCACCCTTCAAACTGCTGCTGCCTTTGCTGCCAGCGGCGTGGATCGGCTCTCCGTGGGAGCCTTGACCCATTCCGCTCCGGCCCTCGATTTATCTCTTCTCTTGGAGCCTCTCGTTTGAGCAGTCAGCTTCCCGAATCCGAGGGTCTGCAGCTGGACCTGCCCGCGACACATGCGGCCGGGCGCATGGCTCGGCGGGTGGCCCATGAGTACGCCGCCACCCGGGGCCTCGCGGGAGAGAGCCTTGACCGTCTGGTGTTTGTGGTGGGTGAGTTGCTCGACAATGCTGTGGACCACGGTGGGGGAGAAGCGGCTCTGGATGAGTCCCAACTGCCGGGGAATGTGCGCGTGCACCTGGACATGACGGTGCATGGGGAAGGCTGCTGGGAGGTGCATGTGGAAGACGAGAGCGATCTCTCTCCGGACGCCTTGACCAAGCTGTTGGGCGAGGACACGGGCATGCCGGACCTGGAAGACCCCCGCGGCCGAGGTCTCCTGCTCTTGAGAGAGTTCGCGGATTCCATCACCGCCGGCTGGGGCAGCAAGGGTAAGGGCTTGCGGGTGAGCGCGCGTCTGGGGACCGTTCCCGGTGATTCCAAGAATCCATGAGCAAGCCCGACTCCAGCCCTCTCGCGCATCAGCCGCTTGTTCTTCTGGAAGGCATCGGTGCCCGCTTGATCGATCTTCCCCGGGGGATCTGTATGACCTTGGTCCTCCTCTGGGCAGGGGGGCTCTGGGGTCTCTCGGCCCGGCCGGGCATCCGTATTCTGGAGAACGAATCTTTCTTGCAAGCTTGGACCTTCAACACAGGCCACGCTTTTCTGTACGGGATTCTGACTCTGTTGTGCGTGGCCTGCCTGCCCCGCAGGGAGGGTTGGGTCCTGCTGGACAGGGTTCATGTCCTGGGTGTTCTCGTCCTGGTCATGACCTATGGATTTTTGGACGAGTGGCACCAGTCGTGGGTTCCGGACCGCTCGGCTTCTGGCCTCGATCTCATGACCGATCTGGTGGGGGTGGTGGCGACCTTGGCGGTGATTGGAGGATTGGGGAGCAGATCAGCTCTGGATCGAGTTGAGCAGGCCGGTCGGTTGCGGTGGGTTCTCTTGCTGGGGTTTGTTCTGAGTTGGGTCGCGGGTATGGCGGCGACCTTGCTGGATGTGGGGCTTGAGGCTGGAGTGGCTTGACTTGTGCCCGCTGGCCCGGGGGTGAGTGTGGGTTTCGCATTCAGGTCTGCATGAAAAGAGCGTGCTCCCTGCGCGCTTGGGATCATTGGATGGGCCTCGTTCTGTACGGGGCCCTGGTCAAGCAGGTCTTCTGGGGGCAAGGCCCTCGATTGTGGCTAGAATGAGTGTTGCGCCATGAGCAATTCCCAGTCCTACACGAGCCCTCTGTCGACTCGCTATGCCAGCGCGGCCATGCGTCAGGTTTTTTCGGACGAAAAGAAATTTCTCACCTGGCGCAAGTTGTGGATTGCCCTGGCGGAGTCTGAGAAGGAACTCGGCCTGCCCATCAGTGATGAGCAGGTGGCGGAAATGCGCGACAACTTCGAGCCCCTGGACCTCAAGCTTGCCGCCAGCTACGAGCAGGAACTCCGTCACGATGTGATGGCCCATGTGCATGCCTGGGGAGATGTTTGCCCCAAGGCGCGCCCGATTCTGCACCTGGGCGCTACCTCCTGTTTCGTGGGGGACAACACGGACTTGATCGTCATGCGCGATGGCCTGCGCTTGATCCGGGGGCAGCTGCTGGGGGTTGTAGAGAACCTCAAAACCTTTGCTATTGAGCACAAGGCGTTGCCGACCCTGGGCTTCACCCACTTCCAGCCTGCCCAGGCCACGACAGTGGGCAAGCGCGCCTGTCTCTGGTTGCAGGATCTCTTGCAGGATCTGGCCGATCTGGAGTACGCCGAGAAGGCGATTCGTTTCCGCGGCGTAAAGGGCACCACCGGGACCCAGGCTTCGTTCTTGGATCTGTTCGATGGGGACCACGAGAAGGTACGCCTGCTCGATCGCATGGTCACCGAGCGCATGGGCTTTGAGAGCACTTTTGGCGTGACCGGTCAAACCTATCCGCGCAAACTCGATTTCCGCGTGTCCCAGGTGCTTTCTTCCATTGCTCAATCGGCTCACAAGTTTGCCACTGACATCCGATTGCTGGCCAACCGTCGAGAGATCGAAGAGCCTTTCGGGAGCAAACAAATCGGATCTTCCGCCATGCCCTGGAAGCGTAACCCCATGCGTTCGGAGCGCATTTGTGCTCTCTCGCGCATTGTGATCGAGAGCCTGGGCAACATGGCACACACCGCCGCGAACCAGTGGCTGGAACGCACACTGGATGACTCTGCGAATCGACGCCTGGCCCTGGCCGAGTCCTTTCTGGCGACGGACGCGGTCTTGAATCTGTATCTCGATGTGTCCTCCGGGCTGGTGGTCTACCCGGCTGTCATCAAACGTAATCTCGATGCCGAACTCCCGTTCTTGGCCACCGAGTCTCTGATGATGGAGGCCGTGCGCGCTGGCGGTGATCGTCAGGACCTGCACGAACGCATCCGTACCCACTCACACGCCGCTGCCGCTGAAATCAAGGCGGGCGGGGAATCTGATCTGCGCGATCGCATCAGCCATGACCCTGCCTTTGCTGCGGTCGCAGGCCGATTGGATGAGTTGCTCGATGGGTCGCGCTTTGTTGGTCGGGCCTCCGAGCAGGTGGCAGAGTTCATCGCCGAAGAAGTCGACCCCCTGCTTGAGCTCTGGGCAGAGGTGCCCACGGTTCGGGCAGAAGTGCGGGTCTAGGAGCGCTGAGTTGGCCGAGGGCTCCCGTGGTCGAACGGCAGCGCTGACCCTTGATTGAGACCCGGGCCTGTGTCTCTGCGGTCCAGGTGGAGGGGCGGGTCTGCGGTTGCCTGTTTCCCGGGCTGCTGGTGCGGAGGCTTCCACCCAGGGAATCGCTGTCCCAGGGCTTCCGTGCATGGACTCAGACTGCTCCTCAGGGCTCCCAGCCTGAATCACCATTGCCCCACAATGGTGCGAACTTCCGCGGCGTCGAGTGCGTCCTACGGGTCCAGGGCTCCCCTGTTGATCAGGGAGGTACCTTTCCTGTGCTAGCCCCGTTTGTTTGCGGGCAAGGCGCAACTCTCCTCCTGTATGTATCGTGACTCAACCTGGTATTCCTAACGATCTGGTGCTCAGCACCGCTTGCTATGGTCCGCGCTTGGGCCGCATCGAGGATCAGGCATTTTCAGCGGTGGCCATGGGCTTTCGTCGTCTGGAACTCGGCATTTCGGACAGTCCCTCCGAGCTCAGTGGATGGCTTGATGCCCATCGGGAGACCGGCATAACAGCGGAATCCGTGGTGGTCGGGGCCCTTTATCCCAAGAAGGACGCAGTCAGCGGAAGCTACCTTGGATCCCAGGATGAGGAGCTGCGGGATCGGGCTCTCAATCTGACCAGGCGTCACATCTGCATCGCCCAGCAACTTGGCGCGCCGATCGTGGTTGTGCGCGGTTGCGCAGTGGAAGACGAGGCCCTGGCCCAGGAAGCTCGGGAACTTTCCGCACGCCTCGAAAAGGCGCAACTCGATGACCTGGATGCGGTGCAGATAGAGATCCGTAATCTGGTAGGACGCGTGCAGGAACTTGGCCAAAAGCAGATTGAGACCTTCTGCCGTTCCCTTCATGGTCTGCGCCGGGCTTACCCCGAACTGAAGCTGGCCCTTGAGCCGGGCTTCACATTCAACGACCTGCTCAACTTCGAGGCCATGCGATGGGTGCTCGATGATCTGGATCGTTCGGATGTGGGCTACTGGCATGACACGGGCAGTCTCCACTCACGCGAAATGGCAGGTCTACCGGGTCAGGCTCCCTGGCTCGATGCCTTTGCCAGTAAGTTGCGCGGCGTGCACCTGACCGATGCGACGGTCAAAGAACAGGGCCTGCCCCCGGGCATGGGCGAGGTGGATTTCAAGCTGGTCGCCAGCTATCTGCCCGAGGCCGCGGTGCGTGTGATCGAGGCGGACTCTGTTCATGGACGTGCGGAGATCCTGGCCTGTGTCAACTACTTGATGGGTTCTGGGTACTAGGGGGCGGGACCCGGGTATCCTCGGGGCAGCGTCTCAGACCCGCCCTGCTCCATGTCCCCCGAACCAAACTCCTCCACTCCCGACCTCGTCCCTGGGCGCCTGGAGCAACTCAAGACCGCCTTGGCCGAAGCCAGCGCAGCCGCTGACCTGAAGGCTCGCGGTCGCTTCTTGGTCTTGACCCACCGGGGTCCCGACCCCGATGCACTGGGAGCATGCGAAGGTCTGCGTCAGTTGCTTGTTGAAGGCCTCGGCTATGAGCCTGTGGTTGCAACACTGGGGGAAATTCACCGGGCCGAGAATGTCGCTCTGGTGGAAGAACTCGAGCTCGAATTGGAAGACTATGACAGCATCGATCACTCGCGTTTCGCTGGTGTGTTGCTGGTGGACACCCAGCCGGAGTTCGGGCATACGGTAGTGCCTGAGGATCTGCCGGTGGTGGCGGTGTTTGATCACCATGTGACGCCTTCTGCAGAATCGGGCTCCGAGGTTCCGGTGGCCTATTCCGATGTGCGCCTCAAGGTTGGAGCTACCAGTTCGATGATCCAGGGCTATCTGGAAGAAGCGGGCCTGGTGGCGGACAAAACCACCGCGAGTGCCCTGTTCTGCGGCGTGCGCTACGACACGGCAGACCTTTCGCGCAATGCCACGCCGGAGGATGAGGCGGCTTACTTGAACACCTTCAAGAACGCCGACCGCGGGGCGATTGCTCGGATCGCTCATCCACCCCTACCCTCGATCTACTACAGCGAGCTGTCCCGAGCCCTCAGCTGCGCCCGTCGGCATGGGCCGCTGGTGTTGGCCTTGATGGGCCAGGTGGAGAATCCCGCGTCGGTGGCTGAGATGGCCGACCTGTTCTTGCGCATGGAGGGTTGCTCTTGGGCCCTGGTGGGCGCTGGGCATGGAGATGAGTACGTGCTTTCCCTGCGTACTGACCCCTCTTTTGGCCAGGCTTATCCTCTGATGCAAAGGGTTCTTGATGGTCGCGGTTCTTTTGGGGGCCACGGACACATTGCCGGCGGGCGCATTCATCTGGACGATGACGGAGAGAGCACTGTGCGCGCCACCGAGCGCCATCTGCGTACACATGCGTTGGCCCTCCTGGGAAGCGAAGGGGAAGATGGCATTCCCGATGAAGGGCGCCTGCTCACATCGTGACCTCGCCCCTTGTCCTATGTGTGGGAGGAGTTGCTCAGAATGGGCCTGGGCTGGATGCGGATCGTGAGGCGGTGGAAGCGGCGGGGGCGCGGTTTGCGGGGGCAGTGACTGCCAACACAGTGCAGGACGAGCGCGGCTTGGTAGAACTCGGTGCGAGAGCCCCAGAAGCTTGGCGATTTGATGCCCTGGCTGCAGTGGCCGTGGAGAATCCGGCTTGCCTCAAGAGCGGGTTGTTGCCTGGGCCGGAGCACGTGCGTGAAATGTGGCACCTTCTGGCTCAACTGCGCTTCGACGCGCCGGGTCTGCCTTGGGTGCTTGATCCGGTCTTGAGTTCTTCCTTGGGTGACGAGTTCCTTGGGCAAGAGGGCCGTGGGGCCGTGCTGGAAGTCCTTGAGTTGGGACCGATTCTGTGTCCTAACCTGAGAGAGGCCGCCTTGCTGGTTGGGATTGCTGAAGAGGAACTGGTACAGGATCCCTCCAGTCGTTTGAAGGCGGGAAACGAGTTGATAGCCGCGGGTGCCGCGGCGGTGATTCTCAAGGGTGGCCACGGGACGGAGGATCCCCTGTTGGATCTGGTCCTGGTTGCCGGGGAGGAGCCGATCTGGCTTCCCCGGGCTCGGGTGAGGGGTTCCTTGAGGGGCTCCGGGTGCCGTCACGCGGCCCATCTCGCCGCACTCCTGGCTTCCGGACAGTCACTCGCAGATGCCGCAAGTGGGGCAGGGGCTTGGGTGGCTGGACAGCTGGTGAAAAGATGTGGGGAGGTTGACTTGCCTCCCGCCCCGCCCGCGCTATAGTTCTCTGCCCAAGTGGGCGGCTGTAGCTCAGTGGTAGAGCGCAACCTTGCCAAGGTTGATGTCGACGGTTCAAATCCGTTCAGCCGCTCCATTCTCGCTGCTTTATTCCTGGTTGGGCTTGGGGGCGTTGGTCTTGCTTATCCTGCTTGGGAGTTACAAGGACAAGTTCCAGACAGCTGCCGGGGCACCGCTTGGTTGAGTGCTCGATGACAAGTCTCGATCCGGCTCCTCACCTCCTTGGCGTCCTTGCGGCAATCCCCGTTGCCCCTGTAAGCAACATGCCTGGAATGGACGAAGTCATTCTCGACTGAGCAGCATGTGGCCTCCTCGGGTCACCCGCGCCTCCCAGCCACGGGGAATCCAGGTGGTGGTTGTTGCTTCTTCTATCAGGGACGGTCCCGGCCAGTGCATGCCGGGTTTGAGTTCGGCGCGGTCGAGCACTGGTACGCGCTTGCGCTCTCCGTCCACCTTTCGCAGGCCCACATGCGCGTGGCGGCTGAGTTTGCGGCGTCTTGGCTGCGGCCCCGTGTCGGGAGCTGGACCGGGGACCACCGCGCGGCTGGCGAGATGCACCAGCTCGACTTCGGCCTCTTCGGGTGTCCAGCCATAACGCCGTTGGTGGGTGGCATGAAATTCCGGGCCAGGGTCGGATCCCTCGGGGATAGCGAGTTCATGGGACTGGCCGCAAAACCGCAGTTCGAGGACACGCTCGTAGCGGCAGTCCCGTCTGCGATGTCCAGCGGCGAGAAGCTGGGTCAAACTCTCTTGTTCGAGTTTCTTGAAAGCCTTCGCCCGCCTGGTCTTGCTCCACTTCGCCAGGGGTTCCAGCACAGTCTCCGCCAGGTCGAGAGTAGCGTCCGCATGCACCATGCCCCAGGCAGAGAGCACTCCCGCATGGGCGGGTACGAGCACCTTGGGAATACCCAGGTCTGCCGCGAGCTCTACGCCGAACAAACCGCCGCCGCCACCAAAAGCCACCAGCGAAATCAGCGCAGGATCCTTGCCCCGTTGCATAGTCATGACCGAAAGAGCCCGGCGCATGGCGGCTTGGGCCACCTGTAGAGAACCCCGTGCCGCTTCCATTGGGGACACATCAAGCTCAGCCCCCAGTTTTTCAAAGGCGCGCCTGACGCCCTCGTGATCGAGCTCCAATTGACCTCCCAGAAAACGCCCCGCATCGATGCGTCCGGCAAACACCAACGCATCGGTCAGGGTTGGCTCGCTTCCGGATCCATAGGCAATCGGTCCCGGATCCGCCCCCGCGCTTTGAGGCCCCACCTGCAGTACCCCGGTGCTGTCCAGGTGCACCAGGGACCCTCCGCCGCAACCGATGCAGTGCACATCAAGAGCGGGCAGGGCGAGAGCATGTCCCGCCACCGATGATCCCGTGGTGGCCCCCGCTCGGCCGACTTGAGGATCGTGGAAAGCCACATCTGTGCTGGTGCCGCCCAGGTCCAACGTGACCACTTGATCGAGGCCTGCTTCCGCGGCCGCCCGCGCCGCGCCCACGACTCCTCCTGCCGGTCCGCTGAGCACAACCCGCGCCGGTTGTTCGGCCGCGAGTTCCGCCGAGAGGGTGCCTCCGGAACTCTGCAAGAGGGCCAGTCGTCGTTGCCCCAGTGCTGTCCGCAAGCGCTCGATGTAACGCCCCAGGACGGGCGTCAGACAGGCGTTGATCAGCGCGGTGGACATGCGCTCATATTCTCGGTGTGTATTCAGAAGCGCTGCGGATTTGGTAACCGACAGCCCTTCCAGACGCAGGGCAGCAGCCACCTGTTCTTCGATGGCGCTGTCCCCGTAGGCATGCAAGAGGCAAACGCACGCGCCCTCAACTCCGCTGCGTCGAATGCGTCGCGCGAGTATGGAGAGCTCGGATTTGCTGGGCGAGCTTATCTCAGTCAGTTGTCCGTTCAGGTCCGGCCAACTGCGCTGCGAGACTTCGTGCCGATCCGCCCGGGCGACCAATGGTTCGGGGACGCTTGGGTGCAAGGCATAGAGGTCCGGTCGATCCTGGCGTCGGATTTCGATCAGGTCCCGGAATCCCTTGTTGGTCACCAGGGCCACGCGGCCTGTGGCCCGGGTCAGCAGCGCGTTCAAACCCACAGTACTGCCGTGGATTACTTCAGCGAATTCCGTGTCAGTCACCGCATCGAGCAGTTGCAGGCCCTCCACAATCGCTTCCTCGGGTGCGCTCGGGGTGGAGAGGATCTTCTCTACCCAAAGCCGGTCTCCGCAGACCACCACCAAGTCGGTGAATGTGCCACCGGTGTCGACGCCGACGCGCGGAGTGGGGGGGGTGAGGCTCATGGGCGAGACATGGTACCGGGGAATTTGGCGTTCGCTCTCCTCTGTTCATTCTCCCTGCCCTCGCCTGAGGGCTGCGGACCCGCGTTGAGGACCCAAAGAAAGAGCTTGGGTTCGCTGAATGAAGCTTCGGAGAGGTTATGCTCCCCCAAACATGACCCTCTCGCCCCTAGCCCTGATCGACTTGGACGCGGTCCCTGCCTGGGCTCTGGTTCTTGCGTCGTATCTGCTTGGAGCAATCCCCTTCGGTCTGATTCTCTCCCAGGCCTTCAAGGGAGTCGATCCGCGCACGGTGGGCAGCGGCAATATCGGGGCCACCAACACAATTCGCGCCGCCGGTCGAACGGTGGGCTTGACTTCTTTTGCGTTGGATGTGTTCAAGGGCGCGGCTGTTGTTGTGCTGCTCAGGGATGGTGCTCAAGAGTATCTTGGGCCGTACTGTTTCGGTGCTGCCGTGGTCGGTCACTGCTATCCGGTGTACCTGGGCTTCATTGGAGGCAAGGGGGTTGCGACGATGGTCGGCGGGATCCTGGCCATTGATCCCATGATGCTGGTCTATGGCGTTGGGGCCTGGCTGCTCGTGCTCTTGACCACGCGCTTTGTGGGCCTCGCATCTTTGGCCATGGTGGCGGCCTTTGCGGTCGGCTCAGGTATTCGGCACGGATTCGATCAGTCCGCGACCCTGGTGCAGTTCGGCCTCCTGTTGATGATCGTCTGGCGTCACCGAGGCAACTTGCGACGTATTCTTGAGGGAAGCGAGCCCAGGGCTTTTGAGCCCAAACCTGCTGATTTCCACGAGGCTCCCAATGAGTGACGCGCAACCTCCAATTCTCGTCCTGGGCAATGGTTCCTGGGGTACCACCCTGGCACTTGTCTTGGCTCGTAAGGGGCTCGATGTCTGTCTTTGGGGCCGTGACGCGGATCAGATAGCGATCCTTGCAGAGACTCATCTCAATGAACGCTATCTTCCCGGCGTACTCCTGCCAGACAACCTGCGCTTCAGTGCAGACCCCACTCAAGCAGCGGCCGGCGCGGAACTCGTGATCTCTGTCATCCCTACCCAACATCTGCGCAGTGTGCTGGTGCAGTTCGAAGATGTGTTGCCTGGCACCCTGCCCGTGGTCAGTGCATCCAAGGGTCTTGAAGTGGAGACCTTCCAACCGCCTACCAAGATCATCGGAGAGGTTCTGGGTGAGCGACCCTTGTGCGTCTTGACAGGCCCCAGTCACGCGGAAGAAGTCGCGCGCGGTCTGCCCGCTTCCCTGGTGGCCTGTTCCACCGACAGCGGCGTAGCCGAGCAGGTCCAGGAGGTCTTGTCCTGCGAGACCCTGCGCGTCTACACCAACAGCGATCCCCTGGGCGCTGAGTTCGCAGCGGCTCTCAAGAACGTGATCGCCATTGGCGCGGGCATCTGCGATGGTCTGGCCCTTGGGGACAACGCCAAGGCCGCTCTGATCACCCGTGGGGTGGTGGAGATCGCGCGCTTTGGCAACCGTCGCGGCGCACAACCCGAGACGTTCTTCGGCCTCGCGGGTATCGGCGACTTGATGACCACTTGTTTTTCCGAGCATTCGCGCAACCGCGCGGTGGGGGAAGCCATTGGCGGGGGTGAGTCTCTCGATCACCTGCTCGCGCGCATGCACATGGTAGCCGAAGGGGTCTGGACTACCCGCGCCCTCTTCGGCCCTGAAGCTGAAACCGAAGGCATCTCCATGCCTATCGCCAAACAAGTGCACGCCTGCCTTTTTGAAGGCAAGGATCCACGCCAAGCAGTGTCCGACCTGATGACCCGTTCTCCTCAAGAGGAACTGACAGGTATCATGCAGGACTCCACATAGCCTGTTCTCATCTTTCCCATGATCGCCTTCAGCGCCTTTTTCTTCCTGACCGTAGTATTGCTCATGGCTACCGCCTGGACTGGCAAGCTTGCTCGGCGCAGGGTCCACCTGTCCCTGGTGGTTTGCACCATCTCGGGCCTTGCGGCCACGATCTACTATGCGGTTCAACTGGGCGATTCCTACAACCTCGAATCCGCCGGAACGATCTACCATGTGCACATGTTCCTGGCTCGTGTGGCCACGCTTTCCTATATCGCTCCATTCGTCAGCGGCATCGCGACCATTCGTAACGGCCGCCACCGGGCCTTGCACGGCAAGGTCGCCCTCATGGTCATTGTGCTCACAGTGTTAGCCGCCTGCACCGGCATCTGGATGGTCATGAGTGCAGAAAAGATCGCGGTCTAGGAACCGACTCCGAAGAGCAGCGACAATTCGCGCTCAAAGAGCCAAGGCAAAGCCAGTATTGCTCCGTTGGCGCAGATCGGAATGCTCGCCAGCGCAATCCAAACATCTCGGGCCCGAATGGTCACGATTGCCAGCACCAGGCCCACCATGGCTGGCAGGCTGGAGAGGAATCCCAGCAGTCCCAAACTCGGTAGCCACCCTGGCAGCCAATGGGAAAGGGCCAAGGCCAGCCACCACACTCCCCAGGCTAAACTGGCGCAAACCATTGCCCCCATCCAGGTTCGATGCCGTCGCCTGATGTGCAGGCTCTTGGGGTAAAGATTACGCAGGGGCCTCGCCATACCCCCTCTGTAGCCCAGCCGGGGCCCAGAGCGCAAGCCTAGGCTCCAAGATCTCCTCTGGAGTGCAGCGATCTGGCCCCTTGCGGATTGACGGCTCCCTGTCCAATCACTAAAGTTCTCAGCCCTCGGTCGGGGCGTGGCGCAGCCTGGTAGCGCGCTGCAATGGGGTTGCAGAGGCCGGAGGTTCAAATCCTCTCGCCCCGACCAATTACTTCGCTCGCTCTCACTTGCGCGAAGAGTTTTTCAGGCCCGACTCAGTTGGCGGCTTTGAGAATCCCGCGTATTCTTGATATCTAGAACAGAGCCGAGCCCTGGGCCCGGCTGACAGACCTAGGCGAACTCGATCCGATCATGCTGCGAGGCCATCACTGTCCGAAGAGCCTCCTTGTAGCGCTCCTCGTAGCCTGCTTTGCTACGCCCATTGCGTGGGGCCAAGACGACCGCAAGCCCAACATCGTCGTCATCCTTGTGGATGATATGGGCTTTGGCGATCCCGGTTGCTTCAATCCGGACTCGAAGATTCCCACGCCCCATATCGATGGGCTCGCGCGGGATGGCATGCGCTTCACCGATGCGCACGCCCCGGGTGCCCTGTGCCATCCCTCCCGCTATGGGCTGCTGACCGGCCGCCATCCCTTTCGCACGGACGTGTCGGTTTGGCGCAAGAAGCCGGTCATCGAAGCGGGCCAAGCCACGATCGCCAGCGTAGTGAAGTCCCAAGGCTATCGAACCGCCATGGTCGGTAAGTGGCACTTAGGCTTCGCCGAAGATGGCTACGACAAGGCTCTACCGGGCGGTCCGATGGATGTGGGTTTCGACAGTTTTTTTGGCATCCGTGCCTCGACAGACATTCCGCCCTACTTCTACATCCGCGGCGATCGCGCCGTCGCTCCACCCAGCGATCACATAAGCGCCAACAGTAGCGAAGGCTGGTCCCCCATCCAAGGCGCCTTCTGGCGCGCGGGCGGCATCGCACCGGACTTGGAGCTTGCAGGCGTGCTCCCACGCTTCACCGCGGAAGCCGTCGACGTCATCAACACCCACGCCGGATCGGACGAGCCACTGCTGCTTTACCTGGCTTATCCTGCACCGCATACACCCTGGCTCCCGTCAGCTGAGTTTATCGGGAGCAGCGGCGCCGGCAGCTATGGCGACTTTCTCGTCATGGTCGACGCCATGGTCGGTCGTGTACTCAAGGCTCTCGATGCTGCGGGCATGGCCGAGAACACACTCCTAGTCTTTAGCTCGGACAACGGCCCCGTCTGGTACGACACCGACGTCGCACGCTTCGGCCACGACTCCTCCGGTGGCCTGCGGGGCATGAAGGGCGACGCCTGGGAAGGTGGACATCGCATGCCCTTCATCGTGCGCTGGCCAGGCAAGGTGCAGCCAAGTAGCGTGAGCCAGCAGACCATCTGCTTCACGGATTTGCTGGCCACCTTCGCGGCGGCAAGCGGAGCCCCGCTGCCTTCCGGCAAGTCCGATAGCTTCAACATCCTACCGGTGCTGCTGGGCGAGCAGCCGGCGCACGAGCCCATCCGTGGCCCGCTGGTGATTCCGTCAGGCAACGGCGCTTTTAGCATTCGCTCCGGACCCTGGAAACTGATCGACCGGCTCGGATCAGGAGGCTTCACGAAACCGAAACGTATCACGCCCGGGCCTGATGGACCTACGGGCCAGCTCTATAACCTGGCAGAGGATCCGAGCGAAGCTGTCAATCTGTACAAGGCTCAGCCACAGATTGTGAAGCGATTGAAGGCCGCCATGGACCGCATCACCGGCGGCGAACCGAGTCCGCACCCCAGCTTGGAAGTGGACAGGAGCACGCTGAAAGGCAAGGTAATGGTCGGCTATCAGGGCTGGTTCAACTGCGAGGGTGACGGCGCAGACTTGGGCTGGACCCACTGGGCGAAGAACCGCCGCAAGATGTTCGCGCCAGACAATGTCACGGTCGATCTCTGGCCCGATGTGTCCGAACTCGATGCAGCTGAGCGCTACGCAACAGACTTCAAGAACGTGGACGGCAGCATCGCCGAAGTCTTCAGCAGCGGCAATCGCGAAACCGTCCTGCGCCATTTTCTCTGGATGCGTGACTACGGAATCGACGGCGCATTCATCCAGCGCTTCGCCAACGGTTTAGCACAACCCGGAAACAAGCAGCACAAGGACCGCGTCCTCTCCCACGCCCGCGAAGGAGCCAACCAATTCGGTCGCAGCTTCGCCGTGATGTACGACCTGAGCGGCCTACCCGCCGGCGGAGTCAGCATCGTGCGGGATGACTGGGCCAATTTGCAGACGGAGTGGAAGGTTGGTGTAGATGCCGCCTATCAGCAGCATGAGGGCGCACCCCTGGTGGCCATCTGGGGCGTGGGCTTCACGAAAGGCCGCAAGTACGGTCTCGGAGAATGCCTCGAGCTCGTGCAATGGCTCAAATCCGAGGGCTGCGCCGTCATGCTCGGCGTGCCTTCATTCTGGCGCGAGGGCGTTCGTGACGCCACTTCGGACCCCGTCCTTCATTCCATCCTAAAACTCGCGGACATCGTCAGCCCCTGGTCTGTGGGGCGCTACCGCACGCCGGAGCAGGCCACGATCCACGCCGCCAACGTTTGGCAAGCGGACCGTGAGTGGTGTCTTGAGCATGGGCTCGACTTTCTGCCCGTAGCCTTCCCCGGCTTCAGCTGGAAGAACCTCCACGGCGGAGAGCTCGATGCAATCCCCAGGCTCAAGGGTGAGTTTCTCTGGTCCCAAGTGGTGGGCGCCCAGCGCGCAAAGTGCGACATGCTCTACATCGCCATGTTCGATGAGGTGGACGAAGGCACGGCAATCTTCAAGTGCACGAACACGCCGCCCGTGGGTGCCCCCTTCCTCACCTACGAAGACCTACCGAGCGATCACTATCTCAGGCTGGTTGGTTACTCCGGAAGCATGCTGAAAGGCAGGGTGCCCTTCCAAGAGACCATGCCCACACTCACCCCGCCCAAGCCCCACACACAGCGCAAGTAGGAGGGGCCTGGCTGGAAAGGACCCTAAGTGTCGAGCGACAACCTAAGGTTTAGCGCCCGGGCTTCTCGAACACCCCGTGGTCCACGATTGGCGCGGTGCCTTGTCCGGTGTCCGCGGCCGCCGGATCGTCCAGACGACGCGGAAGGCCGTCGAGATCGATTGGGACGGGCTCCACCAGGTCGCCGTCGTTGTCCGCATCGGCGCGGTCGGCTGGGATGCGATCGTTGCTGGCGGCGTCGATCGACGGCGATCCGTTGCCCAGGTGGTAGTCGTTGTCGGTGAACGTGAGCGGATCATTGTCCGCGCCGTCATCGTCGACGAAGAGCGGGTCGGCATCGACGACCGCGAGCACCGCGGTGGCGGCGCCGCCCCCGGACAGGAAGATGCCCGGCGCGCCGCCTTCGAGGTTGCAGTACTCGACCAGCAGGGTCGAACCGGAACCGATCACGGCCAGCTGCGCACCGGACGGAGCGCTGTTGCCGCGCACGATCGAATTGAGCAGGACCGGGTCCAGGTTGAACTGCGCGCACATGCCGCCGCCGGTGTCGGTCGCGACGTTGCCGACGATCGTGCAGTTTGAGTAGAGCATCGAGCCGCCGCCCGCACCCGAGACGCCGCCACCGAACGCAGCGGTATTGCCGGCGATCAGGCACTGATCGATGTAGGCGTACTCTGCCGTGCCCGAGAAGCCGCTCGAGCTGATCCCACCTCCGTACAGGCCAGCGGAATTCTCGAAAATCACGCAGCGGCTGACGGTCGGCTGATTGATCGTCGAGGAGGCAATGAGCGCGATCGCGCCGCCGGTCGTCAGGGAGATGTTGCCGATGAAGGAGCAGTCGCGAATCACCGGTCCACCCGAATCCGCGAACAGGCCCGCTCCGCCTGGAGACCCGAGGAGGGTCGTAAGGTTGCCGAAGAACTGACAGTCCTCGACGAGCGAGAAACTCGACGTCAGGTAGATCGCTCCGCCGGTCCGCGCTTCGTTGTTCTCGAATACGCAGCCGCGGATCGTCGGGCTGCTGTTCACGGCGTGAATCGCGCCGCCGTAGGTCCCGGTCGTGCCGCTTGGAGCGCCGTTGATGATGCGCAGTCCCTCGATGATCGCACCGAAGTTGTTCGGCTCGTTGAACCAGTAGAACGCCCGGCCGTCGCCCTGAAGGTCGATCGTGCAGTTAGCCGGACCGTTCTGGCTGCGGATGCGGATCAGGCGCGCGTCGAACTCGAGGTTCTTGTTGTTCGGCCCGGTGTAGACGCCGTCCATGACGATGATCTCGTCACCCGTCAGGCTCACGGAGACGGCTGCTCCGAGCGTATCGAACGGCATGCCGAACGTACCGTTGCCGCCCGGCGGCGCCGAGTCGTCGACGTAGTGCGTCACGCCGTTTTGCTGGCACTCGTCGGGGATGCCATCGTTGTTCAGATCATCGCTCGTATTGTTCGCGATATCGCAGGTATCGGCAACGCCGTTGGCGTTGCAGTCCGGCTGGCAGTCGTCCGGGATCCCGTTCCCGTCGCAGTCGAAGACCGCGCCCTCGAGCAGCTCACATAGATCCGCGCGGCTGGTCATGTTGCAGTCCGGCTGCAGCGTGTCGCAGTTGACCGCGACGATGAGGATCGGTTGGGAGTGGCGGAAGTTGCGCAGGCCCGGCCCCGTCACGAAATGTAACGTGACGGGCAAGGACGTGAGCCCGGCCGGGATGGCGGGAATGCCAAGCAGCGTATTCAGCACACCGCCGGCTGGAATCGTCCCGATCGTGGCCGACGCCAGCGGCGTGGGGATCGTCGTAGCCGCGGGCATGAGCCCGCCACCGGCGGCGCCGTTCGCGACCAAGTCGAAGTAGAACGGCGGTCGCTCGATGAAGTGCAGTGTGACTGGCGCGCCGACGACTCCGCGGACGGAGACCGCGTGCTGCTCGGACGCGCGCACGATCTTGGCCGCGGAGCGCCACAGCGAGATGCCGGCCAGAACGACGAGCGTCCCGTTGCCGCTGACCGCCGGACCCGGCTGGCCGGGCGAACCCACCCACGAGCTCCCGGCCGCCCCGCCGACGGTCGTCGTCTCGACGAACCACGCGTCCGAGCTCGCTGGGAGGATCAGGCCCGCGCCGCCGTCGCCGCCGGTGGCCGGAATGAAGTCGTTCGCGTCGCCGCCTGCGCCGCCGCGCAGATCGCCGCCCGATGCGTAGATCTGCGACTGACTGCAGTGCACCCCTGGCCCGCCATTCCCGGCCGGACCGAAGATCTGGCACGTGGTGCCCTTGCCGCCGAACGCGGTCATGCCCCAGCTCGCCGCCCGCGAGTTGAACAGCCACAGCGCCGCCCCGCCATGCGCCGTGGCGCAGGACTGTTGGCTGGGTCCGATGTAGACGCCGTCTCCGCCGCGCAACTCGCAGTCGAGCAGGGTGACGCGCAACGAGCTCGAGGCGCGCACGCCGTGCCCGCCGTTCTCGATGGCCGACGATCCGGCGGCCCCGTGGAACGCGCAGCCCTGTAACCGCACATGGCCGGCTGCGTTCGAGATGTTGAGCGCGTTCGGTTGCTGCGCTCCGAACGAAATGGAATTCGGCCGGAAGTCGATCTCGAGCACAGCGACCTCCTCGTCGGGTGCGAGGTTCTGCACGTTGAGCGTGCCCTCGACCGTGACCGTCCCGGCAGCCTGCGACAAGAGCCAGACCGAGCGACCGTCGATGAGGACGTCCTCCGGATAGATGCCCGGCCGGACGAGGATGATGTCCCCTTGCAACGATGCGTCGACGGCAGCCTGGATGGTCGTGAAGTCACCCTGCCCGGACGCATCGACGATGAGCTCGTCGGCGTGTGAGAGGGACATCGCGGCGAGCATGGATGCGAGCGTGAGCGCGCTACTAAGGATGGTCATGCGAAGGCTCCTTGCTGGGCGCGGAACCTTGAGTGTGCCACTCTGGACCCCGGACCTCGTTGAAAGCGACCATGGCGCCCACCAGTCCGAGGCTCAATCCGATGGCCCAAGTGGACGAGTGCAGCAAGGCGCCAAAGAGGCCAATAACAATCGGCCCTGCTAGCGAGGCCTTCGACGATTCGCCCTTGGAGGTGGACTGGGTCCAGACCATCTTGGCCGCGAGCAAGATCAAGAGCATGCCTCCGAAGGAGGAGACGGCGCGATTTCCAAGGAGGAATTGGGTGGCACCCATTCCGCTTTTTTCGCCAAAGATCATGGCGAGAGCACCAAGGAAGATGAAGGCGAGAAGTGCTTTGAGGACTGTAGGCATAATGCTGAGGTGGGCTTTGGATTTTTGGCGCGGTGCTCTTCGATTGTGCGTAGACATAATGCTGAGGTGGGTTTTGAAATTTTGGCGCGGTGTCCTTCTATGTACATGTAGAAGGTATCCGATTCCGCACTCTCCATTAGGGACTCATCCTTACAATGTATCGCGTTGAATCAGCCCAAGAGGCGCTGCGCTGGCCCTGGAGCCTGCAGGCAAGCAGGAAGTGCCCTATCCCCTGCAATTTGTCCATCTGGTGTTAGACGCCGTCTAGTCCGCCTGTCACTTTCACTTCTTCGAGGCGGCTGGGGCCAAGAACTCTTCCAGGCCTTACCCCATCCCATCCACAGTCTCATTCCCGTCAAAAACCGCGGGGGTCAAAACCGCCAAGAACACCAGGGGTTCCGGGAAGGGGTTGTGGGTCGCGTGGGTCATGCCCATGGGAATGTGCACCGTGTCTCCGGGCCCGAGTTCTTGTTCTTTGTTTCCAACGGATTGGATGCAGCGGCCGCTGAGCACGTAGAGGATTTCCTCCATGCGTGGGTGGGAGTGGGTCTCGTGGGATTGACCGGACTCCATGGTCACGCGCACCATGGCCAGGTCTCCTTCGCCGGTCAGTCCGTCGCGCACCAGCCACTCGTGTTTTTGATCCCGTATCCATTCCACTTGGCCAGAACTGCTGGGGACAAATCGGAGGGGGTTGTTCATCAGGCTTGGCCACCGGGTAGCCGGAGGGATTTGAAGGCGCGGATTTGTTTGGCGATGGCGATTTCCGTGGGGAAGCGCTCGGTGGAGCTGGCGCCGTAAAAGCCGTCGATGCCTTCGACCCGTTGCAGAATGAAGTCCGCGTCGGGGGGCATTGCGATGGGGCCGCCGTGGCAAAGGCAGATAACATCTTCCCGCACATCTTTGGCAGCAGCCACGATTTCTTCAATCAGCCCTATGCACTCGTCGAGGGGATTGACTGTCTCTGCGCCGATGGTCCCACCGCTGGTGCAACCCATGTGGGCCACTACGATGTCGGCACCGGCCTCTGCCATCTGGCGCGCTTCGTCGGGGTTGAAGGCGTAGGGGGTGGTCAAGAGATCCATTTCGTGGGCCCGTCGCACCATGTCAACCTCTAGGCCATAACCCATGCCGGTTTCTTCGAGGGTTGCGCGCAGACGGCCTTCGATCAGTCCGACCGTGGGAAAGTTCTGGATGCCACTGAAACCGAGGGCGACCAACTCGTCCAAGAATAGCTGGGGCATGATGAAGGGATCTGTGCCGCAGACTCCAGCAAGGACCGGCGTGTGCTTGACCACGGGGATGATCTCAAAGGCCATCTCCTTCACGATCTGGTTGGCATTGCCGTAGGGCATCAAGCCGGCTGTGGATCCGCGGCCCGCCATGCGGTAGCGGCCTGAGTTGTAGAGGATCAATAGGTCGATGCCGCCGGCCTCTTCGCTCTTGGCCGAGATGCCGGTGCCTGCGCCTCCGCCGATGATCGGTTCTCCTCGCGCAATTTGCGCGCGGAAACGTCGCAGGATTCCCTGGCGGGAGTTGTCGTTTTGAATTTTGTCGGAGGTCATGTCTTGGGGATCAGGGAAAGGAGTTTCTTGGCCGCGGCGGCGGCGAATTCTGGGTCGTTGATGTGGGCCGAAATGGTCTCGCAGGGGATCGAGCCGCAGTGTTCTTGGATTGCGGCAAAGAGTTCCTGGCGGGCGCTGGGGTCATTGAAGGGCTGGCCCTCTGCATCGAGGGCGGAGACTCCGTGACTGGGGAGCAAGATCGTGGTGGGGCCCTTCGAGTCAGCCAGGCGTTCACCGATGATGCGGCCGATGGCGGCGCATTCCTGCGCTGTGGTGCGCATCAGCGTCACCTGCTCGTTGTGGGTGTAGAGTTGGCGGTCCTTGAAGGCTGCGGGCACGGTATTGCGCGCAGCGAAGTTGACCATGTCGGTGGCACCCACGGAGACCACTTGGGGAAGGCCCGTGGCGGCGGCACCTCTCAAGCGCTCAGGGCCAGCGGAAAGGGTTCCGCCCACGTGTTCATCCGCCAATTCGGTGGTGGTGATGTCCAGGACTCCCGCGAGCAGGCCCTCTCTAATCAGAGCTTCCATGGTCTGGCCGCCGATGCCCGTGGCATGGAACACCAGCACCTCAAAACCCGCTGATTCGAAGATTTCGCGGGCTTGCTCCACACAAGGGGTAGTCACGCCGAACATGCTGGCGGCGATCAGAGGACGATCTGTTTGGGCTTTGGGCGCTTCCTGACGCGCTCGAACCATGCCCGCCATGGCTCCTGCTGCGTTGCGTAAGATCGGACGGCTGATGCGGTTGAGGCCACTGATGTCCACTACCGAGTTCAGCATGAGCACGTCCTTGTCGCCCACATAGGGACGTACCTGACCCGCGGCCATGGTGGAGACCATTAGCTTGGGTACGCCCAAGGGCAGCGCTCGCATGGGGCTGGTTCCGATCAGGGTGCCGGCGCCGCCGCCGATGGCCAGCACCCCGTCCAGGTCTCCGCGGGCGTGGGCCTTGAGCATGAGGGCGCACACTCCTCGGGCAGCGGCTTCCACCGCCACGCCTCGGTTGTTCTGTTGCACGAGTTCCAGTAAAGAAGTACCGGCGGCTTCAAAAACCTTTTCTCGGGAGATGTGCACAGGAATCGAGCACTCGCCCAAGCATCCTGTGTCCACGATGCGTACAGGTACGCCCTGGCTGACGAGTTGCTGGGCGAGGAACTCTGCTTCGGTGCCCTTCGTGTCACAGGTGGCAATCAGGTAAACGCTCACGCCCGAAGGATAGCGCTTGCTTGGGGCTGTCAGGGCCCAATCGAGCGCGACAAACCGAGGCGGACCATGGGGCCGTGCTCGTAGGTGTCGCTGTGCCCGTCCAGGGCCCGCTGCGAAATGGGCAGGCGCAGATCCAGGGACAGGTCCCAATCTTTGCCGAGATCATAGGTCACGCCCATGGTGGCACCATGGGAGATCAGACCAGAGTTCGGATCGCGTCCCCCGTCCCACTTGGCGAAGTCTTGATAGAAGGAAGACCAGCCCACACGCACGCGCCAGTTCGGATCCAAGGAGTGGAGCAGATTGACACCAGCGGAGACTTCCGTCGAACCCTTGTACCCCTTGCTATTCTCGTAGAGCGGGGCCTTACCCACCAGACTGACCGAGAAGCTGGTGTCTTCCGAAATGGGGGTCACATAGAAGGCTTCCAACAGGGGGGTGAAGGTGCCCGTGCCAAACTGCATGTGCTCGTGGGCCTCGCCCGCATCCCCGAGAAGGTAGGGGTTCTCTTCGGTTTGTCCCAGTGGAATGCTGGTGCCGAAGGCGAAGGCCACGACATCATTCTCGGTGAAGAGACCAGTGCTGCGCGTGGCTGCCAATAGGGACGGATCGCTCAGGCCCTCAAGGGTAGCGCTGGCGTGGTGGATCAGCAGGTTGCGCTCCATCGCATCCTGCTCTGCTTGGGTGGCGGGTTCCACAAGTTCAATTGAAGCCGTGCGGATCTTGCGTTCAAATGGCAGCCGCAGCCAAGCGTCCCAGTTTTCTGTGAAGGTGTAAGCCGCAACAAACTCAGCCCGCCAGAGGTCCACCTCTACTTTGTGCCGGTGTTCGGGCACAGCGATTACGGCGCCCCCGGGGGAGAGCCCCTTGTTTTCCGAGTGTCCGCCCTCAAAACCCCAACCGGAGTCGAGGTTCAAGCGCAGACGCCAGGCACCAACTTGTTCGGAAGCCAAACTGACTTCCATCTCGCCAAAGCGAGGCACCGCCGGGGTGCTTCAGCCAGGTCAGCTCTGTGCGTAGGCGGGAATGGATGCAAGTAGCGCGACTAGGCTGAGACGGGTGCGCAGTAGGGCGAGAGGCATGATCGTAATAGTGCGGGTGATCTGGGGTTGGGCAGTGTAACTGTTTCTTGCAACCAGATTCGCGTTAGGGACGTTCTTCCAGCCAGCTGACCCCTGACTGCATCAGGGTCCGGAAGGCGGCGAGTTCGTGGGCGCGCCCATCGTGGCCGAGGGTCACGATCAGAACCTTGCCGGCGCCTGTGTCGGGGACCCAGACGCAGGGGAAGGAATCGCCCCCGTGGCGCGACGTCGAGCGGGCCAGGGTCTCGATGGCAAGGTCCGATTCCGCCGGAGCTTTGATTCGATACAACTCGTCCACGATCTCGAAGCGCGCGGGAACTCCTTTGACTGCGGGGTGCTTGGTGGTCTCGATGCTCACATCGAAGGCGCGCAGGGGTTCGTGGCTGTAGGCGCCGGCGCCCAGGATCTTGGTGTGCAACTCGGGCCAGTCGGGCCAGTTGAACCAGACCCCGGGATGCAGGGCCAGGAGGCTGCCGCCCTCGGCAACATGGCGGTTGATGAGGTCTTGAGTCCTTTTGGTCAGGGGTTGGTTGGTGCAGAAGATCAGGGTGTCTGTGGTTTCGAGTCCAGCCAGCAAGGTTTCTTCGTTGTCGGTGTACTGGACCTTGCGATTGGGAGTAGAGAGGGATTTGACATCTTCGTCTCGGAACCAGTGCTCGAAGTCGTGGCTCGAACCGCCTCCAAAGATCCATGTGTTCACCCCTGAGAGGTCTCCGGTGGGGCGCGTGGGCAGGCTCGGGGCAGGGGCTTCTTGACCGGAATTGGTATCTGCGGTCATGGCCAAGAACACCGGAGCGGCCATCACATCGTAGCTCTTGAGCACGATCGCCTGCACATGCCGTGGTGTGGAAAGATCTACCGTAAAGCGGCGGACCTGTCCCGGACCATGGGCCAGAAGACCTGGCACAAATGTTGATCCGGGCACATCAAAGTGCCCGATCCAATCGGCGAAGTGAACGCCATTGGAGAGCACCTGTGTCTCGCTGCTGCCGTCTTCGAACATGAAAGTCATATCTACCAGAGGCGAGATCTTCTTCGTGCCATAGGGATGCCCCCAAGCCGCAATGCCCCCGAGCACATGTACCCGTGCCATCTTCTGGTTGACCGGGATCACGACCCGCCTGGGATAGTCGGTCTTGGAGCTTTGGCTGGTATTCGGCCCACCTTTGAGCACAAGAATGTTCTTGCCGCTTGCCAGGGTGCTGGGGTCGCGCAGGCTGAAAGGTACGCCTTCGATCTCTAGGATTCCCATGCGCTTGAAGGTGTAGCCCTCGTTCCGTTGATCGTCAAAGAGGTATTCGCCCGAGTTCACATTGGCTACCAGCTCCAGGTCCAGGATCTGCAGCCCTTGGGAGTTCCGCGTCAGGTAAGCCATGATATCGCGCAATACTTCTGGTCCCAGATCGCCCAACCCCGTTGGCATGAGCGAAATTCCCGTGGATCTAAGACTGTCCAAGTCCCGCCTGGCCACATTCTCATCGCCGTTCGTGTTGCGCAGGACGATGCCTTCAGGAGTCTCGCGCACCATGATTCCTGTGTAGGTTTTCCCATCCAGGGTCTGTGCTACATACTCAACGTAGGCGGGGTCCACTTCCCGGTTGGGGTCGAGCACGATTTCAAGGAGTTCCTTGATTCCGTGCGCGCCCATGCCCGTGAGCTCAGGTCCAACCGCTGCGCCCTGGCCTTCAAATATGTGGCAGGTTCCACAGTGTTCCATGAACAAGGCCGCTCCCTTCCCTACATCACCAGGAGTACTGACCAAGGGTAGCAGCGTTTCCAACCGTGCCAGGGTGGAGTCCGTGCTTGCGAAAGCATCGAGTACCCTTGTCGCTTCAATGGCCACTTGTTCTTCGGGGTGATGGCGCAGGCGATGCAGGAGGCGGGGGCCAAGATCCAGAGGTCGCAGGGCCTTTGTCTCAAGAGCAGCAAGCAGGGCTGGTACCCGCTCCGTGCGGGTCATGATGCTCTCGAAAGCCGCGTCTCTCGCCTGTCGCCCGAGTCCAGGCAAACTACTGGCTAGCACGGTTCCAACCGCATCATCCCTGCAGTCATTGAGTAGCTTAATCGCTTCCAGCTGTATCTTGAGAGGCGCATGGGGTACCAACATCTCGCCTGCGATTTGTACCGCTTCTCTGCGCAGGTTCTGAATCGGTAAGAGCGCACGTAAGGCGACCATGCATGTTTCATAGGAGGCTTCCGGGTCTTGGGCTGCGAGCAGCAGGCGTTGTCCAAAGGCGACGGACGCTGCATCCAGGGCGCGGCCCTCAAAGCGTTCAGTCAGGGGCAGGGTCGCGTTGGCAAGAGAGATTGATTCGCTTGAAAGCAATTCTTCAACGGCGGCGATCACTCTGGGTTCGCTTTGTGCTTTGAAGCGTTCGCCAAGGGCCGTATTCAGGGAACCGAGGAAAGCGACCTTGGAGGCTTCATTGATGTTCCCTGCGGCCAATGCAATCAGTGCCCTGTTGGTCAGGATCGGGTCCCGTCTTGCGCCAATTTTTTGTCCCAGCTCTTCAGCCAAGGCGCGGGTTGCTGAAGATTCAGGTCCTGCGACCATGGCGCCTAGACTGGTGATCGGATCGCTCAAGAGAGCGGCCAGCAGGGCCGAGCGACTCCAATTGTCGTTTAATTCAGGAGCAAGGGACACAAGCTGTGTGAGCGCCCCCTCTTCCAGGTTCCCATGGTTCAGGGACAATAGGGCCGCCATGCGTGTGCGTTCGTCCTTGGATGTTATGGCAAGCCGCAGCAAGGTCTCGCTCAGGTTCTTGGCTGCATCTCCACTTTCCATGAGGGGCCCTGCCAGAAAAGCTGCGCGCCGTTGAAGTGCAGGGTCCGGGTCGTTGAGCCCCATTCCGACGGCGCGGAGCCTGGTTTCTTGGTCGTCCGCAAGATCGTGAACCAGGGCCAGAGAATGTAAACGCATGTGAACCGAATCAGACTTGCTCAAGGATTCAAGCAGGGCTGGCACCGCCGTCGTTCCTTTCCCCTCTCGAAGGAGGCGCTCCGCTGTGCGCCGTTGCCAAGATCCCCTGGATCCAAGGGATGCAATCAGGCCCTCAGTATCAGGGGGCAAACTCGTCAACATGTCCCGGGCGTCGGTGTGCTGTACCCGCCAGATGCGCCCATGTAATTTGTCTCGGTCCGGGCGTATTGCTGCGTTGGTGGGGCCGTGCTTGGGTCCGCGGGTGTCGTTGTGCACCGCAGCCTGATTGTAGAAATCCAGAACATACATGGCACCGTCCGGCCCAGTGCGCAAGTGCACTGGCCGGAACCAGAGATCCCGTGAGGCAAGGAACTCCGCTTGCCTGGGTTTGCTGGCGGTGAAAGTCACCCCGCGCGCGGTCAGTTCATCTCGGTGTACGAGGTTTATCGTGGGCTCGCAGACAAAGTGATCCAGGTCGAACTCCGAGGGCCAGGCTCCCCCGCTTTGAACCAGACAACCTGCCGCAGCAGTGAAGCCGCCCACAAAGTCGATCTGCAGGTAACTGATACGACCGTCATGAAACGCGGGGAAAGCCTTGCGGTGATCGACAATGTCCTTCCAGGAGTTGACGCCGCCAACCCTGTGTCCTGCGAGCATTCGCTCTGGAAGAACCACATGGCGCGCGTGGGAACCGTTGGCCATGGTGAAGAACAATTCCCCATCCGGTGTGAAATCGAGGCCCCAGGTGTTGCTGCCATAGGACGAGACCAGTTCGATGGCAGACCCATCAGCTCGGAAGCGCAGCAGGCCATTGCGTATGGAACCGAGGCTCTTGCTGGGATCCGCCGCGCCACGAATGTCCCTGGAAGCCCCACCGCTGTAACCCTGTGTGCAGTAGATCCAACCGTCGGGGCCCCAGCGCATGTTGCTGATCACTGCGTGGGTGTCTCCGTAACCAAAGCCCGTGTAGAGCACGGTTGTCTTGTCAGCACGATCGTCCCCGTTGGTGTCTTCCAGGTAGAGGATATCAGGCGCGGCGGTCACGATTACGCCATTCTCATGGCGCACCAAACTCGTCACTAGATCGAGGCCTTCATAGAACACCGCGCGCTGATCCATGACTCCATCCCCGTTGGAATCTTCCAAGATCAGGATCTGGTCATGGGCAGCAACTCCGGTGAATTTTTCCTTGTAGGGATACCCTGGCGTGCAGGCCACCCACATGCGACCGTCCCGGTCCCAGTCCACGGAGATCGGGTTGATCACCATGGGTTCCCAGGCAACGCACTGCATCTCAAAATCAGGATGAAGTTCAAAGCTCTCTTTGGCTTTCGCGGGGGGGGTGGGGCCGCCGGGGGGATACCGCAGGCCTGCTAATTCGCCTGGCTGCAAGAACAAGTCCGCATCACGATTGCCCGCCCAGGCAATCCCGCGCAAGACAATTGCCTGCCAGGCTGGATGGTCGAAGGTCTTGGTAAAGTGCCCTTGGATGCTGACAAAAGCCCGGTAGCTCCCAGGCTCATAGGTCCAGAGCTGGGGGGTCACATCGAACACCGTGTGAAAACTGTTGGCCAATACATTGGTCTTGGGATCGAGGTGCAGATCGAAATAGATCTCGTCCTCCAAATCAAAGTGCGGGATGCCTTTTGTGATGGGATGTTCCATGGAGTCCATGTACAACCCGAGCTTGCCCATCTTCCATTTGGAGTGACCGTGTTCCCACGCGCCTCCAATAATGGTTTTGAACCACTGAGCATCGTTGCCGCAGACCGCATCGTGCAGAGCCACAATGCCCCCGCCCCGGGCCAGGTAGCGATCCAGATCTTGGCGTTGTTGAGGGTTGAGGGTGCCTCCCTCTGCCGCGTAGAAGACCAGGACATCGGTCTTCGCCAAGGCCGCGCTGCTCGGAAACTCCAGGGATCCATCCACGACCGCTCCGCGTTTCTCCAGCAGCTGCGACCAATCCGCCAGGAATCGCGGATGGTCATGCTCCCCAGGACCATGGGTTTTGGGTCCCGCCCGCAAGTAGACCCGTAGGGGTTGCGCCTCTCCTTGCACGCCAAGAGAGGGACCCGCGATGACCAGCAAGAGCAAACCAACCCAGCAAGCAAGCAGCCAGGAGGAGGTGGGGGACTTGTCCATGGGCCAAGGGTAACCGTTGAGCCCGGGCTACGCCGCTATTGGGGTCGAGTCGGGGCCAGCAGTGCCCAATCTGCGCAAGGACAAGAGTGACCCCGGGCCCGGGGAGCATGCTCGTGGTGTGTTCTGCGATCTCGGCTGCGGGCGTTGAGGGCAGTCAAGCTGCTCTCGCTGAGCCTAATCCCGCCGCACCTCGATCCGGTCAGCGACTTGGATTGTTCCTGCCTGGACCACTCGGCAGAGAACCCCGCGACCGCGCAGGCCCGTGGCGTTGCCGCGGGTCACGCGCTTGGCGGCTTGGGTGCCGAAGCGGTGGCAGAATGTTCTGCAGGGTCTGTGGGGAACAGCGCTGATTTCGAGTATTGCGCTGCCGATGAGAAGGTGCGTGCCGATGGGCAGGTTGGTTTCGGAGAGGTCCAGGTCCACATGCAGGTTGTCCCCGCAGAGTTCCACCGGAGTCTTGCCGGCGAGTTGTCCGATCATGTGTGTGTTGATCAAGCTGACCTGACTGCCCAAGTTGCGTTCGGAGTTCTTGATCCAGCGATCTCCAGCGATACCCCCTTCGATGGTCAGTTCGATGGATTCTCGAAGTTCTCGCTCTCCGCTTTCTTCGGTCCCAGGTCGGATCACCAGCAGGCAAACGAGACCCTCGTCCTTGGGAGAGGTGGGCAGCTTGCGGAGCCAGCGGTCGTGACGGCGGGAGAAGTTCATAGGTGTTGATGGGGCTTACGCCATGATACAAGCCCAGGACACCGCAAGAGCGGTGCCCTGGGCTGTGTTCTCAGAGTACTGAGCCTAGAGAGTGTCAGGCTTCAAGCGCCTGTTCCATTCACTTGGTGTCCAGCTTGGTGACGACGAACTTACCGTCTACCACTTCACCTGCGACATCGGCTGCCACAGGGCCTTGCTTGCACCACTCCATGTGGCCCAAGCCGAGTTCCTTGTCATTGGCAATCGGAATGTACTTCGAGTCGATCTCGACGAAGTTGCCGCACTGGCCAATCGAATCAATGGTGCAGCCGCACTGCACATGGGTGCTGATGGAGGTGGTCTTGGCCGGAACAGGGTCGACGGGGGTTTCGGTGGTCTTGTCTCCGCAGCAGGCGGTCAAGGGCAGGGCAATCAGGAGAAGGGCCAGAAATTTCATGGGAGTGATCGGGTTGGTGAGCGCGGGACAATCCGCGTGGGAAACAGTGTGCGGGTTACTCCGCGCAGGGGCACTGTGTGCGGGGCATCCCGCCAGGACACACAGAATAGCGCTGCAGGTGCCCCATTTGGGAAGGATCTACTTGGTACTCGCGGCCTTCAATTGGCGTTCCTGCACCCAACAGAACAGGGTCGGCACCAGGAACATGCTGATCAGCACCACGCACATGCCGCCGAAAGAGGGAATCGCCATGGGTATCATCACATCCGCGCCGCGACCACTGGAGGTCAGCACTGGCAGCAGAGCCAGAATCGTGGTGGCCGAGGTCATCAGGCAAGGACGGCAGCGCCGCTTGCCCGCAACCACGACCGCTTCGCGAATTTCGTTCACGGTTTTGGGTTTTCGTTTTTCAAAGGACTGGCCCAGGTAGGTGGCGATCACCACCCCGTCGTCCGTGGCGATGCCGAACAGAGCCAGAAATCCGACCCAGACTGCGACGCTCAAGTTCAATGGTCGCACGCTGAAGAGTTCGCGCATGTGAACTCCGAACACATCAAAGTCCAGGAACCAGGGTGTGCCATAGAGCCAGATCATGATGAAGCCGCCGGACCAGGCGACGAACACGCCGCTGAAGACCATCAGGGTCGTGGAGACCGCTCTGAACTGGAAGTAGAGGATCAAGAAGATCAGGAACAGGGCCAGCGGTAGCACCACCGCGAGGGTCTTTGTAGCACGGACCTGGTTCTGGTAGGAACCCGCGAAGGTGTAGGAAACCCCCGCTGGAAGTACGAATTCTCCCGTGTCGATTTTTTCTTGCAGGTAGTCCTGGCATAGCTCGACCACATCGACCTCTGCCAGGCCAGGCTGTCGGTCAAAGATCACATAGGAAGTCAGGAAGGTGTCCTCGGTCTTGATCATCTGCGGACCCCGCAGGTACCTGATTTCCGCCAGTTGGCTCAAGGGGATCTGGGCCCCGTCCTGGGTGGGTACCAGGATGCGCTCCATGCCCTCGATGGTGTCTCGTAGTTCGCGCTGGTAACGCACCCGTACGGGATAACGCTCGCGCCCTTCCACTGTGGTGGTTACCCGCCGTCCCCCCAGGGCGATCTCGATCACCGACTGCACCTTGGCAATCGATACTCCATAACGGCCGGCCGCTTGGCGGTCCACATCGATCAGCAGGTAGGGCTTGCCCACTACGCGATCGGCGAAAGTTGCCTCGGCTTTGACCTCCGGAATTTCCTTGAGGTACCTTTCGACCTCAAGACCTACATCTTCGATGATCTCCAGGGAAGGTCCCTTGACCTTGATGCCCATGGGGGCGCGCATGCCGCTGGCCAGCATCACAAGACGCGCGGCGATGGGCTGCAGACGGGGAGCGGTTACGGTGCCGGTCAGGCGGGCGGCATTGACGATCTCGTCCCAAATATCATCAGCATTTTTGATCTTCGGGCGCCAGTTGCGAAATGGGCGACCATCGGCATCGGGGATCAGGTTTCCAAGATCATCGCGTACATAGGCGTCCGCTGCTTTATCAAAGCGGAAGTTCATACGCTTGCCTTTTTCATCGCTGATGAACTCCGGCTTGTAGTTGACGATGGTTTCGACCATGGAGATCGGTGCGGGGTCGAGGGCGCTTTCTACCCGTCCGATCTTGCCAACGGCCAGCTCCACCTCGGGCACGCTCTCAATTGCCTGGTCCAGTTTCTGCAACACATCCAGCGCCTCGCCAATGGAGGCGTGGGCCATGGTGGTGGGCATGAAGAGGTATGACCCCTCATCCAGGGGCGGCATGAACTCCTTGCCCAATCCAGGGAAGGTATCTCGAGCCTTGCTCCAGAGGGTCGTGGAGTAGACCGCGTCCCTGTCTGCTCCCATTTTAACCAGGGATGTCGGAATGAAACCCAAGACACGATCCGTCCCCAGCCAAACCATCAGCCCCATGACCATCAGAGCCACGGGCATGGACAGGAACAGAACCTTGCGCCGCAGGCACCAGCGCAGAATTGGTTCATAGACCCGCAGGAACAGATTGAAGAACAAGAGCAAGCCGATGATGGCGAGAAGTACAAAGGCCAGGTTGCGCACGCCACCCCGCTCAGGTCCCAGGGGTTCCCAGTGGGTCGCCAGCATGGACGCTACCAGCAGTATCGTCAGACCATTCAAGAGGTAGGGCCAACTGACCCGCAATAACTTGCGCCGTTCCAGGAAACGGTTCCAGGTGCGACCGACAAAACCACCCTTGGCGGGCAGGATCCAAAGGGCCAGCGGTGGGATCAGCAGGAGCGCGACCACAACCGATCCCACCAAGGCAAAGGTCTTGGTGAATGCGAGAGGCCGGAACAACTTGCCCTCTTCCCCGATCATGCTGAATACGGGCAGGAACCCCACCACAGTAGTGGCCACGGCGGTCAGGATCGCTGAGCCAACTTCGGTTGTGGCGGTGTAGACCACTTCCAGGGGCGATTCTCCCTCCTTGGCTTCAGCGAGTTTGCTCTGGATGTTCTCGCAGAGCACAATCCCCATGTCCACAATCGTACCGATGGCAATCGCGATGCCCGAGAGCGCTACGATGTTCGCGTCCACTCCGCCGAGCTTCATGAAGATGAAGGTGAATAGCACCCCGAGCGGCAACAGAGACGCGATCAGGAACGATGCCCTGAGATGCATCAACATGAAGAGCACCACCAGGATTGTCACCAGGATCTCTTCAGAGATCGCCCTGTTGAGGGTCCCAAGAGTCTCGTAGATCAAGCCCGAACGGTCATAGAAGGGCACAACCGTGACTTGAGATACGGTGCCATCGGCCAGAGTCTTGCGAGGCAGACCCTGAGCGATCTCCTCGATCTTCTGCTTCACATTCTGGATGACCGCCAGAGGATTTTCCCCATAGCGCACCACAACCACGCCGCCCACTGCTTCGGAGCCGCCCTTGTCCAGTGCGCCGCGCCGTTGGGCGGGGCCCAGGGCAACCCGCGCCACATCTTTGACGCGGATCGGCACTCCATCCACGGACTTGATCACTGACTCTTCGATGTCAGCGGTGTTTTCGATCCAACCCAGGCCGCGCACAAAGTACTCGGCGTTGTTGATCTCGAGCACGCGCGCGCCCACCTCCAAGTTGGAGCCCTTGACCGCTGCAAAGACCTCTTCCAAGGTCACCCGATGGGCGCGCATGGCGTTGGGGTTAACATCTACCTGATACTCGCGTACAAAGCCGCCTACGGAGGCCACTTCCGCAACACCATCCGCCGCCATCAGGGCATAGCGCACGGTCCAATCCTGAATCGAGCGCAACTCGTCCAGGTCCCAGCCTCCAGCGGGAAGGCCCTGCGGGTCCCGCCCCTCCAGTGTGTACCAATAGATCTGACCCAGGGGCGTGGCGTCCGGTCCGAGGGCTGGTCGCACTTCCTCGGGCAAGGTGTTGGTCGGCAGGCTGCTGAGCTTTTCCAGCACCCGCGAGCGCGACCAATAGAACTCCACATCGTCCTCGAAGATCACATAGATCGTTGAGAAACCGAACATGGACGAGGAGCGGATCGTTTTTACCCCGGGTAAGCCCAAGAGGGCCGCAGTCAAGGGATAGGTGACCTGATCCTCCACATCCTGGGGCGAACGACCCATCCACTCGGTGAAGACGATCTGTTGGTTCTCGCCAAGGTCGGGAATAGCGTCCACCGCAATCGGGTCTCGGGGCAGGGGCCCAAGATTCCAATCAAAGGGCGCGTAGCGCGCCCCCAATACGATCACGAGGAGTGCTAGCAGCAGGACCACGAGCTTCTGCTCGAGGAGGAATCGAATGAGTTTGGCAAGCATGGGTGAATAAGCTCAGTTGCCCGGCTCAAGAATCTCTGTGCGTGATCCGCAGCGCAACATGCCGGACCCGTAGTAGGGATTGGCGGTGCTGGCTTCCTGTTGCAGCCAGTCCGCGCCCACATCGTTGAGGGCCATGGGGCAGTGGAAGATCCCGACTGCTCCGCCTTCGCGCTGGTATCCAAAGGCCTCCAGGATGGGCACGAGGGCCTGGGTCAAGGGCTCGAGCAAGACCCGTCTGGATTCCAGGTCCGGAGCCTCGGCGAATTCCTTGGCGGCGGTCATGAGGGCCAAAGAGCGCTCCTTCCAGATCTTGTGGGCCTCTTCAGGCAACAATCCTTCGTCAAGTTGCTCCAGGCTTGAAAGCAGCGCGGCAGCATCGGGCTGGTTGTCCTGGTCCGCAGCAAAGGCGGTCTGGACTCTTAGGTAGACATCGATGCTGGCACCGAGTCGTTGCAGGTACTCACCCGGCACTCCCAAGTCGATCCTGGGCGGCTCCGCATTCGGGTCCGGGTTCATCATGCTGAACTTGGCACGGATCTGCAGTTCGCTGTCGAGCTTGAAGTTGCCCTGCACAACCACCTGCTCGCCTTCAAGCAGACCACTGCGCACGATGTACCAGTCTCCGGTCCGGGGGCCGAGGATGACTTCGCGACCCTCAAACGTGGGCTTGGCCGCATCGGGCAGGCGTACATAGACCACCGCGCGCTTGCCGGTGATAAGAGGCGCCGTGTGGGGGATCACCAAGGACTCTCCTGTGCTGGATTCCGCCACAAAGCCCAGGTCTTCCGCAGGGACCAGATCCATGCCGCATTCATCGCAGGGCAAGAGTTCCGGGGCAGTGATCTCGGGGTGCATGGGGCACATCCAAATCCCTTCCAGGTCCTTGTCCACGACCTTGCCGTGAGAAGTGAGTACCGCGTCAGCCGTGGCCGAAACAAACATGTCGGGCTTCAGGCGCATCTCCTGGTTGTCCACATTCAGGCGTACCTTGATCGTGCGTGTGCGATCGTCCAGCACTGGGTCGATGAAGGCCACCCGGCCGTGGAACATCTCGCCGGGATAGGCCTCGACGGTGAAGTGCACATCCTGCCCATAGCGCAGCCAGGCCAGGTCGGACTCATAGGCATTGAGGAAGACCCAGACCTTGGATAGATCCGCGATGGTGTAGATGTGGGAGCCCTCCTTGACATACATGCCCTCCACCGCCTCCTTGTGCACCACCACGCCGCCCATGGGAGCCAAGATCGTCACGCGCTCGTTGGGCGTGCCCTTTTCGATGATTGCCTCGATCTGCTCTGGGGTGATTCCATACAGGCGCAGTTTTTCCTGGGCGGAAATCACCGTGCGAGCGCTGGCTTCGCGCAAGAATTCCAGAGCATCGGGGCCTAGTTGTTCCTCCGCACGGATCGCTTGCAGCAGTTCTTGCTGGGCCGTGTAGAGCACGGGGCTGTAGATCTCCACCAAATGATCGTTGGTTCGTACGGTTACACCGGTGTAGTCCACGAACAAGCGATCAAGGCGGCCCGCAACCCATGAGGTGATCGAGGCCACGCGGGTTTCATCGAAGGCGATCTTGCCCACCATGTTGATCTTGCGCGCCACGCTGCGGCGTTCCACGGGCGCGGTCATGATTTCTGCCAAAGCCAGCGCGTTTTCGCTGATGGCCAGGGTACGCGGCCCCAGATCCTCGTCCCCGCCGGAAGTGGTGGGGATCAGGTTCATGAGACAGATTGGGCATTGACCCGCTTCTGGGAGGCGCACCTGCGGGTGCATGGAACAGGTCCAGGCCGTGGGGGCCGTGGCTGTCGCGGGCCCGCGGTCCTCATGGGGATGCTCACCCCCGGAGCTCGTCATGCGACCGGCCATGAAGGCCAGAAGCAAGAGGCCGAGCAGCAGGATGGCGTTGGGCAATTGGGGCAGTTTCTTTTTTTCGGTGGGTTTCATGATCATTTGTCTTGGTGCAGAGAAACTCCGCTCAGCTGTTCGATTTTGGCGAGTGCTTGGGCGCGATCCGTGTGGGCTCGGGCGGCTTGCAGTTGGAATTCCAAGAGCGCGCGCTGGGCGTCGATCAGATCGAGGAACCCACCCTTGCCGGATTGGTAGGCGGCTTGAAGAGACCGTAGGGCTTCTTCGCCTTTGGGGATCAAGCTGTCCTGGAACAGCGCAACACGGCGGACCCCGTCCCGGTGTTGGAAGAAAGCCATTTCGAGGTTCGCATCCAGTGTGTTGTGGGTTTGCTGAAGAGTTCGTTCGCTGGCGCGCAAGAGTGCTTTCGCCGAGCGTTCCTGGGCGGCGTAGGATTCGCGCCAGACAGGCAACTCGATGCCCAGGGTCAGGGCGAAGGCTTCGTCGCCAGAACCCGCCATATTGGGATCGTTCGCGTCCCCGATGAAGGTCAGGTCTGCGCCCACCGTCAGGTTCGGGTAGCTGTCGAGCTCCGCCAGATCAACCCGGTGCTGGGCTGCGCGGCGCAGGTGCTTGAGTTTCAAGAGCTGGGGGCTGTTCTGTGGTAGACCTGCGCTCAAGGCTGCCGCGTTGAATCCCAGGTGCGCGGCCTCCGCAAGATCTGCCTGGGGCAAAGCCGCATCGCTCTTGCGATGAAGCGCACTGTTCAGCCGTGCTCGCACGGGCCTCGCCAGGTCCTGCAATCCCTGTATCCGGTCCACCAACTTGCCCAGCTCTATCTGTGTACGAATCACATCCGTGTGACTGCCGAGGCCGGTTTCCATGCGCGTCTGGGCGATGACTTCCCAGTGACCCAGGAGTTCTTGGTTGCCTTGGGTGATCTTTAGGGCTCGGTCGAGCCAGGCCAGCTCCCACCAGACCTCTCTCACGGTTTGATCGAGCATCAAGCGCTCCACTTCGACCTGCATGCGCAGGGCTTCAGCCTGTTCAAAGGCCAATTTCCCGGCTGCGGCGAGTTTCCCGGGCCACGGTAGGGGCTGAGCGAAACCGATGCGCCCCTGCATGGGACCCACCCGGGTTTCCACACTGGCCAGATACGCCCCCAAGGTCAGGCGCGGGTTGGGCAGGGTGGTGGCGGCGGTGACTTTTTCCATGGCACCCTTCCAACGCTCAAAAGCCGCGCGCAAACCAGGATTGTGCCGCCGGGCGTGATCCAGAAGCGTCTGCAGGCTTGCACTTGAGGCCCAGGGTGTGTTGCTGCGCTCGTGTGCCTGGGCAAAGGCCGCCTGACGTTCGTCCCAGTTGTCCAAGCGGCTGCCAAGATCCCTTGGAGGACTGGCGCAACTGACCAGGGTCAGGTACAGGATGGGAACGATGAGTTGAAGGTTCATGGTTGATGGAATGCAGACAGATCGAGAGGAAGAATTCGCGGAAGGGATGCCTGTGAATCGCTGACACAACGCCTGGGACCGTTTCGGACGCAGGCGTACGCGCTGGGCCTACAGACCTCCCGCGGAACGGGAATGGTGGTGCTACCTCAATCAGAGGTCAGCCTGGCGCAACTCCTCACAGGGAGCGCGCTTCTCAACAGCGGAACGAGCAGAAGGCCAGGAAGAGTGGCCGTCCCAGGGACCTCTTTGGTCCATGGCGAGTTGCAGTCGTGGTGAATTCGGCCTGACACGGGGCGAGCATGCTCCATGAGTCTTCAAGCAGCGGCCCCAGGTCCACCATTTCCGGCGAAGCGGGCGCAGTGGTCTCGGGCATGGAGCTTGAGTCACAACCAACGATCAAGCACTCGCAATCATCGGGCTGCTCACCGCTTGGGCCATTCAGGGGATATTGCCGCTCGGTCTTGCAGCAGGAAGGCTGGGCTGCGCTCGTGGTCTTGAGCACGTCACCCTTGGCGCAGCAGGAGCGCAGCTCCAGGGATCCTTCAATTTCCAAGTCTTGCGCCTTTGCATTCTGACCGCAGCCACAGAAGTGCGCACGCACCCCACCCAATGCCATTAGAGGCACCAGCAGCCAGGCGAGCCAGGTCCTGGGGATCAATTGAAGGGGGTTCATGGGCAGTGGGCCAGACAGGAATTCTTGCGCGAGTCCTCTTGAGTATACGTTGGTTCTTGGCCGGGAGTGGGTAAAGAGGTGTGGATTCTCGGAACCGAAAGTCCCCGCAGGACACACCTAGAGGGCCCTCAGAGGGCATTCCTTGATCCCAGGAGCCCTCAGCCGCTCAGGAAATCAAACACATTCCCCAGGCCGCTGGTGCTTGCCTGATAGATCTCGGTGTATTTGCAGCGGGTGCAGGTCACCGTGCTGAACTTCTTGTTCTGCAGGTTGAAGAACTTTGAAATCCCGCCGCCTGTGGCAGCAAACTGGCCGGTCTCGAACTCAAGATTCTTGCACTTGGGGCACTTCCACTTGTCGTGTTGCATGCGGGGAGTCTAGGGCGCTGGGGCCCTCGGCGTCAAAAGGACCAGCGCAGACCCAGATAGAGGTTTCGCCCCGCTTGGTTCACTCCCGAGCCATGGATGCGGTAGTCCTCGTTGGAGATGTTGTTGAGTCCCATCCGCAGGGTCACATCCCGGGAGAGCTGATACCCCAGGGCCAGATGGGCCGTGACATAGGCCGGTGTACCTCCTGCTGGGATGCGGGTGTCGTCCGCTTCGTCTCGGGTATTGAGGCGGTCGGCCTTGGCCGCGGCGCGGATCAGGAACTCGATCCAGAGAGAGGACTCCGGCGCGTCCCAACGCGCACCAGTCATCAAGGTCAGGGGCATCAGGCGATCGATATTCTCTTCAACGGCCACTGGAGCGGAGGTGGGGTAGGTGTCTTGCTTGCCCTCCATCCAGGTCAAGTTGCCGAAGACCGCAAAGTCGGTGGTCAGGGCCAATGATCCCGAGAGCTCCAGGCCGAAGATGTGGCCGTCGCCCACATTCGCCTTGGTGATCTCTGCATCACCGTCGATGTTTGTGTTGCCCGTGGGCACTCGCACGATGCCGTCTTGGATGTCGGTGTAGAACAATGCGGCTTGGGTCTGGGCGCGCTCGGACGAATGCTTGATGCCCACCTCGAAGGAGGTGCTGTTTTCTGGGTTGAGGCCCGGGCTTGGAATCTCGAACTCGTTGGAGCGACTGGAATCAAAACGCGTCAGGTCTGACAGGTTTGGGGCGCGGAAACCCTGGCTGATGCCCCCAAAGAGCTTCGCGGATTGTTCTGGCAAGGCGTAGCTCATGCGGGCCGAGCCCAAGAGCGCAGTCCAATCGTCTTTGATTGATATCTGGGTATCGGTCACCGGATCTCGCACCTCGTTGGCGTCCACCCGGGCATGGGCCAGGCGCACTCCGAGGGTTAGGTCCATACGCTCGCTGAGGTTGATGCGGTCTTCTACAAACAGCCCGCTGGTGAGGTAGCTGGCATCGTCCGCAACCGGTCCCTGAATATCATCCGCGGCGGTCTGGCTGCTGCCCTTGTCGAGGAACGAACCTACATCATCCAGATAGACATCAGCCCCCATGGTCAGCTTCCCCAACTTTGAGTCCTTGCCAAAGTGCTGGAAGAGACCCAGGGTATTGACCTCGAATCCTTGGAACTGCTGGCTGCCGTTGGACTTGATGCGGTTGCGCTCCTCTGCCTGACGGTGGAGCGAGATGCTGGTGGTGCTTGTGTCAAAGAAGCCCAAGGCATCGGCTGTCTGGAACTGCACATAGGTCAGGTCGCGTTCCTGGTCGAGGGAACGGTTGAGATCGCTGCCGTTGCTCAACCCCTCCCAGTTGATGCCCCAGATTGTCTTGTGTGTGCGAGGTACATCGTTTTGGCGAACCCTCTGGTGTACAACAGACCAGCGGCTTCCGTCCTCCAAATAGTGTTCGAGCTTGAAGTCTGCGTCCTGTTCGTCGTAGCCGGTCCCTGGCTGCAGGCCAACTTCGCTCCCGCCGCGCAAGTCCCCAAAGTCCTTGGCGCTGAAACCAACCAGCATCCCCGTGGTGCTGCCATTGCTGGCGCTGACCTCAAAGCGGCCTTGGTTGGTGTTCTCTGCATCAGCCCAGCGATATTCCACTGCGCCGCCCAGGCCTTCTTCCCAGGCATAGGGCGAGCGCGTGATCACATTCAGGGTGCCACCCAGGGAATCCGATCCCCAGCGCACGGAAGCGGGCCCTTTGATCAGCTCCAATCGTTCCACTGTGAAAGGATCGATGGTGCCCCAGTATTGATTGGGACCTGAGCGAAAGACCGAGTTGTTGAGCCGTACGCCATCGATCAGGGCCAGATTCTGAAAGCCCGTAAAGCCGCGGATGTACGGCGAGGCCTGGCCATGGCTGGTTTTTTGCACCATGATCCCGGGCAGATCCCTGAGCGCACCGGGGAGGGTGCGATGATTGCGCTCAGCGAAGACCTCCTGGGGCACGACTTCCAGACTCCAGGGCAGATCCAGGGCCGGGGTGGGTGTGCCGCTGGGGGTGATGATGAGCACATCCTCGGGGGTGCCTTGCTCCTGGCCGATCGCAGGCTGTTGCATCGCCAAGAGGCGATTGCTGAAGAGGAGCAGGCTGATGAGGGCCAGGCCAAGCGGTCGAAACATAGGTGGGTAGCGCAGGAGAGGGCTGGAGCGGGGGGGTGAGAGCGCTGCCGCCTTGGGTTGCAGCCCCCAACGGGCGAGGCACCTGTGGGTTCAGGATCAGCAGGATACTGTCTTGTGAAATTGACAAGAACCGACCCCAGGGTTGATCCGTAGGGTATTCAGTCCATGCCCCGCGTGCGCAAATCCCCCCAGGACCCCTACCAGGGGCACAACCCCAGCCCCTCAGAGGCTCCGGGGCGGCGCTCCATGTTGGCCTCCGCCGGGCTGCATCTTCTGGTGCTGGGGACCCTCGTGGGCTGGATTCCCTTTGTGCCCAACCCGGCAAGAGGCGTACCCCAACGCCAGTCAGCGGTCTCAATTATTCCCTTCATCGAGCCCACACCAGCGCCCACTGACCTCGCACCTGAACCCGAGGAATTCCTTCCGCCCCTCCCGGAAATCCCAAGCGACTCACTCGATCCAGGCGCGGATCTTGAGGACCTTGTCTTCCCCGAAATCGAGCCTTCCTTTCCCCAGGAAATCCCCCCCGCGCCCAGTCCCAGGGATCTCATCCCCGTTGCAGATTCGGACCCCTTCGCTACTGTCGATCCCCATCTGCGATTGACTCCAGAGCGGACTCCGGTACCCAGCGAACCCACGTCCACAGAGCCCATTCCCGAGGCTTCTCAAGGACAGCAGACAGCTCTTGATGAACCTGAGCAAATCCCCGGTCAATGCGAAGAGCCTCCTTACCCGGCATGGGCCGCTCGTTCCAAGATTTCGGCTGAAGTTCGTCTGGCGATCACCGTTGGCGATGACGGTAAGGTCCGCGGCGTGGAGATCATCTCCTCCACTGGTAACCGCACGCTGATCGAAAACGCAGCCCGCTCTGTCTGGTCTTGGCGCTACCGCCCGGCACAGGAGAATGGCGAGCCGGTGGAGGCTGTGGTGTCCAAGACGATCCGGTACGTGCCCTAGGAGGTTGCCTTCCCAGTCTCTGCACGAGAGGCGAGTTCTGTGGAAGAGTGGGTCTTAGGACCTCCGAGAAAGAGGACCTGACCTCCGATCGCTTTCATCTGGGAGGCTTCGGGGACCGTTTCCAGGGTGCGATCGGTTCCTTTGATCAGGGCAGCGGGCTGCAGCAGGTCGATCAGGGATTCGGCAGTGGGTTCATCAAAGCTGGTGATCAGATCAACGCAGTGCAGTGCGCTGAGGAGCTCGGCTCTGTCGTTGAGCATGACCAGAGGGCGATTCGGTCCCTTCAGCCCTCGTACGCTGGCGTCTGTGTTGAGGGCCACAACGATGCAGTCCACGAATTCTCGGGCTGCGACCAGCATGCGTATATGGCCCACATGCAAGAGGTCGAAGCAGCCCACAGCGAGCCCGATGGTGGTGGCCCCGGGGAGTTGCGTCAGGTGTTCTTGGGCGGCGTTGGGGTCCAATCGGATCAGTGCGCTCATAGGAAGGGATCCCCTGCTTCAAGGGCCATGGGGATGGGCAGATCCGGGTTCGCGATGAGATCTTCGATCCACCAGTTCACCGAATGGTAGAGGCAAGTGACCGACGCGCACTCCACCGAGGCATCGAAGGTCTTGAGCAGCCCTTCAGTGGCTGCGCGGGTTTGGGCCCGGTTCTCGGGCGTGGCCCAGGCGTTGGCGGGACCGATGCGCGCCTTGTCCACGCCGCGGTGGGCGGGGCAGTTGTACAAACCCAAGGGCGAGAGCACTTGCCGCAGGGCTTGCATGTGACAGGTTCTTGGCTGACGCGTGGCTTCGGTCCAATTGCCTTCTTCCAAGAGGGCCAGGTTGATGCTCTCGTATACCGTGAAGCTCTCGTCCTCCAACTTGCGGGCGCGGTTGACCTCATCGCGGATGCGTTTGGCCACCGCTTGCACCTGGGCGGCCATGGTGGAGGGATCCATCACCTCGGCGCCGTCCTCCGCGCGGCCTAGTACGGGCTTGTACCCAATGTAGTCGAACCCTGCCTGCTTGGCGCGTTCCGCGGCTGAGACTATCTCGTCCACATTTTCCAAGATCGACTCTTCATCTCGCGAAGCTCCTTCCCAGGTGACCACAAAGCTGTAGCCCAGGGTGACCAGGGGACCGGCTGCTCGCATGTCGGGAATCGCCGCACAGATCGTGTCCAGGTTGAGCTTGGGGTCGTTGGGCCGGTGCATGGCCCGGAACAACTCGTTGGAGCCCGCGTCCAGGCTGAGGCGAATCCAATCGCCTTTTGTCATCTCTGCCGCCGCCTGGGTCAAGCGATCTGGGCGGCTTCCGTTGGAGACAATCGCCAATGCCAGGCCCAGGTCGCGCTTGATGAAGCGCACCACATCTTCAAATAGCGGGTGAAGAGTCGGCTCACCGCCACCGATCAAGATCACCGAAGCCAGACCGTGCTCGCGCATAGCGCGCAAGGAATCAAGGAGGTCCTGATCCACGAATTTCTCGCGGCCGTTGAGCACATCCCAGTCGATGCAGTGGGTGCAGCGGTAGTTGCAAGCGGTGGTCAGGTCCAGGTTGATGGAGATCGGAGCTTGCTCGGGAATTGGAAGGACAGGCCTGTCGGTCTCTTCGTTGGCTATCTGGTTGACCTCAGCATTGGCCTTGAGCGCCCTACGCCACTGCACATAGGAGACAAGCATGGGCTGCGCCCGGTCCCCGCGCAGCTTGGCTGCAAAGTCGTGAATGGCATGGGTCATGAAGTGCTTCGCTGGGCGTCCTGGAACAGAGCGCAGAAGAGTGCTGCTCTTTGGATCAGGGGCTTCGGATGAGGTGGGGGGCAGCCCTCCACTGTAGCGTGCAGGAGTCCCGCGAAGTGGGACAGATGAGTGCTGAGGGGATCCAAAATTGGAATCAAACGCTCTTCGACCCGAAAACCAATGCTGTAGTCTTCCTCGCGCACTTCTCGTTCGGCGCGCAGGTTGTCAAATTCAAACCAGGCGGGGCGCGGGCGGATGTTCGTGCAGGCGAGTTCGATGCGCACTGAGATCAGGCGCTCGCTTGAGTGAGCGTTGCAGGCCAAGGTCACGGCACTCTGGTCCAAATTCCAGTCCCAGGAGAGTTCTGTGAAATTCAGCTCCGGGCCCAAGCACTCCTGCAAGATGCTGATTGGATGGGAGAGTGATTCCTGCAGCAACACCAGCCCCCGGCCCTCCGGCGCGAGGCCCATGGAAAAGGACTCCTGTGGTCCGTGGGCGAAGCGTTCGTCCTCCTTGGCCAGAGCCGTGAGTGCGGCAGGCCATTGGCAGTTTTCCACAAGCAAGAGTCCGCGTTCGTGGAATTCCAAGGCCAGATCCGACGCTGCGCTGCCCGGACCCAACAAGGGTTTCTCACATAGCACATGCAACCCCGCCTCCAGCGCAAGGGCCAGGTGTTCCGCGTGGCAAGCAGTCGGGCTCAGGATCGCAATCCCGTCCAGGTCCAGCGTTTCGGCCAACAATTCCTGCGCCGAGTTGAACCCGCGTGCATTCACGCCAAGAGCCAGCAGTTGCTCTCCTGCTTCCTCGACAGTTTCGTGGTTGGAAGTGCAAAAGGCTGTTACCTCGCAGCCAGCCCTTGTCAGATCTCGGGCCACGAAGGGCCCCAGACCCTGGCGCGCCCGACGGGCACCGATGATCGCCATGCGCGGGGCCCGACTCATCAGTCCCGCGCCTCATCCAGGCCCTGGTAGCGCGCGCGCAGGTCCTCGGGCAGATCCGACGCGTAAAGCCCCAACTGAGGGATGTAGCCCAGATGGTCCGCTAGCCGTAGGAGCCCCACTTCGGTCTTGAGATCCGGGATGCGCCCATCCCGGCAGGCGCGAATCGCTTCGCCCAATTCCATGAACACCAAGCGACCCCATTCCTCCATCACGGAGCCATCTCCGCTGGCGGCGTCGGGATTCGCTTGGTCCAAGTCCACTTCCGCCACCTGGAAGAGCACTTTTTCATCTCCCGTGCCAGGGCTGGCGAAGGACCCTCGCCCCAGGCTTTGAAACACATCAAGCGGCGCATCAAGCCCCACCTCCTCCAGGGTCTCCGCTTGGGCGCGCAGGGCGAGGCCCTCCTGTCCAGCGGGGTCGCTGGCCTCCACCATGCCAGCCACCAGCTCGATGATCCCGTCGTGATCGCGGTCATCGGCGTGCACCAGATCCCGCGTGCGCCGCAGATAGATCGGCACTCTGATCGCTTCTCGTAGCAGCACACGAATGCTGTTGTCCTGGGTGCGCTCGAATAGCACCGCAGCTACTGCATCACTTCCTGGCCGCCGTAGCACATCGCAGGGATAGGTGTCCGAGTGGCTGCCGTTCGAATAGAGGTTGCGTACCTGCAACCTCTCGATGCGCAGGTAGCCCTCGTCCGCCAGGCTGCCCGGAGTGCGGTCCTCTACGATCTCGATGGCGCTCAGGGTGAGGGGGGCGGAGCCATCGGAACCCGCGCTCTGGGGCTGATGGGGAACTCGGTTGGGGTCGGACACGGGCCAGATGATCCCCATTGGGGGACCGTGGCGCTACCCCTGGAAGCGTTTCTGGGGCGTGACTTGGGTTGGGCAGCCCGAGAGGTCGATTCCTGGACCTGGGGGGCAGTCTGTCATGTCCCCTGCAACCGTTCATGAGAACCCCCAGGCATCAACCCACAAAACACCTCGAGAAGCCATCCAAGGGGCTGCTCGTCGGGCTCTTGCTTGGCTTGCTAGCAGGCTGCTCGGCCTCCTCCGGTGCTTTTTTGGACCTGGACGAGTCTCTGCGGCCCAGCGGACCCCTCCTGGAGCCCATGCAGCGAGACTTGAGTCCCCTGCGAGAGGCTTTCAATCAGCACCTGGACCAGCAGCGACTGATGATCCTGGCCTCCCCCAGTTGCAGTACCTGTTGCGATCTGCTGGAGACCATTCGTGATTCCTGGATCCCCGCGAGTCCCGACCGGGCTGCGATTTTGGTGTTTCAACGGGTCTATCCCGAAGACGATGCGGCGCTGGTGTGCACTCATCTGCGCGGGTTGCCGAAAGATCGAGTGCGGGCTTTCATTGACGAACAGCGCATGGCCGCCAGTTGGATGACCCAAGGTTGCCTGCCCCTGGGCGTGGGCCGGCATCTGGTGATGATCTTTCCCCCGGGTCTGGAGTGGCGCGATCATGATCCGGTTCCCAGTGCCTGGTGCCACGCCATGCGCGGGCTGGATGGGAAGCATCAAATAGAAGGCAAGGGCCTCGCTCTCTGGCTTGAGGGTATTGGGTCCGATGTGGCTCAGGGCCGTCGATAGGACACCCGCTAGATACAGGAATCTCGTTCCGTTCGCGTCGAGCCGAAACTGGCGATACTCCAGGCTCCTGCTCCCTTCAGTAATCAGGTGCTCCTTGATGGAGTTGGTTTGGGAGATGCGCGGCGTGCTCAGAAGAGCAAAGGTCCTGCTGCATCAGCCAATGCTTGCGAGCAATGCGTTGACCACAGCGGTCCTACGCTCGGGTGTGGCGTCACAGATTCGCGCCCCACAGAGGCCTTTCAATCCCAGCAGGAAGAGCTGAGCCATCAGGCTGGGGTCACGCTTCTCCAGTTCGCCGCGTATCTGTGCTCGTACAATGGCGTCCTCGAAGGCCGCCAGCATCCGCTCGTTGTGTTTCTGTATCCGCTCGCGAACTCCTGGGACTTCAAATCCCTGGCCAAGAGTTGTGCGCAAAACGAGACAGATGGAGGGTTGGTTGTTCGCGGGGGGCTCCACGAGGGAGGTAGCCATTTCCCGCAGGGCTTCCATCGGATCCTCCCTGCTCAGGCTAGCGCTAACCTGATCTATGCGTTTCTCGCAGTAGCAATTGAGGGCTTCCAGAAAGAGGGCCCCCTTCGACTGGAAGACCGCGTAGAGGTTTGCCCGATGCAAACCCGTGCGATCGACCAGGACCTGCACCGAAGCGCCTTCATACCCCTTTTCCCAGAAGGTCTGCATGGCCTGTTCGAGGGCAAGATTTCTGCTGGAGAGGGTGATCATGAGAGGGCCTGCTGGGGTCGTTGCTTCCCCTAACGAGTTTGTCACTATCTGTATTTTAGAGGGTTCCATATCGGCCTACGAAGGTGCATTGCTGGAGATGTCAAAAGCGCCCCGTTTTGAGGCAATAATGAGCAAAAAACACCTCATTTTGGCTCTTTTGGCTCGAAATGGGTTCCGAATGACAATTCCCGGATCATCTTTCGCCTGCGCTGGAGGGGGCACAGATCAGCGCTCCAGGCCCTACAATGCCGCCCCGATTCAGCCACACCGAGAAAGCTCCCTCAGGCACATTCTGAGGTCCCCGCTGCCAGCTCCCGTGAACACTCCAAGCCACCTCGATCCCAGCGATTCCTTCGCTCCTCGCCACATCGGGCCTGGCGCCGATGACCTTGCGTCCATGCTTGAACAGGTAGGCGCAAGCAGCCTGGATCAACTGATTGACGAGACTGTGCCGGCTGGCATTCGCATGCAAGGCGCCTTGGACTTGCCCCCTGCCCGTGGCCAACAGGCGGCCCTCCAGGACCTCGCGGAGAAGATTGAGGAGAACCAACTGCACCGCCAGTGCATTGGCATGGGTTATTCAGGCACCATCACCCCGCCGGTGATCCAGCGCAACGTGCTGGAGAACCCATCTTGGTATACCCAATACACTCCCTACCAGGCTGAGATAAGTCAAGGTCGTCTGGAAGCGCTCTTGGTCTTCCAAACCATGGTCGCGGACCTGTGTGGTTTGGAGTTGGCCAATGCTTCGCTCTTGGACGAGGGCACCGCCGCGGCGGAGGCAATGGCCTTGTGTTGGTCCAGCGGCCGACGCAGGCACAGCCGCTTTGTGGTCAGCGACCGCTGTCATCCCCAGACGATTTCTGTGATGCAGACCAGGGCTTCAGCCATTGGGATGCAACTCGAAGTGCTGGATCTTGGCAACGCGGACTTGAGCGATGCTTGTGGTGTACTGACGCAATATCCGGACACCTATGGTTCGGTGCAAGGGCTCGGGCCATTGGTGGAGCGCGCCCACAACGTGGGTGCCTTGGTGGTCGTGGCCACAGATCTCCTGGCCTTGACTTTGCTGCAGTCTCCCGGATCTGCAGGGGTCGATGTGGCCATTGGTTCCTCGCAACGCTTCGGAGTGCCCATGGGCTACGGGGGACCCCATGCGGCGTTCTTCTCTACCAGCGGCAAGTACAAGCGTCTGATTCCCGGGCGAATCATCGGGGTCTCCAAGGATGCTCGCGGGGGCCGGGCACTGCGTATGGCTCTGCAAACTCGTGAGCAGCATATTCGCCGGGACAAGGCCACCAGCAATGTATGCACGGCCCAGGTTCTCTTGGCCATCATGGCCGCCATGTACGGCGTCTGGCACGGGCCCGATGGCTTGCAGCGCATTGCCAGGCGGGTCAGGGGACTGACCCTTTCCCTGCGCGCAGCTCTGGATGCTGCCGGGCTCAAGACAGGTTCGGATGAGGTCTTCGACACCCTGCGCGTGGAGCTTGGTTCGGAGCGGGCAGCAGAAGTACATCGGGCTGCGCGTGATGGGGGTTTCAACCTGCGTGAAATAGACTCCAGTACGGTGGGAGTGGCCTTGGATGAGACCACAACCGTGCCAGATGTGCGCGGAATCCTGCGCGCTTTGGTGGGTAGCGGAGGGGATCTTGATGCCTACCTGGAAAAGGAGCCTCAGGAATATTCGCCTGGTTTGCAGCGCACGGATGAGTACCTGACCCACGAGGTATTCCACAGTCATCACTCTGAGCACGAGATGCTGCGCTGGATTCATCGCTTGGCCTCCAAGGACTTGTCCTTGACCACCTCCATGATTCCGCTCGGCTCCTGCACCATGAAGCTCAATGCCACTGCTGAGATGTTGCCCATCAGCTGGCCCAAGATCGCCAATCTGCATCCCTTCGCGCCTCTGGATCAGGCCAAGGGTTACGGTCACATGCTTCGAGAGCTTGAGACCTGGTTGACCGAGATCACTGGATTTGCCGCCACAAGCCTGCAACCCAACGCGGGTTCTCAGGGAGAGTTCGCGGGCTTGCTGGTGATGCGCGCATACCACGTATCGCGTGGACAAGGTGAGCGCGATGTGTGTTTGATCCCCACATCTGCTCACGGCACCAACCCTGCTTCTGCGGTGATGGCGGGCATGCGCGTGGTGGCCGTCGCCTGCGATGATGCGGGCAACATCGATGTGGGGGACCTGAGGGCTAAAGCCGAGCAGCATGCGGATTCTCTGGCCGCCCTGATGGTGACCTATCCCTCCACCCATGGAGTCTTTGAAGAGAGCATCGTTGAGATCTGCGAAGCAGTGCATCGGAGCGGTGGTCAGGTCTACATGGACGGTGCAAACATGAATGCCCAGGTTGGCCTTTGTCGGCCCGGGGAATTTGGCCCGGATGTGTGTCATTTGAATCTGCACAAGACCTTTGCTATTCCCCATGGGGGCGGCGGTCCGGGAATGGGACCCATCTGTGTGGCCGAACATCTGGTGCCGTTCCTGCCAGATCACCCACTCGTTGAGGTGGGGGGCAAGCAAACCTGCGGAACGATCTCCGCCGCACCTTTCGGCAGCGCTGCGGTGCTGCCCATCACTTGGATGTACATTGCCATGCTCGGTCCCAAGGGGATGCGCCAGTCCACTGAGGTCGCAATCCTCTCGGCCAACTACATGGCTGCGCGTCTCAAGGAGCATTACCCTGTGCTATTCACCGGTGCCCATGGTCGTGTGGCCCACGAGTTCATCATCGACCTGCGCCCGATCGAGAAGGAAACGGGGATTACGGGGGAGGATGTTGCCAAGCGTCTGATGGACTATGGCTTCCATGCCCCCACCATGTCATTCCCGGTGACTGGCACCTTGATGATCGAGCCCACCGAGAGCGAGTCCCGGGCTGAACTCGATCGTCTGTGCGACGCCTTGATTGGGATTCGCCAGGAGATCCGTCAGGTTAAAGAGGGCCTTTGGCCTGCCGAGGACAATCCCCTCTGCAATGCCCCCCACACCGCCGCTGCCCTGATGGTAGACGATTGGCCGCATCCCTATTCACGCACCCTCGCAGCCTACCCTGCTGCTTGGACTCAGGATCACAAGTACTGGCCTACGGTCAGTCGCGTGGACAACGGCTATGGGGATCGCAATCTGATTTGTTCCTGTCCTCCCGTGGAATCGTTCACGCAGAACGATGACGCCAGTGCTTGTGACCTGGAGCCCAGTTCGTGCTAATTTTCTTGGAAGGGGATGTGCGCCATAAGGCCTTTCATGACCCCTTGAACCAGACCATCGATTTGTGGTCCGGCAACGCCGAGGCCGAGGGATCTGCCTTGGCTTTCGGAGAGGCGTTGGTGGTGGTCTGCAATGACGAGGGCGTCTTCAGCCATCTTTCCCTCGAATATGGCGGGTTGCTCATGGAAAGTGTGCTTCCTGCACGCCCGGACGAGTGCCCCATGGCGACTTCCGCTGAGGTGGAGTTGGACGATGCAGACGCCTTGCACATTCTGCTCGATCCCACCGAGGGCACCTTGCGGTTCTCATTCGGCGGCCGCGTTCCGCAGCAGTGGGCGCGGCTGGGTGAGAACTTGATCTGGTTGGGGATCGATCCCGATGGCCATCTGGCGGCCATGATGATCGAGGGAATTTCCCGTGACAGGGGGGGCAAGGCCCAGGGGGCCTGGCTGGCCCAGATGGGGATCGGTTGAGCAGTTCACGGCAGGCGTCTCTGGGGGTTGATCTGGCGCAGATCCTGACAACCCACTTTGCGCGTCTGGAGCGAGCTCTTGAAGTACTTCCAGATCAAGACCTGTGGTGGCGACCCCATGCGGACTGTCTTTCAGTAGGCACCATCCTGTTGCACTTGGAAGGCAATCTGCGCCAGTGGATTCTGGCAGGGTTGGGAGGTATCGAGGATGAGCGTCAGCGATCCCAGGAATTCGATGGTCAGCCGGTGGGGAATTCAATCGAGTTGCTTGGCAGATTGGCAGATACTCAGAATCAGGCGGCTGCCTTGATCGCGGCGATTCCCGAGCGGGACCTGCAGCAGCAACGCACAATTCAAGGGTCTGAAGTCAGCACGCAGGACGCGATCTTGCATGTGGTTGAGCATTTCTCCTGGCATGTGGGCCAGGCGGTGTGGATCGCCAAGGCCCGTGCGGGTGAGGCCCACGGGCTTGCGTTTTATGACGATGATCAGTTGGGTTAGCCCAACCCCATCAACCCCAGCATGCGGTCCCGCACATCGGTCGCGGACACAACCCCTCCTTCAGGCTCCGGGTTCTTTGCGCCCCAGCCCGCACTTGAGATCCAAACCGGGCCCTGCTCAGGCTCTTTTGGCAGGCGGCCATGGCTACCCCGTACAAGATCCTTGTCCACGGGAATCACATCCATCAGGTACCGCATGCCCAACTTCTTCTGGGTCAAACGACGGGCTACGCGCAGCAGGGGCACGGCCAAGTCAGGATCGATGAACATCTCCAGCGGGTCATAGCCCGGCTTGCGGTGGATGTCGATGGTATGGGCAAAGTCCGGCTCCTGGCTTGGATCCAACCAGTAGTAGTAGCTGAACCAACTGTCCTCATCCGACACAGCCACCAGGTCTCCCGCGTTGGGGTGAGCCAGGCCTGCGGCTTCAAGAGCCGCGCCCTCCAGCAACTGATCGATTCCCGTCAGACCCTGCAATACAGCGCGCGCCGCCGCCCGGGCCGCGTCGTCCTGGCAATAGACATGCGCGACTTGATGATCAGCCAGGGCAAAGGCGCGGCTGCCATACACATCGAGCGTCTCTCCTGCGGGGCCAGGGCGGGCTGCCAGCAGGCCCCCTTCGCGCAATGCGCGATTGATGTGCACGGTTCTTGAAACAGGGGTGATGGCGTATTCGCTCAGGACCAGGGTTTCTGCGCCCCGGGCGTCAGCCGCTGCCACCAATTCACCCACCAGTTTGTCGAGCTCTCCTAGAGCGGCAACAGAGCGTGGATCCCTTGGTCCAAAGCGCTGGTGGTCGTAATCCAGATGGGGTAGATAGACAAGCGTCAGGGTCGGCCGCTGCAGTTCCAAGGTGCGGATCGCTGCCTGTGCGATCCAACGACTGGAGGGCAGGCCCGCCTTGGGTCCCCAGAAATCAAAGAATGGAAAGGCCCCCAGGTCTGCTTCAAGATCCTGGCCGAATCCTGTGGGCCAGGAGTAGGTCGCGGGAATCTTGCGTCCGTCCGCCGGATAGAAAGGTCGCGGAGTGATGGACCAGTCCACCGCTGCGCCCATGTTCCACCACCAAAACAGTTTGGCGCATGTGAAGTCCGAATTGCGCTGGCGGGCGGTCTCATAGATCTTCTCCCCTTCAACAAGGGAGTTGGCCTGACGCCAGAGGCCGACCTCCCCGGTGGAGGGCAGGCGCCACCCGTTGCCCACCGCCCCGTGCTCCGAAGGTGTCTTGCCTGTCAAGAAAGTCGCCTGTGCGCTGCAGGTGACCGCGGGCAAGACCGCCGAGAGCGGTGCCGACACTCCGCGCTGGGCCAGGGCCCAAAGGTGCGGCGTGTTCTTGGTCACCTGGGCCTTTGAGAGGCCAACACAATCAATCACGAGCAGGGGTCGCATGGAATTCGGCCCAGAGGGTACCATCCCCGCCCTGTCCAAGAAATTGAAGGGTCCATCTGGCAACCTTCTGTTGTGGTTCCCAACTCAGGTGGCTTGATGGAGGGCGCAGGGCTGAAGCGCCTTCATTTCGCTTGGGGCTGCCAATCCTCTCTTGTCAGGGCCCAGCGTTCATGGTCGGACCATTGGCCGGCGATCTTCAAATAGCGCGGGCTGAATCCCTCACGGTGAAATCCGGCCCTCTTGATCAGGGCCAGGGACGGCCTGTTGGAGGGTTGGATGTTGGCCTCAAGGCGGTGGAGTCCCAGGTCCACGAAGGCCCATTGCAGCAGGAGGAGGAATCCCTCGGTCATGTAGCCCTGGCCGGCAAAAGGGGCCCCAACCCAGTAGGACAGGTAAGCCGAATCAAAGGCCCCGCGCACGATTTCGTTCAGGTGAAAGCGACCGACGAGGGCTCCGTCGTCGCGTCGACAGAGCAGCAAGCGTTCCGTGCGCGGATCACGGTTGCCTTCCAGCCAGGTTCGAAATGCTTCGGGACTGTCTGGCTCGGGGGCGCCCTGCGCTGCCAAGGGCTCCCAAGGTTGATGCAGTTCGCGGCTGAGCCGCACCAGTTTCGCATAGGACGCTTCATCGCTCCTGTTCGGATGGCGTAGCAGGACACGCGTGTCGCTTCCAGTGAAGAGCTTCGAGGCTCTTGCTGAAGCAGTGTCTTCTTGGTGGTTGGACATCGTGGTGCAGGTCCGTGCCAGGGATCGGCTCCATTCAGGAATCCATTCTCGACGCTGGAGCCAAGTGCCTGAAGTGGGCTTGGGTGAGGGATTGCGCTCTTCAATCCTATCTGTCAGGTGAGAGATTTGTTCGCCAATCCCAACCATTGCTTCCTGATGGAGCGCTCTTGTGCCGGGTCCTTGAGCGGCAGATGCAATCAATCCCTGCTGGGGGTCGCACGGCTGTCGGCCCAGAAGGTACCATCCCTGTCATGTTCAGGAAATTGAAGGGCATGTTTGGCAGTCGCCCCATTTTGGTTCCCAACGCAGCTGGCTTGGTGGAGGGTGAGGGGCGCACCATAGAAGTGGGGGACCTGGGCTCCAGCGGCCGCCAGATTCTGCTCTGCAGGGTAGATGGCAAGATCTACGGCCTCGATACCCTCTGTCCCCATGCCGAAGGCGGGCGCCTTGGCCGTGGCCCCCTGCACGAAGGCCGCTATGCGGTCTGCCCCATGCACCTGTACAAGTTCGATGTGCGAGACGGTGCCCCCAAGGATGTGAGCTGCGGTCATGCCCGCACCGTGCGCTGCGAAGAGCGCGATGGGAACATTGAGGTGTATGCCTAGGGGTTTCGTGCCGGAGCGACAGGTTCGGCTGGAGCTTGGTAGTCTTGAGGAGCGAAGAGTCCTCCCCTTTCTGGAGCAGTGACACATTTTCCAAGGGTTGCGCCGCTGTACCGGACCGGCAATCACACCATGAAGAGTCAGCTAGTTCGATCCATCTGCTTGGCTACCATCATCGGCGCTGTCCTCAGCGCTCCTGCCCGGCTTCAGTCGCCCGAGTCCAATGGTCAGGACAAGGCAGAGCGGAGACCCGACACTCTTTTTTGCATCGCGGATGACTTGGGTTGGCCGCAGACTGGAGTCCTCGACGACTCTGTTGTTCACATCCCCACGGGTGGTGCTGCCCGTCTGGGGTCCTGGAAGAAACGCGTCGAGCTTCAAGCCTCTTCGCCTTTCAAGGACCTGCAGTGGCGGCTCCTGGGCCCCAAGTTCTGCGGCGGTCGCATCGAGGCCGTGGACTGCCCGCCAGGGAGCGCGGGCACGATCTACGCGGGCGTTGGTGCAGGAGGTGTATTCAAGTCAACCAACGGCGGTCTGAGCTGGGAGCCGATCTTCGACCGGGAGTCGACCTATGCCGTGGGCGATGTCGAGGTGTCCCGTGCGAGGCCGGAACTGGTCTGGGTGGGAACGGGCGAGGCGCATCTGAGTGGCACCTCCTATGAGGGGACCGGCGTGTTCAAGTCCACCGACGCTGGCGCCTCGTGGAGCAACATGGGCCTGCACGACAGTGCCCACATCGGCAAGGTCGTGGCTCACCCGAGCGACCCTGATCTTGTGTACGTGGCGGCCATCGGGCCGCGACACGATCCCGCGGGCGAACGTGGCGTCTACCGCAGCAAGGATGGCGGTGCAACCTGGGAGCGCGTGCTCTATGTTGGTGAGCGAGTGGGCATCATCGATCTGGTGATGGACCCCAGCGATCCCGCGCGCCTTTGGGCGACCTCCTGGCAGAGAGGCGGTGGTCCGGGAAGCGGCGTCCATCGCAGCACGGACGGCGGTGATACCTGGGCCAGGCTTGGAGGTGGGCTTCCCGATGGGGACCGCGTAGGTCGCGTGGCCGTGGACGCCTCGGTATCCAAGCCCGGCGTGGTTTACGCCCTTGTCGTGGATCACTCGCCCAAGGGCGGCGGTCGCGATGGCGTACAGGGGCTCTTGTTTCGCTCTGACGATGGGGGAGACATGTGGAGTCAGACCCATCAGGATGCCGTGCCCACTTATGTGGGTTGGGACTTCTGTGACGTGCGTGTGGCGCCGGACGATGCGAATCGGGTCTACCTGTGTGGTCTGCGCCTGCTGATCTCCAGCGATGGAGGCAAGACCTTCGAACGGGGTGGCGAGGACGTTCAGCGCCTGCACGACCATGAGGGCAGCGGCATGCATTTGGACATGCACGATGTTTGGATCGATCCCGACCATCCCGAGCGCGTGTTGCTGGGCACGGATGGGGGCTTGTATGTTTCCTGGGACCGGGCGGCGAGCTGGCTGCACCTCAACAACCTGCCCATCGCCGAGTTCTACAAGGTGCACCTGGACGGTGCCGAGCCTTTTCAGATCTGGGGCGGGACCCAGGACAACGCGTCACTGGTAGCTCCGTCGAACGTGACCTTCACACCCGGCGGTCCCGACGCTTGGGAGCAGATTTTTCTCGACCGCTGGTCGGGAGGCGATGGCTTCTCGAGCTTTCCCGATCCCTTCGATCCCTCGATCGTTTATTGGGCCCAACAGCTGGGAGATCTCAGGCGTGGCACGCGCGGTGAGCTACGACGCTCGAAGCGTGTGCGGCCCAAAGGCCGTGGACTGCGCTTTACCTGGGACACCCCCTACATGGCCTCGCCGCACACAGAGGGCGTGCTCTACTGCGCCGCCGAGAGCGTGTTTCGTTCCACCGATCGTGGTGATAGTTGGGAGGCGATCGGTCCGGAGCCGTGGGGCGGGTCGATTCTCTCGCTNNNGGATTTTGGCGCGACCTGGAAGAGCCTTGCCGGTAATCTGCCCCACGAGCCGGTCACGGCGCTGATCGAGGACCCTTCCAATCGCAATGTTCTCTACTTGGGAACCGACCTGGGGGTGTTTGTCTCCACCGACGGGGGCGCCAGGTGGGCGGTGCTGGGCGGGGGACTGCCCACTTGCCCCGTGGTGGATCTTGCAGTGCACTCGGAGAGCGATACCCTGGTCGCAGTGACCCATGGGCTCAGCGCCTTCGCTCTTGGGATATCCAGCGTGTCGAACGCTGAAGGAAAGTAGGCGGTTCAGCGGATGCCCCGCAATCACACCATGAAGACTCAGCTAATTCGATTCATCTGCTTGGCCAGCATCATCGGTGTTGTCCAAAGCGCTCATGTCCGGTTTCAGTCGTCCGAGCCCAATGGGCAGGATCAGGTAGAGCGGCGGCCCAACATTCTCTTTTGCATCGCGGACGACTGGGGTTGGCCGCACGCTGGAGCCCTCGGTGACTCTGTTGTCAACACCCCTGCCTTCGATCGCCTGGCGCGTGAGGGGGTGCTCTTTCCCCATGCATATGTCTCCTCCCCCTCTTGTACTCCATCGAGGAACGCCATCCTGACAGGGCAGTGGCATTGGCGGCTCAAGGAAGGTGCGAACCTTCATAGCTCTCTTTCGCCAGACCTCAAGGTCTACCCGAAGCTCTTGGGGGCGGCCGGATATCATGTGGGCCACTGGAGGAAAAGCTGGGGTCCAGGCCGTCTGAAGGGTTGGAATGGTCACCCTGTTGGGCTTGGCTATGAGAAGGGCTTCAAAGAGTTCCTTGAGGCGAGGCCCGAGGACGCGCCTTTTTGTTTCTGGCTGGGCGCGTACGATCCTCACAGGCCATATCGGCGCGGCACCGGCGCCGCGAGTGGTTTGGATTGTGATGAGATTGATCTCTTCCCCTTCTTCCCTGATTGTGAAGAGGTGCGTGGTGATGTGGCGGATTACTACTTCGAGGTAGGCCGCTTTGATCAAGATGTCGCCAGTGCTATCGCTCTCTTGGAGGAGGCAGGTGAACTGGACAACACCCTGATCGTCATGACAGGTGATCACGGGATGCCGTTCCCCCGTTGCAAGGGCAATGTCTACGATTCAGGGGCCAGGGTGCCGCTCGCGATCAGATGGGGTGATCGTGTGAAGGGTGGGCAGGTTCTGGATGACTTTGTGAGCATGACGGACCTTGCGCCGAGCTTCCTTTCCGCCGCGGGCCTGGAGATCCCGAGTTCGATGACCGGGCAAGATCTGTTGCCCCGGCTGGAGGGCGGAGAAGATGTGGTTCGCTCTTTTGTCCTGATCGGACGCGAGCGTCATACCCCAGCGCAGGAGCAGCCCCTGAGCGGTGGCTACCCCGTGCGCGCCCTGCGGAACGAGGAGTTTCTCTATGTGCGGAACTATGAGCCGGATCGTTGGCCGGCCGGCACTCCACACCACGAGCGGGCCTACATGAAGAACGCGTGGCTGGGTGATTGCGACAATGGGCCCACCAAGCTCGTGATCGTGGCAAGGGCGCCCAAGGATCCCATCTACGCGGAGAGCTACAGGCTTTGTTTTGCCAAGCGGCCCGGGGAGGAGCTCTACGACCTCAAGTCCGATCCGCACCAGCTCGTGAACCTCGCGGCGGACCCAGAGTACGCCCAGGTAAAAACGGAACTCGCGGCCCAACTTGTGGCTGAGCTGAAGGCGAGCGGGGACCCCCGTGTGATCGGTGGCGCAAAGGCCTTTGATGAGTACCCCTACTTTGGCGGTGTTCCGAAATACCCCGGGGCCGCCGCGATCGAGGCCTATCGTTGAGACAGGTTCCCGTTTGAAGCAGCGCTGGCCTTGGGAGCTCAGGTCAGGTCGCCGAGGGCGACCTTGATGGCCTGGCCGCTGATGCCGCTGGCTTCATCGGAGGCTAGGAAGACGATCAGCTGAGCGACCTCGTCGGCGGTTGGAACTCGACCGGCCGGGTAGAGCGAAGCGCGCTCTTGCCAGATCTCGTCCACGGAGAGGCCGCGCTCTTGCGCTTCTCTTTGGGCCGATCGATCCGCCATTGCCGTGCGAACCCAACCGGGCAGAACGGCATTCGAAGTGATGTTGTAGGGTCCGCCTTCCAGCGCGGCTGAGCGCATCAAGCCCAGCAACCCGTGCTTGGAACTGGTGTAGGCGCTGCCAGCCTCCTCGGCAATCTGACCTGCTGTCGAGCTTGTAAACACGAGGCGGCCATTTCGGCGCTCCACCATTTGGGGCATCACCAAGCGCGACAAGTGGAACGGACCGTCGAGGTTCACGCGCATGGTCTCTGCCCACGTGGCTGTGTCCTGCTCCCAGATGACCTGCTCGTGTGCAGATCCTATGCCGTGGTTGCAAACGAGTATGTCGACTGGTCCGAGCCGCTCAACGGTCGCTTCAACGGCGAGGGTGCAGCCCTCAATTGTGCCCAGATCCGCCGCGATGTACTCCATGTCCAGGGAGGCCAGTTCCTCTTCACTGCGCGAAACGGCCATTACGCGAGCGCCGCGGGCTGTCAGGATTTCCGCCGCTGCGCGACCGATCCCACGGCTGGCGCCAGTCACCAGTGCGATCTTCTCTTGAACTCCCGCCATGCACCTATCCTATCAGCTTGAAGTGGTGCTGGATGATCTCGTAGACCCCAATGGTCTGAAGGATCTTGAACTCATCGCCAGAGGGGGGCGCTTGAGGGCAAGCGTGATCTGTTGCTTTGCACATCCCCAAGCAAGTGCATGCGAAGAGCCACGAGCGAACAGGGGCTTGCAGGAGTGCTTGAATCGTCTGGCCTCCGAAAGGGCGTCGACCGGATCAGATCTCTTCGTAGGTTTCCACTGTGATGTCCGCCACCACATCACCTGTGTGCTTGGTGCTCAACGGTTCGAATAGCAACAGGTGAGTTTCTTCCCTGGCGGTGGGTTTGTGTTCCACGCCCTTTGGAACCGTATAGAACTCTCCGGGATTCACGATGACGGTCCGGTCTCTCAGTTCCAACGCCAACTGTCCTTTCATCACCATGAACAGTTCGTCTTCATCATCATGCTTGTGAAAAACGAACTCTCCCTGGATCTTCGCCAGCAGGATCTGCTGCCCGTTCAGTTCTCCGATTTTTTTTGGGGACCATTGGTCCGTGAAGAGATCGAATTTGTCCTGAATGTTGATTGTGCCCATGTTGCTGCTTGCGGGTGGTTCAATGGAGGAGAGTGCTGCCTGGAAGAGTAGGGCTTATACCCTTGTGAGAGGGGGTATCCCATTGGGCTGGTGTGGTTTCTGTACCTGACGAGTTGGTCAGACAAGCAGCCGCATCCATCACTGCAGGACTGCTCGCGATTGATGCTAGACTGGGATCATGCCTTCTACCCTGCCCCCGAGCATCTTCAATGATGTGGTTGGCCCCGTGATGCGCGGACCTTCGAGTTCGCACTCCGCGGCCTCGGTGCGTATTGGTCGTTTGGCGCGCGATCTTTGTGGTGGTGCTCCCGACTCGGTGCTGATCGAGTTCGACACCGAGGGGTCGCTGGCCATGACCCATGAGAGTCAGGGCTCGGACATCGGTTTATTTGCTGGTCTGCTCGGCTGGGAAGCGGATGACGCGCGTCTGCCGGACTCAGCGGCGGCGCTGAAGGCCGCTGGCATCGAGTTAGAGATCCGGACTGCCGAACTGAACGATCCGCACCCGAACACCTATCGCCTGACCATGCGGAAGGGCTCGTTGGACCACAGCCTGATTGCATTGTCTACGGGCGGCGGCATGATCGAGGTCATCGAGATCGATGGCACCCCAGTTGCCTTGTATGGCGACTATGCGGTGACCCTGCTTGATGTTGCCGACAATGGGGAGTCGACTGCGGCGATCCTGAACGCGCGCGATGACATGGACGAGGTGCAGATCGCGGGAACCGCCCCGGTTCGAGTCCTCTGCAAGGCGCAGACCTTTGTTTCCGACGAAGACTTGATGGAACTGCCGGCTGTGCAGCGCGTCAGGCGCCTCGGTGCGGTCTTGCCGGTGCGATCCAGAAGGGATCTCGCGGTCCCCTTCTTGCATGCCAGTGAGATGCTGGCCCATGGGGATCCCAAGCAGCGCAAGCTCTCGGACTTCGCTTTGGAATATGAAAGTGCCCGGGGAGCCATCGGTTCCGAAGCAGTGCTGGAGCAAATGCGCAAAATCCTCGTCATCGTGCGCGCTGGCGTTCAAGAGGGCCTGGCTGGTACAGAGTACGCCGACCGGATTTTGCCACGGCAAAGCAATGGATTCGCAGCCATGCTTGAGAGCGGCAAGCTCTTAGATGGCGGCATTCTGAACCGCGCGATTCTCTACGTCACCGCTTTGATGGAAGTGAAAAGTTCCATGGGGGTGATTGTCGCCGCACCCACAGCTGGTTCGTGTGCCACATTCCCGGCCACTTGCTTGGCTGCGGCCGAAATTCAGGGCTCCTCAGAGGATGAGATCCTGCGAGCGATGATGGCGGCCGGCCTGATCGGAGTCTTTACCAGCACTCGATCGAGTTTTGCGGCGGAGGTCGGTGGCTGTCAGGCCGAGACCGGCGCAGGCGCTGCCATGGCGGCGGCGGCGTTGGTCGAGTTAGCCGGTGGAAATGCGGCCCAAGGATTGGGGGCAGCCAGCCAGGCCCTGCAAAATGTCCTGGGACTGGTCTGCGATCCGATTGCCAACCGTGTCGAGGCCCCATGCCTCGGCCGCAATGTGGCTGGAGCGGCCAACGCACTCGCCTGCGCCAACATGGCTTTGGCTGGCTATGACCACTTGATCCCCCTGGACGAAGTGCTGGATGCACACCGGGCAATCAGTGAGAACATGCCCCGCGAGTTGCGCTGCACCGCCCTCGGCGGCTTGTCGGTCACGCCTACGTCGAAGGCCATTGAGGCCCGCTTGTGTGGAACGGACGAAGGCTGCGGCAGCTGCGGGTAGTCGTCAGTCGGAGTCCTTAGCTCTCAGGGAGCAAGTCGCGACAGGCGCAGCTTGCGCGAAACCGGGCCCAGCCCTTGCCTTCACGCGACGGTGGCGTGGTTCCGTAGGTCACTACAGATCCCGGCTTGGGGGCGTCATGCGTTGCCAGGCCACTCGGCCCACCAGGCTCTAAAAATTCGGTACTGTTCCTCGACGTAGTTTCTTTGGCTGGGGCTGAGGGCATCGCTCTCGTTGAAATGCAAGCGGTACTGCTCGTCACCGTCTAGAACCAGGAGGTGCTTGTAGAAGAGCACCAGATCCGGACCCTCGTCAAAAGTCGAAAGCACCGCGAGTGCTTGTTCCAGTTCCAGGGCCAGACGGCGCGCCTCCTTGTCGCCGCTTTGGGCGCGTGTGCAGAGTTCGATCAGTCGCAGCACTTCCCGGGGCAGGGCGTTGCCGATGCCCGTGATGGCTCCGCTGGCACCGCAGTTCACATAGCCGTGGAAGACCTGCGTGTCCACTCCGACCATCAAGGTCACTTCTGGGTCCACGCCAATGATGTGCTCGGCCGCGTAGCTCAAGGAAGTGGCCCCCCCGAATTCTTTGAAGCCGATCAGGTTCTTGAACTCAGCGCGCAACTCGAAGAAGAGATCGGCGCGGGTCTCAAAGCCGTAGTAGGGGCTGTTGTAGATCACTGCTGGCACATTGGGAGCCGCGGCCAGGATGGACGCGAAGTGGGCTCGTTGGGCGTCGGGTGATGAGCCGCGGGATAGGACCCTCGGAATGACCATCAAGGCTTTGGCCCCCACGGAATCCGCATGAGCGGCGTGGGCCGTGGCCGAGCGCGTGTTGACGGCGCCGGTCCCGACCATGGTGGGAACGCCCGCCGCGCACAGGTCGGCCACACCTTGCTGGCGCTGTTCATCGCTCAGCAGGGGCCAGTCACCCATGGAGCCACAGTAGACGACGCCGCTCATACCAGTATCCATGAGTTCCTTGCCCTTGCGCACAAGTGCCGCGAAGTCGGGGCTCCGGTCGGCGGTACAGGGAGTCATGAGGGCCGGAAGACAGCCGTGACAGATGCTTGTGTCCATTTGTAGCTTCAGGCTTCGCCCGCGAACGTGGGGGCTGGTGATGAAATGGTCAGGTGGGCAGGTGTGCGCTGCGCAGGGGACCAACGCCCGTGCTGGTCGGATTGTCTTTGAGCTGGCATGGGTCCGATGGTTACAGGCCGTCCTTGGTCCACTGGCCATCTATCTGGCGCCATAGTCCACGCGGGTTTTCGTCGCGCAGGCCCGCGGGCAGTCGTCCGGGGCGGACATTGTCGTAGCACTGCAGCATGGCGAAACGCAACAGTGCCCCGGGCATGCCCACGGCGCTGAAGCCGGCTTGGGCTGTGGCCGGGAAGGGCCCTCCATGGTTCATGGCTGGGGAGACCGCGACGCCGGTGGGCATCTTGTCATTGAGCAGTCGCCCCACCCGTTGGCGCAGAGCCGGGGCCAGAGCATCGTAGGCATCGTCGTCACTCCCGTCCGAGGCGGAGTAGATGCAACCTGTCAGGTTGCCCTCAAGCCTGTTGAGCACCTGCAACATCTCGGCCTGGTCCGAGGCGACCACGAACAGCGTGGCGTTGCCAAAGGCTTCAGTTTGCAGGGCCTGGCTGTTCGCAAGGAACTCGGCGCCGGAGACGCGCAGCACCGTGTTGGTGTAGCGTCGCTCATCGTCGGCTACGGGCGTCCCGCCGGTGAGGATCTGGGCGCCGGCCTGATTCAAGTGCTTGATTGCCTGCGCCAGACCCTGGCAGCCCGCTTCTGAAAACAGCAAGCCGTTCGGAGCAGCGGCGAACGCGTTGACGGTCTTGTCCACGAAGGCTTCGGTGTGAGCGTCCGCTTGCAACAGCAGCATGCCTGGGCTGGTACAGAACTGGCCGGCGGCCATCAGGCAACTGCTGGTGAATTCCTCCGACAAGGCCGCGCCCTTCTCGGCCAGTGCACCAGGCAGGATCAGAACCGGGTTGATGGAACCGAGCTCAAGGAAGATCGGCTTGCCCACCGCGTCGGCGGCGGCCTTGAGCTTGAGTCCGCCCTGGCGCGAACCTGTGAAGGCGATTGCGGCCAGGCGCGGGTCCTGGGCCAGTTTCTCGCCGTCCGTGAAGGGCATGTCGTAGAGCAGCTGCACTGTGCCCGCGGGCAGGCCAGCAGCATCGGCGGCTGATTGGGCTTCTTCGGCCAGCAGGCGGGTGGTGCCCGGGTGCAAGGGGTGCGCCTTGGCGATCACCGGGTTGCCAGTGGCGATGGCTGCGACGAAGTCACCGCCGGAGACGCTGCCGTAGGCCAGGGGGAAGTTGTTGGGACCGAAGACACACACTGGGCCGATCGGTCCATATTGAGTGCGGATGCCGGCGGCGGTGTCAATGATCGGGTGCGTCCAGTGTCCGGCACGGCAGGCCTCGGCCGCCTGTCGCATTTGGTTGGTTGTGCGTGGGAGTTCGATGGAGGCCAGACGCGGCTCCAGGGGCAGGCCGGTTTCGAGGTTGGCAAGTGCGGCGATCTCTCCGGCCTGGGCCTCGATGCGATTCGCGTAGTCATGGAGGAAGTCGGCCATGACTTTCGGGTCCAGTTGCCGCAGATCTTTGAAGGCCTGGCGGGCGGAGTCCAAGGCAGCCTCGCAGTCAGCCCAGCTGCTGGTGGGATAAAGGTCCTCCAGGACTTCGCCGCTGACCGGATTTTTTGCCTGGAAGGTGCCGAGTGCGTCGGAGGCGCGCCAGGCGCCGGCTATGAGGACCTTTTGAATTGACATGGGTGAGGTGGTGGTCGCGGCGTTGAGGTTGAAGGGGGAGGGTGCGACCCTGCGGACAAAGTACACATTCCTGGCTTGTACGATAGGATCAGTTGCTGAAAACACCGAACACCGCAACCGGCCTCGTGGTTGGTCTTGGCCTTGGGCTGGCAGTGGGCATCGCTACGGAAAACCTGGCTTTGTGGTTCCCCATCGGAGTTGCCCTGTGACTCATGGTGTTCAGTCGCGCTGGCAGCGGGGGCGCAGAAGACAAGCAGCAGGATTCCTATGAACACCAGGACCGTCTCTGATGGAGTCCCATCAAGGCGTTTTCTCCACCGGGGTTGGTGCTTGGTAGGATCTGGTGATGAGGTTTTCCGCCGCCCTTGCCTGTCTGTTCTCATTCTTGTTCGTCGCATGCAGCTCGGGCTGGGAATCCGCACAGGATGAGTTTGCGAGCGTGGCCCGCGGTTACGTGGAGGCCTGGTGCCGTGGAGATGGATCGGTGGAGCGAGAGCAGTTCCAGACCGAGGAACTCCCCGAGTTGTTCAGGAAATGGACGCAGACGATCCATACGCTTCCCACCGGCTCACCGCTGGAACACTTCGAGGTAGAGGACATTTCTGTCAGTGGTCCGGGCAAGGTGCCCGAACTCCTTGAGTACGGATTCGATCTAAAAAAGGAAGCTGGGTTCGGGTTCATAGCCGAACAGGTCAATTGCATCACGATCGTGTTCCGGGTTCGCCTTGCCGACGGGAGTCAACATCGGGGTCAGGTGGCCATCCGTCCCGATGTGCCCTTCGTCAAAGGGGAGCATCACCAGGTCAAGAGAAGTGATCGCTGGCGTGCCATGCCCCTGCGACCGTAGCTTCTGGTTTGAGCGCGATCGCAAAGCCTGAGAAGGGATATCGCCCCGCCGATCGGATCAGGAATCCGATCGACTCTCCAGACTGAACCTACTTGTCTTCCTTCATCTGCAAGTTGACCGCGCGCGCTGAGACATTTGGTGTGATGCCTCGCGTGTCTTTGTCTTTCTCGTAGCCGAGCTCTTCAGGAGAAGGTCCAACCCATTTCGAGCGAATGCCCTCGATCCGCAGTTCGCCCTTGGGGTCGATCGTGACAAAGGACCAGAGCGGATCCGCGTAGGGGCAGGTGTATTCGATCCAGGGGTGCTTGGCGTGGACCTCCGGGGGGTAGCTCTCGTGTTTCTTCGAGCCGCCCACCCACTTGTAGGACATGGAGTTCACCTGGATGTAGGGGATGCCGTTCAATTCGACGAGATCGTCGAGGTGGTGGTGTCCGCTGAAGCAGGCGAGTACGCGCCCCCAACCGGCGGAGTCGTTGGCGGCCTCAAGGATGGCACGCACCTCTGCGCCGTTGTCGACGCCATTGGCGTTCTGCAGGCTCTGGTGGACCAGGACGACCACGGGTTCGGTCGTGGAGGCGAGGGTTTTCCTGAGCCAGGCGCGCTGCTCTTCACCGATGTGTCGGGGGTAGCCCCCGGGCGCGTCCTTGTGGCGGTCGTTGCCATCGAGGACGACGAAGCGATACCCCTCTTGGAGGTAGGTGTAATAGCCCTCCTCCATGCCGACGTACTTGCGGAATTTTTCACGGCTGGCGCCCCCGTCCATGTCGTGGTTTCCGACCACATTGTATTGGTCTCCTTTCCAGCTCTGCCAGACCTCACGGAAGGAGTCATTGGCTTCCTTGGGTTGGCAGAAGTCACCCATCTGCACGACGAAGTGTGCGCGCTTCTAAGGTATGCGCCGAGGCGCTCATCGGCGTCGTGCATGACGTCCTTATGTACATCTGCGCACATACCGAAGCGCAGCACCTTCAAACCCTCAGCGGCTTTGGCCGGCGGACAGAAGCTGAAGACACATACGCCCGTGGCGGCGCCCTTCAGGATCTCTCGGCGTGTGTTCTTCACCCGTGCAAACTACCAATTCCTTTCGGTTCCTGCTCTATATTCGACGCGAAACAATCGGATCGGTAATCCGATGCGCCGTTCAACTCAATTTCACACAAGCCGTAACGTCACAGCTCAGAAGTGAAGCTGCGAAAGTCTTGGACGCGCTTCGGACAACGAAGGCACTGAACTGCATGCAGTTCAGTGCCTATTAGGACGGCCCGTTAGGCAGCTGGGCCGCGCTCTTGGCCAGGCTCCAGGGTGCGGCTCAAGGGACACCCTTGCAAGCGGTCATTGGCCTTGCTCTGCTCTTGGAATGACCAGCGCATCTTACAAGCTAGGGATTTGGCAGCGCGCCATCGAGATGAGCCGCGCCACTCCGGAATCCCGCAACCGCTACGTCGACTTCTTACGGGCTGTAGCAATCCTGTGCGTGATCTTCGGACACTGGACTGCGGCCGCCGCCTATCCGGATGGCGAGGGCGGCCTAAAAATCACCCACCTTCTAGATGTCACTACCAAGAGCCACCCCTTCACTTGGCTCATTCAAGTGATGCCCGTTTTCTTCTTCGTCGGCGGATTCTCCAACGGAGTTTCATGGTCCGCTGCCAAGCGCAAGGGCACGGGCTATTCGATCTGGCTTGAGTCTCGCTTGCGCCGCCTGATCGCACCGGTGCTGGTTCCCCTGGCGGCATGGATTGTGATGGGCGGAGTGGCCCATCTTTGTGGAGTCAGTCGACCCTGGATCGGCACGGGCTCGCAGCTTTCGCTCATTCCGATTTGGTTCCTTGCGGTTTACCTTGTGATCGCGCTACTGGTGCCCATTTCGCACGCCTTATGGTCGCGCTTCGGATGGCTCTCGTTCTTTGGACTTGCGGCCATAGGGGGCGCACTTGATGCTGGTTTCTTCCTTTGTGATCTGCGGAATCTGGCCTGGGTGAACTACATTTTCATTTGGTCCGCCGTTCATCAGCTTGGCTATGCATGGAACGATAAGCAGCTCGAAGGCAAATTTCGCCCGCTAATGCTCGCCGGCATTGGCGGCGCTCTCTTGTGTACGCTTGTCTTCGCGGGGCCGTATCCCCTTAGCATGGTTAGCGTTTCAGGGGATCCCGTCAGCAATACGTTGCCGCCGAAGATCACGCTACTCTGCTTGGGCTGTCTTCAGATCGGACTCCTGCTCTCGATTCAAGCGCCGATGAAGCGCTTCCTGAGTTCTGTCAAACCATGGGCGGTTACCGTGCTGATCAATGGCATGATCATGACGGTGTTCCTTTGGCACATGACCGTGATGATTCTCTTCGTCGGGGCTGCGCACCTGATGGGAGATCTGGGCCTGGGCGCCATACCAAACTCCCCCGAGTGGTGGTGGCAAAAGGCTATTTGGCTTGTTGTTTGTACGCTTGGACTCCTTCCAGCGATCGCTTTGTTTGGTCGATTTGAGAGGCCCAAGGCCCAGCTTCCAGGCTTGGCGCCCTTGCCGGCCTGGCGACTGGCAATCGGTTCGATCCTGGTCTGCTTCGGCCTGGCACTTGTGGCCTTCAGCGGAATATCCGGCGATGGCCCCCTTGGGCTTCGGACCCTTGCCCTGCTGCCCCCATTCCTGGGTGCCGCACTAACTCGTCGCTGGGGCACCGAGAGAGCGCCCGCTTGACCCCTGTTTTCAGGAGAGGAAGGCATGCGGGAGAGGCCGATGGAATGGTCGCAGCGGAGCGCGTGGGTTGAACCCATGGTGTGCGATCCAGCAACCCTCAGCCACCGCATACGGTTGCCAGTCGTCGGGGGACCAGGGGAGTGAGGCCTTTCTGCCGTGGATGGTTCTGAAGGCAGATTGGTCTAGATGTCTTTCATGTTGGCGCAGGGCTGGTGCAGAATGACCGCCACTTGACATCTGACGAATCCACAGGAAGCGGGAGCGGGGAGGTTCATGCACTGAGCGCCCTGGAGGCCCACGTTGGTGAAGCGCCAGCGCGCTGGCTGGGAGGGATCCTGTGTGGATTGACCCTGGCCACCAGCTACCTGTGCGTGGCCCATTTCGTGGCTGGTCGAGGAGTCGTCGCCTGGGATCCCACCATCCCCCTGGATCGCGCCATCCCCGCGGTCCCCGCTGCGATCTGGCTCTATATGACGAACATTCTCTACTACTTCGCCTGTGTCTTCTTCCTGCCCGCGGGCGTTGCGGCGACCAAGGCCCTGATCGTGATATGGCGATCGCTGTTCATCGTGATAGCCCTCTCCCTGGCGGTCTTTCTGCTCTGCCCCGCGGAAGTGGCCCTGCGCGATCAGATGCACGCGGCCCTGGTGGGCAGGGGCGCCGCACTGCATGCGATCTACGACGGCCTCTATCAATTGGATCCGCCTTTCAACGCCTGGCCCAGCGGCCACGTCTCGCATACCCTCATCATGGCCCTCTTCCTGGCTCGCATCTGGAGCCGACGGCCATGGCGGCGCCTCGTGCTGTGGATCGCCTGGACCTCGATGGCCATCAGCATCGTGCTCACAAAACAACATCTAGTGTTCGACCTCGTCACCGGCATCGCCCTGGGCGCTGTCGCCTGGAGGCTGTGGGTTTTGCCGCACCTTCCGGCGTCCTTCAGTACGGTGAGTGACGAAGGGCCTGGAAGTGAATGAAAGCGGAGGATCATTCACTTTGAGGTGGGAATGAAGGTGAGCGAGGTGAAGTCCGGCCCTCACGAATTGCCCCTTGAGGGCCGTTTCTAACTGATATGAGGACGTTCTTGCCCCAAGGGTCAAAGGGCTCTGCTATCTACTGAGCAGCCGTCCTCCTTGTCCCAACGGAAGGTGAGGCTGACTTCAAATGGGGGCCACTCCTCAAAGGGTTGGTCCGATGGAAGGGCCGCCTGACCTTTCAGGCTCCAGCTCGTGACCGTCTCACGCCTTGGCGAGGGCGGGTAGTTGGTGTGAGAGGCTTGGTAGCTCCGGGTCTCACCGGGCCTCATCTGCACCGTGCCTTTGATGATCTCTGGCAGGGAGCTTGAGGATCTGCAGGCCTGTCCACCCCCTGAACCCCATCCACCGCCGAGCCTCAGGTTGAGCTCTTCTTCTGTCAGCGCCTCCCACGCTGCATCTGAGATTGGGTCCGTGTTGACCGGAGGAATCGATCCAGAGGCCCTGTAACCGTAGACCGTCAAGCCTGTCCACCAGCGGTCTGTAGCGTTGTTGTTCGTGACGGTCGTCGAGTGTTGAGGGATACCGTCCTCCAGGAAGAAAAGAGTCTCTGCATCCAGGTCACCGATCTTCCACTGCCGCCGATCAAGTTCAACCACTTCTGGGCCAACTATCTCTCCACCTGAAATGACTTCCGCAGGCGTGTCTTTGGCTCGGCACCCGCTTTGAATGCTGCTCGCCAGGAGAACGAGCGCGTACTTGAGAATGGACTCCGGTAACTGATCCATCCGTTTCAGGTTGTCTTTGCCCAGTGGATGGCTTGGTTCTGTTGGTTGACTACCCATGCCTACTACCTTATCTCACAGGCCCTAGGAGGTAACTCCAAATTGACACGCCAGGGTGCATTCACGCCACGGCAGTCGGCTCCCACCCGGCTCTGAAGGAGTCCCAAGAACGCTAATCCTCCACTCTGGTTGCAGGTAGATATTGTTTGGGGATGTTGGAGGTTGGTATTGTTTGGGAATGAAATACTCCGCTCTCCTTCTTTTCCTGTTCTCGTTTGTCTTGGGAGGTTGTGTGAAACCTCGCCCCCTGAACACAACTTCAACAGGTGAATACAGAAACGGAGAGAAGCATGGTCTCTGGACCGAGTGGTACCAGACCGGACAGAAGTTTGAAGAGGGTGAATTCAAGGACGGGAAACAAGTGGGCCTTTGGACCTCTTTGCACGACAACGGGCGGAAGTGGATGGAGGGTGAGTACAAGGACGGGAAGAAAGAGGGTTTTTGGACCAATTGGCACGACAACGGGCAGAAGATGTGGGAGCTCGAATACAAGGACGGGAAGGAAGAGGGTCTTTGGACATGGTGGGGTGACAACGGGCAGAAGTTCATGGAGGGTGAATTCAAGGAAGGGAAACAAGTGGGCCTTTCGACCCTTTGGTACGAAAACGGGCAGAAGTGGATGGAGAGTGAGTACAAGGACGGCAAGCTAGAGGGTCTTTGGACCACGTGGCACGAGAACGGGCAGAAGGGGGAGGAGGGTGAGTACAAGGAGGGCAAGAAAGTGGGCAATTGGTCCAAGTGGGACGAGAACGGGAAGAGAATAGACTGAGAAAATTCCGCTCCACCTTGCAGACGGGTTAAGCAAACACCCCTCACTCAAGATTCCAAGCTCACACAAGCCACAGCATCAGGGCTAAGAAGTTAATGAGTAGAGGCAGCTTCAATGACTGCTTGGACTCCCTCCAACTAGCTCCCACTTAGCTCTGAAGGAGTCCCAGCAACGCTGAATCCTCCGCTGGGGTTGGAGGTTGGTAGGATTTTGGAATGAAACTCCCTGCTTTCCGTGTTTATCACTTCCTGCTTGTCATCCCAGTATTCTTCTTCTTTAGTTGGCTAGAGTCCCAGGGTGAACATGTGGGACGGGGGGTATTCCCGATTGCCTATGGTCTACCTTCAGAGGGTGGGTATGGAGATCAGGTTCGGGTATTCCTGATTGCCGATGCCATACTGGCAGAGGGTGGGTATGCAGAAGATCAGGTTAGGGTTGGAGATTGGTTCTGCCAACGCCCGGACGCTGCAAACAAAGAAGAAGAATACAGGGAAGAGCGGCTTGGGAATGTGAAGGAAGCGGTGAAGTGGTATCGCAAAGCTGCTGATCAGGGATATGCAAAGGCCCAGATCAAGCTATGGGAGATTTACAAAGAAGGGGTGTTCGTAGATCTCCCAGAGGGAATACCCGAGGACCACAAGGAAGCGATGAAGTGGTTGCGTAAAGCCGCTGAACAGGGAAATCATAGGGCTCAGTTATACCTTGCGGTGTCTTTCGATCCCATTCGGACAGTCGGGCAAGACAAGGACGAAGAGGAAGCACTGATGTGGTATCGGAAAGCCGCTGATCAGGGAAATGTGGGAGCCCTCGAAGCAGTCGGGTACATTTACTCCGACCCGCGCTACCAAGAGATGAGGGATGCAGTTGGCATACCAGAGCCAGATTCGATGGGAAGGGGCTTCAAAAACTATTTGACCGCTTATGCATATTTCAGCCTTAGCGTTTTCTGTGACGATAACCCCGGGCGCCAGTTCGGTGCAGACGATAGAAACCAAGTAGTCCTGAAAATGTCCATCAAACAGCTAAATGAAGCGCCGCATGCTTACCAGGATCTGCTCAAGCAGTTTAAGGAGAAGAAGCAGAAAGCTCTTTTGGCTGAGAAGGAGTTTAGCGCTGCAGAGGAGAAGGCTTTGATTGAAAACGCTGAGGCGGGAGATGCGAGTGCTCAGAAGAGCCTTGCGTGGAGGATCTACTCAGAATGGGTTGAGAATTGGAATTCGGGGTATCCGCTAGGGGAGAGGGAGAGGGTTGAGGCGGGGGGGTTCATGGTTTGGGATGTCGAGGAGGCGCTCAAGTGGTGGCGCAAAGCGGCTGATCAGGGAGATGCAGAGGCTCAGTACATTCTTGGGGTGATCAACGACGACCCTCGTGATGGCGAAACTCCGACGGCTCATGCTTGGTACACCTTGAGTTCATTCCATGGCAAGGGAGAGAGCGACCACAACCAAGGGCCAATTTCCAGAAGAGACCAAATGGCCAAGGGGATGACCCCAAGGAAACTCGAAGAAGCACAGGAAATCTATGAGGAACTTCTCAAGCAGATTGAGGAGAACAAGAAGAAGGCTAAGTAGGACTCCCTCCAACTAGCTCCCACTTAGCTCTGAAGGAGCCCCAACAACGAGAAATCCTACGGTGGGGTTGGAGGTTTGTATTGTTTGGGGAGTCCCATTGACGCGTGAAGGTGCGTGAGGCTGGTAGGATGGGGCGCTGAAGAACTCCACTGCCGAGCTGACCGAGTGAGTACCTGACCATGACCTTTGGATTCCCTGCATCCCACACCGAGAATTATCAAGCCGCAGCCGTTGATCCCTCTGATTTGCACGCAGCAGTCAAGATTGCGCTGAACGCACTCGGATGGAACCTAGGTGCGGAAAGGCCTGACCAACCAGGCGGGGGCCCCCACTTCTCTTGCCGCACCGGTTTGAATATGCGGTCATATGGCGAGAAGATCTCGATCACCCTCAGCGACGACTGTTCCGTCTCCATCACGAGCAAGTGTGTATTGCTGACCCAGTGCATTGACTGGGGAAAGAACAAGGCGAACGTGGATAGATTCTGGTTGGCTCTCTTT
>LWDU01031857.1_pt1 | contig 121612 bp, 89 predicted proteins | sample 727161 | NCBI WGS metagenome assembly LWDU01 (sample SAMN04566230, study PRJNA314399) | hydrothermal vent metagenome | isolation source: deep sea hydrothermal plume seawater | place: Mexico: Gulf of California, Guaymas Basin | collected 2004-07-11
TCATGCAAGTCGCCAATTAAGCGACAAGGTATTACGCTACCTTAAGAGGGTCATAGTTACCCCCGCTGTTTACTGGTCCTTCGTCAGGTTGTAACCCGATTTCAGATACCAGCACTGAGCAGGATTCAGCGACTATACACAACCTTTCGATCTAGCAGTCGCCTATGTTTTTATTAAACAGTCGGAGTCCCCTGGTCACTGCGACCAGCTTATCTCTAAGCTGGCACTCCTTCTCCCGAAGTTACAGAGCGATTTTGCCGAGTTCCTTCGCGGTACTTTGCCCGTCACACCTTAGGCTACTCACCTTGGGTACCTGTGTCAGTTCTAGGTACGGTCACCTCTACGGCTTTTCATGGGACCCAGGCATCATTCGTCTTTTGCTCACGCCTTCCCGATCTTCTCACCATGACGGTTCTCCGATCGGTTATCGAACGCTTCGACATCCCATGACAGGAATGCACGAACTAGCCCGAGCCGTCACCATTTATTGTAGAGGGGTATACGAATATTAACGCATTTCCCATTCGGACATTTCGGTTAAGAATGCCCTTAGGACCGACTAACCCTCGGCTGAAAAACATTGCCGAGGAACCCTTACCCCTTCGGTGGTGCGGATTCTCACCACACTATGCTGCTACTCTTTCCTGGATTCTCATATGTACACGGTCCACGAGACCTTACGACCTCGCTTCTACCCGAGCACATCGCCGCGCTACCCCATCTTCTTTCGAAGGGTCAGCGTATCGGTATTCAGTTTGAGCCCCGTCCATTTTTCGGGCCCGCAAACTTGACCAGTGATCTGTTACGAACTCTTTCAAGGATGGCTGCTTCTAAGCCCACCTTCTGGTTGTCTTCGGCCACGGACGCCGTTTGTGATTAACACTTAACTGAAATTTTGGGACCTTAACGCTGAGCTGGTTTATTCACCTTTCGTCACGGTAGCTTACCCACCGTGGCTCACTCCCTGCTTCTACGGCGAACACAAATTCGGAGTTTGACAGCGTGCCGAGGGATTGCTCCCCCTAAACATACAATCAGTGCTCTACATCGCATTCTACCTCCACAGAGATCTACCTACGAGTAGTCTCGCGCGGAACCTGCTATTGCCCATCTCGATTGGACTTTCACCCCTATACCAAACTCGTCCGAGCGATTTGCACATCAGCAACGGTTTGATCCTCCACCCAACTTTCGTCGGGCTTCAATCTGGTCAGGCATAGATCGACGGGCTTCAGGTCTCCCACCATTGACTCCGGGCGAGCACACCCAGTCCCTCGCCTTGCGGCTGCGGACTATTCGGTTTCCCTACGGCTTCGCAGATATACTGCTTAACCTCGCCAATGATCAGAACTCCCAGGAGCATTTTTCGAAACGCACGAATAGACGCTGCTCATATCTTCGCTTTCACGCCTATTCAGCTTGTTCCCAATTGGTTTCAGGTTCTTTTCACATCCCGCTAAGGATACTTTTCAGCTTTCGCTCACGCTACTTGTCAACTATCGGTCTCGAGTAGTATTTAGGATTGGAAGTCTATGCCTCCCATATTCACGCGCGATATCCAACGCACGCTACTCAGGATCCACTACATGGCCATATCCGGCACGTATACGGGACTTTCACCCTCTTTGGTGCGCCGTTCCAGGACGACTTCTACTTCCCGGACTAAGGCTACTAGTGTCCATACTCCACATCTCTCCAAGGTTTCCCAAGGAGATTCGGTTTGTCCTATTCCGTTTTCATTCGCCACTACTCACGGAATTTCTATTGATTTCTTTTCCTCCCCCTACTGAGATGCTTCAGTTCGGGGGGTTCCCTTTCCTACGTTGTTAAAACGAGGAATGACATATGTCAGGAGGTCCAATTCGGCAATTCGCGGATCAAAGAGATTCATGCCTCTCCCCGCGACTTATCGCAGCTTGTCACGACCTTCGTCGGCTCTCGAGCCGAGCCATCCCCCAATTGGGTTGTAGCATCATTATTTCTTTCGGTACTCACTATTGTGAGGCCTCTGGTGTCCAGGCATATCAATTCTGGTTTCTCAGGCCACTGCGTATCCCCGCAGGGCGCAGCAGCCTCAACCACTTACCCTGATAGGCTATCTATCAGAGCGCACAAAGCAAACTTCCGACCAACCTATTCTATTTGAACAAGACGGGAGCAGTGGTCCGCACAAGTAGTCTGAAAATAACAAGAAAAGGCTAATTATTAGGATTAAATGGCGCATATTCGAGACCGTATGGAAGAATCTCATTACTACTATGAGTAGGTGCATCATCGATACCGAAAGGTAATATCTGAGTATTGATTATACTCAAATCGGTAGGTTTGTTGGTAACTAACTTCAGATTTTCTCCATTAGAGTCCTCGACATTATCTATTTCTGCAAGTGTTTCTTTTTCGATATTGTCACCATTACTCACTGTAGACTGGTTTTCTGATCCGCATGCTGGACAGACACTAGGCCCATCCAATAAGAAGCCACAGACTGAGCAATCCACGATATGCGCAACGGGCATCAAGTCTTGATGCTAGCGGAGATCAAAACTACGAGTAAAGGACCCCATGGAACAATATCATGAATATTGTTGCAACGAAGCAGGTGATTAGCATGACGGGTAGTCCTGCCTGCATCCACTCGGCAGTCGTAATCGGGTATGGTCCTCGTTCACTGATAGCTACAGTCATAACATTTGCACTCGAACCTATGGGAGTGGCATTGCCACCGAAACCTGCACCCATTGCTAGGGCCCAGAGAAGAGGCTCTGGGCTCATTTCGCCTCCACTTGCCTCCGTGATACTGAATATAACCGGAATCATGGCTGCAGTGAATGGAATATTGTCAATTAGAGCGCTTGCAATAGCGGAAACCCAAATTACTGCGACTGCTAACTTGACCTCGTTATCTCCAAAGTTATCGAAAATCCAGTTTGCAACCTGCTCGAAGTAACCTACATCCCCTACTGCTCCAACCAGCAAAAATAGGCCTGCGAAGAAAAGAAGAGCTTGCCATTCTACCTTATCTACAACCTCGTTTATGAAGCCCTCTCTGAGTTCTTCCTTTTTCGGCCTGGCCATGATTAGTGCAAACGCTGCACCGGATAGTGCGATACCATCTATTTCTATTGGAAGATCCAACAGCGACTTTGATGAGAATGCGACTACAGTGAGCCCAAGGATAATCAGAGTTGAGTACATCAGTGGTTTGTCGGTGATAGCTTCCCACTCATCTTCTTCTAACAACAGATCTACATGAGGGGGTTTCTGAATGGACCATTCTCGGTAATGCCATCTGAAGTAGCTTAGAGTCGCAACCCATGCAAAGACGGTAAGGAATCCGAGTTTAAATAGGAAGCCATTGAAAGAGAATGCGCTCAAATCGAGAGTAGAGTCTGCGGCTGCTGCAGCTATCATTACATTCGGAGGGTCTCCGACCATCGATGCCACACCGCCGGTGTCCGACAGGATTGCCTCGGCCATCAGTGGAGGAACTGGATTGATTTCCAACTTATTGCAAATCCTCAAAGTCACAGGGGCGATAATGATGATTGCAGTAACATTGTCAATTACAAGAGAAATCAGGGTAGTGATTGTTCCTAGAAGAACAATCAGCCTCCAGGGATCGCCCTTGCTCATCTTGGATGCCTTGATAGCAATGTACTCAAAGAAACCACAGAGTTCCAGTATGGATGCGAAAATCATCATGCCAAGGAGTAGCCCGATTACTTCCCACTCAATCCATCCAAGCATAGTGTGCTCAAGTGTGTATGTTTTTTCTAGTACAGCGGCGCCCATTTCGTTTGGTTTCCATTCCTCGTGGAGATGAAATACGCCAGAGTAATGACCATACAGAAGCATTAGGACTGAGCCGAACCATGCAGCGATTGTCCTATGAACGACCTCGGAGAGTATTAGGGCAAATGATATGATGAAAATAGTCAGTACTACTTGGGCTTCAGACACCATTATTTGGTGCGAGAAATAATTCCTCTAAATATATGACTGCTGTAGACTATCGAATCAATGAGAATAATGGCTACTTGCCAGACCAGAAAACCGCTACATTCCCCCTCTGAAATACGAGAGTTGAGTTTGTTAATTGGGCGATTTCACTGAATAGTGATCTTCTCTGCTCCCTATCGGGTGTAGTTCCTTTGTTGGCCTTGACCTTGACTAATCTCTTTCTGGATAATTGATCTGACAACTCGAAGAGGAGTGATTCTGTTACCCCTTCCTTACCAATTCTTACCGATACTTCCAAGTTTTCACTTTTGGCTGCGTTGGCGATACGTCTGGGTATATCATCACTCATTCTGAGCGCCTCGCAAAATCAGGACCTTGTCGGGTCTTCCTCCCACATCTGAGACAGGTGCTAATTAATGTCTTGGATGTTATCCTTACTCTTGATGTGAGGCTCGGGAACATAGATTGTTTGCAACGCCGGCATATCTTTCTTTTTACTTCGGAGCTTGGTCGGACGCCGTGCTTCTTACCGATAGCGAGAATTTGCCTTGCTGCGTTATCTGCAATCGGGATCCCCTCGCCTAGACTGACCTCAAGCACGGTGGAGAGATGCCTGATTGCATTATTGGCCTCATTCTTTCGATCTGACTTTCTCCTTCTGGAACGTCTTCCCCTTCCAGCCATTGTCTAACCTCATAGGCTTCTTACAGCATTTGCGACGGACTGACCGACTTCCTGGATTGAGCCGGTTCCATCGACGATTGCGAGTATCCCCATATTGTCGTACCATTCCCCGAGAGGCTTTGTCTGCTCATGGTAGGCATCGAGCCTCGATCTAACAGTATTCTCATTGTCGTCCTTCCTTTGAACAAGTCTACTCTCTACCTCCGGAGGTGGTGGTTTGAATGAAACATGATAGATCTCGCCGGTTTCTGAATCCATTCGCCTTCCCACTATCCTGTTTATGATGTCTTCATCTGGGACCTCGATGGATATCACTCCCGATACCTCAGTAATCCCTGCTAGAGCTTCTGCTTGCGGTATGGTTCTTGGGAATCCGTCAAATAGGACGCCATTTGATGCGTCGGGTTCGTTCAACCTGTCTTCAATTAATCCAATTATCACCTGGTCGGGAACAAGTTGCCCCGATTCCATATACGTCTTCGCTTCCAAACCAAGTTCTGTCCCTTGGGAAACTGCTGAACGAAGCATGTCTCCCGTAGAAACTTGGGGCTTCCCGGTCATTTCTACGATAATTTCCGCTTGTGTGCCTTTGCCAGCTCCCGGGGGTCCGAATAGCACAATTGAACCCAACATGAGTGTATGGCGTGGGCTGGTACAGAAAAATGAACCGCTCTAGGGTCCGTTCTGTTCCCACCATAGATGCCCGTATGCAACCCATTGGTCCATTGTCCAACCGGCGGGCAGCCCTGTAAGAGGAAGTGAGAGTGCCCCTTCGGGGACCTGATGCGTGGGGAGAGTAGGCACAGTTGACTGAAGAACATCCTGAATTTCGGTCTTGGAGACTTCCCCGGTAACCACGTCACCAGTGGTAGATGTGTCTAGTGCTGCTGCCCTTCTCTCGTCCTTGGTTCCTGCTTGGAGGGCCGATCCCCGTGGAATCAACTCCTCATCAGTACCCACAGGCTGGAACTCCTGCCTGGTTCTGATTCCAAATGAGATGGCTCCGGCTAGAGCCGCGAAGAAAAATATTGCAAGAGTCCATGAAGGTAGTCCCAAGGCTTCGAAAACCCCGGAGATCCCCCCCTGATTGGTAGGCTTGGACTTGCTGACATCAAAAGTTAAAGAAGAATGCGTCACCGAAACTTGTCCCTCTTCAGTTGTTGAATTTGCATTAATTTTGAGTTGATTTAGGCCGCCTTCAGCAGACTTTCTTGGTTTGACTGATACAGTGATGTCAGCATTTTCTCCAGGGCCTAGTTCTTCTATAGAAGTGGGTTCAAATTTTATGACCCATCCTTCCAAGTCCTCGGAATCTAGCCAAACTCCTGATGCAGTATTCCCAAGATTGTGGACTTTCAATGAGAACGTTGTCTCTTCACCTTCGGGAATGCCCTGCAAGTTTACAGAGTCGGACTGAACTTCAATCCACACCGATGGAAGTACGATGACCTCCATTTCGACAGTGATGGTTTCCTTCGATAGACTCGGAGATGTTGATTCGATGATAACGGGAACCTTCTCGAGCAGAGTCCCGACGGGAGTTCCGCTGGGGAGTTGAAGTCCGATTAAGATTACTGAGTCCCTATTCATATCCATTGAGAATGTCTTTCCAGTCAAGAATCCACCAGACCAGCCATCTGGGAGAGTTCCCATCGTTAGATCGATTAGCAAAGGAACGTTACCCGAATTGTGTAAGAAAATATTGGAGTTACCGTCCCTCCCTAGAGCGATTGAGAAACCTTCGTCGCTCTGGATATCTAGAGTAGTAATTTCTCTTACTTCCAATACAGTAGCATTAGTTACAATGTTTTCTCCCAATGTTGTCTTCACTGTGATCGTGTTCCTATCTCCTTTCTCAGACGCAAGGGGGACTATGGTTCTGATTTTGATCCTAGATTCATCCCCTGGTTCAACTTCCACGTCGATGCTTGTCACCTCTCCAGCAGGGGGTTCGTCATCGAAGAAGAAGACCTGAATAGGCCATGTGTTGCTCGATGATAGAGCCCGTACTTCAAAATCAAGTGGAATGTTTCCTAAATTAAATATTGATAGAACTGTGGTAACAGTTTCCCCATTCAGGACTGCTCGAGACTCGGAAATAGCTACTGGACCAAAATCAATACCGTTTGAATCTGAAATCTGCGTAGAGAAGTGTTTGCTTTCAAACACTTCAACCTCGGCTGTCTCGATTGTGAATAGCGAGGGGTCGTTGACGGAAGTAGTCACGCAAGTAACTTGGTTCGTATCCCCGGCAGATAATCCAGAAGATGAGGGGGGGACCTTGACACGAATTGGGACGGGCACGAACTGAAGTCTGCTAAGTGGCCCGATTGTTACCTCCGAAGACTGACTACTTCCGACGTGAACAATCCATCGATCTGCAGTCTCGCAAGAAATACTGTACTCAGTTGGACCGTTTCCTATATTCTTGACAGAGAGTGTGAACAGGGCGAATTTGTTAGGTTCAGAGCCTAGGTCCTCGGTACCCGCAGGGATTGTGTAGAGGCCCTCCACCCGATCAATGTCCACTGACAACCGAATCGAGTGGAAGATGGTCGGCGACATCTTGTCTCTTAGATTGAGATTGGTTACGAAAAGTCCTGGGAGGGCGAAACTGCTCTCTAAATCCGCGTCTTCATCAGTTAGGTTCAACGAGATTACCACTCTGTCGCTCAATTCCCCAAATGGGGAAAGAACCCATGGACCAGCCTCACTCAGCGTTCGAGACCACTCGTCCTGTGGCGTGCCCATAATTCCAAAATCATCGATAATTTGTACTGGAGAAGTTGAGAGTTCAACGGTAATCTCCGAGGTCCCCTCATTCAAGAGTTCTAGTTGAAATTCAGACCAACTTACTAGGCTTGGATCGATATTCTGGAACTTTGCGGATTCTAACGCTTGGAAATCCGAGGGGTGGGAACCATCGGCCATCAACGGAGTAATACGCACCCCTATCTCAGTCACATCAAATTCTAGTTCGAAGATATTGTTATTCGAACCGGTATTTTCGTCATTTAACTCAACAACCTCAGAGAGGTAATCGAGAGTTAGTCTGACTAGGTGAGCCCCAGTAGTTGGGAAGGAGTGATAGATCGAGAATGTCTCAATCCCCCCTCCCTCAAGTGATGGCATCGAATATGTTCCAATCTCTATTCCATCAGTAATATCCTGTAGTGATATAGAGTACTCACCGGTTGGTGCAGACGCTTGGTTAATCCAAGAAAGTTGCATAGAGATTGTGTCTCCCTTCAATGGACTAAATTCTGAAGAAAAAATCGAGTTTGGGACGACGGTCAAATCGGACTCCTGGCGTTCTTCTGCATTGGCAGATAGTACCAAGGAGAAATCTTGAGAAAAACCTCCGGCGTGTCCAACTTGAATTGTCCATATTCCGGATTGAGAAGATGGTATTCTGAACCTCTCTAGATTATTCAACTGGTCGTTGGGACCTGTTAATTGGCTGATCCCGTTTGCGAAGTTGTTGCCATTGTATACATCCCCCGTTGGAGAAGTGACTACGAGATCGAGGTTGTTGACTAGTCGGCTTGCATTCTGATCCGCGGAAGCAGAGCCTTCCTTGTCATTCCATGCCAGAGTCACATCGATGCCGCTACCGCCAGAAACTTCGAAGGTGTAGATGAAACTGTGACCTGGAAGAAGTTGCCTTTCTTGATCATAGAATACAGACAGATTCTCTCCATTGCTTTGTGGAAAAAGACTGTTGGAGATATTGAGTTGCCCCCATCCTTCCCTGGGGTTTGGCACATCTTGCTCGCCGATATCCTCTGCCCCGTTGACTAATAACGCCCTGATTAGGGGAGAGCTTGGCGTCGCTATTCCGACTTCCCCTCTCAGGAATTCTCTGGCCATTGCAGATGCTCCGGCAACTACTGGAGTTGCCATCGAACTTCCGCTCAAGGTCATGTACATTGGAGTAGAACCGTCGGAATGCATAGCGTCAGAGCAATTGCTACCGGAGGTGAGGTCTGCTTCTTGAGCCCTAGCAGAGCAAATCATTACCCCAGGTGCTACCAAGTCAGGCTTTATTCGACCATCTGAAGTTGGCCCTGAAGATGATTCGTTGAAAACCTGGCCCACGGTCGCAGAATCGAAAGCACCTGTGGTTGAAGCGCCCACAGAGAGTGCATTTTTTGCCGTGCTTGGGGAGGTGACTCCGGATTCACCCATGTCACCAGCAGAAAAAATCACTAGGAACTCTGGATAGTCGTTTGTAAACCAGTCAATCGAGCGAGAATCTGAGGTGTAATCTCCTACTAAGCTATCACTACCCCAACTATTTGTATGGATGTATGCATCATTCAATAGTGAGTGCTCAAACATTTCGTACAAAGACCCCCACCTTGCTAATAGTCCGGAGCTATCGACTTCTAGTTGGTAGAAATGGAAAGTCGCTTGGGGAACAATTCCCGTGGCATTCGAGTCGCCGGATCCATCACCCAGTAGTGTTGAAGTGACATGTGTCCCGTGGCCGCTGTTTGAATCAGCACCAGAATTGTCTGGCCCGAACAAATTGAATACTGGGCTCCTGAGTCTCCCGTCGAAGTCGCCATGATCCACATCTAGGCCAGTGTCAGAAATTCCTATTACTTCTCCATATCCAGTAAGATTGACACTGGCCATAGTTCTTGCAAAATCAGCACCGGCTATGAAGCTGGCATTTGCGTTCTGAATAGATAGGACTGGGCCGGGTTCGACCCTCATTACTCTATGATCAGAAGCTAATGAAAAAATCAAGGTGGGATTTGCAGACTGGATCTGGCACAGATGTAAGTCACAATTGGAAGATTGGTGTAGCGTCCCTTCGAGATCATTAATTTCCCGGCTTAGATCGGCAATATCCTCTTGAGAATTAGTTGGAGAAAGGGTGACGTCCAAGTCAATTAGAGAATCTTCCAACTCCAACAAAGGAAATAATGATTGAGAAACCTTCCACATTGATGGCATGGGTCCCGCCCATCGAACTTGCGAAAGATTCTGAATCCGTGATATTTCTTCATCTGAGCCTCCTTCCGAGAGACTGATAATTACCGAATCGTCTGGTATATGATCAAATATGTCAAATCCGAAGGATGCAAGTGAATTCTCTAGATCTTGCAAGTCCGAGCTTTGTGATTGGACAATATGTAATCTGCCATCATGGGGCTGTTGGAGGCCTGAGATCTGCCACGGCCCTACTGGAAGATCCTCATTCAAGGGGTCGAAAGTTCCGAAGGGAGTGTGGATTTTACCAGATGATTCCGAGATTGGATAATCGCTAGATAATGGATTCTGAAACATTTCCCAGATATTCCTATTGGACTCCGCGTAAGATTGAGAAAGAGATTTTTCATCTGCTACTGATTCTAGCGAAATTGTATAGGAAAAAGTGGAAAACAAAAACAGAGCAATGACTGAGCAGACTGATTTTGAGGTAGTCATTCGGTATTCCGAGACTAGATTCTCTTTTGACTATTGACACTATGCGAGCGTAAATTATCACGACAACAAGGAATAATAACGGCTGATTGAGTCATCTGTCTTTGCAACGGACTTACGCCAATCTTTCTCAACACCCATTAGTGCCCTGATGCAATCAACATTCTCAGGAATTACGTCACTCTCCTGATGAATTGCTTGGAAATAATAGAGACGGTCCTCCACCAGTTTTACTCCATCTTCCCAAATGAAAATTTCATGCAAATCACCCCACTTCCTACCTATGTCTCTAGCCATCTCCATGACTTCGGCAGTAGTTGGGATGCGGTCCTCTGCGCCATTCATGATGATTACTCGGGGAGTGTTCGTCCACATCTGTAATATTGACTCTGTAGTTAGTCCATGCCCCTCCGGGAGATCCGCAACAATACTGTGGACATGCATTAATGTTGTTGAAACGGCCACAGCTAGGCTGTTAATTTCTATCTCTGGTTTCACGGTCATTACATCAGACCCATGGTGACTTGGTACCTTCAGCACTGGCTTGATTGCATTGATCGGCCCCTTTCCAGAATCTCCCGGGTCGGCTGCTCGTCTAATCATTGTACATTCGACCTTTAATGAACCACAGTGTTCGAAAAGAGGCACCAGAGTTCTAGACAATCCGGTGGTATTGCAAGAAACAACCCTCGTTCCCTTTGCATTCATGTTTTCCATGTGGTTTGCCGAGGAAGTATACGATAGCCCAGTTAGTTCGTGTTTTTCTCCCCCTTGGAAAATATATTTGATGTCAGCCGACTGGTACTTCTCAAGATTCTCTGCGCCCGATTTTCCAGGAGAGCAATCAACCACGACATCAGAAATCGCTAGTAAGTCAGAAAGGCCGCCTGCGCAAGAGTATCCTTGCTTAGAGAACTGGTCAATCCTATCCTCATCATCAAATGTGCAGTACAGTGGAAAACCCTTCTTGATTGCAAGCTCACAACCAAAACTTGGACCGGTCTTAGTTACACCGGAGACTTTCATGTCTTCTTGGGCATCAATAGCGTCTGCAACACGTTTCCCGATAGTCCCAAAACCGTTTATTGCCACCTTTATGGTTACCATTTTCAAATCCCCATGTCTTTGCCTTTGATTAATCGGCGTCTGAAGGATGCCTATGAACCTAGCGAATTCGGTAAGAGTCAATAATGAGTCGCCTCTTTCTGGATGCGTAGTGTAATGCATAGGGGGCAATAAGTTGAGAGAGATCGTCACTAAGAGTTTGAAACTCAACAAAGACCTAGACATGTACGTTGAGCAGGCATTGGAACAGGGTCGTCCAGTGAAGATTGGTTGGGGGCGTGCTGGCGATGAAAGGCCCAAAGATGGAGAATTTGGCGTCATGACTCACTTGCCGGAGGGTGCTAGGGTGCTTTGCCTAGGAGACTTGGGGGCATGCGTAGGGGTGGCAAATCGAGGCGGAACTTTGACCCTCAGAGGGGGTGCTGGGTCAATGCTCGGTGCGTTTCACGTTTCTGGAAAAACAGTTGTTGAGAAAGATGTGGGGAACAAGGCCGGATTCGAAATGATTGGAGGCGAAATTTCGATACAAGGTTCAGCAGGAGATGAAGCCGGGGCTGCAATGTCTGGCGGAATATTGCTAGTTAGAGGCCATGCAGGTGATCGTTTAGGATCAGGGATGTCAGGTGGCACCGCCGTAGTAATGGGATCCGTGGGTTCAGAACCAGGCATCGGAATGACTGGAGGAAAAATCGTGATCTCTGGCAGTTGCCCACCACCTCCGGATGGAGTAGAAATGCGATCAATAAATAAATCAGAAATTTCTGAATTTTCAAAATTGCTGGACCCGATGGGACTGTCCGTAAACGAGGATGCTCTAGTTCTAGAACCGGAGGAAAATCTTTCGAAAAGTATTGATTCACCCGATTATTTCATCTTAGAGGGATTTGAAAATATCTCACTATACCCAAATGAGAACTCGTTGTCTGACAATGCCCCATTGGACCATTACACACTTCTTGTACAAGATGGGGCCGAATCGGGTGGTGCACTATTGAAAATACCATGGATAATTAGTTGTGAAACAACAATTGGTCCGGAAAATTGGAAACATGTAGATTCACCAGCAATTGTCAGAACTAAATCAAGGAAGAACGACTTGCTATTAATTGGCAGGAAAGAGGTCTCTGAGGTGATTAATTATGTCGGGAATTGTTCGGGGATAATTTTCGACATCACAGACTTCCCGGGACTGGATGACGCGGAAATAGAAGCAATGCTAACCTCATTACGGAGTAGAATGACTGCAAATTCGATTATCATGCTAAGAGGGAGAATAGACAGAATTGAACATGTTTTCAGACTAGTTATGGACTTGGAGCTGGATGGAGCAGTTGTGAACTGTGCAACCAGAAGTGGTTCTAGGCTTGCCTCGTCACTTCCAAAGATTGGTCTTGCTTCGAAGGCAATGGGGATAGGTGAAACAGGAAAATTCGTCATGATTGAGGTAATGCACGAGCCTGATGCTAAGGACCTAGTGATTGCTGTCGCTTCGGGGTGTACGGCATTGGTTTCTCCGTGCCCTAATGGGAATCTGAGTTCGAAGATAGAGGAATTGGGCATTGGCGTTCGTGGTTGGATGCGAGAGGTCGGAGTTGATAGGATTGAGAGGATAGGTAGGAGGAATCTTCGAGCCAATGATTTTGACACTGCCGCAATTTCTGGACTTAGACTAGTTGGATATGACCGACCCCTGAAGATGTGGCTAGAGCTGAGGTGAGAACATTCCTACTCTTGATTTCAAGCACTCCATCCTCAGTTATATTCAGAAAATTCACGGGACTAAACACAGAGCCGAAGAATGGTCAGAGTGGCTGCCGGAATTGGGTTGCCCGGTGGATAATAATGATCAGAAGTCGATAGAGGTCGAAGTGTTTCCGGATCGACCGGATCTACTTAGCCATGAAACTATAGCAAGAGCGTCGAGGTCATTCCTGTCATCAACGGAAGTCGGAGTTGACTTACCAATTTTTCCGGGTGAAATCGGACTTTCAGTTGACCCTGAATTAGAAGAGGTCAGGCCGATAGTAATGGGGGCAGTAGTTAGAGGTGTGAATACGGGATCTAATCCAGAAGAGAGAGAAGATTTCATTCAATCTCTGATGGATCACCAAGAAAAATTACACATGACATTGGGAAGAAAGAGGAAGTTCGCATCTATAGGGGTTCACGATTTAAATTCTCTGAAACCCCCGTTCAGAGTAACGACCGTTGCGTCAACTTACTCTTTCATTCCACTTGCTGGCTCAGAAGAGATGAGCATAGAACAGATTCTCTCCGAACATCCGAAGGGGATGGAATATGCCCATCTAATGGAAGGATTGGATCGTTTTCCAGTGATACTAGATTCGGAAGAGAGGGTTCTTTCGTTCCCCCCAATAATCAATGGCAACCATACAACTGTACACGAGGGGACGAAAGATTTCTTCATCGATGTTACTGGTTGGGATGAAAGGTCCTGTGAATCTTGCCTTCTTCTTGTATGCCTCTCAATGTCTGAAAGGGGAGGTCGAATCGAGAGTATAGAATTCTCTGGCCCGGATGGGGAGGAAAAGTCAATCCCACAAGGAGGGGCTCGAAAGCATCGAGTTCCAGAGAGTCTGATTAGGAAAATTCTGGGCTTGCAGTTGAGCTCGGATGAGTTATCGCGTGCAATCGCAAAGATGGGCGGAAACCTAGAAGAAAGTCGGACTGTAACAGATGGTCCGAATGGACGTGGAAGGTGGGCTGACTGTGTCGTCGGAGAAATTGAGCACTTAATTTCGATGCCTCGCTGGAGGAGCGACATAATGCATCCAGTAGATATTGTAGAAGACATTGCGATAGGATTTGGTTTCGAGAACCTCCCAGAAACTCTGTCAAAGACACATCTCGATGCAATTCCACTCAAGACTTCGAACCTGAATAGGAGGTTTGGAGAAAGTATGAGGGCATGCGGATTACAAGAAGTGCAAAGTCTGACTCTTTCCAATGAGAGAGACCAATTCGAAAATGTCAGATGGCCGCAAGAAGAGGGGATGGCATTGATCTCCAATCCCATCACCTCAGAACACACTGTTCTAAGACAATACATTCTACCCTCTCTACTGAGGTTGCTTGCTGCAAATAGGCATCATGAGTTGCCTCAGAGAGTGTATGAGTTAGGCACAGTGGTCAGGAGATTCAAGAATTACCAAAGAGTCGCATGGACGTGCGCCGAGGTTGGGAGCGGTTTTACTTCTTCAAAGGGGATCGCGCAAGCGTTTCTTAGGGATCTGGGTGCTGAACATGAGGATGTCGAATTTATACCGGTAGAACCAGGACATGGCCCATGGATCTCAGGAAGAGGCGGTCTGATTCTGATTAAGGGCAAGGAAATCGGAGAATTCGGAGAGATTGACCCGGAAGTGAGCGTGAAATTCGGAATAAAATCGCCAATTCAGGCAGGGGAGATTGATCTGGAAGGAGTTAGGAGACTGATTCCTGATCCGGTCTCCTAGTTCTCCTTGTCCTTTGACAATAACTTCATTGCATCCAAGAACTTCTTGCTCTCCAGATGGTTTTTGTCTCCTTTCTTGTTTTCTTTCTTTCCAGTCTTTTTCTCGTATTCAACAACGTTCGTCATGTAATTTGTTCGGGAAATAGTCGGTTTGGCGGGTTTCTTCTTCTTGAACGGCCATATTGGTCCCATGTCTCGTAAGCGACGGGTGGGACCATCATACTTTCCCCATTTCGACTCAATAAACAGTAGTTTTCATGACATTAGTTACTCTGGAAGACATGTGAGCGAGCGCCACATCGGAGTTGACGAAGCTGGGAGGGGGCCTGCCATAGGCCCCTTGGTGGTCTGTGCACTTTCCATCCCAAAGGAAGACAGAAGTATTCTGAATAATATAGGAGTGGATGACTCGAAGAATCTAAGCAAGATTAGGAGGGAATCCATTCATGCAGAAATCATCTCTATTTCCAAATTACGAGGTTGGGAAATAGGTTTGATTCACTGTGATGCGGACAAAATTGATCGTTGGATGGAATCTGGAACTCTGAATACTCTAGAGGTGATGTTGTTTGCTGAGGCCATAACAAAAGCAACTGAAATTTCATCAAAATTCACGCTATTTCTAGATGCTTGTGATGTAGATGCAGAACGTTTCGGAAAAAATGTATCGTCCGCCCTAGGTAAAAGGGGCAATGATTTCAAGATTATTTCCAAACATAGAATGGATTCTACCGACGTGATCACTGGCGCGGCCAGCATTATTGCTAAAGTAAATAGGGACTTGGCGATAGATGAGTTATCGAAGGAATTGGGCGTTGACCTAGGCTCTGGTTATCCATCGGATATGAAGTCCAAGATTGCTATTGAAGATCTCTGCAGAGAAGAAATTCCCAATGATTGTCTCAGGCGGAAGTGGAGCAATGTCGAGAGAGCTTGGATGATGCACCATCGAAAACCGATTCCGCAGAGAGAGTTTGGAAAATTCAGAAGGGCTCAATCGGCTCTTGACGAATGGAATTAGCAAGAACGGTGAAATGCAACTATTGGTTGGTTTGTTTGAGAAACATGGGTGAAGACAACGGTTTTGGTTCTGAGGACATACAAACCGTGCGAAAATATGCACTGCAGAATGCCATAGAATATGACGGAGAGGGGAAAACTGGTAGTGTCCTTGGAAGAGTTCTCGCGGAAAGAACTGATCTTCGCCCTCATGCAAAGAGATTGCTAAAATTGATTGAGTACGAAGTGGATATGGCAAATTCAATGGCTAATAATCAAGGGATAGAAGAAGCTCGTTCGGAATTGGAAAAGATCGATCCTCGGGCTCTGGAGAGAGAAAAACACCAGAAGAAAGAGGGTTTGCGTGACCTCCCTGGAGATACATCAAAAGTTGTACTCAGATTCGCTCCCAATCCAAATGGACCCCTGTCAATTGGCCATTCTAGGGGAGTCGTGATTAATTCCAAATATGCAGAGAATTATGATGGGAAAATTGTTCTCAGATTTGATGACACGGATACCAGAGTCAAGCCACCTTTGGTCGAAGCATACGAATGGATTGAGGAAGACTTCGAATGGTTGACTGGTAGATCAGCCGATATTGTCGTTAGGGCTAGCGAAAGGATGCCCATTTATCTCGACCGAGCAGAGAAAATGATCTCGGAAGGTCATGGTTATGTTTGTCAATGTGGAGCCGAAGAGTTTCGTGGATTTCGTGAGTCGAAAACAGACTGCCCATGCAGGGATAGGGAGATTGTGGAAAGTCTAGAAGACTGGAAGACGATGAATTCCGGCAAGATGAAGGAAGGGGATGCCGTTGTGCGTGTTAGGACGGACATGAGTCTACCCAATCCAGCACTGCGAGACTGGCCGGCGCTAAGAATTCAGCATCTCCCTCATCCAACAGTTGGTGACAAATACAAGGTTTGGCCCCTATTGGATTTCCAGAGTGCCGTGGAAGATCATGAACAGGGAGTCACCCACATAATTAGGGGTAAGGATCTGATGGACAGTACGAGAAAGCAGACTTTGTTGTACGAACACTTCGGCTGGAAGTATCCTGAGACTCTTTACTGGGGCAGAGTTAAGGTTCACGAATTCGGTGGATTCTCTACGTCCGGAATGTCATCTTCGATCATTTCGGGCGAATATTCGGGCTGGGAGGATCCTCGTCTACCAACTCTAAGGGCTCTACGGCGCAGAGGATTTGAAGCTCAGTCTCTGATTGATTTTTGGGGGGAAATTGGCCTAACTCAGAAGGATATTTCCATTTCAATGCAAACTGTGGAGTCATTCAATTCCAAGATAATAGACAAAATCTGTGAAAGAAGATTTTTCGTATCTAATCCAGTACCTATTGAAATTCAAAGTGAAAACAAGCCAAATGAAGCAAAGATTGCTAGGCATCCAGACGGAGAAATTCCCGGAATGAGGAAATGGGAAATTGATAATTTGATATTCATCCAAGAGTCTGACTTCATTCAGGGTAAGTTGCGTCTGAAAGACTTCGCCGATATAGAAATCACGGGCTCGGATGCTGAGATTGAAGGCGAACAGAGGAGCGATGACCGCCCAATCATTCATTGGTTGTCTGAAAAGATTTCCAGAGAAGCAAGAATGTTTGTTCCAGAAGGTGGAGAAATGAGGGAGTTGGTGGGCCTGATAGAAGACTTTGAGTTGAGAGTCGGGGAAGTTTACCAGTTTGAGAGAGTGGGTTTCGCAAGGCTTGACCGAATTGACAACGATGTAGTCGAATTAATCTGGCTTCACGGTTAGTCGTGAATATTCATTATTGTCAGCAAGACCGCAATTATCTCCCCATTAGTTGCGTCGCATTGAAGGGGGCAATACGAATCAGAGTAGCGTGGAACGTTCTGGAACGAGGCTAGCAGTCTTATTTTCATCGATACTAGTAATGGTTGTTTTCTCGCCAATAATTACTCAGGCAGCGGAGAGCAATAGTTGCTGTGAATCTCCAGATGAGTTCGACCTATACTTGATTGGTGACCCTGACAGTGGGCAACTTACTCCTTTCGAGTCGGACTTAGAGGAAAAGAAAACTGTGGAAGTGACCTCGTCCGTTCTCGGAGAGGTAGAAATTGGCTCATGGACGATAGAATGGGGAAAAGCTAGTAGCTACTCTTCTGGAACCTGGACGTTCTCAATCCCCTATGAGGTTACAGATTCAGCTGGAGTATCGGCTAATGCGACCGTGGTAGTCAAGGTTGGGGGGAATACATACGAAAGCTCTTCGCAATTACCCGCAGTCTATTTTACTGAATCTGGTGAGCTTCAAGTGGATATTGAAGTTCAAGACGGTGATGTTGCAAAAAATGAGAATATCGAAGTGGTATTTTCTGTTAGGAGTTTGATCTTCTCTAACCCGGGAAGTGAATCAGGCATAATGTTCTATTGGGGAGCGGAAGAAGTTGACGCTGCAATTTCTATTTCATTCCCACTTGTGAATGTAGAAATTCGCGATGCTAGTGTAAAGGGCAATCTTGTATTCTTTCCCGTGAGGATTACTTCCGGATTCGGCGACAAAATATGGACCAGTTCCACAGGAGGATTGATGGTTCAGAACGTCGAGATTTCCGAAAGTCCGATAGTCAATTCGAACGAAGATTGGGTAGATGTAACATTTGTCTGGGAACCAAGCGGTTCTAGTGAGGGGACAGTGAGGACGGACTTCCAGATTTCTCTGCAGGGTTCACTTGTAATCACTACAGACAAGATTCACGAAATCACACTTGGCCAAGATACCGGAGACAATAGCTGGTATCCTGACGAAGAGCCCCCTAGAACTGGTAGTTCTGACCTCATGGTTGAAGTCAATTGTAGATACGACGGTAATTCAATTGAAAGGAAGACGACAATAGAGTTTGATGGCGCCATGTCACAATGGATGAGGTGGGGACTGGACAACATAGGGAATAAGAGTCTTGGATCGAATAGTTGGTGGAGGAACCTGAATACATTTTCCGATACCGTCAGCGGAACAGAGAAGTCCAATGCTAGAGTAGACAACACCGAGCTATCGGCATTAGAGACTCATCTGGAAGGATCGAAGTCCAATCTGAAGTCATTTCTCTCAAACGGATTAATGCTGAATTCAGAATCTGTTTTTGGAGTAGACGCAGTAGAATTTGGACCGTTGAAAGTTACCATTGACCTAGGTGTATCTAGGTCCTTCAATTCCGAACAAATTTCTATCAGAGTTGAGGCGAGTTACCCCGTAGAGAAAGGAGAGAGGCAGACGCTGATTGAGGATTTTATCCGACCTGGAGGTTATGACTTTTGGGATGAAGTGGATCTTTCTTTCGAAATTAGAACCGGGATGCTATCTGGGTTTGGTGGTGTAAACCTAGACAATGAAGAAGTAGCTTACACACATAGAAGATGGATTGTAATGGAGATCCTCACTGTGGAGAAAACAGGCATAGAATCTGATACTGACTTTAGACTTGAGTTTATGGCCAACAATGCACTCCTATTCAGCCCTCTGATTTCTGCTATGATTTCGGTATTTTCTCTTTGCTTGGCATTGGGTATAGGGATGACTCTGACGAGAAGGAGGACAAGGGTCCCAAGTATGATCATGCTAGGGGTTTTAGGAGTACTTTCACTTTCGATATATTGGTTTGGATTGCCCATGCCAATAGTTTTGGGTGTAGTCAGTTCTAGTGTATTACTGGTATTCCCTGCTGCAATTATATCACCAGTAATTGAGGATGGGGGTAGTCAGAGGAATTCTACCAAGGGAGGCATGGTGAAGTGCCCCTCTTGCGGCAGGAGGAACTCCATAGAGTCAGATATCAGGCCGCTAAGGATTGAATGCAGTGGGTGCAGCAGTACTCTGAGAATAGAATAGTCACACCGTCCCACAAGATACTAGGGAATCGGTAACAATCGATGCTGCGACGGTAGAAGCATTGCTTTTCCAATTGGACAAGGCTAGGCTGATTTGAGACGCGAGATCCGACTCCCAGCCAGATCCGAGGACACAGTGCCAAAGCAACTCCTCCACCCTGGCTGTAGAAGGTAGCTTGGAATATAATATTGGACTAACCAGCCTTCTCATGATTATTTCGCGATTTTCTAATTCTGAAACCACCCATTCTTTGGAGGCTTTCTCTATCTCAAGACGTTCAAGCCAGAAGTAATTATTGAAGTCTAGAATTAGGACTTCCGTCATGGGAATAACACGGATTGAGCCCTCTGCAGAAAGATAGTCTCGTAGAAAGGAAAATACCGGGTCATATGTCGTGTCGAGTGCTTCGTTAATCCAGTTTCCAGATAAAATCCATGGCCGCATTCTCCTCAGACGAGGACTCAGGGGGTTAAGCTCCGAGGCTAGAGCGTGTGCTTGGGTGACTGTACTTAGTGGCCCTTTTCGAGGGTCTCCAAACCTCCCCCTTAGGCCATCTACAATAATTGTGGAAATGGAAATCCCGGAAAGTTGCGTTTTCTGGATTTCGCCGCTTCCGATGATTTGTATGTATGGTTCATAATCAGGAGCCGAGTGTGTAAATCTCCTCTTGTAGGGAAGTCCGGCATCGAGAAGGGCAGCCTCAATAGGAGCCAGCGAAAGTGATCCTTTCAGAGTGGGTTCTGAGATTAGCAGGATTGGCATATTTGTTTTGACAGCATCATTGGCAAATCCTTGGATTGTTTCTCGTATGGGGGAGAAAATATCCTGTTCGATTAGTGCCCTCACCCTTCGACGATAGAAGACGAGTACAAATCACTACTGATTACTCGACCATCAGACGGAGTTGATCTCTCTTGTATGTCCAATCCGAGTCAATCTGGTTGTTTTCCCGGTAATATCTGGAGAGTCTTCTAATCTTTGATTCGCAGAGTTCCAGTTGCCTCCTGTTGTGAATATCCTTAGAATTCTGTGAAAGGTGATCAATCAGCCGTAGAGCTCTGCGCATTATGCTCATTAGATCCTCTGGGAGTCCAGTCGACTCCCCTAGTCTATTGAGTGTCTGAGAGATTCGCTCACCGGTGACTAGTCGGACATCGGGAACTCCGTGCTTATCCCTTAGTATGGTTCCGATTGAAGCGTTTGTATGGCCTTCGTCTGAAAGTTTCACAATAATCTCCTCAATCTCTTTCTTGTCAGCATTTGACCACTCAGGGGGGGCTGATGAATGGGGCTTGCTAGAGCCACTGGCTCCCTTCCCTTTGCTGTGCATTCTAGCCAATTGTATACCTCGGGCAGCCGGGCGTCCTGCTCTCCCTCTTTAACCGCTACGCAGTAAAAGTTGGATTGGGACAATCAGAGGCGGTGCCTTGATTTTGCCAGTTTGCCTGGTCCTAGTGGCCATTCCCACCCCGGAGCAAGCGATCTGGCAGAGCCAAGAAGTTTCCCCTCCTGAATTATCAGTATCTCATCGCCGACAAGGATTGAACGATCATGATGATCGATCATACCCGGGAATATATCGCCGACCCAGTCTACTTCGGGAATGATTTCCACTATCTTTAGTAGATTGAGTCTCCTCATCGTCTCTAGGCTTGACTTGGAAAGCAAGAATCTTCCTCTCCGAGGATCCCATTTTGCCATTTGTACTCCATCCTTTGTTATTGTGAAAATTGGAGGTCTTCCTCTAATCTGACAGCCATCCAGCCACTCGTCTGAACCGAATTGAAATCTGGAGATTGATTTCATCTTCTCCTCTCTAACGCTGAAATCAGTTTCGCCATCATCTCCTTCGCCAAACGATAAAGAGATGGCTTGTTGGAGTCTTTCTAGAGATTCGCGAGAACCTGCTCTTTCCCCTCGTCTGGTATCGATTACTTCTATGCCTCCAAGCTTTAGTTCAATCCCAGAATGATTTACTATATTGGAGTAGCCGACCCTTTCGACGAGTCTGCTCAGCATTCTTTGGATTATTGACAATTCATCCTCATCCCAATCCCCAGTTACCGGAATGTCATAGTGTGCAGCTGGCCACAAATCTTCCAAATCTCTTGGAACTAATCCCAAAGGTGCCGTCACCATCACCTCATGGGCTCGTGATTTCCCAATTGAACGGCGGAACCTAGAGTGACTTTGTGAGAGCCGGTATGGTTTCTTTGCTGAGCAGGGTAGCAAAACCAGGACGTCGCGTTGTCTCGAGGGGGGCTCATAATCCTCAGAAATGGTTTCTCTCCAATGCCGAATAGTCACATCATTCCTACTCTCAAAGGAGTGACATCGAAGTTGTCTGCCAAATTCTACGGAACTGCTTGACAGACCCATTAGCTTGGAAATTTCGAATGACAGTTGGTCGTGCCTTCGCAGATGTTCGACTGAACGAGGACTCGAAGTACTCTGGCGTTCGGCCAGATCCCTAAGGGTACCATCTCTAATTGCTGATCTAGTTGCTGAAATTGCTCGAACCCACATCTCTCTTTGAGACTCCATAGATGAATCCTCATTAGTTGATGATTCAGGCATTCTTGGACCCGTTTCAGAAAGTAATACCCCAAGTGATGATGCTTGTCTGGAACGAGCCAAGTCGAAAATATCGACACCCATCCACGACAGTAGCGCACAATTATCAGGCCCGCCAATCCCTGGGGCCCATATCAAAGAAGATGAAAAGTTAGTTCTAATTGTCAATAGAGCCTGTTCTATCATCCCCGGACTATTCGACAATTGTGGGGCATCTGTCAATACGATTATTGACGGTTGCGCCCCCATGACAAGTAGTGATTGATCGTGATGCAATGAGTTCCAAGTTACTGGAAAAATCTCAATTCCTGAACCAAATTCACCAGAATTTGATTTCACTAGACTTGGTGGTAGGACTAATCCCTGTGAAGACTCCCATGTGTCTATGGAATCAAATGGAAAACAGAGATTGGCACGAGTGGATATCTTCATCGAAGAAGGAATTGTAGAATTATCTAGAGAAGATGAAAATGGTGCGATTGAAACAGAAAAATCGGGGTCATTATCACTAATAATAAGTCCTGGAGCAAAGGAAACGGGCGCATTTCTATCTCCAAGAGAAAATAGTCTGGAGAATCTGTCTCTAGAAATGACGTTTCTGCCTATTGGCCGCTCGCCCATTGACTGCCCATGGAAGCATTTCGCTTGAAGGATTCTAAGACCTAGTTGCATTCCCAAGTACGATGCGGGGCGCCAATCTAGCACTGACTATATTGTTCGTGGCTTCAATTTCCGCGTTTTCTAGTGCCGAAACAGGATCCCAAGAGTTACTAGTTGAGGAGATTGGAGATGCTCCTGGAAAGTTGTGGGGCCCCGGGGAGATTGGGGAGCAATGGCAAATAGTTTCTCCAAATAATTCCACAACTATCGGAACTTTCCCATTGAACGACTCGGTTGACGTATTTGCTCTGAACATTTCTTCGACGAATTGGACGATGGTTGGATTCTGGGTTTCGAACAACGATTCGGTGAGTATCAGCGTACAAAGATTGAATCAAAGCACTTGGTCAATTGTCGAGTTTGCGAATGGTGATGAGGGAGAATTGGGCCTTGACCATGGATTACATGCCATCAGACTGGAGAGGATTGGGGGTTTCGAGGAGGAAATTTCATATCGATTCACCCTAGAAAATATCGGGTCTTTCGATGGAGAGGAAAGATTTGTCAATCTAGCATGGATGTTTACTCCTTTCTATGTCTTTGCAGGAGTATTTCTGATTCTCCCGCTCGTCATCGTTTTATGGTGGAATAGAAATGACCTTCTGCCCTCTGGAAAGAAGGTTGAGGAATTATTAGAGAATGAAAGGTACATCTTGAATGCCCTTAGGGAGAGGTTCTCCACCAGCGATGGGGCAATGCGGCGTGAGGAAGTAAATTTGGCGATGTCAGTACTTGGAGAGGGTTCGTGGAATTCGGTTTCAGAGGAGTTAGGGGTCCCTGAGATAAGGCATTTTACAGAAAACATAGATATCTGTGCTTGGAGATTTGGAGGGTCGAGCAGGTCCTTTCTAATTGGAATTAGAACAGGATCATCAAGTTGGGAAATGGCAGCAATCAGAATTTTCTCACCCCTTGGAGAAGTTACGACAATCCACAGTGTTGTTCCGGAAATGGTGTTTCAAGATGACGAAGTATTCATAGGAAATCTTGAGGGAGGAACAACGACCTTTGTCCAAATTGAAACACTAGGAAACCCGCCAATAGTCAATATGCATATTTCAGGTCTCGTAGATGGAAAACCAGTAGCTGCCGTCCCAACTAACTCCATAGAATTGGAAGAAGAGTGAGTGATTTTCAACGTCCTCTTCGTAGCCTTGCCTCGTTCCTTATCCTATCCCCTATAGGAGGTATTGAATTTTCTAATTCCGCTCTAATTTCGTCGATTTTCTTCTTCAGCTTACGAGATGGTTTCTTTGGAGATTGGAGCCTCAAAACGACTGTTACCGAACCTCTGTTGGGTCTAAGATGATTACTCGGCAAACCTCTACCTGGAATAGAAATTGTTTCACCGGGATTTGAACTAGGTGGGACCTTTATCAGAAGAGTTTCGGAGTCGATATGTGGAATCTCGACAGTGGTCCCCAGTGTCAGGTCTGCGAAGCTAAGTGGTAGTGCCATTAGTAAATCCGAGCCGTCTCTTTCGAACCATGGATGCGGTTCAACTTCAATTTCGATGTATAGGTCTCCAGGAGACCCATTGAATGATGACGAAGCCTCTCCATGTTCACGCATTCTAAGACGATTTCCAGAGACGATTCCAGGTGTTACAAAGAATTTGATACGGATTGATTGCAGTGCCCTACCATTGCCCCTACAATCATTGCATGGGTCAGAAACTAATCTTCCCGAACCCCTACATGGCGTGCAGTCCTTTCTGACTCGTTGCCTGAAAGGGCCAATCATAGAAACCTCGTCGATTCGCCCCCTGCCTTCGCATGAAGGGCATGGTCGCGAACCCCCATCCTTGGTAGATCCCAGTCCGTTACAACCATCACAATCCTTCAGTGCCTCTATTTCTAATTCGTCTTCTAATCCATCCATAGCAGCCTGAAATGGTACTGAATGTCTCACCAGCAAGTCTGATCCGCGTGATCTATCACTCTGCTGGCCACCGAAGAATTGGCTGAATATTGATTCAAACCCCCCTCCAAAGAGATCATCAAAATTGATGTCGACTCCTTGGAAGCCTCGTGACCCAAACGGAGAACCACCAGGTCTTTCGTGGCCAAAGACGTCGTATTTTCTTCTTTCTTCGGGATTAGATAGAATCGCATATGCCTCTTGAATTTCCTTGAATTTGGACTCAGCTTCTGAGTCATTCGGGTTCTTGTCAGGGTGATACTTTCTTGCTAGAGAGCGGAAGGACTGTTTAATTTGGTCCTCTGTAGCGTCTTTGTTAACTTCGAGAATATCGTAATAGTCTCGCTTACTTGCCATAACGTTCCCGACTTAGGCTCCTAAAGGAGTCATATCAACCGTTCCCCACTCAATTAATCGAAGACCCGCAGGATGAGCAAAAATTCGACTCGGTTTCATTATATGTTGAACAATGCTTGCATAATCTTGTTTTCTTTTGCGTCCCTTTCGGAATAACCCATCTTGAACCGTCATCTTGCTCGGATGAAGAATATGAATCAATTTTCATAATTTCTTCCTTCTTCCTTCTTTCGGCTCTCCTAGTTGCAGTTCTCTCTATTGAATTGACGAAAAAGTCTGAGATTCTAGCCAATAGATTTCGTTTGGGTTGATTTGGCACTTCCGTTTTTTCCATTTTCTGTTCAATTCCGTCGACTGAAATGGAGTATTCCGAGTGCTCTTCCATCCTTTGTTCTAGTTCGGCTGATTCTCTATTTATTTGTCCGATGTTTCCCTGCATTCTCTGTCTGGATGCGGAGGCCTTTCTGCCTTTGAAATCGGAATAGGCCCTCGCTTCAAGCTTCTGGATTGCAACTTCTCCCTTCTCCCATAATCCTCTATCTTCCAATTTGTAAGTTTTTGAGAGGGCGCTGATAGCCTTAGAGCGACGATATTCGTGATCATGAACTGCAGAATATCGAAATGCCATTATCAGACCGATGAAAATGGCCACCAAATGTACTGCTATTTGTTCGAAGTTGTCATTTGATAGAGCTTCGTTCAGTTCTGGCGAGAGAATCCGGAAGGCGACCAAGAGGATGTTAGGGATGGCAACAAGGGCGAAGGAGACTAAGCCTGAGCGTTTGGCCATAACGAATCGTCAATTGGGAGTGTTTTGAATTTTCGTACAAACGGGGTTGTTGCCGGTTAGCACTATTAATTCACAATTACTCGACCGGCCGTGGAACCGGAGATTCGAGTTTCGACCATGGTCAGGAGTCATGATGACCCGATCAAGGTGGTTGATTCGGTTCGCTCAGTTTTCCCCGAGTGGAATCCAGAGGGAATTCCGGACCAGTCTGATTTTCCCATTAGCAGAGAATCAGAGATAATTAGCGAGAGTGTTGATTCACTAGATAATCTTCTATCAATTCTACGAGAAAATAGAATTCTCGACACTGCTCTTGATGCAATGGCGATGGAAGCAGACGATGAAGGGACTGTTTTCAGGATTTCCCGACAGTCTGCTTCCATAGGAAAGATCTCTTTTGTTTTGGGAGAGAGCCCCCTTGGAGGGACTATGGAAGTGTCATTGAATGGATCCGAGGTTGTTCTCTGGTTAGAGCAGAACACTTGGCATCGTGGGAGAGATGATGTCCCTAGAGAGGTGGGTGACGAACTAGCAATGGCGGCATCTGGAGAGGCATCTGAATGGTTCGGATCACCAAAGAGAGCAAGGGAGTAGTCGTCACAAATTATTGGCTGATTCCAAAGCATTGCAGACCTTGCAAATTATCTCTGTCTGTTGATTAAATGGAATCTTGTTCTCACTTGGAAGATGCATGAATAGTACGATAGGTGATTTTCTAACAGAAGCAGCTAGCAAGGACCGGTAGTATGTCTCGTTGCAAACGAATCCACCCGCGTCTTCGTTCCATCTGATTCCAGAAATTCCTTCCAGGTGCTCATCAATGATGTTAATTGGGGTGTTTGTCTGAAGGATGAGTTTGTCAGAGGAAATCTCCCCAGAAGATTCTGTCCTGCCAGTGTTATCTGCTATTTCCATCTGAAAACGATTCCTAGCGAATTTCTCAAGTAAGATTTCGTCGGCATTTTCTGAGAATCCAAGATGAAGAACAGCGCCGATCTCTTCGCCGCTATGAATTCGATCGGAGATTTCTCTTGAGCCTTTTTCGTCGACCGTTAGTATAGAAGTATTGATTTTGTAATCGAACTCTCCTTCTGTGGAAATGAACTCAACTACCTGCTGGGAGATATTTCTCTCGTGATGGGCAAATGGCACAAATCCAGTAACTAGAATGCTGCCAACCATGAGTTTCGCAACAGATGTCCATAGTTCTCATTTTCTATGACATATTGGTCGGCAAATTCATCCGCTCATAATCATTGCAAACAATATGGAAGAGGAGTATGTAGTCCAATTGGAGCCTTCAGAAGGCAGTGATTTCAGGCCCCTCGGCGTGATTTCGGCGATTTGGAACGAGTTGAGCGGTGGCATTGGTCCATGGGGCGCGATTAGGCCTCTTTTTGCTGTAGCACTTTCACTAGTTCCCTTTCTCTTCCTCGGCCAGCATTTCAATCGCCAACATAGAAAGGGTGGCGAGTGGTTTCTAATTCAATTTCCATTGATTCCGGCATTTCTATGGCCGTTCCTTTTCGTCTGGTCAATAGCTGATGCTTGGTGGGTTTCCAGCGGAATTGTAGCATCATCAGAGTCAAATTATGACTAGAATTCATCATCTAGGGAAAGTGGACTGAAGAGACCTCCGGGGCTTGACACTTCAGAGAGTTGGTTCCTAATCTCAAATTCCCAATCCCTAAACTCTCTCAGTGCAGAAACAAACTCAAGTTGACTCTCGTTGAGTATGGTCCGGACAAGAGTATCAAAAATATCGATTCTATCCTGATCAATCCTGCCAATTAGTTTCTCCAATGGGAATGAATCGATTCCGGAAACCGTTTCAGTGGTGGATTCTGAGTCATTAGGAACAGGATTGAGGAGTACTTCAGGTAATTCTTCTCCTTCTTCGATAGCTGCCTTCTGGAGCGAATCTAGTACGATTCTGATGTACTTGGAGATAACCAGAGCCACCTCAATTATTGGCATACTGAGTTGATTTGTCAAATGAACCATGTTCTCTCTGAGAAATAGTAACTTCTCATTTACGGAGGCTTCGGGCCCGGGGACGGTTCGCGTACCCTCGGCCATAATAATCTGAAGTGAAGCTAGCAAATGAAGTGTTGAGGTCAAGATGTTCTGTCATCGTAACGAATTGGTGAACCACTATTCCCCCTAATTCCGTCAAGCAGGTCATCATCAATCTCGAAGAAGTCGTTCAACCAGTCGCCATCGGTGTCCCAATTGGTTGGATCAGTACCATCTGCAATTAAATCGCCATCTATATCTAGAATCCACCAGCCATAAGCATACTCGCCAAGGCCAGGATTCGGGAGATGGTAACGATCACCGGCGAACCTGTTGAATTCATCGGTCCATGCCCCATTGACGTGCGTTATGTCATTGCTAGTATTTACATCCAAGTATGATATGTCATTATCTTGAACTATTAACGCATAAAGTTGATCCTCGTCATTTATTCTGTTGATCCGCAAATAGTTGGAAGAGAGGGAATTGGAACCCGAACATGTCCCAAGAAGGGTCTCGCGGAGTTGCCACCATTCTTCCACCTCCTCTCCTGCACAGTCAAACAAAGACGATGCACGGACAATCGATGGTGAAGACAGGGTTGCATTAACGACTGCGTAATACTCCTGAAAGTTGTTGTACGGGATGTATTCGCAAATGCTCCCGACGCACTCCCACTCGCCATCATTGTCCGCATCTTGAGTTGCATCCGAAGGGTCGGTAGGGTCATGAGTAAACCAAATCCATCCTAACTCTGGTCTTGTTATCTGGCCATCTGAGAATTGGATTGGTTTCCAGTTTTGAGGAGTTACTTCTACCCATTGGACCTGAATCTTCAGGAATGACGACCAGTTATCGTTGGTCTCGTTCCAACCTCTATGGAACTCATAGAAATCCGGCATCATATCTCCATCGGTATCATTGTCAAGTGGATTTGTTCCATACTTGAACATCTCTCTACCGTCTGATAGACTCATATCTTGGCGATAGTCGACTACTACTCCATCTAGTAGAATTGGGGTCATCAAAATGGAGTCCGAGTCCGAGTCCGGGTCCAAAGGCCCGGTTCCATTGTCATACTCCATTATGTTGGTAAAATAAAGTGAGTTGGCATCATTCCCAAACTGCTGATCCCCTGGGAGAGGTGTGAAAACACGTTCATCCCAATTTCCCTGGATCGCGGGAGTGTCCAGTAGCCCCCTATCCAACCACCCATCTGCGTCTGGATCATAATCTACATCTAGAGGATTTAGTGGATTGAGTGACCATCTGAATGAGTTGACTGGTAAAACTTCAGAGTATACCGAATAGCAGTATTCCCAGCCGTCGGGCATTCCATCGCCATCTGAATCATCATCGGTGGGATCGCTGATTCCAATTAGGGACTTGTTGAAGTTATCTGGATCGACCTGATTGATGAGGCCAATCTTTTCAGAGGAGCGTAGACTTTTAGAGGAGAACAATGAGAAAAGTTGACCCCAAGCTGATTGGTTCGAAAGCCCATTCTCTTCCATGAATGCATTGGCTGCATCCGCTCCATATGAGACTGCGAAAGTCCCATTGGGTACGTTACCCACCTCTAACCGCTTACCATACCATCTGGAATCGTACTCTGCCAAGTTGTCAAAAGATTCGGAGTCGGAAATTTCCCCGTCCCCATTGCAATCAAAAGAGTCATCGTCAGAGTCGTAATCTACATCCGAATCAGTCAATGGATTCATTGTCCACTTGTTTTCTTCGAGATCCCATTCTGAGAACCAATACTCGTATCCATCACTCATTCCATCTCTATCGGTATCTTGATCATTAGGATCGGTAATTCCGAAGATTGCCTGGAGCATTGGCTTTGCAGGCATGCCGGATTTCCATTCTAGGTATTGCTCCATTCCAAGTTCAGCCCTTCCCTCCTTGCTGAATAATATCCTAAACACCCTGTTCTCGAAAGCAGACTCGTCTATTTCTCTCGCTTCATCTCCGAATGTTGGTGCTCCAAGTGGATAAGATTCGCCATTTATTGGGAGATTTGTTGTGAGGTTGAGTTCCACTAAATCGCCAATGCCATCGCCATCAGAGTCGAATCCGCCTTTATTGGGGATCAGAGGATTTAGCGTCCAAACGCCGCCACTAGGGTTCCATGTAGTAAATATCACTTCTATCCCATCCAACAAACCATCACCATCGGTATCGGGGTTGTTCGGATCGCCCGAAGTTCCTGTCAAATTAGATTGCTCTTCGGACAAAAAATGCCCAAATGACAAGGCTGAATCGGCACCTATCCAAGGAGTCTCTAGGAAAGCGCCGGCTGCGTTTGTCAGGTAGAACTGAGGTGATGAGATTGTGGGGTCAGATTCGCTAATTTCGCTATCTATTACATTGTACTCTTCCCAGTTTGACATCCCATCCAAGTCCGGATCTCCAATACCGTCTCCCCCGTTTACCGGATTTAGAGTCCAGTCGCTATCGAAAAGACTCCATCTGGAATGGAAGACCTCCCATCCATCTGGCATGCCATCGTTATCAGAATCAGAACTTAATGGATCTGAGGAGCCGATGTCTTCACTCGGTAAACCGTTCCACAAAGATAGGTAATATTCACCAGTTCGTTCTCCGAATGATTCGTCTGCCAATCCCTGCCATGAATGATGGGGCAATGAAGAAGTGTGATTATCTGGATAAAGAATGCCAGACTGAATTGAATTATAGAGCAGTATGTCGGATTTGATATGATACTCCATCCAATTGACAAATGCTTCTTCGGATTCTATTTTTCCATTCTTGTTGACGTCAAATCCATCGCCATCGGGATTATTTAGGGCGTCAGAACCATTCATCGGATTGATTCCTGAGTTTGAAGATGGCCAGCTGCAAGAGTATCTAGCTTCCCAGCCGTCGGGCATTCCATCGCCATCAGAATCCGCAGAATTTGGGTCGGTTGGAGTCCAATTGAGGACGGAATCGGGAGATTCCCCATGTGATTGGATTCCAGTGGAAATTGTTCTCTCGCGCAACCTCTCCCATTCGTACTCGCACAAATTGGTTAGACCGTCCCCATCGGCATCATCAGAAGCATCGTCGGGGTTATTTGGGTCCAATGTCCAGTCATTCCCCCCAGTGTATATATCGCCAATCCATCGGCGATGTTTAATTTCCCAGCCGTCGGGCATTCCATCGCCATCAGAATCTGGGTTTGTGGGGTCGGTGGGAAGATCGCTACCACCACTAGAACCTGTTCCAGTCCACCCCCCAAGATGTACATCCTCAGCAGATTGCCCAACATCTGAATCACACAAGTAATGCTGATTGAGATAGTGACATTCGAAGGTTGTGGGGCCTATGAACCAGCCCCAGTACTCCTCCCCATCGGTTAGGCCATCTCCATCGGAATCTGAAACTCGAGGGTCGGTGCCATTTTGTCCGAAGTCAGAAGGTGCGACGAATCGATATTCTTCTAAATTGGTCCACAGTCTGTCGAATCCTGGGCCACTGCCTCCTCCGATCGACACTCCATCGTTGTCATGGTCTCTTGATGCGTCGAATGGATTGGTGGGGTCGAGCCCATATACATACTCCCATCCATCAGGAATACCATCAAGATCAGAATCATGAGAATTGGGGTTCATCGGGGCTATGTTCATGAATCTACCAGGGGAGATGCCCGCGAAAACCCAAACCTCACCTTCCCTTTCCAAGGTAGTCAGCGAAGTAACAAGTCCCGGAATCTCAGTCTGATTCTGACGGATATCGAGAATTCCATCAGAGTCACCTTCTAAGCACCAAGTCCCATCTGCAGAACCAAGGACGACAATGCCATCTAATGGTAGGATCGAATAGATATCATTAGCACCGGTTAGCAAACCCTCGAGATTGAGCATTCTTTCATTGCCAATTGCCTCTTTCGGTTGAGAAATAAATAGGTCCATAGTGATAAGATGGAGGCCCCCACCCATACCCAACCAAACGTCATCGGAACCTTGATTGTTAGTTTCCACCAAAATGGAATTGACAGTTGCGGTCTTTGTCGTATCCAAGATATCAGGACTGACGAATTCATCAGCATTGTTTCTAGTGAATACCCACCATGGCACCCCATTATTGTCAGAACCGTCTGTAGAGTTCCAACCAATTAGGCCATAGTCGGTCCCAATCAGCAAAATTGGAGTTCTGCCGAAGATCTTGGCATGACCTGCAGAAGTAACGGTGGCGTTTGACTTCTGAAGTAACATCGAAAGGGACTCAACGTACGTTATCTCGGAAGTTGATAGAGATTGTTCGGCCTCAGAAAATGTTACCCTCCAAACCCCATTATTTCCCATAATTAGGATTCCCGGTTCAAAGGACTCAGATACCAACTGGAACAAAACAGAAGATTCTCCGATTTCATAGGTGACCATGGTGTCCATGTCTGGAAGGCCATTTTCCAAAATTATCGTGTGGAATCCTATGTTTGATCCCAACATTAGGAAGTCTATGTTTCCTATGGCATTCCTCTCCATAGTATGCAATTCTACACCCGCAGGAAGTTCGAATGCCGAAGAAATCCCTCTGAATGGGTCCAATGCCGTAATCCCATATTTGCTTCCAATTAGTAACCTCTCTCTTGGTTGATCGGAAATTATGCTATGAACTGAGGAGTCGATTAGTCTGATTGCAGTGGAGTGATCGAAATTTATCGAATTGCCGCTATCGGAAGAGATTTCGATTCCCCGAACTCCTGGAGTTACTCCGAAATTATCGTCTAAGTCTACAGAGTATTCCTCGAAATTACTGAATGACTCTCCCCACTGTGATGTTCCTATTGTTACGTCCTCGGTGATGAAACCATCCCTGTCTTTGTCCCACCCATCCAAATCACTGTCAATTGTAGCATCGCTGGAATTTAATGGATCCATCCCATATTGGGCCTCCCATCCGTCAGGAATGCCATCCCCCAATACCTCTAATGGGGCATAGTATATTTCGTCCCAGAAGAAATAGTCAGAATCGGAAAACCTAGGGTCGCTCCCCATCCAACCAGATTCCCCGGTTGGCCTCTCGAACTGGGTCTGGCAAGAGTCTTCGGTGAGCCCTTCTATCGAACCCCAACACCAGAGGCCATCTCGCTCAGTAATCCAATCCTGTGGCGTACCCAGTAAGTATTCCTCTACATTCGTGAACATTTCTCCTAAGTCAATTTCTCCATCACTATTGAAATCGAATCCATCACCACAACCCCAACTGAAATCTGCCTCACACCTATCAAAGTCGATGTTGACATCACTGGCGTCGAGTGGGTCAAAATATCGGCATTCCCAGAATTTATTGGGATTGAGGGGATCGTTTGGGTCTCTCTCGAATAGCCCTCCCAATGTGCACATATGTACTTCATAACCATCGGGCAAGCCATCGCCATCGGTATCTGACGTTCGAGGATCAAGGTATTCCCTCAATCCAGAATCGGTTTCCTCGGGTGATTTACCTGTGAGGGTGTTTCGGTTCTCGAAGCAATTATCCAAAGTGTAAGGCCAGCAATATTCCTGCAAAGCGGTCAATCCATCCCTGTCATAATCGGTTGAATTGTCGGTAGAGTCGGAAGGATCTAGTCCTTGAATAGATTGCTGGAAAGTCGCAGTTTCAATATCTATTGATTCGCCAAAAATTACCTCGTAGAGATCTGGTATTAGATCGCCGTCTTGATCGGTTACCGGAGATTCAGTGCCCTCAGCAAGATTAGGATCTGTGGAGGAAACTGGAGACTGCGGGCGAGTCTGAGAGACCAATGCGAGACCAGAAAGAATCAACAGAGAAACTAGCAAAGCTGTCTGCTTCCTACGCATTCGCCCACCTCTATACAAAATCCCGGGTTCAGAGATTTATCATGGTGATGGAGCGTCGTTCGGACATATGTCGTTAGAGAGGTCTTAGAATCTCCAACGAGGTTAGAAAATCGCAGTTGTTCGGCGAGAAGTATGGATTTGTTCAAAGGTCGTCTAGAACCGGGTTTGGTTTGATGGGGATTGGCATCACTCACTTGGGATCTGGCAGCCGTGGAAATGCTACCATAATCAGTTCTGGAGAATGCAATGTTCTAGTCGATTGTGGCTTCAGCCTCAAACAGACTGAGAAAAGACTGGCGATAGCCGGATTTGAGCCTGAATCAATTGATTCTATAATTGTCACACATCATCACAAGGATCATTCTGGATCGGCCCTAAGGGCCGCTAAGAAGTGGGATGCCTCTCTGCACTGTAATCTCGGAACTGCATCGAAGATGGGTTGGAATACAGTAGAAGAGTGTGAAGCATTTGGCAGTCTAGAGAGAGTTCAATTCTCGTCAAAACTTAGCATGTTGCCAATTCCCGTACCTCACGATGATGCCGACAATGTAGCCCTGATAGCTAGTGATGGAAATGGAGGCCGCGCTGCAATTGTAACAGATCTAGGGGAAGCTCCACATGATCTGATTAAGCATTTGTCTGGTTGCAATCACATCTCAATAGAGGCAAACTATGATCATCGAAGGTTACTAGGTGGTCCCTATCCAGACTCCTTGAAGAGAAGAATTTCGGGAAGAGGGGGTCACCTTTCCAACAGGCAAGCAGGAGAAATACTGATGGAAGTATTGCACGACGATTTGGAAAGTATTGTCCTATGTCACCTTTCAGAGAAGAATAACGCCCCCCATATAGCCGAGAGTGAGGTTCTGATGGCAATAGATGACGAGTTTGGAGGTAGTATCTCGATTTCTAAGCAACTGGGCCCTGAATTCAGTTACTGGACGGGGCAGTCGGAGCCGAGAAGCATAGCAGCTGCATGATTACCTGCCCATCACCGCTCTGTGCACAGAGTTCTGGACCTCCTTCATCCTTCCTACGGCGCCTATATCTCTGAATAGAGATAGTGACCTCTGAAGGTAATTCATTCTCTGGGAACTATCAGTTTCTACCTCTCCTAGTCTGGCGAGCAATTCGCCCTGAAGCATCCGAAAGTCGTTTGACTCGGCAACGGCGAGACCATTGAGGTAGTGCTCTGCAGCCTCTTCCCTGCGACCCGCATCAATTAGTACCTGCCCGAGAAGCATCTCAACTTCCACGGTGCTTTGAGGATTGTTTTGGTTCGAAAGCGTATCTAGTGCTCCAGAGTAATGAATGAGAGCTAGGTCGTTGTCTGAGATCTTGGCATAGTACCTTCCAAGAACGGCTCGTGATCTAGCATGAAGGAACTCCTGATTCGAGTCCTTAGTATTCTCGTATGCAAATAGTGCGTGATCTCTTGCTCTATCCAATTCCCCCATTTCGATAAATGCTGATGCAAGTCTAATTCTGGCGTCATTCAGCTCCGGATCTTTCTCCTTTTTCAATAAATCCTCAACATTCCCATAAACCTCTAATGCCCTGCGGACATCTCTCCTCCTACGGAAAATGTGACCCATATTGTTGTAAGTTCTTGCCGCTCCAACGGCATCTCTAATCTCTATCTGAATCTTCAGAGCATTCCTGTGGAGTTCAAGGGCATCTTCCATTGCCCCCCTCTTTACTGCTATATCTGCCCTAGCAGACAGCAAACGAGCAAGTTCGTTACTTGGCTGGCTCCTGTCAATATGCTTTGTTGCAGCATCATATTCTTCTTCGGCTTCATCCCATCGACCCTGGATGGTTAGAATATCGCCCTTTAGTTCCCTAATTAGGCCTCGAATCTTAGAATCGAAGTCGCTGCTTTCGAGAGAGTTGAGAATTGAGAGTAGCTCGGTGTGACCGGAACTAACCAAGCCGTGTCCTTCAGTTAGCAGGACCTCGGCAAGACTATCCTCGTCTCCTGTATGGCTTAAGTGGTGGATGAACTCAATCCTGTTTGCAGCATCGCCCTTCTTACCTCTGTACCAATTCGCTGCTGCGGAGTGAAGTCCATTCTTCATTTCCTCATCCATCGACCTCAACAGGAATTCTCGGACAAGGTCGTGGACATCGAAATTTTCAGCATCGGACTGGCGTGCCAGACCCTTCTCGACCAATTCATCGAGGAGGTCTACGCTCGTCTCGACTTGGTGAATAGCTTGGACAGGTATGGGTTCACGGAAAACTGCAATAGCCCCCAGTAAGCGTTTCTCGGAGCCAGAAAGTCGACTGAAAATTTCCTTTTCGACAAATGCCTCCAGAGTGGCATGGAAAGTCTCAGCGACGTTGCCTCTATTGATTAACTCGAGAATCAACGGGTGACCCCGAGATAGTGAGTAAATGTGTGTAAATTGTTCTGGGTCCATTTTTGGCATGGCGGTTAGGATCTGTTTGCTTGACTCCGCATCCAACCCCTGTAGAGGCATAACAAGAGTAACGATATTTCCAGACTGGTCAGATTCTGGAACGACCATTTTGAAGGAACGGGAGAACATGACTAGGCCTACTTCCTCCAGTGCATGAATTCTCAGAGTAAGCCCCTTAAGAATTGAGTAAAGAGTTTCATCACCGACCTTGTGTAAATCGTCAATCACTATCAAAGAAGGCGCCTCGGACAATCCGGCAGCAATTAGGTTGATTGCCATATTTGTTTGCGGTACTGGAGATGAATCAAGATAGTCAGAAAGGTCGTTGTTTCCCACTGCTGAGAGCCATTCCGCGCATGCTTCTAGGAATGCACGAGAACCTTCCCAATCCTGGCATCGATGATAGAGGAGATTTCTCCGGTGAGTAAATCTGTCTAGGATCTTTGTCGAAAGAGCCGTCTTTCCAATTCCAGCAATGCCAGGAACTAGAATTGAAGCAGACTTGGCTTCGAGGAGCTTTGCCATCACATCTAGTTCCTTTTCTCGACCATAGAATCTTCGTGTTCTGGGAAGGTCGTTGAGATAGGAAACTAGCTGCTTCTCAATGTGCTTAGATAAATCTCTATCAATCAATTCAGAAGTCAGACCAGAGAGGTCAATAGTGCCTGAATCGTCCATATATCGAAGCATGTCCACGTGCCTAAGAGTCAGTTCTGATTCCTCTATTGCTTCGGCCAAGGTCGTTTTATCAGAATGTCCATCTGAGTGTATTATTCTTACTGAGATCTCGGAAATCCTTGTCCAAATCTCGTCTGCAAACTTGGCCCCTTCATCTGTTAGGAAGTATGCCTTCCTCTTCCTAGAAACTCCGGTAACGTGTGCCTGCCTTTCGATAAGATGGCCGTCCTCCTTCATTCCGGAAATCGCACGAGGAACATTTGAGCGAGCAATTGACACCGCATTGGCAATACCCATCTGGGACAGTGCGAAGGGAACTTCTACCTTGTCGCTATAATCGATGTAGTCGCTAAGATGGAGGAAAATCCTCTCTTGGACCCCTGGACGTGATGAAGCCGTCGTTGGCATATAGTTAACTCTCAGAGTCATTCAATATACAAATGTTAGGAGAACTTGTTACATTGATTATTCCTGAAAATCTGAATCTGGGACCCATTCCTCAGAAGCAGTATCCCAAAGCCAACCAGGATGGTCGTCATACCTCTCTAGAGCGCTCCGCTCCTCTCTTTCCCCGTCACCATAGTCTTCTGGTATCTGGGCTGGGGTCTTGTATTCCTCTTCTTCGTCATCGATCTCGATTCCAATGAAGCCAGTGAAGTATGCAAGAGCAGCCAAAGATAATGTGGCCAATACGGACATCACTCCAACTAAAGCCCAGTTTGTACTATCGGTTGTTGGCTCCCCCTTGCCGATTGGGTTTACTGCCGTTGTTTGACCGGAATAGGAAAATTCCGGTATTGATGAATCTCCCTTTATTCTCGAAGCAGGTATCCCTAGTTCCCATGTCCCGTCTTCGGAAACAATTGTGTTGTTGACTGGATTGCCGTCAATCAAAACAGAAACCTGTTTGCCGGGAAGACCGATGCCGGAATAAATAGCCATTTCATCTACTTCGACCCAAGACTGCTCTGGTTCCTCAATCGTAAATTGTAGGGGGATGACTCTGAAGGTTACAGGGACTGAATTGACCCTAGAATCCCAAGCATCGGTTGCGATGAAAATCACATTGTTCAGAGTCCAAGATTCCATGTCATCGTCGAAAAACAACATGTCAGCTGGATCGTATCGGGCGATTCCGTCTGTTCCCACTCCAACAACGAGAGGATATCTGTCATCCGAGGCAATCGTTGAATCATTGTACACAGATATGAATTGTATGTCGTTGTCTATATCAGAGAAGTAGTCCTTCAAATCAATCTCGACAGTTGTGCACTTGTCGACAGAATTGGAATCTAAATCGCAATACAGGATGAATTCACTCTGCCACTCAGAAGAGTCGAATTCGGGTTGATTATTTCCGGCATTTGGGGGGTTGTCGGCTATGATTGTGACATCGACCCAACTGCTGTAGTCAATTCCATCATATGAACGGAATCTGAGTAGGTATTCTGCATCATGACGTAACTGTGTGGTGTCCCACCCTATCTCCCAAACGCCATCTTCCGAAAATTCACTAGTGCTGGTCTCGAAAACTGAGACGTAATCATTTGAAACGTCCTTCACTTCCAAGTCCACTCTTGTCGCTCCACCATCGAAATCCCTAGCGACTCCACTTAGGAGGGTATTCATAGAAGTAGAAATTCGAGTTCCTGAATATGGTTGGTTTACACTAATTGTAGGTTGGCTATTCCTGTTATCAATAGTCAGAGTAAGGACTACTGGTTGACACTCGTCCACAACTCCGTTGCAGAAATTAGAATCGGATGCCCAAATTGTGAATGTGTAGGTTGAGAGTTCCCTGGGCCGGGAGCTGAAGTCCCACTCCCAACCCCATGTACCATCTGAATTGGTCTCAACTGGGCTAGTGACTTGGTAGTTTGGACCTGAAATTTGCATATACACTAGGTCAATGTCGCTGTTGCAGTCATCTGGGCACCCATATGGATCTAGAGAATAGCCATCAAAAATTACCGAACCGTCATCGTGAGACGAGAATGAACTAGGAGTAGTGACGAATATGTTTGGTGGTTGGGTATTGAGCTTTATTGTACGTGAAACAACCGGGCTGTAGTCTATACCATCAAATGCTCTGAATTCGAATGTGTAATCTCCTTCCCCTGCCATGCCACTCATGTCAATATTGTAGTACCAAGAGCTGAATGGTCTATTGAAACGTGATACTTCGCCCTCATCTGAACCGCTTGTATCTACGGCGTATTCGGCATCCTCCCAAGAACCCGTGAAGGGATTCCTAACCTGAACAGCATGCACGTAGCCTCCTTGATCCCATTGGGCTCTCTCATCGGTGAGATAGCTATTCGCTAGTGTACCGTCGTGGGCACTACCTGTGATATTGACGACCCTACGATATGAGTGCCCTTCATTCTCTGTAACAATCACCGTTGGAGCATCGTTCTCCAGGTGTGCGGTCTCTTCAAGTGTGTTCTCCTCAAGGGTAAATTCTCCCGAGTAGTAGCCATAACCAAACCTATAGGCAGTATACCTGTAAAGTGACATTTCTCTTGTTCCTGCTGAGTAGTCGCAACTGGAATCAGCGGTGTCGATAGTCAGATCACCATCATTGTCAATCCCATCGGAGCATGAGTCCTCGTACTCGTCATCTGCGAACCCATCCGGATTATCCCCTCCTCCGAGGCCTCTGAAGTCCAGATGGAAGTTTGATGGAAGGGCAACCCATGGGGTGAAACCATCACCACCAGTGTTTATTCTGTAGAGGTCGTTTCCAAGTGCATCCTCAACGATTACCATGGCTTCGCTGACCTTTTCTCCGTCAATTAGTGCCTGGAACCTTACTAGCTCGGCCCTGCTAACCTGTACAGCGAAGTGAGTGGGCTGTGTTGCTATCTTGACCTTTGATAGGTCCAAGTTTGTCAGATCAGCGAAAGTGAAAACTGTTGAGTTGTTATCCATGTTGACGCCCAATGGGAAGTTTCTCGGAGTCATGTTCTGGCAATTGTTGCAGTCCTTGACTGGAGTGGGAATAATTGCACCTTGGAATTCATTGTCTGGCCAAGCTTCCTGGTCAGGCCATGATAGTCGAACCGGATATTCGCCACTGGGAGGTGACGGAATGTACTCTGACTGGGCTGTGACGGAACTCTTGGTGACGTTGTAGACAGACTCAACTTGGTTCCAGTCGTTTTCCGAGAAGTATGCGAGTGAGCCGTATTGCTGAGATTCCGCATATCCGCTGTCAAAATTCTTGATTACAGCTCCAGTCTTTTGTACATCGAATGAGTTCCTCTGAATGTCTAAGAGGGAGCCGATTGCTCTGATTCCGTCAGCAGTCCCGCCTGCGGTGATTATGTTGTCATACATCGTCACGCCTGTCAAGTAGGCATGCAACACTGGGCATGAGAATTCCCCGCCCCAATTGGTGTCACTAGAGCAAGTCCCAGTACCGTCATATGAGATTGTGTTGTTTGCCATGTATAGTCTCGAGGCTGATTGAAGTGCGTATGAGTAGTCTCCAGCTACTACTGGAGTCAACGTAGTATCGAAAATTGAGTTATTCTCGGCAATGACGTCGTATGAGCCGCGTAGCCAGAGGCCGAAGTATCCGTCTACTGGTCCAATCTCGTTTTCGTGAATGTGGGCTACACTATCCCGTACTACAATCCCCGAACCTCCTGCAGCCCCTCCAATGTCGTTTTCTCTGAGAGTTAGTAGAGCACCACTAGCGGCATATACTCCTGCACCCTGTACGGTCGAAATCTCATTGTCAGAGATATCGAAGCCAAAATCTGTGCCGCCTACTGCTTTCTTCGCATTGAGGTCGATTCCATTACAGTTCACATTGATTGCGGAGTTTGTTACCCTTCCTGCTGATGTGTATAGCCCGATGCCGTAATCACCTGAAGTGATTTGGGCGTTGTCGATCTCGATGAATGAGTCCTGGGCCCAAATTGTGGCGCGACCACCATCTCTCGGCCCGCAGCCGTTCTCAGTTCCTATTAGTGAGATGTCAGAGAGGGCGAACGGGCTGACTGACGATCCCGAGGAGTAAATCTGTAGTGCTGCTCCAACGATGCTTTTGCTCGCATCTGACCCAACGACGAAATTTCCTCCGTTGAAAGTTGGTTGGGCTAAATTAGTTGTCAACACGCTGGAAGTGTTGATCTGGTTGAATTCGAGCTCAGTAAGAGTAGGGCTAGCTCCGTCAAGAACTAGGGCCCCGTAGCGGAATTCTCCTACAGCAGAGATGTACTGGGGAATCCCCCATGCGCTGTCGAATGTGACGTACCTTAGGCCAGTCTCGGAAAGATCGATGGAGCTCCTCATGAGCACTCCCTCGCTGCAGGAGGGGTCGTCAATCCATATCTCCTGGTTTCCAGAAGTCATCCCATAGCATTCTCCTGTTGCACTGGAGTTTACTGGTTCACTCCATCTGAGTGTGATTCTCATAGCGGGACCGGCATTTGAAGAGGCACCGCATGAAGAAACGCCGGCGCACAGGCTTCCTCTGACGTCCAGATGAGTTCCATTGGGGAACTCGATTGTTGCTCCCGGATTGATGATTAGTTTTGCACCGGGGGCGATTGTAACATCGCCCGTCAGGGTGTGAACGCCGGCCCATGTCTCTGTCCCAGTGATTGTTCCTGTCGTTGTCTCGTTAGATGCGGAAACAGTACTCGCTGGCAAAGCCAGTGAAAGCAGTATGCTGAACAAGAATAGTCCTGTTAATGAGAAGGATCTCAATTTCTCATCCCGCGCCATAATACGTCGGACGGCATCTAGACAATTTAACCATAGGGCCGAGACGTTTCAACAGTGATCAATAAGTCATGTGTTTTCTTGGGTGATTCCGAATTCAATTTCAACTTGCCTGGACCATTCTCCCGCATCGAGAAGTCCATATCCTTTCTTGGGGTGATGAGCTTCCAATTGGCTAAGATCCGATTGGGCTGAGTTCGCCAAAGCAACCTTGACGAGATGCATCTCGTGTAGTTCGATTATCCCGTTTTCACCAGCAATATGCTCACCGTGCAATGAAAGAATCAAAGCGAGTGCACCGGTCACCATCACCGTAGAGTCGCTTGTCCCCGTGGAGAATGCGTAGGGAGGGTCTCTGTCACTGTCTCTGCAAGACCAAAGATCCACACCGGGAGCAAGTATCTCTGGCTTCTGATTAGGGAATGTGCGCTCTTCACCCGTTTCTGGATCCATTTGTGCACCAACTGCGCTATCCGTCCATGGGTCTCCCCATCTGTCATGAGCTCCGACTGCAATTACTCCTGGTAGGTTAGCAGGGGATGAAACGTCGGAGATATTCTGCTGGGGATCACTATTTCCAGCCGCAGCGATCACGAATATGCCATCGTCTAATGCCTCTCTGACTGCCTCCAGAGTATCGGAAGATGTAGAGTAACCTGACCCTGGTGCTGTCCCTAGGCTTAGGGAGATAATGTCTGAATGCTGCGTTATTCGACACCACCTTATCGCTTGCGAGACCATTCTCTCGTTTGCAGACTTTCCGTCTGGTCCAAGGGAAATTGCGATAGACAGAGACACACCGGGAGCGGCTCCAAGAAAAGATCCGTTTGCGACGAGCAGGCCTGTCATCAATGTCCCATGGCTGTTTATCCCGATGTCTCTGACTGGTGAGTCTTTTTCAGTGTAGAAATCACGGAAACCCGCCAATGAGAGGTGAGTGAGATCTGGATGTGAAATGTCCATTCCCGTATCCACTATGCAGACGCTGACTCCTTCGCCCAGATTTCCAGATTGCTGCATTTCCCTGATACCACTATCCTCGAAAGCCCACTCCGAATCTAGGACCTCACCTAGAAGGGAGTATATTGAGGGATAGAGAAGAAGAATGGAAATAACCACTGCTGAGAATCCGACTGCCCCCCATGGCCATAAGAATCGCATTATTGGGTCCATTGGCCACCTAAGTCTCCTTGCCTCTTCATCACTGAGGCCATATGCTTCGCCTGGATAACCCGGCGAATCTCTGTCAACAGCCGTTAGCAGGCTGGAGTCCTCAGGTTCAGGCATCAATTCAAAATGCGAGATTCCACGCATGTTTGTTCCCAGTGTAGCGCTTGGGTAGTAGTATTAGAACGGGGCGCTGACTCGTCTACCTGGTCTTTTCGTGAAGTAAAGAAGTGCTGCAATTAGCATAATCAGGAAGGCGTATGCCAAGTACTTCAGGTTGTCATTCTCAACAGAGCTGCTCCAAAGCTGAGCCTCTAAGACGCAAGAGGCCTTGCCTTCCGACTTGGGCGATGTGCAAGACTCAGACGTTTCATCGAGCAATTCGCCATCTATTGAGAAAACGAGCCAATACGTGTTGGCCTCAGTAAACTGAGTGTAGTCCACCGCGATGTAGAATGTCGATTCACTCATTGCTGAGACTGGGCCGCTGGATGTGGAGTTGACACCTACCGCATTATTGCACTTGATATCGGAGCAGAGTGTTGCCGCCAGAGTTACGCCCTCTGCGTCCACATTTCCAATGTTGGAGATATTGACAGAATATTGCTCGATTTCGCCATAACTTGCGAACCCGCCCGAGCCACCGATGAGCATTGCCGAATCGCCCACGATAGAAAGAACCGGAGAGTCTGTCTCAATCACTGTAGAGCCGGAGTAAGTGTTGTTGTCCTGATCTAAAACGGTGAATGTGATCTCCTCGGCATATGGGGAAGGCAATGCTGGTTCCGCGGAGCGGATTAGGGTGAAGGTGGCGGTTCCATCAGAGAATGGGGATACTGGTTGAGTAGTTGGTCCGGCGAACTCCCACCATTCAGAGGAGTCGAATTGGAAGTAGAAGAGCTCATCAGAGTTTCCAGTGTTCTTGAATGGAATCTCGATTGTCACAGCGGTTTCCTCTTTGTTAAAGAAGAGGTTTTCGGGCTCATAGATCTCCATTCCATTGTTTTCTGGGACATCGACTCTCAACTCTACTTGAGTGGAGTATCCCTGACTCGTGGACATCTTGACCAGCACCATGTGTCCTTCTGAGAAGTGGTGGGCGACACCGACGTTGGCTGGAACTACTCGGACGCTGAGCTCCTCGGTTATGTCGGAATTGGTTAGCCCCATATCGAATGTGGCTGTTTCCAACCATTCACCAGTTGAATTCTGGAATTGGACCTTCCAGTCAGTTCCGTCGGCACCGGGAACTGTTCCAACTACTGTGTATTCATCGAATGAGTTGTGGCCGTCATACTCAATCGATATTGTGAACTCGACATCCTGATACTTGCATCCACCGACTGAGTTTGTGGACAGTCCCTGACCCAATGGGAAGTCATCTTCCCAGTCGTTGACACCATCGTTGTCATCATCTGGGTCGGCATTGTCCCCGATCAAGTCCCCATCGTTGTCTGAGGATTCGGTAGAGTCGTTCGGGAATGCATCTTCGCCATTGATGACTCCATCTCCATCATTATCGTTAGTACAGGTAAGATCCACCTCTTGGACCTCAATCCTATCAGAGCCTAGGACTGTAGTGATGACACTCTGCTTCGAGACCCTATCGATGCTGAGTGTTTTCAATGGGCTTACCTGTCCTGCTCTGAGGGAGACTCCCTTGCCACCTGAGTAAGATACGTTCCTAACTCCCTCATCCAAGTCAAAGCTACTGGAGGTTTGGACCGGTCCGGGCAAGAGCAGTAAAGTCAGAATCCCATCGCTTCCTAATTCCTCGGACCATGAAATGGGGCCGTATTCTATGACTAGGTCATAATCCTCAATCTCAGTGAGGTCATGCGCACCTCCCTCGAAGTCCAACCAACTAGTATCAAGCATCAGAGTTCCGCCTTCGGTGAGCTTGGATTCGACTGAACCGCCCTCAACTCCAACTTCAAGAGGTTCGATCGAGACTAGGCCATTGCACTCCGATTCAGAGTCATCCGAGGTTGTTGTTGCCATCACCACCCAGCTTCCCGGTTGTATCATAGCAGACCACTCCCCCAATGAGTTTCCAGATATCGACACCCGGTCTCTGGCTATTCCATGGGAGGGAATAAGTTCAATCTGCCACCCACCGCTAGAGATGCAGTTTTGATTAGGATAGGTGGCAGTGCCTGAGACCTCGACCTCGCCTGCCGATATCTCGATATCCTCGTTAACTGAGGTTTCTCCGATACTGACTTGTGAGGTCTGTGTTCCGAAGCCTTCCTTCTCGACGGTGATATTCCATGAGCTTTGAGCAGGTAAGAATGTAGACCATGCACCATCCTGGCCTGTGATTAAGTCATGACTCTGCAAATCGCTGTTGGTGATGTTGACCGTTGCATTTGCAAGGCCTTCAGAAAATCCTGGTAAGCCATCGTCATCTAGGTCCCAGAAAACCTTGCCGCTAAGGCTGACTAGCATCTGAACTGTCAGGTATATCTGGTGATCGGGGCCCACAGTTACTCCAGATTCCACTAAAGATGTGTTCTCTAGGAGCATTCTAACTCCATCTTGGTTGGTTTGGTTGATCTCGACGTTCCATAGCCCTGGAACTAGTCTGATTTCGAGTGATTGCTCGAACCCACCGACAGAAGTTACGAATAATCCGAGACCTTCCTGTGATGAAATCGTGAGATCAATCGACTCCAATGTAACTACGTCTGAAGTGGCCTGAAGGGTCACAGTCACTGTGGCGAGCTCGGCTGTTTGGAAGTTCAGCCTGGATCCTGCTGATGATTGTGAAACTGAAACCGATCTTCGTAATCCCTCGAAGACGCCCTCGTTGGTCTCGAACTCTTCTACGATGACGAGCCAATCCCCCTCGTTGATGTACTCCACCAACATTCCATCTTCGTTGGTTATGAATGTCTGGACCCAACCGCTCTCGGCGTTCTCAAGCATGACCTCGTGATTGTTGAGAATTTGACCACTCTCGTTTCTGAAGGTGATGTTGACCAGCCACCTTGGCTCGAATCCGACGGAACGCTCGATGGTGGAAGGCTCAATCTCAACGTCAAATATCTCATTTGTATCATAGAGAGTATCGAAAGGCTCGTCTGCAGAAGAGTTCGCTCTCTCGACCACTATTCGGTACCTTCCTGGTTCGAGTGATATCTCAGCCATTCCCGTTTCAATCCACTCGGCTCCGTCAGCCGAAACCGAGTAACCAGCCCCATTGGGAGATAGTGGCTTGATTTCGAAGGGATATGAAACAGAGGTCCCGTTGGATGCATTGTTGTCGCCGTCATGGTCGATGAAGAAGTCAATCTGGACGGTACTGTTCTCTAGTGGCAGGACAAGTAACTCAATCGTCGGATCTAATGAGGAGTTGATTTCCTTCACTACTGAACTACTTCCCATGTAATCTCCTGCATCCAACGTGAAAGACCAGTTTCCGAAGGGGAGGAGCATGTCGAAACGTCCGAGATCATCTACCTCTTCCCTCCAAACGGCGTCTGTGGTGCCGTCCAAGTTGTTTGCTTGGGCGAAAATTGGTTGCCAACCCGAGAATCCTTGGTTGTACGTGTTTCCTTCCCGATTGAGGCTCACTTCTCCGAGCACCATTGTCGAATCTATGAGTTCAATCGTGATATCTTCCATCGCGTCTGTGACTTGGAAACTAGTCCCATTGGAAAAGAGTCCGCCGGCGCCGATTATTCTTTCCACGGTTGCTTGAACGAACACTCCTTGGGGCAGAATGACGCTGAATTCCCCGAATGAGTCCGTTGTAGATTTGAGAGTGAAACCTTCCCATTGGAACAAAACCTCCTGATTGGTGACTCTCGAGAGTTGGGAAATCGTACCTTCCTTGTCTGGTTTGTCGACCACTGTCCCATTTACTACCTGACTGACTAGGAATTCGAAAGACTCGCTGACATCAACAACCCCTATCGAGATACGCTGCCACAGTTGCTTCTCATCGCTAAGAGTGTAATTGAGTATCCAATTCCCTGGGAGCAGTTCAGCGTGGTATGTTTTTGTCGCATTGTCGAACATTGCTGAGACAAAAGTTCTGGATAGGTCTTCTGGGATGAATTGCAATTGCAGGTCGTCTACGCTTGTACCATCGTCATCAAGGGTGAATGTAATGTCGGATGTCTGGGGAACTTCTGAGGGGAATGCAACAAGCAATGCTTGGCCTGATTCGAATGTGAAGATCTGGGAAATCTCTGGGAAGCCATCATCGTCGATGTCAACCTCTGCCAAGTAAGAACCAGGGACTATGGGGCCGACCTCGAAAGACCCGCTTTCGTCGGGGATTGCAAAGCATGGCTGAGTAACGACTCCCTGGCACTCATTCTGCGCATCGTCACTAGAGCCGTTTATTGAGAATATTGCAATCTCATTGGATAGTGGTTTTCCGGAGAAGAGCGAGACGGTGCCCTTGATAGCGCCACCGGAGATTGTCACCGGGACCTGGTACTCAGAAGATACAAGTGTGACTACAAATGGTTGCGGTAGCTCGACGGGCTCACCGACCCCGAAATCAACGGATACTACGTACTCTCCAGGAAGAGCGTCGACAATATGGAATGAACCCGGCCTGACCATTGGTCCGCTGAACGTCCCATTGCCTGAGAACGCCCCAGTTCCGTTTACTGTGCCAAACGTGGTGAGATTCTGTGAAGAGTCTGTCACGAATATTCCCGAACCGATGAATGTGGCCTGAGAGAGAACTCTAGTGAATTCGCTAACTCCATGGGATGTGAACTTGCCTGAACCGTTAACAGTGCCGTCGATGAGAAAACTGCCAATCTCTCTAATACACGCCTCAGAGCCGTCGGGGACTGAGTTTCCAGAACAATTTGGGAAGTCTCCGGAAATTGTCCCATCAATCATCCCCTTTCCAGAGAATTGCCCTTCTCCAGTAATGCTATGGTTGTCGAAGACAGCCTGAGCGTGGGTGCCAGTGAAGTCGTAAACTGAGACCGCCCCCATGCTCTCTACTGTTCCACTGCCTAGGAATGTTACTTCTCCAGTCCCAGTGAATTTCAGGCTCTCTCCGACCATACTCCCATTGGAAGTCATGGAGACATAGGGCTGGATAGTAACCTCATCTGAAGACGGAGTTAGTACGACTTGGGCCGAAAGAACGGGCTCGCCATCGAAGTCTAGTTCGCCCGACCATGAGAGGATCCCTGAAGCGGTTGATGGCGAGACGGAGATAGGGGCCTCAATTACTGATTGGCCGTTGCTGTGCCCATCTGAACCCGATATGTTCACGATCGTTTCGGAGAGCCAAGTGGACCCGTATACGTTTCCTAGAATTCCAGTAACTGGGTTTACATCCCGATTCTGCGAACTCTCGGTGAAAAGTTCTGACATTGAGTTACCCCTACCAGTCATCAGTGCTGTTCTGGCCGCTTCCAAGTCTGGTTGGCCAGAGAATGCAGATACCCTAATCTTGCCAGCAGGAACGGTGAATGAGAAGTGGCCATCCTCGTCTGCTTGGGTACTACCAATGGGAATCCAGTATGTCCTAGAGTCGTTATCGACCACATTTCCATTTGCGTCTGCAGACTCCTCTCCGCTGAATGCGTCCCTCTCGATGAGAATCCTAGCGTTAGGTACTGGGCCGACACCCTCCAATGAGACAGTTCCCTCTAGAGTGGCGCCACTGAAGTATTTCAGGATCTTCACGTTCCTGTTAGAGTCGTAAATTGAACCGCAGAATCTGTCTGCCTTTCCTGTTAGGGTGAAGTCAGTAACATTAGCAGTCGAAGAGGCTGTTGAACTGATGGAAAGTGTCTCGGCGTCGGCGTCGTAGGTGCTAGTATATGCACCCATTGGGATGGTTCCGTTTTCCACTTGGGTCATCTTCCATGAGCTGCCCGATTGAATCTGTGACCATCCGGACGACAGGCTGTCCAGGGAAGATAGCGTGACATTTGACAACTGAGAGTTACCCTCTATCGTTGATGCAGTTCCGGTAATCCGGATTTCTTCGCACGAGGTCCCATTTGTAGGGTCGTACCAGTTGGACAGAACAAAGTGGTTCATCATGGCACCTGGGAGGGCCATGGCGCCCTGCAAGTAGCTCCCCGGAGTCCCGGTTAGTGAACTTGGGAGAATCCAAGTTGAGGGTGTGTCGGCATCTCCGACCTGTCCGCTCATCGATGGTAGTCCCAATGTGGAAGTCCCATAGCCGACATAGGTCCTTGCGATCATAGTGTCGAAGAAGCTGTCCAGATGTTGGTAGTCCATGTCTATCATCTGAATCATATCCTCTCCGGTCGATGCCCCTGATGCTTGAGCTTTCAGGTCGCTCATGTACTGGGTCTGGAAATCTTCGGGAGACTTCGGCCCCTGGTTTGTTTCGTAAGTTGTAGTGATGTAAGAGTCTATGTCAAGACCAGAGAGATGAGTAGGAGCATGAAAGATTCCAGTAGTCTGTCCTCTGTGATACGATTTATAATCCTGATAATATTTTCCACCGAGAGGATAAAGGCGGTTATCGACAGCAAAGTATCGAATCTCGTGGTTCCTCGAGATCGTGCTGCCGTGGGACTTTTCGTAGTCTGAGACCTCGTATGAGTCGATTGAGGTGATGCCATCGTATATTTGTACCAAATCATCAAGGGAGAAGGCCGTTATTAGGAAAGCACGTGCCATCCCGAACCTAGCATTGGTCCTGTGAAGTGCGGTCGAGAGGTCATCGTAGTCGTCGATGATGTCGCGAGTATACCGGTATCCGGACATATCGTAGTGACTTGCGTCGTCAAAGTCAAACAATTCGAACGTGGATGAGGAACCGCGAGCCTCGTCGAATAGAGACATTGCCTCGGAATCATTGGTAGTAGGCTCACCGAATATCTCGCCATTTACTAGAACGATATAGGTATCCAAACAAGAGACTGTGCAAGTCAGTCCATCTTTATCGAGAGGATTTCCCATGAGTAGTTCGGTGTCTCCGTATTCCGCTACAACTGCCATCAAACGGCCTTCAAGGAAGCTCTTCTCGTTATTGGAAGTGATTGCTACAAACTCCTGAACCTGTGTCTCGGACATGTGCCCCTCTAGGACACTGATGAGAGACTCGCCAAGTTGCCCATTGATGCTTTTATCACCCATCACCAAGGTGGTGATGAACAAAGACAGGGTGTCTTCCTGGCCACCCGAGAGGAGCATGGCCCCACTGTGTGGAATTCCAGACTGGAAGTTATCGGCAACAGTTGGGTGCTGACCGGATGCTAGGGCCTGGAACCCATAGTCCCACCAAGAAACGAAGGCAGGTCGGTCACTGAATGGCGTGTCGCTGTCCTGCTGAGCAAGCCAGTCGTATGCCTCATTCCACCCCTGTTGATTGAAGCTCGGACCGAAAGTACCCATGTACCAAAGGCCTTTACCATTAGGATCACTTGGGTCGTATTGTTCGCTATTCATGGCCGAGAACAGACCGAGCAAGTCCTGTCTCAGAATATCGGGAACTATGTCGTATAGGCTCTGGTCGATCTCGTTCGATGACTTATCTCCTCGAGGAATTCCTGCGTCAATCCCGTAAGTCGCATGTTGGGATGTGATAAGGAGCAATACCATAATCATGGCAGGAACTCCAGGGCGTGCCTTAGTGGCGGGCCACAAAGATTTGAAACGCGTCCTTGGAGTTCCTATTCCAGAGTTCCTCCACACCTTGGCGAATGCTGGCAAGCTTGCAGCCCCCCAAAGCATGGATATCCCGATGCCACCTACTGCTGCCATCGCTGGCGTGGCGTTGATGATGAATCGTCCAGCTGACCATGCCATGTATGTCGCGATAATTGTCCAGAGACCCAGAAGAGTTAGTTCTGACTTGTTCTTTCGGCTCCCTCTCCACAATAGCAAGAATGCACATCCTATTGCGATCATAGCGACAACTGGTCCATATGATGCGAACAGCACCCCTCTCTCGGGCGCTTGAGCCTCGCCGATCGTTCCGAATATCTTGTTCTTAGAGAAGTAGAACCCGCCGGTGAAGAGAATGTCCCATCCATTGTAAAAGCCGGACTCCTGCAGAATGAATAGCAAAGAGAGAATCGACCCGAATAATGTGCTCCCACCCAGTACAACTAGTAGCCAAGGCTTGTCCCTGAATGAGCTAGATATCCATCCCATGGCGAAGGTGAAACCGATGATGTAGAACATCGGCTGCATGCCACTAGGGGCGAAGAGAAGATTCATGCCTGGCCATGCATAGAATGGAGCCGGAACGAGAATGGAGATAATCATCATTTGAAGTGCTGCAGAGGTAAATTGGATGCTATCCCTGCCCTTGAAGATGTTAATCGCTACCTGAAATGAGTAAGCGAGGAAGAGTATTCCTGGCCCGTAAACGAAACCTTTCCAACCAAGGGCCATGATTGAGAATGCGATTCCTGACATGGTGGCATTTGCCATCAAAGACGGGTTCCTCTTCCAAGTCTCCCTCATCCCTGCGATTATGTATAGCGGATTTGGGCTAGTTGTCTTGAAGAGCTTCTTGTGATCAATTTTCTCGATGGCCCTGATCCAGAAGTAGAATGCGATGGCCAGGAAAAGCATCGCAAACGAGTCGTGATCAGACATCGCGAATGTGGATCGACTCATGTGCCCAGGCATTAGAGCGATCAGCCAAGCAGCAATCATCCCGGCTCTTCTACTGTGTGTGCGTGAGGCTATTCCAGCAATGGGAAGAACGATGAGAGCACCGTAGATCGCCGGTAGAGCCGCCATGGACCACCATACAGCCTGACTGGCTGGAATCTCTAGAACCCATGAGAGTGCTATACCGCCAAGAGCTAGGGACCATGAGAAGAGTGGTGGTCTTGGGTTTATTCCTCCCGATGGATATGCCCTATCATGATCAAAAATCAAGTGGCTTCTCTCAGCGATAATGTAGTCGACTACTCTCTTCATGTACCAAGGGTCAGAACCGCCAGTCATATCCCATAGGCCAGTGCCATTCGCATTCATTGCCGGAATTACGTTCCATGCAGTTCTGACGATTAACGCTATTAGGAAGGCAAGCGAAACCATCACGACGTAGGAGTTGTCATCCCACCAAACTCTGAATCCGCTCCGGTCCCTTCGAGGAGCAACGTCACCGAAGACACCTCTGGAGGCAAAGAAAAGAGCGAAGAAGTTCATCCAGAACCACAAGAAGAACCATGTGAAAGAACCGATGAATCCATCCTCCGAGAATATGGAGGGGAGTTCGTTTCCAATTTCATGGATGTGGCCAATGGTGTACAAAATCCAATTCACTGCCAGCAATGCGCCTAATGTGTGCCATCCTTCGGCTCTGAAGAAGGCGTGGATGAAGATTACCAAGGCGCAGAAAGACCCCCATGCCACTCCGATATGACTTCCCTGCGAAAATTCTTGGAGAGTGTCTATCTGCCCTATCCAAATGAGAGGAACCATGAAACTTGCAAAAATGAGAGACGCGTAAGCGACTACTTCTGGATTCTCTCTAAAGGTTGGGAGGACGGACATTAGACGCCCCTTGCCTCTCTGCTCAATTGTCCCCCTAAGCCCGACCATTACTACTAATCCCAGTGATATTGAAGATAGCCAGAATGAGAAGAATGCACTGCCAAGTGATTCCCTAGCTGTGTCGATGACCACTAGAGAGTCGTTTTGGGCAATCATTAATCCGCCCGCGTAGTATGCCGCAAGCCGCATTCCCAAAACTACTGAGAGGAAGGATGCAGATTCCTCGAACCTACTGGATTCGTTTAGTACTGCTGAGACAAATCCGACGAGGACGAATGTTGCAACGAACATGTGATTGAAGACAACGTGGTCCACGAAATTAGCGATGATGCTGAGGATTACCATGGCAAGAGTAAGTGTGCCTACTCGCAATGCTCCAGAATCAAGAGGAATCAGCCACGAAGTCCTCCCAATGCATGCTGGAATCAGAACCGAGAGAGAAATCAGGATAACCCCTGATAAGAAATCTCCATCGACTTCTCTGCCGTCGAGAGAAGATGCGCCGATAGTTAATCCAAGTAGGGCTAGAGTAATCGCAATGGGAGCGAATAGATTGTTGAATTGGGCGACTCTAGGGGTATCTTTCTCGGCTTCCATCCCATCCACGAACCTATTTGCCAATGACTCAGCATCGCGTCGACCTGAACACTTGTTTTAACCGTTCGTAGAACGGTAGAGAATTAGGGCCCCAAGATTGGTCCTAACTTTCATCTCGGAATGGCGCGAAAACCGATGTCTTTCCGGAAATGAGAGCCTTCTAGAGTGATTTCCTCGATAATCTGATATGAAGCCTCCAATGCCTCACTTAGGCTTGGCGCAATTCCTGTTGCCGACAGCACCCTGCCACCAGTCGAGATGAGTTTTCCAGATTCATCCGTCATCGCTCCAGCTAGATGGACAAAGCCACGCACCTGTCCTTCGTCAATTATTGTCTCCCATCCCTTTATGACCCTTCCAGAAGCCACATTCCCTGGATAACCCTCTGATGCTAGCACAACTGTGGCTGCGTGGACCTGTTTGAATTCGACTTCGGTCTCTGCAAGATTTCCCTCTGCAGCAGCAAGGAGGACCAAACCCAAATCTGACTGAAACAGGGGAATCGTGACCTGGGCCTCTGGATCTCCGAGCCTCACATTGAATTCAACCACGCTGGGGGCCCCTTCTTCATCAATCATCAGACCGACATACAGACAACCGCGATAGGGAGTCTCGGAGTTGCGCAGATGGTGGTGCATTGGTTCTACAATCTCTGCCTTCGTCCTGGCTAGTACGGAAGGAGTGACGACAGGAGCGGGTGCGTAGGCACCCATCCCACCAGTGTTTGGACCCACGTCATTATTGCCTACTCTCTTATGATCCTGACTTGCTGGGAGTATAACATATCCCGACTCATCCATTATCACAAGCACAGAAGCCTCCTCTCCGGACAGATGTTCTTCAATAAGGGCGAATCCGTCGGATTCTATTCCGATTCTGAGAGACTCATGAGCCTCTTGTCGGGATGAGGTGACGGTCACGCCCTTTCCCCCTGCAAGGACGTCCCTCTTGATGACCCACGGAGGGTCAAAGGAGTCCAAGCTGCCCTCTATTGAGTCGATTTCGTCTATCTTCTCGAACCTCCCTGTTGGGACGCCCAGAGATTCCATGACCGTTTTTGCATGAATCTTTGACCCTTCAAGGAGAGCACCTTTGGAATGGGGCCCGAAGCTAGGGATGGATTCCTGCCTTAGTCGATCAGATAGGCCTGCCACCAGAGGGGCCTCTGGACCTATCACCACCAACGAAACGCCCAATTCATAAGCTAGGTCGACTATCCCCTCGATATCAGAAACAGAAACCCCGTGATTAGTCGCAACCATGGATGTTCCAGCATTTCCAGGGGAGCAGTGAACGGCCGAAACAGAATTGCTCTGTGAAAGCCCCAGTGCCAATGCATGCTCTCGACCTCCATCTCCAACCACTAGGACTTGCATGCCGGCCATGCTTCGCGCTCGCTATTCTGGTGATTAATGGATTGCACGTGGGGGCTTGACTAGTAGGGAACAGACTTGAGTCCGAGGCGGAACCCTATGATGTTGAATGACCTGTGGAGGATCGGCGTAACCAGGAGCAGTATAGCCATCCCCAGAAGGAGTTCGGAACTCCCCACAATGGACGGGGCGAGCAGAAGTTGGCCGAAAATGAATGCTGAGGCAGCGAATGGGAGAGTATCGAGCAATGGGGCTTCGGAGCTGACGTTCCCCTCCCTCTTGTGCCCAAGTCTTCGCTTGACGAATGACCCTGCCGAGTCTCCGACCATGCAACCAAAACCAAGCACACAGCCGATTGTGAAAGCAGTCATCGAGGCTCCTCCGATGTAGAACCATGCGTCTGAGATTTCTGAAGAATTCGTCCCATATGTCGAAAGAGGGTCTAGGAAGGGTGCAGAATCAATATGGTTGTCATTCGCTATGACGTGAATGAGGATTCCCAATAGCCCGCCTCCAATGGTGCCGCCAATTAGACCGTTCCATGTCTTGCCATCTCCTAAAACCCGATTACCATCGGACATCACCGCCCCTCCATCGATGGTGAAGACTGGGATCCCAATCAAATCAGGGATCCACTTCCCTCCGAGCATAGCTGCGGTATTGGAAAGATAACCGGGAAGGTATAGCCAGAGTACTAGAAGCGGTGCGATAAAGGGGTCATCCCAAGGAAGATTCTCAGAGGACATTATCCCGTGCAGGGAAATCAGGCGATTTAACCTTGGGTCAAACGTTGTACAATTGAGTCAGGGGCATTGCATGGAGGGGTGACCTTCATTTCCCGACGGCATGGCCGAATGACAATGAGCAAGCGGTTAACTTTTCTCGTGTGCCTAACAATGGCAGCTGCAAGCATTGCACTCCCTGCAAACGTAGTCGCTGATAGTGACGACATAATCGTAGAGTCTGAATTGACTTGGGGCCAAAGCATGACTCTGTCCAATAACGTCAGAGTGGTGAACGGCGGTATTTTGAACCTAGAAACTTCAGATGGTGAAATATCCGAGTTCTCCATAGATATTGGAGTTGAGATTTTTGTCGACAAGGACTCCCGAATAAATGTTCGAGATTCCAAGGTTGTTTCCTTGCAGCCGCCAAGTGAGTTGGTTGGTTTTGGCTACTGTGACGAGGACAATCGCTCTGCCATCTACATACCTTGGAATCAACCTAACCGTGGATTCGAGGTAACCTTGTACCCAGTAGATGGAGCGACGCTAGACGGGGTTACAGCATACTTCGGAAATGACTCCAAAGAAATCTCAGATGATGATAACGCCATAGGTTTCCCATCCGGAACTGAGGGGGTGTGGATAGATTTGGTCGGCCCGGTTTGCTACCCTGTTTCCCTCAGTTTGGTCAGTGTGTCGAGGGATGGCGGTGGCAATAATCAGAATGTGTATCTCGCGGCAGATTTGGAACACAGGAATATGATGATCCATGGAAATCCGGGCTTCTCTATGAATATCGAAGGCAGTGGCAGCTTCATTGGCAGTTCGATTATAGGAGGCGAAATTACCACTTCAGGAAGCGTTTCATTCGAAGGAACAAAGCTGAACAGAGTTGGTCCGATACTATTGACCAGCGACAACGCCTCAATCGCCCTATCTAATGGAGTTGATTTCTCAAACAGCACCGACGATCATGACATCAGAGCAAGGGCGCATTCCTCTATCGAATGGGGAGAGTTGGTTAGCGGATCGGGAGGACTGACAGATAAGTGGGAGAGGAGGTTATCGGAACAGAGCCTATCCTTCGATGCTATGTTCGTTACATATGAGATCACGGGGATGCACAAATTCCCCAGCTACTCCAACTTCAGCAACGAAATGGGAGTTTCCTTCATCGATGGCGGAAGGGAGAGGGTAATCGAGATTGCCTGGTCCGAAGACAACACTTGGGAGGAAAACCCGGTTTGGAGTGAACAGGCAATCGTCACCATAACAGATTACAGAACAGCATGGAACCCAGAGGAGTCGGGGATTGGTGACTATGGAGGTGGGCAATTCGAACTCGTTTGGGATTCAGAAGTAATGGTCGAAAGTGAGACCCCGATGGTAGGATGGGATGACTTGAGAGTAGTTGGAGAAGAAGGATTACTGAGCGAATCCCCCGTTAGGGATTCGGTTAACGTCGAGGCCGTGATAGTCAATTCTGGGACTGCGGCTGCATCCTTGGCGATCAATTGTGAAGATGTCAGCACCGATACAACAGCACAAATCTCACCCTCGTTTCCCAACGCCATCCTAGGCCCAGGAGAGCAGGTGACGATTTCGTTCAGCTGGAGGGTGTCAGTCGCTGGCGAGAACTCAATCTCATGCAGGATACTTACTCCTACCCAACTCGTGGACGAGTTGTCTTTCGGAGGAGGTCAGATGTCTAGTCAAAGTGTAAATTGGACAGTTGTCAATGACGAAGATGACTCTGCTCTGCTTCCGGCCCTGATCGCCCTAGCAATTGCAACTGCGGTAGGGGGTTACTTGCTATTCTCAATCTACAATGAGCGAGAAGAGAGCACAGAAGAGTAATCTCAGAGAATTCCCTGAGCCATCGTAGACTCTGCAATCTTCAGGAAACCGGCGATATTTGCTCCGGCAACGTAGTTACCTGGCATGCCGTATTTCTCAGCAGTCTCGAAGGCGTTCTTGTGAATATTCACCATAATCGCCTCGAGCTTCTGGTCGACCTCCTCCCTAGTCCAGCTCATCCTTAGGCTGTTCTGACTCATTTCTAGTCCAGATGTTGCCACTCCACCGGCATTGCTCGCCTTACCGGGTGAGAAGAGGATTCCGTTATCGAGGAAGACCTTCACTGCTTCGGGGGTGCAAGGCATGTTAGCACCCTCGGCAACAGCAATGACGCCGCTGCTGACTAGCATCTGTGCCTCCGCCACGTTAATTTCGTTCTGAGTTGCACAAGGGAGAGCGACGTCAACATTGGTACTCCAGAGTTCGTTATGATTTGGTTCTGGCTTTGACTCGGTGTACTCTACTCCATCGAAGTGATCCGCGTACTCCTTGATTCGTCCTCTCCTGTTGTTCTTCAGGTCCATCACCCAAGCAAGCTTCTCCCGGTCTATTCCAGCCGCATCGTAGATGTATCCACTGCTATCGGACATGGTAACTGGCTTTCCTCCGATATCTATTACCTTCTCACATGCGAACTGGGCCACGTTCCCAGAGCCACTGATTGCTACTGTAGTCTTGTCAAACGACTTGCCCTTCGTTGCTAGCATCTCCCTTGCAAAGTAAACCAATCCGTATCCTGTTGCCTCGGGCCTGACTAGAGAGCCGCCGTAGGAGAGTCCCTTTCCAGTTAGTACTCCAGTGAACTCGTTTGCCATCTTCTTGTACATGCCGAATAGGTATCCTATCTCTCTGCCGCCTACTCCTATATCTCCTGCTGGAACGTCCAGATCTGCTCCAATATGCCTCCAGAGCTCGCTCATGAATGATTGGCAGAATCTCTTCACCTCTGCATCTGACTTCCCCTTTGGGTTGAAGTCTGATCCTCCCTTTCCTCCGCCCATTGGCAATCCAGTTAGGCTGTTCTTGAACACCTGCTCGAAGCCTAAGAACTTCAGAATTGATAGATTAACGCTTGGATGGAATCGGAGACCTCCTTTGTAGGGCCCTATTGCACTGTTGAACTGCACCCTGAAACCACGGTTGACGTGGAGATTTCCCTCGTCGTCGTACCACGGGACCCTGAACTGAATGATCCTCTCAGGCTCCACAATACCATGGACTACGTCAATGTAATCCGGATACTCTGAGAGTACCGGTCCAAGGCTGTCGAGCACTTCTTCGACTGCCTGATGGAATTCAGGCTGGTTCGGGTCTCTTGCTTTCACTGTCTCATAAATTGTTTTTATCGTATTGTTCATTTAGCCACCAACGATTTTGTCGACCCTGAAGTCGGGCGGGCGCCCCTGCAATTGTCTCCCTTTTCAATGTTCCAAGTAACAAGTCAGAGTAAAAGACGTTATTAGAACAGTATCTGTTTAGCGATTTCGGCTACTCTTTGTTCGTTTCCTGATAGAGTCATCACGTACACTGCTTCTTGACTGACCTGTCTCTTTCTGAGGGCATCCGCCATAGGGGTGACCTCCTTTAGCCATCTGGTTTTTCCATCATCGCCGACTATCTTGACGTCAACTTGGGTCATCCTTGGCTCGGATAGTAGAAGTTTTACACTGGGAACATCGATTGCTACATATCCCGGCTCTAGTCCTGCACGGAATGCTATGTCGTCCTCTAATTCCCTTCTAGCATTCAAATCATTAGCTATTGATGCAAGTTTTTCTATCTGCTCAGGTTCCAAATCGTCCTTCCTCCTACTCAGGCATACCTTGAGCAAGTTCCGATATTTGAGTCGGGAAATCATGTCTCTCGAGAATCCTCCGACCTTGTCAAGAGCACCCCAAATCTCTGCGTCGACCCTCTTCTGTAGATCGAGAGGGGCAGGGAGGGCATCGCCAGCCCTCTCTACCGCACGCGAAAGCATTACTTCGGTCACTCGCGTGACCCTGTGAAAGTACACTGCACTGTACATTAGCCCCCTGGCTACTAGCATCCCCTCTAATGCAGATAGCCCGCCCTGTTCGACGGCAATGTCTCCACTCTGTCTACGGAGGCACTCGATTAGCCGGTTGTGGTCCACCACCCCATGCTTGACTCCCGTGAAGTGGGAGTCCCTTAGCAAGTAGTCTAGTTGGTCGCAATCAACGGGCCCATGGATGAGTTGCGCCAATGTCTTGTCCTCACCGGAGAAATCTGTCTTGCCTTCTGTCCAGTTCAGCAATGACCTCTCGGAACCTGAAGCATCTGGTCCAGTAATCAATGAGGAAACTAGCTTGGGGTCGAGTCCGTTATCCTCCAGAATCACGGGAATAGATTTCCTGTCATCTATTGAGTCCCCCTCTCCCTCAACCATTACATCGTATTCTCCGAGAATGATTCCTTTCGTTACCTCCATGTGATCCATGCCACCCCTATCGGCCAGAATATGCTCCAATGTGTGCGAGTAGGGGCCATGCCCAACATCATGGAGCATCGCAGCTACTTGCAAGGTATCCTTATCCAAGTCGTCCAATGAAAGGGAGTCGGCCATCCTCCCTGCGATGTGCGACGCCCCCAACGAGTGCTCGAACCTCGTATGATGAGCGCCGGGGAAAACCAAGTGAGCCAGTCCTAACTGCTTGATGTGGCTTAGCTTGTTCATTTCTGGGGTAGAAAGGAGATCCTGAGCAACTCCTTCCAGTTTGAATTGGCCGTGTATTGCATCGTTGATAACTTTCACAGGAGCACCATTGGATGCCAGACGCCCATGTGCCTTGAATCGCTCGTTAAAGACAACAAGAGAGGTTTTCCATTATTCCATTATTGTAATTCATTTGCATTTCAATTGCAATACAATTATATCCTGTACGCGTCTCTCGTAGACTCAGGAGGAACAGGAGGTGCCCGGCAACAGTCCAATGGTCTCGCTTAGGATACCAGAGGATTACCTCCTAGAACTGGACAGACTCGTAGGTTTCGATGGAATGAGAAACAGATCCGATGTAATTAGAGAGGCAGTGAGGAGAATGCTGTCAACACCCCTTCCTGGCAAGGGAGACAGGGTCGAAGTAGACCTAGGTCCGGAGCTAACTGTTAGACTGAGAGACTACTGTAAGATTGTAGGTGAGCCGGCAGACGTAGTGCTAAGGCAATCGACCAGAGAGATGATCCGCAAAGAGATGATTGAGGGGGCCACCGTTGTGGACCTCCTGAGAAAGCGCATGGATGAGTTGCGCTTCAGGCACGATGAAGATTCAAACACTTAGGAGAGAGAGATATGGGCGAAGTTGGGATGCACGAAAAACACACGGGGGAGCGGCATGTCCGCTCCCCCAACCACCAATCAAACGGTGCCAGGAGATTCGGTAACGGACTGAGGAATATCAGGGACAGGGCAAAGAAGCTGAGCAACGCAGTAGGTTACGAATCAAGAGACGCCCCGAGAGCCCCCAGCAAAGCAGAGCAGAGTTAGAACTCAACACACACACCGTCCCGCACCACGTGCGGGGCAACCTGACTATTCCCAAATGAAATGCTGAACATCGGGATGCAAATTTATGGACGGTCAATTTCCCAGTACGGCTCCATGTCGAGCGAAGTAGGGGCCAATGGCAGTCTATTCTTCGCTCATGAATCTCCCCGGGAGTCCCAAACAAGGATGATATCGGATGGAATTGAGTCATTGAAGGGAGGAGGTTTCCTACTAGCGGCAGCACCTACAGGAATTGGGAAAACGGCGGCGGCTCTAGCATCTGCACTGAATGCAGCAAATCTGTACAGTACAAATCCTGAAATTCCCAAAATATTGTTTCTGACAGGTAGGCAATCTCAACACAGAATAGTTGTTGATACAATTCGAGAGATAAACAAGAGGTTGCCACATGGATTCTCCAGAGTAAAGGTGGTCGATATCATCGGACGAGAGGGGATGTGCAAGGTAGTGGACAGATCCACTGGGAAATGCAACTGTGAAGTAGGAGTCACCGAGTCTGAGAGGAGGTTTCTAAGATCTGATTTGGAAGAGTACATTCATTCCGATCCGCGACATGTTGATCAGGTTCTGAAACGAGTCAAGAAGACAGATGTTTGCGCTTGGGCAACAGCGAGAGAAGCCGCCAAATCCACGAACGTAATTGTCTGTGACTACAATCACGTGTTCGTGGAAGGGGTCAGAGAGGCATCACTACCAGTGATGGGAGTGGAGTTGGAAAATACAATTCTCATAATAGACGAGGCCCACAACCTCCCCGATCGGATTAGGAATGGCCTGCAGAGGAGGATAACAGAACAAGTCTTTCAGAGGGCTCTGTCGGATGTTGAAGAGTACAAGGAAAATATGGAGAAGCGTGAGAGTGAGCTTGATATTCCAGAATCTAATCAGCTTAGGGATGCTATAAATCTAGAAAAGCAAATCAAGGCATTGAAGGAAGATTCGGAGATGAGGAAGTGGTTCAAAGAAATGAAATCAGAAAACCAGAGGTCCAAGGGAGATGATATCAGAGTAGTGACTCAGGACTTCTTAGAGATCGTTTCACAAGCGATTGAGGGTGTTATCGAAGAAGATTCTGAGGATATAATTTACAGAATCAGGATGATGATCTCAAGATTATTGGCAGTAGTTGTCGAAGAAGATGATTCCCTTGACGATGAAGAACAGAACGAATGTACTAGACTGGCGGAGATTCTGGAAATATGCATAAGATACCGAAAAAATGCCGCATTGGCCTTGGTCTTCGATGAATTACTGGAAAACCCTCGAGTGACAAGTCATCTTCTAGATCCAAGTGTTGTTGGTGAGCCCATCTTTGAACGATGCCTGGGCTCGATACTGATGTCAGGAACTCTATTCCCTCCAGAAATGTACGCAGAGATACTTGGTATAAATGGAGATCGGGTTACATGTCATCAGTATTCATCGGGGTTCCCCCTTGGAAATAGGCCAGTACTGATTGCGAACGACGTAACTAGCAAGTTCACAGAACGAGAAAGTAGTTTTTCATCGATAATTGACCATATTAAGTCAGTAATCGATAATACAAAAGGGAATGTTGCGGTCTTCGCTCCCAGCTATTCGATGCTTGGTAGGATTCATGAGGAATTCGAAAAAAGTGGGTGGTGTCCAAAGACAATCATCAAGGAAGAGCAGCGAATGAGCAAGGCGAGGGTTGAGGGTTTGATTTCTAGACTCTATGAACAGAGAGATATGAGAGGAGTGGCACTTTTTGGTGTTCTTAGTGGGAAACTGTCCGAGGGAGTGGACTACTCTGACAACGTCCTGAATGCTCTGGTTTGCGTAGGCCTCCCCCTGCCTCCACCAAGCGCCAGACAGGATGCTCTGCTGGAATACTATACGAAGAAATTTGACAGGAGTAGGGCATGGAAGTACGCAAGTCTCCAACCTGCCGTTAACAGTATATTGCAGGCCCTTGGTAGACCGATAAGGAAGAAAGAGGACAGAGCCATTGTGGTTCTCTTGGAGAAGAGGTTGCTAGAAAGGAGAGTTAGCAATTGCATGCCGGAGATGCAGACGATGCAGACATCGAAACCAGCTAGAACCGCAGAGCGGGTCAAGACATTCTTTGAGATTTGAATATCAATGGGTTCATTCGACTCGGATAACTGGGCATTGCATGGAGTGGACGAGGGTCGATGTCCAATCCGATGAAACCATCATCGATAGAGTAGTCGGATTAGCCGATCTGAAGGTGGGGTTGGATACGGATGCGGAGTCAATGCACAAAGAATTCCTAAATTCCCTACCTCACCTCTTGGAGGTTCAGGAGATGCACGGGGTAGTGGTCTCGGACATCGAGTCTAGGACCCTCAACGACTCGGTTTCCACCCTAGGAGAATTTGTCTCAGAGTTCGGAGGAGAGTGGTCGGAGTCTGAAATCAGACTCCCATTGCCAGCAAACAACAGGGACGCGTTTGTCATCGACACGAAGAGTGATGAGGTTTCCCAGATAGTTCGGATGATAGCACCCGAGAAGTTCGGAGGGATGCTCAGGTCATTCCGCCTTCCAAAGGGAAGGGGCGTCTCTGGTGCGATTTGGGAAGGGGAAGTCATTTCCATCAAGTTGGATTGACCTACTCGTCCATCTCAATTTGCAGAGGCCCTCTCTCCGGTATATCCTGCATTGCCTCTATCTCCTGCATGACCGATGAGAGCGCTAGTTGTGCATCGTCCCTATGGGCATCTCCAAGAACGTTGCTTGAGTATCTGGCCTCCTCGAAGATTCGGTCAAGAGAGACCAATGAGGCTTCGCTGATAGGCAATGCTTCCCTGATTGCGGACTCGAACTCTCGAACGGTCTCGAAGTTCCTACGAAGGAAGCTCCGACGCATCAGCACTGAGCATAGATTCTCGTAGCAGAGGAAGATCGCCCTTCGGTATTCATCCCCCGATGCCAGCATCTCCACGGTTTGGCCGAGAACTTTGGCGAGCTCCCTGATCGTTGACTTCCTCTTTGTGTTGAATGCCAACGCACCGAGGGCGATAGCGATTGCAGTGACCACTAGTGCTCCGAGTGCTACTGTCGTGCTGCCAATGAATGAGTCCCCTTCCTGCTTCTCGTAAGCTATCGCCACACCCGACGAGGGAAGGAGGGAGAGGCTTCCCGGGTCGATGAATTCGGAGTCCGACCTGATCATCACGCTGAGAATGCCCCATCCCTCTGGAGGGAGTGCCTGTTCGGAAAACACTGGCAGCGGGGCCATTGACTTGAACTCGTACTCGAAAACGCCGTCTGCCCCAGTAAGCTTGGAAACTGAGAAATGGGTGATGCTGCCATTGGCCAGGCTGGCAGTTAGTGAGAGCCCCTCCAGAGGTGCCCCCGTATCCCTAGCAGTGGCGTTTACCGTACCCCTGATCACCCTCTGTCCGTTTGAGAGGTCCAGTTCTGAGTAGATGAAGTCAACCTCAATCATCACCAATATCTCGATGTCCCGAGATGCGCCGTTCAGGAACTTAGTCTGATTCGAATCAACAACGATGGTGATGATGTTCGCACCCGGATGCATGAACTCCTGTGCCTTTGCCCGAATCTGGAAGTTCATCGTGCTTGGATTGTCCCATGGCCCATATGTTAGGGGGAGGTTCGAATCTCCCCAAGTAAGGCTCATGGAAAGATTGTTGAAGATTGCGGATTCACCGCCGACCTCACGAATTAGTCCCTGTATCATGATGGAACTAGAGGGGGATGCGTCTCCGCGAACAATTGTGTTGGTTATCGGCTGAATCTCAACCACTATGTCCGACAAGACAAAGACTGGTGAGGCGAACTCGGTGGGAAGATAGAGGAACTCACCTCCAAACTGGAATGAGACATTATGCGCACCCCTGCTCAATGAGTACTGTGTCCTGTGACTGTAGGAGAAGATCCCCCCCTCTTCCGTGGAAATCAGTTCCACGGGCACCCCATCCAATAGTACTGAGATCTCCCTTCCTTTCAGGCCCTGCTCGAACCCGGTGTCCGATTCAAAAAGCCTGCCACTGAAGTTCCAGTGACCACCGCGTGTGACATAGGTTTGTTCGACCTGAATGGATATCGAAGTATGGTACGAGACCGTGAAATTTGACTCGGTGCCGCCCTGCCTGTAGAATCCCTGAGCAGGGGAGATTGCAGAAATCGAATGATTGCCAACATCCATTGACTCTGGAATCGTCCACTCCATGGACCAAATGCCGTTTTCCTGGCTGCTAGTAATGCCTACCAGGACCCCGTCCACGAAGACCTCGATTGTATGGCTTCCGAGCCAACCGTCCTCCAAGTTGTCCTTTGCGGAACCGGAAATAACCATGGAATCCCCTACTGCGATGGGACCGGGTGAGTCCATCGACACGAACACGGGAGCATAGACGGTGAAGACAACAGAGGAGTTTGATGGGAGCACGAAGGCCTCGCCAGCGAACTCTATTCCAACTAGCATTGGCCCCAATAGCATGTCAGGTGCGATTGGAACGAAACCGGTGAATAATCCGTTCTCATCCACCGAAATGCCAGTGAGATTCTGTCCATTGATTGACAAGATAAGGTCCCTGTTTGGGATGGCCCGACTGACACCATCGGTTAGCATCCCTTCGACGATTGCCACGCCCGTTCTGTCGATATCGGCTGGAGATGTTGAGATGACTACTTGGGAGGTTTGGGTCACATTGAATACCATTGAATCCGAAGAAGCTAGGTAGTATTCTGGGTTCAGAGAGTCTCCCTGTGCCATCGGATCGACCCAGGAGAAGCCTCCTAGGAAGTCGACGCGGGCAGCATGGGCACCGAAGTCCATATCTGCAGGGATGAGGTAAGTTATCGACCACTGTCCTGTAGTCCCATTGGAGAATGTGGCGTAAGCAGGGCCAACGTCAATTCCATCTATGTACAGGTGGATTAGTCCTCCACTAGGGTTGCCATCTTCCTTCAGCAGCTGACCCCTCTCATCCAAGAGTGAGCCGACGAGTGTTACTGACTCCCCTGCTATGGAAGGCGAAGATACCTGTTTCAGGACCAGATCGGTGGGGGCCAAGACAACGATCCGTGTCCATGTCTCGTCACCAAGAAGGCCAATCGTACCATTGATACCAGAGAATGTGGCAGTGACCATCATTGGTCCCGGATCTCTATCGGGTCTGACGAGTATTGATGCTGAGGCAGATCCGTTTGAGTCGGTCAGCCCGCCCCAAACTGTGATGTTGTCAATCCTGACTACGATTGTCGCAGATGCAACAGGCCCGCCTGAGTTGTCTATTAGGGAAAGGTCGATGTCGAATGTTTCGCCCCTGATTGTCCTGTTGTCCGGATCAAGGTCATTCGGGTTGTCTATCGTTAGAACCGAATACCCTCTACTGTCGAAAGCGGAAAACCCAGATGCCGAAGAGAAATATGTTACTTGGGGCGTGAAAGAGACCTCCAATCCGTGAGGGCCCCTTTGGAAAGATAAATCGAGTCTCAGTTCAGCGGACCAAGTTCCATCGGCATGGAATGAAACCTGGGATATGGTGAATGTACTGGTTTCATCGTCAATTGAGAATGTCAATGTGGGATTTAGTGGATTTCCTAAAGTGTCTGAGAGACCCGTCCCATTGCTAGAAGTAAGAGAACCGGTCACGTTGAAGAACTCCCCGGGAAGGGGGTTGGCAGTGATTGGATCGATCACCATAGTGGTTGAAGATCTAACGGTGATTGTATGCAGAATCTGTACTGCTTGGTGGAGGTCTTCGGAACCGTTGAAGACGAAGGTGACGTTCACAAGGCCAAGTGGGTGGTCGTGAGGAATTTCGAATTCAAATGCGACACTGCCATCGGCCGCGGTAACTTCAGGATCGAGCCATGTATCATGGAAAAGAACCATGACTTCGAAACCGGAAAGTGGTTCCTCGTTGTTGCTGAACTCGACAAGTCTGGTTGTCATGGTAGCCGATTGGCCTCTGTCTACGATGGTATTGACGAATGGATTAGAATCGACAAATTGAGACACGCCGAACACCAGTATGGATGCATCCCCGTTCCCTGTGAGGTAGAATGGGGTGGAGCCGTTGACGACGCTGACCACCACAGTTCTGTCACCCCTCAAGACACCGTTTCCTAAAGTGTCAGTGGGAACGGTGAAGTTGAATCCTCCTGACATATTCGTAGTTTGGTTATCAATCAGGAGCTCATCTGGCTCGTCTAAAAAGAAGACGTTGAGCCCCACAGGGCCATCTACGGTCCTATTGACATCTGCAGAATCCATCACCGTACCAATCAAGTTGAAGGGTTGCAGTGCAGTAACTTGGGTCGGAATCGAGGATATGTCAACCGTGCTAGCTACCTGGACGGTGAGGTTAACGAAGCTCTCGTTCCCGAGCCATCTGCCTGCTTCGGGTGTGCTAAGAGAATCGGAAAGGTCGTCTGGGGCGTGCACGCGAATATCGTAGAATCCAGGTGGAGCAGAAGAAGGGACAACTGGGTCAAAGGAAATCAGGCCCGCTGAATTAGTGGTTCCAGACTGAAGGATAGTTTCGAGCGGCCCACCCCAATCGAAGTAGAGGTCCAAAGCGACTCCAGAGAGCGTTTCACTGGGGTCCTCAACATCTGTCACTACGGACTCAAGAAGCAATTGCTCCCCGGCAATTACGATCGAAGCTGTAGGATCTGTCTGGACGACAAACTCTGTCTGCACTCCAATTTGGATTGTTGTGGGGTCGCCTGCGTTGTAGTAGCTCCCCCCTTCAGGAGGGTTGCCCGAGAAACTCAGAGTGACATCTATCTCGTAAACTCCCGATGAGACTCCCTGTGGTATCTCAAATGAAAGGTTGTAGGCACCGGTTGCTTCATCCACCCAACCGTTTGCAATATTGTAAATCGTAGGAGAGGCTGGGAAGCCTCCTGGAGTAGTGGGTAGGTCAGAGGGTATCAGGAGCTGTACCATAACAGAAGAATTATTTTCAACGATCTGGCTTTGCAGCACCATATCGTTAGCGAATCCAGATACCCAATTTGTCGAACCCCTAACTGACCATTCATCTGAGAGGCTTGCAGATGCATTGGCCATCCCACGGACCCTAAGTAATTCAGATGTAGAATTGGGGCTGAGCCAAGTTGAACCGCTATAGCTGAGATTCCAATCATAGTCGCCGGGATCCATGTTGAACAAAGGCGTGAACGTCGGTGTGACCCTACCGGAGTCCGGATCGGTTTGATTCCAAACGTTATCGCCATCGAAAAGAAGAGTGTATTCGCCCTCAAATGAAGCGAATGATGAGCCAGTATGATCCTCCATGAAGACGTCTACTGCGTACTCCCGTCCTCTGATTGCGAAGATGAGTTCATAGTCGAAAACTACGAAACTTCGGATTCCAAAGATATCGACGAAATGCTCTTGGTCGTTCGAATTCAAGTCATCCGAGTCGAACTGCATGCGCACATCAACTGGACCTGCGGGGAGCGGGACGTCGGAAGCTGAGAATGGCCACGTGATGGAGAAGTCTCCCGGCGATGCGCCCCCTGAGTTGTTGAGATACCAGGAGGAAAGTTCGACGAAAGGCCCAGAGATGTCGGCTCTGCGCATCTCGAGTATCAGCGTCCCATTTAGAGGAGTGGGAGTGGGTCCTCTGCTGAGCACTGTACCATTCAGATAGATGTTGCTGCCAATTTCGAGAATTGAGTTATTTGCACCATGGGACTCAATTTCAACAGATAGATTTGGAGAAAGAGTGATGTTGAACATGAAGGGAAAGGAGTCTGGTCGGGCATGGTAAGAAGGGGGCGTCGCGTTGTTCAAATCATCGAAATGCCAACCTTGGAAGGAAAGGGCAGCATCCATCAGGCCGAGTGGTTCGGTCTCGTCAATTGGGACAATGAACTCATAGTAGCCACCACCAGAAACACCCGAAACAACTGATACCTCGCCATCTACACTCGAAGAATAGTTCAGCACGACCTGTAGGTCATCTGCGATTGATGGATCAAGGTACGGGGAGCTAGCCCAAGACAGTTGACCCGTGATTGACGAATTTACACCTATCCCCAGCATTGGTTGCCCGATTGGGATAGGGCTAGTTATCGAAATTGATACATTATCTGTGATGTTGACCTGCCATAGCATGGAAATTCCTTGTGTTCCAACATAGCCCTTCTCGGCAGTCAGGATTACCAGTGACCCGAATCCGGGTTGGATGACTTGTGGGGGGAGGCCCGTAAGATTGAACGAACCATTAGCATCCGTAGTCACGTTGGCCACCATGTGCTCTTCGATGGCAGCGCTTCCGGGGACCTCTCCGGATTTACTCGGTTCGACCAGGTACATGGAGAGAGATATATTTTCCACAAGGGTTTGGTTATCTACAAACTCCAAAGTGCCCTCTACCCAGATTGAGTCAGATGTAGTGATATTTCTCTCAACTACTGTTGGGCCCCAAGATTCCACATTGACCGTCACTTCGGAAATAGGGGGGCATGCTTCGAACGGAATCCAACCAAGATCCAGTTCCCCCTGGTTCTGGTTAGTCTGTAGATGAACCTCTGCCCATCTTGTGAAGTCTTTACCATACACGTTGAATGCCCTGCCGTCCCATGAGCCTCCGGAAAAACCAGTGACCTTACGAGCGGGAATTCCTGCTATCCTAAGCATGGTCACGAAGATGGAAGTGAACTCGTCACAGTTTCCCTCTCTCGAAGAGTTTAGTATCCAATGAGTAACATCGCTATCGTCCCCCAACCCATTTGGCCTTCCTGAACCGTAATGATTCCTAAGGAAAGAGATTGTATCGTTGCCGTTCACTATGAAGTCCTGAATGGCGGAGACCTTGTCCCATGCGGATATCGCTCCGGATTGGTCCAGCACATCCTGAGTTAGGTTCGTTACAAAACCGGAGTTATTCCTGAAGTCTTGAGGGAGGTCCTTTCCGTAATCAGAATCTGCGAAAACTGTGGTGTTTTCACGGATTGCAGCGGACAATATCACTTCGGGAGCGTTGACATATAGAGCCTCCACAACGGCACTATCCACGATAATATCCCTAGTGTAGTTGGAGAAGTTGAGGCCAGCGGTAATATCTACCCATGTCGTGTAATTGACCACATTGTAGGGTTGTATGAGTTCTTGGCCCGGCCCTATGTTTCCGGCTTCGTCGAATATTATCTCCCAAGAAAGTGCTCCAGAGTGGTTCCAGAAAGATTGGTCTGCCACACCTTGATCTGTAGAGAATTCGGGAGTAACTTGGGTATTCCCAACTAGGGTGCTATTGACTCCCCAAGAGACTCCGGTGTAGAAGTCATAAGTATGCCACCTCCAGTAGTGTTTGACCGTGGGATCCATTCCTCCTGAGGTATTGGTTGCCGTGAACATTAGTGCGTTCTCCTGAATGTCATCAATGGCATCAAATGGATCCCCTGGAGACCCGATACAATCCAGAACCCAGAAGTCTTCTGGGCACTCTTCACCATCGGGAACGCCACCTCCATCCGAGTCAGGGTCGAGCCAGTCAGTACCAAGCTCCTGCTCAATCAGATCAGGGATTCCATCGCCATCGGTATCTAGAGGATTGATGTCGTCGTCGGGATTATCTTGGGGATTGGTCCCATCAAGGTATTCTTGTCCATCATCAACGCCGCCGTTGTCGGAATCAGCTACGTTCCAGAGAGTGAACCAAACGTCCGAGGTGAAATTGCCACCGAAGCCAAATCCACCGATCCCGAAAATCATCGGGCAACCAGTGGTGTTCTCGAAGTAGTTGTTAAGGCCGTCCTCGTCAGTATCGAGGAGATTGTGACAAGGCTCCCTTGGATCTGTGAGGTTCAGAATCTCAGATAGGTCATTGACCCCATCACCATCAGTATCGACAAGGGACGGGTCTGAGAGAAACCCCCAAGTTGCAATCAACTCTTCCCAGTCTGCTAATCCGTCGCCATCTGAGTCCTTGTAGTCATCATCGCACCATGGGTCGTTGATAACATTGACAGATGCGTTCCAGCACCAAGATCCATTCGTGAACAAAATTGTATTTACTCCGAATGGTGGTTCGGTATCCACGCCTTTCAAGAATGAAGGATCTTCTAGAAAGCCATAGTTGAACGGCGTTCGAGTCCCATTGGGGGCGACGAAATATGCCATTGGAGCGTTTCCCCTCCAATCCGTCGGATCAGGATTGATTCCAACGGTGGAATTGATGGTGAGAGTATCTGCATCACCGTCCCAAGAAATGATTGTGAAGACTAGATCAAAAATGGAAGTACAAGGATCGGTCTGACCGGGGAAGCCTTCGTCTCCGTCATTGATTCCACCACCATCAGAATCTGAGACGTTCCATAGGGTGCAGGAGTTGTTTTCCTCCCAGTTTTGAAGACCATCGCCATCGAAGTCCCCCTCGTCATTTATCCTAGTTGGGTCCGTCTCTCCTGTGTCAATAACTCCATTGCCATTCAGATCCTCGTCTCCATCATCCAGATGATCGCCATCCGTATTGTTGCTTCTTGGGTCTGAACCCTGTGCAGGATCGCCGTATGAGCCATTGAACTCGACTCCATCAAAAATGCCGTCGGAGTCCGTATCGGGAGAAGTTGGATCGGTCAACAAGACAAGACTCTCAAACGAGTCATTCAGGCCATCTCCATCGGTATCGTTGTTCTGCGGATCGGTCTGAGTAATTCCATCGACCTCGGCGGTAAAAATGGTACAGCCGCCCGGACCCAAAGAAAGTACTGGATTGCAAGGGGACTCTGTTGCAGTCATATTGATTGGGCCGGGCCTGAAATACTGCGTTGGAGGGAATGTGGATCCATTTCTAGTCCCCCATGCAGGATTGACGTATTCGTAAATGTTTGATAGCCCGTCGCCGTCAGGATCTCCAAAGGTTCCGTCTTGATTTGAATTAGAGGTTGGATCCAATCCGTTTGCCGCCTCCCATCCGTCTGGCATCCCATCACCATCGGTGTCCCATCCGTTGGGGTCCTCGTCGGCAATTCCATCTCCATCATCATCATTGGAGCTGCAGTCCGCATCTCCATCAAAGTCATCGTCATTTAAGTCAACCATCCCATCGTGATCGTTGTCGAATGTGTCCATGCAAATATTGCCCACTGGATCCTCGTCAGCACCGTCTGATCCAGTCCCCTGAATCACTTGCATTGCGCTCTCTTCGTCCCAGTTGGAAACGGGTATCGTGCCATTCCACCAAACTCCATTGTCTAAGAAATTTGCAGTAGAAGGCTCGTCCCAGCCTGAAGGGATCCCGTAAAGATACTCGTTCAGATTTGTCAGACCGTCGGAGTCGGGATCTCCCGTCGAGCCATTGACACCAAATGACGAAAGGGGGTTTAGTCCATATTGCCATTCCCATCCATCTGGGAGTCCGTCATTATCCGAGTCCCAATCCTGGGGCTGAGTGTTAATCAGGAACTCAATCCCGTATGGCAAACCGTCAGCATCTTGGTCGTTGACAGTAGCAGAAACCTCGAAGACTGCGATCTGCATCGAAGCGATTCCAGACATGAGTAGCAAGCAGGTTAGCAATGTGGCGGATCTCTTCTTGACCGTGGGCTCGGATTCTTCGTAATTTGAAATTACGAACTTCATGAATATCGGTCCCGTTTTGTTGGCGCTAACTTCGGGTCTTAAGAAGAATGGAGCGTCGTTCGTACATTTGTCTTCTTATACCAGCTCGACATCATCATCATCATATCTTTCTACTCCCTTCGGCTCATCCACAACTGTAACTGGAGTAGGTATCTCTAATGTGGTTTCTTGGGACTCTGTTTCATCATCAGAAATCGACTCTATCATCCTCATCTGTCCTGCCCACCTTCTCCTATTGAGTCTGCTCTGAACGCCTGCAAACAGCAATAGTACGCTGACTAACACCAAAACAAGAGTGATTGGCCTAGGGTGAGACATTTCGTTAACTATAATGTCTACGAAAGAGCCTATCTCAACAATTGCTGTCAAGGTGAACTTAGCCGTTAAAGACTCTGAGAAGCTCTGATCCGTATCCAATGGGGTTGCAATTACGGAAATTGGGATTGAAACCCCATTGTTTGCGGAACTCGAGACGGAGATTTCGACTGTGAAGGTGGCCTCGTCGAACGCGTCGATTTCAATCAGAGGCGAACCCGACAGGCCGCCGATGCTGACATCCCATCCACTCTCGTCAACGTCAGCTTCAAGGAGAACGGTTATAGGACTGTTTCCTTCATTCTTCACCTTCATTTGGATCGAGTAGTCATTACCAGGTGCAAGTTTCGTATTCTGGGAAACTTGGACGATCTCCAGCATTGGTTGATCGGCTTCAATTTCGAATGTCATCGGGAGATCGAAATATCTTGGATCGTCGTCTTCTATGTCCTCGACAATTCTCAGGAAAACAGTATGGTTGCCGACCTCGACCTGGTTCGTCAGGGTTACGCTGATGTAGACCTCAGTGAAGTCCCCTGGGCCCAGAGAGACTCGAGGGACTGCCTCTCCGTCTGAGTTTGTGATTTTGAATTCCCATTGTCCGTAGGCCGAGTTGCGAACTGTGTTCTCAATCAACGAGGCAGGGTTTTGCAATAGCCACCAAGATGCTGCCTCCAAGTCAGTTTTACTATTCGTCAATCTGGCCCTGAAGTCCAAGACTGGTCTGTCCTGTCCGGGTGCGCATAGTGCCACCTTCATATGTCCGAGAGGAGTTCCGTCGCAGTCCTGTGAGACCTCGCCCCTGATGCCGTATGTTCTCTGAATTGTGAATGAAACGGTTGTTGTTGAGGATGCGTTGCCACCGCTGATTACTTCTATCTCAATCTCGCCGATGTCCTCGTCCTCTCTATCTAAGCTTGGCTTCACTCCGAGAATCAGGATCTTTGTGCTGTGCCTCTCTAATAAGGGGGTGTGGAAAGTTCCATCCCCTTCATCCTGAAGTATCCTCTGACCTGTGAGATTGTCGTGCAACTGGAAGATTGACTTGGATCTCTTGAGAATGTCGATTCGGAAGGTGTCGGCATCGAATCCAGTATTGAAAATCTCCAATATGAAAGGGTTGAATTCGCCATACTCGGCAAATCTGGGGATGGTCGAATCCAGAGCATCACCTCTGGAGGAATTCGCTATCGGCATCTTGTGATCTTCTGACCAGATCGAGACTACTGGGGGCTGATAGACGTCAATCTTCTCCACAATTAGTACGAGGGTGTCCTGATGGACTACTGAAATTACTCCGTCCACATCAGCCTCTGCAACCGCTCTGATCTCGATCTTCTTCGGCATGCCAGTTAGATCATCTGGAGCGGTTAGAGTCACTGTCGGATTCATGACTGACCCTCCGGAGCTCATCTCATATCCTGCAGGAGAATCGAATTCCACCAACCAAGAGTTTCCTAAATTGGTCAGCACCTCTAATTCTACATTCATCGACTTGGTCGAATCGCCTCTATGAACAAGAACCATAGGGATGGGAGTTACCTTCCCTGGTGCGAAGTACTCTACCGAACGATCGAACCTATGCTTCAGAGATACTCCAAACTGGTGCATCTCGATGGGCTCGTGCTCGATTTCGATCTCGTTTCCACCGATATCCTGAACCTTGAGTACCACTGTATACTCTCCGGGACTAAGTCCGCTATTGTATGTGTAGAGGAATTTGCCGAAGATTCCTGTGCTGGAGTCTTCTATCTCCTCCAAGTCGCCAGTAATCCTCTCGTCGACCTCGTAGTTTCCATCCGGGCCCCTCATCAGGATGTCTACTCTGGCGACATCGGCCCTTCCGAATGCACTAATTGCATCTATTGAGAACTGCATCTCTCTATCTTCGACGATGTCATTCGGGTACCAGTCAACCACCGAACCCTCTGCTATGTTCGCGCCTTCTCTCTGGACAACAATGATGCTATTCATCAGGGCATTGCCGTTTGCCTCCATCTTGGAGAATTTGTTTGGCTCGTTGTCGATATTGTTGAAGGCGACCTCCGCGGTACAAGACCCCCCGAATGGGTTGTCGCTGTCGTCGCATCCAGACATGCTGGCTCTAACTTTGATAATCAGACGCTCATTCTTTCCAACCTGAAAGGATTCTGAGTTGCCTATTCCGACATCGATAATCTCGTGGTCGAAGTCGCAACTGCTTCCGAATGAAGAAGAGCACACTGAACCAGAGTAAATTGTGGAGCCAACAGTCCTCTCAGAAGTCATTACTGAGACGGTCCAATCGACGTTAGAATTCTGGGATCCTTCGGACTTCAGGAACAGTTCAACCGGAATGTAGTATGAGTTATCTGCATGGAACTTCCGGCCAAAGAATTCCATCGATGACATTAATGAAATAGACATAAATTGGACGTCATCATCCAGAGCACTGGCTACTTCCTGATCCTGATCTGCCTCGGGTGGTTCGGTACTAATTAGGCCGTCCATTCCAGAAGTTTGGTTCTGTCCGGGCCAGACGAAGTATAGTTTGTACAGGTTTGCGTCTGGTGCGCTTTCAGAAGCATTGAGAATCGTGGAATCGGGCAGTTCAGAAGCCTCCAAATCGAAGCCCACGGGAATCAGCATCAATAACGCCAGTGAGAGAGTAACGAGTGTACTTTGACGTACAGAGGGGTCGATGTTGCGTTTTCGCACGATTGTGCGCCGTATCCGGGATGTTAAAGAGTTCGGGAGAATAGAGTACTGGATGCATCGGTTATAGGACGTTTACGTCCGCTCGGTTGAAATTGAAAGTCGTGGCTCGTTGGGCTGCAGGGGTACCCGAGTTGGTCAAAGGGGCCGGACTTAAGCTCCGGTGCTTAGTGCTTCATGGGTTCGAATCCCATCCCCTGCACCATTAATCCTCTAAGTCTGGTTTTACCCTTGCCAATGAGCATCCAAACTTCCCATCAAAGCCCATGGGAGAAATCTTGGTCAAGCATACTACTCCTGCAACGACAATCTCTGGATCTAGAATAGTATCCAGAATCGATGAAGCAATTGTTTCCACCAGAGTATGCCTCTGTGAGATGGCAGACTCAATTGAACGGTAGAGATACTCGTAATCCAGTACTTCGCCAATTTGATCGTTAATTGGTGCATCGGCGCCTTCGATCAAAACTTCGATATCGAATCTAACTGGCTGCTTCACCCCCTTCTCGTAGTCATGAGTCCCAATGTCTAGTTCGATAACGACATCTTCGAGCCGCAGAGTCGTCCATCCCGTCGATTCAAGGTTTCCGATTATCGAACTAAGGTGAGGAGTGGTTATTGTCATTTGAGATTCTCCTGGTCGAACGCTGGATCGTGCGACATCTGCCTAAAGCGCTCGCCCGAGTCAACGAAGATTGTTTGGCCGGTAATAGAAGGAGAAGTGGCCAAGAAAGCGACCGATTCAGCCACATCATTTACAGTTGGGCCAAATCCTAGCGGGGATTGTGATTGAACTAACTTGAGAGAAGCCGCGTCGAGAACATCGCTAGTCAGAATATGCCCAGGGGCGACAGAGTTGACTCGGATTCTTGGGGCAAGGTCGATTGCTAGTGCAGAGGTCAAGCCGTACATTGCAAATCTTGAACTAGTATATGACAGATAATCTGCATTGGGTGATTCTACTTTGAAATCCAGAACGTTCACTACCCACGACCCTTCTTTGGGGGATTTGGACAACTCCCCGATTAAGACCAGAGGTGCGAAAGCGTTTACTCTCATATGATCCATCCATGTCCTTTCAGAGAGGCTCTCGATCCTGTCGAAAGCAAAGTACGAGGCGTTGTTAACGATGCCGACCACCGCACCTAGTGATTCAGTGGCTTTCTGGATCAGGCCTTTCACAGAATCGGCATCATTGAGGTCGCAATGCAGGGCACATGCCTTTCCACCATTGAACTCTATCTCCTCGACGAGAAGATTTGCATCGAGTTCGGAATTCCTGTAGTGGATTGCGACGGAGAACCCTTCTGCTGAAAGCCTCGAACATATTTCACGACCTATCCTCCTAGCGCCCCCTGTTACCAAAACTGTCCCGTGCATGTGATGCGCAAGAGACCTCACACTTTACCAATTGCTCACAAGAAGTGGGACTTCCCCATGAGAACGGTTAATGTCATTCTTCTATCCGTTGATTACGATGGAGAGGCGGTTGCCAATCATCGACTCTGAAACAGAGATGTCCGGAGGTTGTGTAAGTGCGACTACAATTAACCCTCTAGATAAGAGAAAAAATATGAGGAAGCGACTTCCTTCTTGGTTCAAGACGTCTCTTCCAACGGGTCTAGCTCAGTCTAGATACAACGACACAAAGGGGAATGTGTTGGCTCACGGGTTGAATACTGTCTGCGAGGAGGCAAGGTGCCCGAATGTTCACGACTGTTGGGGAAGGGGTACGGCAACCTTCATGGTTGCGGGAGAAGTTTGCACCAGAGGGTGCAGATTCTGTGCAGTCGGAACTGTTAGAGCCCCTCTGGATCTTAATCCAGAAGAGCCTCGTGAGTTGGCTGATGCAGTATCCAAAATGGGTCTTAGCTATGCAGTGATTACAGTAGTCAACAGAGATGACCTACCGGACGGCGGAGCGATTCACTACAGAGATTGTATCGTAGAAGTTGCGAAGAATAATCCAAACGTCGGATTGGAGTTACTTTGTTCAGATTTAGACGGAAATCTCGAGGCTCTAGATACACTGTTGGATGGACTACCTCTGAGAGTATTCGCGCACAATGTCGAGTGTGTTCCTCGGCTAGACAGTGTAGTTCGAGATCACAGAGCTTCCTTCGAGCAGTCACTTGAGATTCTGAGAATGGCAAAGGAAATTCGCCCGGACCTGCTTACGAAGACTAGTCTGATGGTTGGACTGGGGGAAGCAGATGAAGAGATAACAGAGACAATGGAAATGATTCGTGGAGCCGGTGTGGACATGATCACCCTAGGGCAGTATCTACAACCTAGCTTCAGACACCTCCCTGTAGATAGGTTTCCAGAGCCGGATAGATTTGCAGATTGGGATAGCGTCGCTAGGGAACTAGGATTCAGTGCGGTGGCTAGCGGACCCCTAGTTAGATCGAGCTATAGGGCAGGACTACTATGGGAGGAAGCCATGGGGAGTGAACCAGCGGTTACTCGTGACTCGACTGGTTCGGCGGTTAGTCACATCTTGTCAAAGGAGAGATTGGTTGTAGTAGAGGTTGATAATTCATGATTACAGGAGGAAATTATCGTGGCGTCTAAGGACAATGATGGAAAGATCCCCGTCCCTGATGCACCCTTCAGACCCGGAGAGCAAGCGAGCTTCGAGAACTGGCCATGGAAACCTGGCGACTTGCCTATGCCTGATCCCAAGAATTGTCAATTCCAGGACACTGTGAACCTAGCAAACGGACTAGTAAGGGTGCTTGATGACGATGGTAATGCCTCTGGAGAATGGGACCCGAGACTCTCCGCAGATCAACTCCGAACCGGGCTAGAGCACATGGTGAGGTTGAGGATATTTGATGACAGGATGATGAAGATGCAGCGGACCGGTTTACTTTCATTCTACATGAGGTCGTTAGGCGAGGAGGCAGTGGCGATTGCACAAACTATGGCATTGGAAGAACAGGATTGGATATTCCCAACATACAGGCAGCCGGGGGCACAATTCGTTAGAGGAAGGGACATGGTTAGCATGATTTGTCACTGCATTGGAAACATAGAGGACAACATCAAGGGGAGGCAAATGCCAGTACACTATTCATATCGAGAGGGGAGGTTTATTTCGATTTCTAGCCCTGTTGGAACGCAGTTCAGCCAAGCGGTTGGCGTAGGTCTCGCGTCAAGATACAAGGGACTGGACGAGGTGACTATCACATGGATCGGAGATGGAGCGAGCGCTGAAGGGGATTACCACTATGCGTTAAACTTCGCAAGCGTATTCAACGCACCTGTAATTCTCAATGTGGTAAATAATCAGTGGGCCATTTCGACGCATGCCAACTTCGCCACGGGAATAGGTAATTTCGCGTCCAGGGGAATTCCCTACGGGCTTGCATCGATTAGGGTTGATGGGAATGACTTCCTAGCACTCTATTCAGTAACTAAATGGGCACGTGAGAGGGCATCTTCGGGGTCCGGAGCGACCCATATAGAGGTTCTGACTTACAGAACGGGAGCGCATAGTAGCAGTGACGACCCCGGCAGATACAGACCAAAGGACGAGCATACGAAATGGCCAGGCGGAGATCCGATAATTAGACTGAAAGAACATCTGATTAATTTGGAAGAGTGGAGCGAGGATAGACACAAAGAACTGGAGGAAAGGATCGATACCGAGGTAGTAGATGCTTACAAGGAAGCCGTCAAATTCGGTGATCTGGCCAATGGCCCGTACCCCTCTGCCGATACAATTTTCACCGAAGTGTACGAAGAGATGCCTTGGCATCTCAAAGAACAGCATGACGAACTAATGGGTGGTTTAAATGGCTAACATGAACATGATTCAGTCCCTAAATAGTGCGCTTGACAACTTGCTTGAGAATGACTCTGATGTCATCATATTTGGAGAAGATGTTGGTTACTTCGGAGGAGTCTTCAGGACAACGGATGGATTGCAAGAGAAGCATGGCAAGCATCGTGTTTTCGACACCCCTTTATCGGAAGGTGGAATTGCAGCAACTGCGTTTGGGATGGGTCTTAATGGCCTCAGGCCCGTAGTAGAAATTCAGTTCGCCGACTACATCTTTCCGGCTTATGACCAGATTGTAAATGAGATGGCCAAAGTTAGACATAGGTCTGGTGGCGAGTTTTGGTCACCAGTCACTCTTCGAACCCCGGCTGGTGGTGGAATCAGAGGGGGACATCACCATTCACAATCCCCCGAGTCCCAATTCACCCACACACCCGGGCTGAAGGTTGTTTACTGTTCGACACCTTACAATGCCAAGGGGTTGCTAATTAGTGCAGTTGAGTGCAATGATCCCGTTGTTTTCTTCGAGCCCAAGAGATGCTACAGGGGACCTTTCTACGGTGACCCTCACAACGTACCCACTTGGTCGAATCACCCGGAGGCAGAAGTTCCCGAGAGTCACTACAACATCCCGCTTGGACAAGCAAGATTAGCGAAACAAGGGAACGATTGCACGGTAATTTCATGGGGTGCCATGGTCCATGTTTGTGAACAAGCAATCAGGGACAGCGGCGTCTCATGCGATCTGATAGACATGCAGACTCTGGTGCCATGGGACAGAGATACGGTTGTAAGTTCCATTGAGAAGACAGGAAGGTGTGTGATCGTCCACGAAGCGCCCAAGACGAGTGGTTTTGGTGCGGAAATGGCAGCGTCCATCCAAGAGAGATGCTTCTATCACCTTGAGACCCCCATTGAGAGGGTTGCCGGTTGGGATACTCCGTTCCCCCATACTACTGAATGGGAATACATGCCCGGGCCATCTAGAATCGCGGCGGCAATAGCAAAAACACAGGAGGATTAGAATGGGAAAATTCGTGTTTAAGTTGCCGGACATCGGAGAGGGAGTAGTAGAAGGAGAGGTAGTCCAATGGCACGTTTCGGTTGGAGAATCAGTATCCGAGGACGACCCTATTGTGGATGTTATGACAGATAAGGCAACAGTCACTATACCTTCTCCAACCAGTGGGGTAATCAGTTCACTCAGCGGAGGAGTTGGGGACATGATTGCAGTGGGAACGACGCTCCTAGAGATTGACGTCGAAGGAGGAGAAGTATCCAAGGAGGAAGAAAGGGGTGCGGAAAAGGAAGTCAAGCCTACAGCTCCAACTCCCCCCCCAGAGACTACGACTTCTGAGGTGCCGATGCAACCCCCCACCGGACGAGTCCTCGCGAGTCCTGCAGTAAGGAAGCGTGCTAGAGAAAATGATGTTGATCTATCCAATGTTAGAGGCTCGGGCCCAGCTGGAAGGATCAGACACGCGGATTTGGATGCCTTCATCGCTGCAGGGGGTGCAATTTCTGGAGCTCCACCGATGGCCTACTCGGTGAAAAGGACCGAAGTGACGCCGGTGAAGGTTGTCGGATTGAGGAGGAAGATATCGGAACAAATGAGCCTCTCCAAGAGTAGGATACCTCACTTCTCATATTTCGAAGAGGTGGATATTACAGAATTAGAGTCATTGAGGCAGGTTCTGAACTCAACAAAGGACGAAACACAGCCGAAGTTGACATATCTTCCATTCATCATGCTAGCTCTTGCAAAGATCATGCCAGATCATCCCGAATGTAATGCCCACTTCGATGACGAAGGAGGCGTGGTGAACAGACAGGGAGCAGTGAACCTAGGAATTGCTACTCAGACCGAACGAGGCCTGTATGTCCCAGTGGTGAAGCACGTTGAGGCCATGGACATCTGGAATACTGCATCAGAAATGCAGAGAGTATCTGGATCTGCAAGAGATGGAAGCGCAAGTCTAGACGAGTTAACCGGTTCCACTTTCACGATCACAAGTCTGGGACGCGAGGGTGGCTTGGGCGCAACACCAATCATCAATCACCCAGAGGTTTCCATCCTAGGCGTCCACAAGGCGAGAGAGATGCCCGTTGTCAGGAATGGGGATATAGTGGTTAGGAGAATCATGAATCTATCAAGTGCCTTTGACCACAGAGTGGTCGATGGTGCGAACGGGGCATCCCTAATACAAGACCTCAAGAGAATGCTGGAAACCCCAGCACTCATTTTCATGTGAGGAGCTAAAATGACCGAATCACGCAAGTGCCAAGTCTTGGTAGTTGGAGCTGGTCCGGGTGGTTACGTAGCGGGAATCAGGTCAGCGCAGCTAGGTCTAGATACAATTGTAGTTGAGAGTGACAAGGCGGGTGGGACATGCCTGATTAGGGGGTGCATACCTAGCAAGGCAATCATTCACGCTGCAGAGAGGTTTGAGTCTCTACGCCAGCATTCTGTAGAGGGGGGCCACATGGGCCTAACTGTGAGTGGCGAGGCGGAGGTTGACATGGGTGCACTGGTGTCTTGGAAGGATTCAATTGTAGATAGGCTGAACAAGGGTGTCGAGGGTCTTCTGAAAGCCGCTGGAGCGGATTTGATCAAAGGATGGGCCAGTTTCGATGGCCCCAAGAGTTGCACTGTCGACAATGGTGGAGACAGTGTAAAAATAGAAGCAGAGAATGTCATAATTGCTACTGGTTCTAGTCACATAGATTTGCCATTCATGCCATGTGACGAGGAGTTCGTGCTCTCCTCGACTGGGGCATTGGACCTAGAAACACTCCCAAAGAGCGTGGCAATTGTTGGAGGGGGCTATATTGGCCTCGAGTTGGGTTGCGCTCTTGCAAAACTTGGAACTGAAATTACTGTCGTTGAGGGCATGAGCAGTGTATTGGCAATAATGGACAAGGAAATCAGGAGGCCGCTGGAGCTGTGGCTAAAGAAGCACAAGGTGGCGATCCATACTGACTCCTTGGCAAGAGGTGCAGAAGTCAAGGGCAAGGGCGCATCAAGAAAGGTTGAGTTGACCTTTGAGAAAGAAGGCTCGGAGCACAAGGTAAAGGTGGACAAGGTCCTAGTCACAGTGGGAAGGAAGCCCAATACTAAGGGATGGGGACTAGAAAACACCGGAGTAAGGATGGATGGCTCAGGGTGTTTCATCAGAACGGACAGGCAATGCAGAACATCGGTTCCCGGGGTGTTCGCCATTGGTGATGTCTCAGGTGAGCCTATGCTGGCGCACAAGGCTAGTGCAGAGGGAGAGATGGTAGCAGAGATTATCGCGGGACACAAGCGTGAATTCGACAAAGTTGCCATCCCCGCGATTGTCTTCACTGAGCCTGAGATCGTTTCAGTCGGACTGACTCCAGATGAAGCAAAGGAAAGAGGCGAGGAGGTCATAGTGGGCAAGTTCCCGCTTGCGGCTAATGGCAGGGCATTGAGCCTAGAGGCAGAAAAGACCGGGGGTTTCATTCGAGTCACAGCAAGAGAATCTGATCATGTAATTCTTGGAGTTCAAGCTGTAGGCAGCCATGTAGCTGAGCTTCACTCAGAATTCGTATTGGCTCTTGAAATGGGAGCACTTCTGGAGGACGTTGCTGGAACGGTTCATGCCCATCCCACGATGTCTGAGGCATTCCATGAGAGTGTACTCAAGACCCTTGGTCATGCCATTCACATCAGTTGAGTGATCGAATGGACGGAATAAACGTTCTACGAGGTGGAGTAGTTGATTATCAAGTAATGGCCCGGACTATGAAGGATCTACAAAAGAAGAGGATAGCGGGCGACATTGGTGACACTCTGATATTCGTCCAGCACCCAGAAGTGGTGACAATTGGACCCAAGGCGGTCCGTGACAACGTCATCGTGAAGGGATATCCGACTTCTCTCACAGACAGGGGAGGAGGTATTACTTGGCATGGTCCTGGACAGCTTGTCGCATATCCAATTGTGAAATGGGAAATTGAGGAACAGAGCATTAGAGGGGTGATTGGGAGACTAGAAGACTGGGCGATAGCAGCCCTATCGGAATGCGGAATTTCGGCTTACAAGAACCAGGCAATGCAGGGCGCCTGGGTTGATGGTCACAAGATTTGCTCGATCGGGCTCTCTTTCCTGCACTGGGTTAGTCGCCATGGGATGTCCATCAACATAGATACTCCTGAAAATAGGGTTGAGAAATTGGAGTGCTGCGGCATTGAAGCGGGTATGCATACTAGCCTTTCGCAACTGGGTTATGTGAACGACAATGAAGGTCTTCTCCTAGATGTCGATAGGATGGAGAAGAGCCTGATCCTTACTTGCGAGGAGAATCTTGGAAGAGTGCCAATAGGACCTGTGGATTGGAGCCCGGAGATGTTAGTGTGAATAGGCCACTAAGGAGTAAATTGGCGGAACACTGGATGCTGTCCGAGGACACTTGTTTTCTGAATCACGGCTCCTTTGGGGCCACACCAATTACCATTCTTGAAGAACAAACAAGGCTCAGGAGCATAATTGAGTGCGATCCGGTCAGATTCTTTGAAAGAGACTACATTGCACTGATGCATTCCTCAATTAGAAGGCTTGCAGAATTCATGAATGCTGAACCAGAAGGGATGGTCTTCGTGAAGAATACCACAGAAGGAGTGAATACAGTACTTAGGAGCCTTGAACTCATTCCAGGGGATGAGATTATCGTAACCAATCACAGCTACCAGGCATGCTGGAATGCGGTCGACTTTGTTACAAAGAGAGCAGGTGCGAAGACAGTAGTGGTGGACATCCCATTCAGGGTGGAGAATGATGAGGAAGTATTGGATCTGGTGATGAGTGCTGTAACAGAACGAACTGTTCTAGCACTTATCGACACTGTGACTAGCGCCACTGGACTGAGGATGCCGTTTGAGAAGCTTGTCGATAGCTTACAGAAAGGGGACGTTGATGTCCTACTTGATGCAGCACATGGCCCGGGAATCGTCCCTTTGGATCTGAGAGAGATAGATGCAGCCTACTGTACAGGTAATTGCCACAAATGGCTCTGCACGCCGAAAGGCTCTGGTTTCCTTCACATCCGAACCGATCGCAAGAAGATGGTGAGGCCTCTTAGCATCAGTCATGGTGCAAGTTTCGAGGGGACTGACCAAGAGAAGTTCGAGTTCGAATTTGGATGGCCTGGGACTCAAGATCCTACACCCTGGCTATGCATCCCGTTAGCAATTGATTTCCTAGAAGGACTTGTGGAAGGGGGATGGCCGGCAATAATGGAAAGAAACAGGTCACTAGCCCTTGAGGGAAGGAGGATCCTCTGTGAGGCACTTGGGACAACCGAACCAGTTCCGGATTCATTGGTTTCCTCAATAGCATCAGTAGAGATGCCAGGAGAGGGAGAGGTGGGGCCCATGAGCATAGAAGGGGACCCGTATCACAACTACCTTCTAGATGAGTTCGGGATCCAAGTACCTGTTTTCCCATGGAGGCATCATAGCAGGAGATACATCAGAATATCAGCACAACTTTACAACAGTATCGAAGAGTATGAATTCCTTGCAGAGTGCCTGAAGCAGTCCCTCTGAGAGTGGGAAACCATTGAAGGGAGTAGGGGGTACAGTGATGCCATGCCTGAGGCGGTCGTTGCACTAACGGGGGCATCCGGGGCGCAGTACTGCGTCAGACTGGTTGAAGTTCTGGTCGAACATGGATGGACAGTGAACCTGATCGTCACCAGCACCGGTGCAATAAATCTCGATCTGGAATGTGGAATAACCCCCGGCGAGTTGGCTGCCAGAGAAGGTGTGACTCTCGAAGACAATGCAAACCTTGCTGCTAGAGCCGCTTCCGGTTCTGCTAGGTTCGATGCGTATGTGATTTGCCCTGCAAGTGGAACAACCATGGGCAAAATCGCAGCTGGAATAAGTGACAACCTTGCAACGAGGAGTGCTTTGGTGGCCATGAAAGAGAGGAGAAAACTGATCATTGTTCCAAGGGAGGCCCCGTACTCAACCCCTCATTTGAAAGCGATGTACAATCTGTCCGAGTGGGGGGCAGTCATCCTTCCCGCGAGTCCGGGATTCTATCACTCCCCCAGAAATATTGAGGATTTGGTAGACTTCGTGGTAGCTAGAATTCTAGATCAGTTGGACATTGAACACTCCTTGGGAAAAAGATGGACGGGCGAAGTGGTAAATGCTGAAGATTGATGCTCGGCATGACCTCGTCTGGAATGGGTTCAATAGTAGTGGAAATAGTTCAATTGCATAGCATGACCGAATGGCCACCTAATTTTCAAAAACCGACTTCTACAATTTTCATAGCGGGGATGATTATCCTTGGTGCTGCTGGGGGGGGGATGTTGTTTGGCGATGATCTCGCAAAGTGGATCAAAGGAGACCAGGACTACGAACTAATTGACTTTGATTCCAATCAAACTAGAGCCTATGCACAGGGATTGGTGGATCTTGGTAATCCCGAATGGGGGGGTCGCCTGTCGGGTACAGTGGAAGAGGAGAATACCGCGCAGTCAATTAAGACAAATTTCACGAACAGCGGATTGCCCTCTACTCTCGAGGAGTTCGATGTCCCTCTCTACTACATGGGCAACACATTCGAACTGATGATTTGCCAACCAGGCAACGTAGGTGGGATATTCGGAGGTCCAACCCCATGTTCCATTGCCGACATAGACAGGGACGAGGTGCAGTTCGAGCATAGGGTCGAATTTGTCGTTCAGGGATACAGCGGCAGTGTGAACATCCCAGCAAGCAGTGATGCCCATGTGATTGACCTGGGAATGGGGAATGAAACACAGGACTGGAGTTCGGCCAGTAATGGTGTTGGATTAGTCTGGCTATTGGATGGAGGAGATGACCAACCGGGAACTGAGAGCAACACGATACTGATGAAGAGGGCGCAAGAAAATGGCCTCAGAGGCCTGATTACTGTCAATTCTAGGCAGAATTGTGACGAGTTAGTGGCAGGAGATTGCGTGCCATACTCAAAATCACTGGACATCACACAGTTTGAGGAAAGGCCCTATGACATCGGCTTCGTGATGGTGTCGAAGAGTGTTGGTGAAGCTATCCTAGACCAGGTTGTCGACTCAGAGGGGATGTTGGAATTCCGGGTAGACGTGGACAATCAGAACAATGGCAACATCCATGTCCCTTGCGGAATTATAGAAGGAGAAACTGAGGAGTTGATTATCATTGGAGCCCATCATGATACTGTGTACAACGGACAAGGTGCTGTCGACAACACGGCAGGGACTGCAACTGTAATGGAGATGGCAAGACAGTTCGGTTTACTGCAATCAGAACTTGGGGATCCCGAGATGACAATTTACTTCTGCACTTGGGGTGGGGAGGAGGAAGGCCTGTGGGGATCCTCAGAATGGGTTGACAAGCATCGAGGATTACTAGAGGAAAATCTCAGACTATACATCAACCTAGATATGAATCACGTCGATGCCGAGAGGAACTCTGGGTTGACCCTGCAAGGGAACAGTCCAACGGATGTAAAACACATCGAGCGCTTGGTTGGGGTGTTTGCCTCATCATACCCGGACCTATTCGAAAAGTACAGCATTAGCGTAAGAGAGATTGATTCTGAACAGATGCCATACAACTCTGATCATGCCCCATTCGTTTTTGAGATTCACCAAGACAACGAGGAGTTTGGCTTAGCTATGATGTGCTATGGCTCTGGATCCTCCGAATATCACACCTATTTGGATAGCATGGACAGATTCAATGAGGAGAGTTTGATGGTTTCTGGAGTAATCTACGGTTCTCTGGTTCGTCATCTTGCTTGGGGATAATTTTCACGCCTCGGATGCGGCCATTACCTCATCATAGTTGGGCTGAATACCCGGATTTTCACCAATCCACTTCCACATCACATCACCCTGCTCGTCCACAATGAAAACTGCTCTCTCGCTGGCAATATAACCTGGCATTCCTGCAAAGTCATGCAATGCGACACTGTATGCCTCAATTGTAGAACGAGTGTAATCTGAGAGAATTGGAAATGAGATTTCATTCTTCTCAGCAAACGCAGCATTGGTGAATCGAGAATCAGCACAAATCCCCAGAATATCGACATCGGAATCCCCTGAGCCAAGAGTAGATTGTTCGAATTGGCACATCTCTTCTGTGCAAACGCCTGTAAAGGCAGCAGGGAAGAATGCTAGTATAACCCTCTTCCCTTGAAATTCGGCTAGGCTGATGCTATTGTTGTTCTGATCTAGTAGGTTGAACCCTGGTGCTTCGTCGCCGATAGAAACCATGGCCGTCCGATGGGTTCCTCATTTTCAATCTGACCTGAGGCTTACATCCTCTCTGGGACTCCGATCCCCATTAGTCCGAGACCGAGTTTTAGCTCACGGGCGGTGAGATCGCACATTGCTAGTCTGCTTCTGATGACCTCCTCGCTCTCTCCCTTCAGAACATTGCAATTCTCATAGAAGGATGCAAAGGAAGAAGCAATCGAATGAAGATGGGTGCAGAGTTTGTGCGGACTGAAGGTCGAAATTGATTCATCCAATGCTGATGGAAAGTCGGCCAGACGACGGGACAGGACCAATTCTTCAGGATGAGTGAGAATTAGTTCGGCAGACGTGAGAGAGTCCCTCGCCCCTTCCCACTTCCTGAAGATGCTACATATCCTGGCATATGCGTACTGAAGATAAGGTGCTGTATTGCCATCGAAAGAGAGCATCCTCTCCCAATCAAAAACGTAGTCCTTTGTCCTCTCCGTAGATAAATCTGCATACTTCACAGCACCTATTCCGACAGTTCTGGCGATATCATCCCTCTCATCGTCAACCAATTCTGGATTCTTCTCATTGATAGCGGACTCGGCCCTTCTTATTGCTTCATCAAGAAGATCGTGTAGCTTGATTACCTCGCCCTCTCTACTCTTCAGAACCTTTCCATCGATGTCCAAAACAGAACCGAAGTTGACGTGAATTGCTTGATGAGAGGGGCTCATGAATCCAGCTTGCTCCGCAACCTGGAAAACCATCTCAAAGTGCTGCTTCTGAGGGGTCCCAACAACGTATAGGAATCCATCACAGCCTAACCTCTCCACCCTATCGATAATACAGGCCAAATCGGATGTGCTGTAGTTGTAGCCACCATCAGCCTTCCTGATTATCATTGGAAGGGGAGCTCCATCACGATTCACCCAACCGCCTGGGAAAACAACATCGGCCCCTTCACTAGTCTCCAGAATTCCTTCTCTCATAAGTCGGTCCACGACCTCTGGAAGCAAATCCTGGTAGCTAGACTCTCCCCTGATATCTTGATCTGTAAGGAGCACTCCGAGCATCGAGTAAACTTCATTGAAGTACCTCATCGATTCGTCTACGAGAACCCTCCAGAGACGGAGGGTCTCGGAATCGCCCCCTTGAAGAAGAACAACTCGGCTTCTCGAGCGGTTTGCAAACGCATCATTAGAGACGAATTTGGCTCTAGCCTGTTTGTAGAATGAGTCGAGGTCGCCAACCCCCAACTCATTTGCAGCCTGATCTTCACCGAGATCCAGGAGGTGTTCAATCAACATCCCGAACGGAGTGCCCCAGTCGCCTACATGGTTTTCGCGAATTGCCTGGTGTCCCTTGAACTCCAGCATTCTGACGATTGAGTCGCCGATTACCGTTGACCTAAGATGGCCAACGTGCATCTCTTTAGCCACGTTTGGAGCAGAATAGTCGACAGCAAATGTTAGTGGTTTTTCCACTCCGATTCCTAGTCTTGGATCAGAGAGTAGTTTCGAAAGACATTTCGAGAGCCATTCGGGCTTAGCACTGACGTTTACGAATCCGCTAATGGATGAGACGGTGGCAATTGAATCCAAATCTGCCTCGACAAGAGCGCAAATCTGCTCTGCAATCTCCTGTGGCGGCTTCCTGAATATCCTCGCTAGAGAATGACAGGGAAGTGCTACATCCCCATGATCCTCAACGGTTGCCCTGCCGATCAGTGGAATCCAATTCGAATCTTCCACGCCGAGGAAATTCATGGCTTTGGAGAAGAATGGAATCATCTCATTTATCAGGTCCCTAATCCAAATCACCTCACGAAATAGGGTACCTCAACAGAGCGGTAATTCCACCGAATGCTGTGTAGAGAGTCGAGCCCTCCTCGGTATCCAATGAAATTAGCCTGACTTTGGCCGAAGTATGTCCGGCCAATATGGTGAGTTCATCGATTAGTTCCATTGAATTCTCCTTGTCTTCATTGACTTTACTGGATTTGCACTCTGGGCAAGTTGGATTTACTGAGGACTTTTCATGTGTGGTTTCCCATTCGTTCTTGCACTCCTTGCAAAACCACCTTACTCTCCTCTTGGTTATTGCCTCGGAGAGGAGGAGGGTTGCGACCGCTCCTTGATCCAATGCGGAGCGAATCATAATCTCCCCATATGTCGCCTTTGGGTTTGACTTCATCACCTCCTGCAAGAATTCGTCAACGATTGTCCGTTCGACATCTAGCTCAATCTGATCCATTGTCGACCCTGCTCGCTGAATCAATTCCCTTAGGCCGCTCTCATTCGAATAGCCGACATCAAAGTATGGTTCTGCAATCAGTTTCTTTATCTCGTGATGGAAATAATCATTCTTTACAACGAAGTCCTTTGTTGCTCCGGGTCCTCCGATGATTACTCCCTTCAAGTCCTGAACCATTGGAAGCCAATAGTTAGACGCCCTCTCTGCTGCTTTCTTGAAGAAATTGTGAGCCGCCTCCTCTATCAGCCTCTCGAACCTTTGTGCAGATTGCCCCCCTCTACCGTGCTTTGAAGGGACGAGTGAAGTGATGTGCTCCTGGCAATGGAGTTTTTTTCCTGAAGCAAGACCATACGCTGCCTCGGACCTATCAATTACGAAAAGAGCATAGGAAGTTCGATCGATGAGCATCTCTTCCAACTGACTCACTTCAAAGGTCGAATCACACCTATACCTGAACGAAGAAAATGGCTCAGGTGGGTCATCAATTACGGTTGACATTAGTCTTGTTTTGTTGTTCCCGACTATGACATGGCCGACGAAAATTGCGATTCCCCCCTCACCGGGAGTCTTGTATCGATTTAGTGTGGAGAGTGCCGATTCAATAGCATCAGTAACATGCTTCTTCGTCGATTTTGACTTGATATTGGCTGCTTGGCCGGCCTCATTGCTAAGATGGTGCCTCACATCATGCATCATCCTATCAGGAGGGATTACAACCGATACCAACTCCGTCCCCATGCCCTTCATGCCTGAGAGTTCCTGTAGGGACTTCTTGAATCGGAGTCTCCGCTGCTGTTGCGCTATCTCATCAGCCATGTCACTCCTCCGTGTTTGCCACCACGGGCGGCATTTCAACCCTTCAGCGCAAGTAGAGCATACGTATTGAAAGGCAACGTGCCAACCTATGGTCGATGGCGACGGTTGTTGTTGCGCTCGGCGGAAGCTTGCTGAGGCCAGAAATCGAGGGACGGCACAACTGGTTGATGGAAATGGTTCGTGTAATCGGGGCAAGAGTAGAATCGGGGGCAAAGGTAGCCTTGGTTGTTGGAGGGGGAGCTCCAGCAAGAGAGGGTATTGAATTGGCCAGACCATTGATTGAAGATGTGTCACACCTAGACAGGATTGGGATAGCCGCCACGAGACTAAACGCGACCATAGTCAGGGAAGCACTATCTGATGGTGGAGTCGATGTTTCGGAGAAGATTCCAGAGAGTATCGAAGGGGCGGTTCTTGAATTGGTTGAGAGCGATGTTGTTGTGATGGGGGGCACGGAACCGGGTCAAACGACTGACGCCGTTGCGATTAGGCTAGCGATACAAAGTGGAGCAGAGAAGTGTGTCATCGCAACAAACGTATCCAAGGTCTATTCCAAAGATCCCAGAAAAAATCCGGAGGCTGAGGCATTTGATGAATTGACTCACAAAGAATTACAGGAAATAGTGGGACCACCGGGGCACACAGAGGCAGGCATCTCCCAAGTCGTTGACCCGATTGGAGTTGGGGAGGCCTTGGAGCATGACTTACCTCTGGATGTTCTGGATGGCAGAGATACTCGAGTAATCAAAAGTTCACTTGAGGGAGAGGAATTCGAGGGTACAATGGTGAGGAGTTAATGGCGAGTAGGAAAGACACCATTCTGAAGGCAGCAAAGAGGACTGCAAAGCAGGCGCACGCTGCAGCCTCGAAGAGGGGGCACCAATCGAGGACGAGAGTGAACATCGAACCGCACAGGCATTGCTCTGTTTGCTGGAAACCAATATCCTTGGAAAGTGATCCGGCAATTTGTGGTGACGATGGGTGCTCGTCCATGTATGAACGCCGTGAGAAATCAAGGAAGAGGTTCACTTTCTTGATGTACTTTGGGATAGTGATTTTCGTAGGGCTTCTAGCATTCCAAGTAATCATGGGGGCGTCGGGTTAAATCACGGCAAATTCGGAGGCATGATAGGATGATGGTCAGAATTCTCTCCCTGCTGCCGATGTTAGTCGGTTTGCTATGCGCTTTAATCCTACTACTGAGTCTGGTCGGTTACCAAACCCCGGAAACAGGAAATCAGGTCCCAATCATCCCATGTCCAGATGACGATGCGGGATGCAACGTTGGAATGACTACCAAGAACTTGGACGTGCCAAGGGCATTCGGGCTACTGGAAATCACATTAGAGCTCGAGTGGAAGGAGCCTGATAGAGGTTGGTTAGGAGTAGTTGATGCCTCGGCGGCAGAAGAGTGCCCTCCTGACAGTACGACTGGGCTCACACACTGCACCGAGGAGCAGATTGGAAGATTCCTCGTGGCAGGGGGGCCGCAGAACGATGGTTCGATGAGGTTCAGGCTTGAACCTGGATCATACAGATTCGTCACTGCTGGGTATGAGGGTTCGAGCCTAGATTCTCAGAGAGTCGAGATGTCCTCGAGCGTCCACTTGGACAATATTGTGGAGATTGTACTCGCTGGAACTTCGGGACTGTTACTAATTGGTGCTGGAGAGATGGCTTTTCCAGTTAGGAACTTGCTGAAGCGCTTCAGAGGTCAATAAGTTATTTGTTCTCAGCATCGTTGAATAACCAATTCGTATTGGAGATGCATATGCACGTGACGAAATGCCCCAACTGCGGATCTGAGGTTGATGTCTCAGGGCTGGCGGAGTCGTACGGAGGCCACGACTTCTACTGCGTCGTTTGCGGTCATTCATGGCATGTGTGATCTTGTTCTGTGAACTAGCGTTCATCCTCTCGAGGCCAATGTTCGGGTAGAGACAGAGGATCATCCACCCTATCCGCATCAATAATTTCTATCAGATTCACTCTTAGTTCCTCGAGTCCTTCTCCGGAAATTGAGCTGATTCTATGATCTTCCTCCCCAACATCACCCTCTAAGAGATCCAACTTTGTAGAGACCACGAGGACCCTCCTGTCTGATAACAAGCCCCTCACCTCCTCCAGGAGTCGCTCCTGCTCAGAAATAGGAGTAGTAGCTTCATCAGTCCAGTCAATCAAGAACAGGAGGACATCCCCCAGATGCTCTAAAGCGGCAATGGCTTGCATCTCAATCTGATTCCTCTCCAACATTGGTCTATCGAGAAGGCCAGGGGTATCGACCATCTGATACACTCTGCGCCGATGTGTGAAATGACCTAAATGCAGTTGTTTGGTAGTAAATGGGTAAGATGCGACCTGTGGCTCCCCGCTTGAAAGGGCCCTGATTAATGCGGATTTCCCAACATTGGGAGAACCAGCGACCACGATGCATGGTTCGAGAGGGTCGGTAGAGGGGAGTTTTCGCAGAACATCTCTGGCCTCACCCAACCACAAAATCTGGGGTGAAATCTGATCGATAATGGAAGCCAGTCGACCATATGCGTGCCTCCTTGCCTTGTGGAATCCATCAATTTCTCTGAGTCTTAGAATCTTTGACTGTGCCTCTCCAGAAATCCTCTGAGATCTCTCGGCGGCCCATTGCAATGACGCCAAGTTCTTCTTGTAGTCGTCACAACCAACGGCTGCGTCCACAAGGGCTTGGTCGAACTCAGGTAGGGCATTCAGACTTGGCCACCTGCTCACATACGAATTGAGAGTCTTAGTGGCGACGTCACAAGCGGACTGGACCATCCGGGTCATCTGCTTCCTGACCCTGTGGTACTTGTCTGGATCCTCGACCAAATCCGCCTGACTGCTCGCCCTTCCAAACGCCTTGTCAAGAATCTCCTGAGGATAAAGAACGGTCGGAATCGACCTCCATTCAACCGATGCCAAGCAACTACCTCCGTGGACTCCGCCACGGTATTGCACTTCAATCATTAGCAAGGCATGAGGAGAATTGACTGGCATAGACGACCCTCTGGTTTTTCTATGACTGCCGAAACGAAGGTATATGTCCGACGCAGCAAGAGACGAGAAAATTGGTGACCTGCCGCCATGGGCTGCTAGTTTCTTCGAGGATTATGGGGCCCCAAGTCTAGAAGATCTTAGTGATGTCTTCCATGGTCCTCTGTTGGACAGGAAGTATGGCCTAAGGAAGGACGACTTGGTTGAGATGCTACTAGACAGGAGGATGCTACCCGATGACAGAGACCAATGTGTTCGCGGAATGATGGTAGGAGGGAGGAGTTCGTCGATAGACATTCTAGATGAGAACGGAAAATTCAGATCAATTTCACGGGATGCGATTGTCGAAGTCAGGCTTGTCACGCATCTGAGAAGAACATACATCGAGGACGAGGAGCTCCTAAAATTCGAGAAGGACGACATGAAGAGAAGATCTGAGGTCCACGAAATGGCAGAGAAGACCAGCGAAGGTCACGGAAACAACCTGTCATGGGGGTGACAACTTGGATAGACTTTCTGCAATGGACTGTGTTCCCTGTGAGGGAGGCGCCCCTCCACTCAGCGAAGAAGAGACTGCCGCATTCCTTGTGCAGATTCATGAAGACTGGAGATTAGTAGAAAACCACCACCTTACTCGAACCTGGGAGTTTCCTGACTTTGTCTCTGCTCTCGAATTTACCAACGCACTAGGTGCAATTTGCGAAGAACAATCTCACCATGCTGACTTTGAGCTTGGATGGGGGAGGCTGATCGCTGTAATTTTCACTCACAAGATTGACGCCCTCACCGAGTCCGATTTTGTCTTGGCTTCCAAATTCGATGACATCGAACGGTGAGAAAAATGAGTGTTTTCCAGGATGTGCTCACCTCGAGGCGAACAATATACAGGTACAGCGACGAGAAAGTGGATGATAATATTCTAGAGTTGGCCTTTGAGGCTGCAAGAAATGCTCCCTGCCACAAGAATACCCATCCTTGGAAATTCTACGTCATGGGAGAAGATGCCCGAACCGAACTCATCCCAGAGATCAAGATCCTAGCCATGAAGAAATCTCCTAAGGGAGAAGATCCTGAAGCAGGAGTAACCAAAGCCATAGATAAGATTCTATCACCTCCTGTGCTAATTTGCGTCACTAGCTCACTGAGTCCGGGAGACCTCTTTAGGCAAGAAGAGGACTATGCGGCAACGGTATGTGCAACTCACAATCTGATTCTGTCACTCTGGGGCAATGGAGTTGGTTCTCAATGGAGCACAGGATCGATTACTCGCTCAGAAGCTGCTTACTGCGCGATAGGAGCATCGCCTATCAAAGAGCGAATTATTGGTTTCATCAAGATAGGTTACCCAGAGAAGTTACCTTCAAAGAGCAAGAAGGGACTCGAAGAAATTAGGTCCTACCTGCCATAAGGACACTGGGGAATTTGAGAAGAATTAGTAGCGAGGTGAGTGTTGATGAGGAGAGTTGTATATCCAAGGGCTGGGGGTGTCGACACAATCCAGATTGTGGAAGAGCAAGACCCAGTGCCAGAGAGTGGTCAGGTCTGCGTCAGTATACACAGAGCAGGGGTGAACTTTGCAGATCTGATGATGAGGCAGGGTCTCTATGGTTCGAGTCCCGACTTCCCATTCACTCCAGGGTATGAGGTAGCCGGAGTAGTGATTGGACTTGGAGAGGGAGTAGATTCTCTAAAGGAAGGAGACAGAGTACTCGCAATGACTGGATTCGGAGGTTATTCTGAGAAGGTCTGTCTGGATGCTAGAAGGGTAGTTCCGATTCCGGACTCGGTCTCCTTCGACCAAGCAGCTGCGATACCAGTTACCTATGGTACGGCTTTTCACATGCTGGTCCATCTTGGTAGAATCTCTGAGGGAGACACGGTTCTGATCCATCACGCTGCTGGTGGAGTGGGTACTGCAGTGTCACAGATATGCGAAGTCTTCGGTGCTTCATTGGTAGTTGGAACTGCTTCCGCTGCCAAAAAGGATTTCGTCGAATCAATGGGCATGAGGTTCGTCGATAGGGAGAAAGAGGACTTCGTGGAAGTCTGCAATAAAATGACGGGTGGAAGGGGAGTGCACCACGCCATAGACCCTGTCGGAGGGAATCACCTCCTACGCTCATACAAATCTCTTAGGAAAGGGGGCAAGTTGTATTACTTCGGGGCATCTGCCATTGTGAAGGGGCAGAAGAGGTCTCGACTTTCAGAACTAAGAATGTGGTGGGGGATGCCTCGATTCGATCCTCTCAGGTTAATGAGCTCGAACAAGGCAGTTTTCGGAGTCCATATGGGGCTACTAGAGGACGATTCGATCTTCAAGGGACATCTCGCTTCATTGTCCGGGATGCTACAAGAAGGGAAGATAAATCCGGTGATTGATTCAGTTTGGCGATTCGAGAAGGTAGCCGATGCTCAGATGCACATACATAACAGGAAGAACCGGGGCAAGGTTCTGCTGGATTTCTCCCCGAAGTGAGACTATAGTCGAACTGGCCTTGTTGCGCCGCATGCCTGACATTTCAGAAGGGTAGTTCGACCCTCACGCATGAATCTTGTATCGGGAGCCTTGCACTCGCCGCATAGGATGTACGTCTTCACGTACGAGACGATCTTCTCCTTGATTCTCTTTGGAGGGACCTTGCCCTTGAGCATGATTCTGACTTGCTCTCTACTTCCGGAAGTCCCTAGCTCATTGAGCAAATACTGGAAAACGTGGTTGGCATCCCTATCCATCGCATCGACAATTTCTGAGAAGTTCCGGAGAATGGTCTGACTTCCCTCAATCATGATGTCTGGTTGAGGCATCGTCCACCTGGAACGCTCGCTGATGTCCTTCGGTATCCTCTCTCTTGCACGGTCCAAGAGATCCTCGTATTCGCGGTTGGTCACGACCATGGGAGAACAGGGGGGCTTTTCACCCCACCGGGAGTTTTGGGAACGGTCAAGGACCGGTTCTAACTCGGTAACATGTGGGTGAACCACCCGTAGTGAAGATTGCCAAGATGGAATCCAATGCTAGGATGCCCACTAAGGGAAGCGCCCATGCTGCCGGTTGGGACTTATACTGTTTGGAGGAAACTGTTGTTAGTTTCCGTTCTAGCGTTAAGATTAGGACTGGCCTTAGGGTTGCGATTCCAGAGGGTTACGAGGGACAAGTGAGGTCTAGGTCATCACTAGGCTCGAAAGGGCTTATCCTACCCCATAGCATTGGGACTATTGATGCGGACTACAGGGGCGAGCTGTTCGTACTAATGACTTGGATAGGGAATGGTGATTCTTACAAGGTGAAATCTGGGGAGAGGATTGCTCAGCTAGTGATAGCACCAATACCCAATGTTCAATTCTCCGAAGTTGAAGTCGACAAACTCGGTGATACCGAGAGGGGTGAGAGGGGCTTCGGCAGCACCGGCAGATTCTGAATATGGAAAATACAACAGACACCATAGAATACTCCCGGTGGATTCATAGCACTCTAACGCTGGCATCGACTGATGCACCTAAGTGTCGATGAACTGAGGTCTAAGGTCGAAGAGTTCAGAACAAGCGGACTCAACACTCAGCAAATAGCGGATGAGCTGTCGTTGTCACAAACCACGGTCCAGTGGCTTTCTGCCAGCGATTACGAGGTAGAAGACAAACCGCTTGACGTGAAGGTCGGATGGAGGTCTATAGCGGTCAAGGGAGATCGAATCGAGGCAGTGTCATACATTTTCTGCGATATCATCGATGAGATGGTGGGGGACGAGATCGACACGATAGTCGGTATCAGCATCAATGGGATCGCTTTCGCTCAAGCAATCTCGTCGACTTTGGATCTGGAGATGGCCGTGGTAAGGACCATTAGCGAAGAAGTCGGTGGGCACCTTTCGGAAGTCTACGCCAGTATCGAGGGCAAGAGGATAATCATCGTCGATGACGTTTACTCTTCGGGTACTACCATGAAGAAAACTGCAGCCGACCTCAGTGCTGCAGGGGCCGACGTCAAAATGTGCATTGTCCTTGTGAACAAGTCCTGGGACGATGACGTCGAAGGGGTGCCATTGAGGGCGCTGATTAGAGCAGCGACGGTCTGAGGTGGCACATGCACTGGGCGGATTACACCGCACAAAAGCTCATGGAGCGTGGGGGGAAGCAGGTCTCAGCGTCGGGAATTACTCCATCTGGAGAGTTCCACATCGGTCACCTGAGGGAGATACTCTCCGCAGAAATGATTCACAGAGCCTGCCTTGACGCTGGGATCGAGTCAAAATACATCTTCATCGTTGACTCAATGGACCCTCTGAGAAGGGTATACGACTTCCTATCGCCAGAATACGAGAGATACATCGGTCACCCACTTGCATACATCCCTGCACCAGGTTCAGATGGGAAACCTAGCGATGGTAGTGCCACATACGCCGATCACTTCCTAGGACCATTCCTGAATGCCCTGGAACAAATCGGGGTTTGCCCAGAGGTGGTGATGAATCACGAGACCTACGAATCTGGTGAGTTCGCTGAATACATCGATACGGCAATCTCAAAGAAGGAAGAAATTAGGAGAATAATTCAGGAGATTTCTGGTAGGGAGCTTGCTGACGACTGGTTCCCGTACAATCCAATGGGCTCGGATGGGAGCCTCGATGGCGTGACTGTCATGGGCTATGAGAAGCCATTCGTACACTGGATTGACTCGCTTGGGGTGGAAGGGAGGTCCGATATCCGAAAGGGAGAGGGTAAAATGCCATGGAGAATCGATTGGGCAGCCAGATGGGCCATCCATGGCATCACATGCGAGCCAGCTGGCAAGGACCATGGTGCTGCTGGTGGGAGCTACGACACTGGCATCCCAATATGCAAACTTCTGGGAGGAGAACCCCCGGACAAAATAGTTTACGAGTGGATTCAACTGAAGGGGATGGGCCCGATGTCCAGTTCCACTGGCCTCACCATTGGCCCCATGGAGGCCCTCTCACTGGTTCCTCCCGAGATACTACGCTATGTTGTAGCCAGGAGTAAAATCAATCGCCACATCGAGTTCGACACAGGGAGTGCGCTTTTCCAAACTGCGGACGAGTATGAAAGATTGGTGTCGAACCCGATTGCCGATGACGGGGAGATGACGAAACGGCAGTTGGTAGCAGCGCAAACTCAGAGTGGCGCGATAAGGCTCAGTCAGGTAGAGGCTGGTGCTAATCCCAGTGACTCGGTTGGAGGAGTCTCCTTCAGGCACCTCTCAATGCTCGCACAGATCAAGGCCTCGGATGCAGACGTATGGAAATCACTGAACAGGTCTGGTCACATCCAAGGGGCGCCGAGAGAATCATTGGTAGTCCGACTCGCAAGGATGAGGACATGGATTGATGGACCCCACTTCCCCGAAGGTGCAAAGCTTGAGATTCGAAGGGAGCTGAGCGATGAGGCGAGGGGAAAGCTCGACGAGGGAGGTATGGATTTTCTATCGGTGCTTTCCTCGCTCCTCTCCGAATGCGAGTGGGGAGATGAGCAAATCAGCGAAGCCATCTCGAATGCTTGCGAATCTGCAGGGATTCCTAGAAGGAAAGGGTATGCTTCGATATATTGGGCTCTAATCGGTAGGAGTTTTGGACCCAAGGCTTCCTCACTTCTCTGCGAAATAGGCAGAGAGAGGATTCTGTCACTCCTTGGGGGTGCATAGGGTGGAAAAGGAGAGGATGTACATCGCTGCCCTACATGGAGTTGCGATATCCGTATTCTACATCCTAGTAAGTAGCATCCTATCTCTTGGTGAATGGTTCGTTAAGGCAATCTCCGAATGGGAAGGTTTTCCCGTGGTGGGTAATCTTGCTCCTGACAATAATTTCCTATCCACTTGCCTTCATCTACTACAGGGAGAACTGGGGCATGGTAGACCCGGTGGATGACTTAGTAACTGCCTTTCTCCTTCCTATCCTTCTGATTGGGTTGTTTCTCTTCTAGTGAATTTGACTAGAAAACGCTCAAATCCTACCTCTTAGACGGAGTTTCATGGGAGTTTACGAGCTACTTATGAAGGCAATAGAAGAGAGGGATGCAACGCACTATACGGAGATATTGCACGATGATTACGAATTTGTCAGACACCAAACTGGCACTACTATGAACAAGACTCAGATGAGCGAGATGATGATTAGCATGATGGCCAACTCGGAAGTTGTAATCAACGAACTAAGATGCATCTATGAGAACGACGAAATCCTCGTTGAGCACTCGCTGATGGGCTTTCCAGACGGATCCAAGGAAGCCGTGATGGCGGTGCACACCAAAAAGGACGGGCGGTTAATTCGAACTGAAACTGGGGCCACACTTCTATCCGATTGAAATCATGGATAGAAATTACCTATTCTTCTAGTTGAGTGATTTAATTTTCAGAAGTCTGGGCTCTGGGATCCCCTGGAGGGCCTCCTTGATCGCCTCTACCTCCATGCGTGCACCGGCCATGGTGGTAACGAAAGGAATGTTGAGCTCCACGGCGAGTCTCCTCATCATGTTTCCATCTAGAACAGCACCACCAGTTGATCTGGGCGTGTTGATGATGAGATTGATCTTACCCTGGCGCATCAAGTCAAGAGCATCGGGGGAACGTCCCTCGGCAATCCTGTAGCAAGTCTCCACCTCAAGCTCCCCGACCCCTCGGAGGACCCGAGAGGTCCCCCTAGTGGCAAAAATTGTAAAACCAATCTTCTGGAGGCTCTCGGCTAATGTAATCATAGAGTACTTGTCTTCATCCTTCACGGTAATGTACACCCCGCCCTCGGTGGGTACGGGTATTTCCGTTGCCAGTCTGGCCTTCAGATATGCTGCTGATGCCCTCACGTGAGACCCCATCACCTCTCCTGTGGACTTCATCTCAGGACCTGGGGCTGGGTCCAAACCCCTCAGCTTGATGAAAGGAAATACAGGTGCCTTCACGCACACTGCATCGGTTTGTGGCTCTGGGATATCAAGGTCACACAACCTCTCTCCGAGGGCCACCCTAGCCGCAATCCGTGCTAGTGGAATTCCTGTAGACTTGGCTACGAAGGGGAATGTACGTGAACCTCTAGGATTCACTTCAAGCACGTACAGTAGACCATCATGGATAGCAAACTGAATGTTGTAGCATCCACGAATTCCGAGTTCAAGGCCAATCACCTTTGTCCATTCTTCAACCTGCTCTAGGATATCATCAGGGACATTCTGTGGAGGGATGAAGCAAGTGGAGTCGCCAGAGTGTATTCCCGCTTCCTCTAGATGCTCCATTATTGCTCCGATGAGAACCTCGTCGCCATCACAAACTGCGTCCACATCGAGCTCCATGGCATTACCGAGGTACTTGTCTATCAACAGGGGCCTGTCTGATGATAGGTATGCATCTCTCATGTAAGACTCCAACTGCTTGTAGTTGGCCAGTATTTCCATCCCCCTCCCCCCAAGTACGTAGGAGGGACGAACTAGTACGGGATAACCGAGCTCGTTAGCAGCTTGCCTCACTCCCTCCGGAGTTGTCGCAGTTGCTCCGTCAGGCATCCTCAGGCCACACCTCAGAGAGAACTCTTCGAATCTCTCTCGATCACTGGCCTCGTCGATTGACTCGGGAGATGTTCCCTCCATCACAAGTTCAAGACCCATAGTGGAAAGATGTGACAGTTCGTTGGCAAGAGGAAGTGCGAGATTGATTGCTGTTTGTCCGCCGAACTGGAGGAGAATTCCATTTGCGTCTTCCCGGAGAAGAATCTCCGAGACGGCCTCTAGAGTGAGTGGGTCGAAGTACAGTCTGTCACTCGTATCGAAGTCAGTAGAAACCGTCTCTGGATTGTTGTTGATTAATATGGCCTCATGGCCGAGGTCCTGAATTGCACCGGCAGCATGCACGCATCCATAGTCGAACTCTATGCCCTGGCCAATTCGAATAGGGCCCGAACCAACTACTACAATTCTGTGCTTCACGGAAGCAGCGAGACCGGGCACGTAGTCCACTCCGAACTCTGTCGAACCACCCTCATACGTCGAGTAGTAGTATGGCGTCACTGCAGCGAACTCTGCAGCGCATGAATCGACCATCCGGTACCTTGGATGGACACTAAGCTCGTGCCTTCGCAACCTTACGGCGGTTTCGTCTTGACCGGTTGGGAGATTCTTGAAACCACTCTCAGGGAAGCCACAAAGCGCATCTGCGATGTGTAGATCGGTGAATCCAGCTCCCTTCCAAGACCGAATCTCGGATTGTGGAATTCTAGCGGGACGCATCCCAATCTCTCCGGCTGCCCGAATCTCAGTCTCGATTGCCGCTATCTTCTCGAACCTTCTAAGGAACCACCTCGTGATCCCCCCTGTCAGGTCCCTGACGTCCTCTATTGAGTAACCCCTCCGGAACGCCTCAATGACCGCCCCGAGTCTCCTGTCAGTGGGAATGCGAAGCCAGTCCTCGTGAAGCGCGGTGGGAAGCATCTCCGAGGCTCTTTCATCCATTGTCTCACCATCCGATGCATCGGACATCGTCAAAGGGCGCGGATGGGGTTTGTCATACTCTAAGCTAGCCCACGCCTTGAGGCAGGCCTCCTCAAAGGAACGACCGATTGCCATTACTTCGCCAGTCGACTTCATTGAGGTTCCAAGATTCCTGTCTGCAGTCCTGAACTTGTCGAACGGCCAGCGAGGAATTTTGACCACACAATAGTCCAGGGTGGGTTCGAATGCAGCCGTTGTTCCCTCTCCGGTAATCGGGTTGGGAAGCTCATCCAGGGTGTAACCGACTGCGATTAGAGCGGCCATCCTTGCAATTGGGTAGCCGGTGGCCTTCGATGCCAATGCAGAGGAACGAGAGACTCGTGGGTTCACCTCTATGACCCTGTAGTCACCTGTGGACTGCTCGACTGCGAATTGGACGTTGCAGCCTCCCTTGATATTGAGTCTCCTGATCAGCTTTAGAGCCGAATTCCGCAGACCCTGGTGGTCACGATCGGAAAGCGTCTGCTGTGGGGCCACGACGATGGATTCACCCGTGTGCACGCCCATCGGATCGATATTCTCCATGGTGCATACGATGATTGCATTGTCAGAACTATCCCTCATCACCTCATATTCGTGCTCTTGCCAGCCTAGAATACTCTCTTCAATGAGGACCTGCCCAATTGCGGAATGTAGAATACCCTGGCTGGCAATCTCCACTAATTCTCCCATGTTGAATGCAGTACCCCCGCCGAGGCCACCGAGGGTGAAAGCTGGCCTGATGAGCAATGGGAAAGAGCCGAGTTCCTCAGCGGCTGCGATGACCTCCTCGATTGATTTGCATGCCACCGCCTTGCAAACTGGCAGATTAATCTCCTCGCACACCTTCTTGAACAGGTCTCTATCCTCTGCCTCATCTATCGCAGCAAGATTGCATCCAATAAGTTCTACTCCCAACTCATCTAGAGTACCGTCCTTGGCAAGTGCAGAGGCTATGTTCAGAGCAGTTTGACCGCCCATACCTGCTAGAAGGGCATCAGGCTTCTCGGACTCCATTATTTTCTTGACTACCTCTGGCAGTAATGGTTCGATGTATATTCTGTCGGCCATCTCGGGGTCATTCTGAATCGTAGCGGGGTTTGAGTTGACTAGGATGACCTCGTATCCATCGGAACGAAGAGCTCGACAGGCCTGTGATCCGGAGAAATCGAATTCTGCTCCCTGACCAATCCTAATCGGGCCACTACCAAGAATTAGGATCCTCTTCAAGTCGTCACGACGAGGCATTAGGAACCTCCTTCACTGCTAACTAGTTCTGCCTCTGGGCTACCTAGATGCTCCGCAACAATTTGCTGGAACCTGTCGAAGAGGGGTGAGGCGTCATGAGGTCCTGGGCAAGCCTCAGGATGGAATTGAATGGTGAATGCAGGTTTATCCAATAGGTCAAGCCCCTCCACTGTTCCATCGTTAGAGTTGATGTGCCGGACCCTGAACTCAGCGCCTAGGATGTTGTCACTAGCATCGGAGCAGGCTCCGCTAGGATGGGGTGCTAGCATGCCTTGAACGGGATCCTCGACTGCGAATCCATGGTTCTGGCTTGTGATGTAGACCCTCCCCGTATCCAAATCCATCACTGGTTGGTTGGAGCCCCTGTGGCCGTATCGCAGCTTGTATGTTCTCAACCCAGCTGCTAGTCCCATTAACTGGTGTCCTAGGCATATTCCCATCACTGGCATCCCCTGTCGAACGGCAGTGGCCAACGTCCTCCTCGCATCAGTTGCTGCTCCGGGATGAGCTGGGTCTCCAGGTCCATTGGAGGCAAAGAGGGCATCAGGGGCCCAATCACGAAAAATTTCCTCAAGAGGCATGTCAGCAGGACACCAAACTACCTCGAACCTAGTGCATAGCTCCCTCAGGATGTTGTGCTTGACGCCACAGTCGATTGCGGCGAGGCGCGGTAAGGGGAGGCCGTCCTCATCCTCGGCTCCGGGATTTAGCAGCGTAGATACTTTGCAGGTAACTTGAGCGACCAAGTCTTCCGCGTCCGGAGTAGTCAGCTCCTCGAGAATTGTCTCCATTTCCTCGACCCGTTCAGCGGGGCCGAACACGCAAAGGAGGGTTCCGTGCTCCCTGACCCTCCTGGTTAGAGCTCTCGTATCGATTCCCTCTATCCCGGGGATGTTGTGAGCGACCAACAGGTCATGCACACTGCCCACAGAGTCACGATGGTCGGGTGATGTCATGTGCTCCCTGCAGACTACCCCTCGAGGATGAACTGAAGAAGACTCCGAGACTCCAAGGTGGACTCCATAGTTTCCGAGTAGCGGGTAGGTGAAAGTTAGCACCTGACCAGCGAAGGATGGATCAGTAAGGCTCTCTTGATAGCCACACATCCCAGTAGTGAATACCAGCTCCCCCTCTGCAATTACCTCGGACCCAAAGAGACGTCCCTCGAAGCGCGTCCCATCGGCTAGTAGCAGGATCCCATTGGAGCCGCTAGGTTGCTCTGAGCGTTCATAATCGAAAATTAAATCGGCAGCATCGGGGAAGGTTGGAGGAGAATCAACGCCACGAATACCGGCGCCGGGGCAGAAGCCCCCGACTGCTGGACTCTCCGACATCAGCAAGGCTGCCCAAGTACGATTCTTAATGGTTGACAGGAAATTGAATTTTTCGATACCACAGATTCACTCTTCATCATCGTTGATTACGACCTTTCCCTTGGCCGATGGGATGACTTTCATCTTAGCCCCTGAGAACTTCGATTTCTCATCGATAGGACCTATCCAAGAGTCCAGGAATATAGCAAGAGCGGCCACTTCTGAGTGAGGCTGATTGCCGATTGAGACGTTGTGATCAGCCAGATGGTAAACCTCGGCAGGAACCTTCGTCCCACCCACTACTACCAATGCTGGCTTGTCTGTTGGAATAGATGGGATTGATTCCCTCCAAGGACGGCCGTACATCGTGAGATGGACTATCGTTACTTCTCCGGACTTAGATGCCTTCCTGAGCCAAGACATTGGACTCTCTTCGAACCTACTCAGAAATTCACCACCGAAACGACCCGTCACAGAATCCCAAGTCTCCAATGCAGAAGGATCTCTTTCTCCTGCAAGAATGACTTCGTCGGCACCGAATGCCCTAGCAGTCAGACCCAAGTGAGATGTGATGCGCTTGTCCCTGTCGCGACGATGTCCCAATCGAAGAACTGACAGCCTTGGTGGCCCCTCGTACCTCATGCCTCATGCATAAGGGGGCGCCTCATCAGCATGACCCTCCAGAGGATCGGTTCCAGGGGACGGGAAAACGTCGACCCCCATGTTCAGCATGCTAGCCCTGACCCATTGGAGAAGGAGTGCATCAAACATCAGGTGGGAAGCAAAGCCCACCATCACTGCAAGAACAAGAACTCTGCCGGATGCGAATAGCGCATCCCCCTCTAGTGCTGCGTAGCTCATCATTGCTGGCTCGATGATGTAGAACGCAGCGAGAACCCCTAGTCCGCCACCAATCTGAGACATAGTCGCATTCCCCCTCTCCCTCCCTATGCCTGTGAAAAGAATCGCCGCAGTGACCAGTGCGGGGATTAGGAGACTCACAGTTACGTAGTCGAATGATCCTAGAGTCGATTTTGGAATTTGTCCATCATTGACCTCATGGCCACCTTCGCTAATTGCAATCCACCACCAGAGCGCGCTTGAAATGAATAGAGCGCCAGAGGTTCTGGCGCGCTCGGTGATCATATCCCTAACATGGTGGGCATCACGAGGGTTTAGCCTCTGAACAATTGAGTCGAGGATGAATAGAGTCTCTGGGTCGTGAGATTCACCAGAGTCTAGAGTAGTTTGTATCTCTGGGGCCTCTGAGGAAGCGTCCTCGCCCAGAACCATCGCCCGATTCCCCCTCCGTCACATCATAAAGCAATCGTCGTTTGCGAGTTCCATATGGCCGACTGGCGACCTATGCTAAATCGCCGAGAGGATGGTTTTCCTAGAGTCATGGGAGTTGTTAACATCACTCCAGACTCGTTCCACTCCGATTCTAGGTCGGCAAACAAGAATCAGGCAATAGCCACTGCATCTAGTATGGCTGCAGATGGTGCAGAATGGATTGACGTCGGAGGTGAGTCGACAAGACCAGGGGCGAAGCCAGTGTCAGTCGGAGATGAGTTAGACAGAGTTGTTCCTGTGATAGAGTGCATCAGGGCTGAGCTTCCAGATGTGTGCATATCTGTGGACACACGAAGGGCCGAGGTTGCGCGTCGGGCTCTGGAAATCGGAGCTGATATGGTGAATGATGTCTCTTCAATGAGCGACCCTGGAATGTTAGATGTGATAGTCGAGCACGGGTGTCCAGTTTGCTTGATGCACATGCAAGGACTCCCTGAGAACATGCAAGACAACCCCCAGTATGGGGACGTAGTGAGTGAGGTCAGGTCATACTTAGAAGAAGTCACAAGCCGTCTAATCGAAGCAGGAGTTATGCCCTCTCGAATAGTTGTTGACCCGGGCATAGGCTTCGGGAAGAAGTTGGAGAACAATCTGGCTCTGCTATCTTCGGGAAGGGAGATAGTGCCAGATAGACGAATGGGATTAATGTGGGGAGTCAGCAGGAAGAGCATGTTTCGGGACCTCCTCGGCCGAGAGAGGAGTGATGACAGGCTAGCTGGTTCACTGGGAGTTGCTGCAATGTCCGTGCAGAAAGAAGTTGACATTGTCAGAGTCCATGACGTCACAGAACATTCGGATACTTTCGCAGCGATGAAGGCGGTGAGATGAGTAGATGTCGGGAGAGAGCAACAACATCATCGAGATAGATGAGAATCTGAGACTATTGGGGACTGCCCATGTCAGTAGCGAATCGGTGGAGCTAGTGCGCAATCAAATCGAAGAATGGGGGCCTGATTTAGTGGCAGTGGAACTCTGTCCATCGAGAATGGCCGCATTGACAAAACCAGACTCTCTAGATTCCGAAGACCTTCTGAAAATAATCAAAGAGGGAAGATCGGCAATGATTCTCCTCCAATCTGCACTTGCAGCACAGCAAAGAAGGATGGGGGTTTCATCTGGAGAGAAGCCTGGGGCCGAGCTCCTAGCTGCGGTAAATGCTGCCGAAGATTCGGGGGTTCCGGTGGAAATGATCGACAGGGACGTCGGTGTCACACTCAGGAGAGCATGGAAGAAGATGGGTATTATCGAGAAATGGAGAATACTGAACGCTCTCCTATGGGGAGAGGACGATGGTGAAGTTTCCATAGACAAGATGCTTGGAGACTCGGACCTCCTCAGTAGCATGATGGAAGAGGCCAGAGAAATTGCCCCTGGAGCGGGCGAGGTTTTGATTGACGAGCGAGATTCATTCCTAGCGGGAAGAATACAGCAGATTAGAGGAGAGGGCAAAGTGCTGGCCGTAATCGGTGCTGGTCACCTTAGTGGAGTTGTACACAATCTGGGAGAGCCTGCGATGGAAACAACGTCAAGACTGGCGGAACTTAGCAAGGAGCCCCCCAAGTCAATTTGGCCTAGACTGCTGATGGCGGCAATTCCGATATTCCTCTTTGGTGCTGTGGCTTGGATGGTCGTAAATGGCGAGATGGTAGCTCTAAAGCAAACGGCTCAGACTTGGCTCCTACTGAATGCCATCCTAGCCGGAGTTGGAGTCCTCATCGCAAGGGGGCACCCGCTCTCCATACTAGTAGGTGCTATTGCATCGCCAATCACGTCCCTCAATCCCACACTTGCAGCTGGATGGTTCGCTGGATACACGCAGCTGAAGGTGGCCTCCCCAACAGGGAAGGATGCGCAGGACTTCCTGGTCCTTGACGAGGTGTCTCTTTTCTGGAAAAACCGTGTCGGCAGGGTGCTGATGGTCACGGCCCTGGGAAATCTCGGTTCAATGGCTGGTGCATGGCTAGCTGGAGGCGCCATTCTAGGAATGCTCCTTGGGTGACACAGAACTATTTTGCGCCGAAGCCTCGTCGCAGCAATAGTGACGAACTACGGATTCGTGATAAACAACAAGACTTGCATCGGGTGCCACGCTTGCACCGTAGCCTGCAAGTCAGAGCACGATATTCCCATCGGAGTAAACAGGACCCATGTCAAGTACATCGAGAAGGGGACCTATCCGGACTCCACCAGAGAGTTCAGCGTCCATCGGTGCAACCATTGCGAGGATGCCCCATGCACTACAATCTGTCCCACTACAGCGCTATTCACGAGGTCTGATGGGATAGTCGATTTCGACGATGAGAGGTGCATAGGATGCAAGTCGTGCATGCAAGCGTGCCCTTACGACGCCCTGTACATCGACCCCAACAAAGGAACTGCTGCGAAGTGCAACTACTGCGCTCACAGGATCGAGCACTCCTACGAACCTGCCTGCGTAATCGTTTGCCCCACGGAATCCATAGTCTCTGGAAATCTGGATGACCCCAACTCGGCAATTTCCAATCTTGTCGCTTCCCACGACACAACGGTGAGGAAGCCCCAGTCAGGTGCAGTTCCCAACTTGTACTACATTGATGCTAGTGAAGAGATGCTCGACCCGTCCGCTACGGAGGTGACGGGAACTGGCATGTGGACGGAGCAGGCCTTCGGCGTTGGGCACTTTGCCAAGTACGCAGAGAGTCGACTAGGGGGTGCTGATACCACATCCATGATTGTGCAACTGGCTCTGGAGAAGAAGGCGAAGCAGTCCTCTCCCAGAGACCAGGCAATCATCAGAGATGTTATGGAGAAACTGTCGAACGAAACGGGTGGAGCCAAGAGGAGCTACGACCAGCCCAGCAAGGGAGTCCTATGGGGTTGGGAGGTGTCAGCTTACATCTGGACAAAGGGGATAGCAGCAGGAACCTACGCAGTAGCAGTACTAGCAATGCTTTCTGGACTGGTTGAGATGAGTGATGAACTGTGGGCAATGACCCTGGGAATTGGAGTAGTTTTCCTTGCTCTTACTGGATTGCTCCTTGTTATCGATCTTGACAGACCAGAGAGGTTTCTCTACGTAATGCTGCGTCCTAATTGGGACTCTTGGTTAGTCAAGGGGGCGTACATCCTCTCCGGGTATGGTGGCGTGCTAGCGCTAAGTGTGGCAGTGATAACACTGGACCTAGATCGAACATTTCTTGCGTATCTGGCAATTGCCGGGTTACCCTTGGCCTTACTCACAGGAGTGTACACGGCTTGGCTCCTGATGCAGGCAAAGGGCAGATCTTGGTCAGAAGATTCCCTACTGCCTGTGAAGTTCCTAGTCGAGACCGTGACAATAGGGGCTGCAGTTTTCTTCCCCCTTGCATTGATGGAACCACTCTCTTTCTTAGTAGGTGGAGTGGTTCTGGTAGGGATTCTTGCCCATGACAAACACTTAGTCATGAGGCCGCAGATGGAGCCGTTGTTGTGAGGTGATAGATTGGGCAAGACATTCATCGAGAAAGTGGCGCAGCGCCTTCGAATAATTCCCAATTTGAACAGGCGAGATGCTGAAGGGGCGAATGGTCCTCTGAGGGCTTACCCAGACCCTAATGAGTGGCACGATCACGTGGAGCTTGATGCCAATGAGTGGCCTAAGATGGTCGAGAAACGGTACTCACTAGTCCCGACGACCTGCTTCAACTGCGAGTCAGCATGTGGCCTTCTCGCGTATGTCGACAAGGACTCGGGGCAGGTATCGAAGTTCGAAGGGAACCCCCATCACCCCGGGAGCAGAGGCAGGAACTGTGCCAAGGGCCCTGCCACAATTAACCAAATCAATGACACAGAGAGGATACTTCACCCAATGAAGAGGGTAGGCCCTAGGGGAGAGGGGGGATGGGAGAGGATTTCCTGGGATGAAGCATTGGACGAGATCTCCACCAAGATTCGTGACTCCCTGAAAACCGGAGCCAAGGACAGAGTAGTGTATCACGTCGGACGCCCCGGGCACGAGGGATATACCAACAGGATTCTGAAGGCATGGGGAGTGGATGGGCACAACAGCCACACCAACATCTGCTCCGCAGGAGCAAGGACTGGGTATGCACTCTGGCATCGTCACGATAGGCCATCACCCGATCACGCCAACGCCAAGGTAATCCTGCTAACTTCCTCTCATTTGGAGACTGGTCACTACTTCAATCCACATGCACAGAGGATTCTCGAGGGAATGATGGATGGTGCTAAGCTCATCGTAATCGACCCAAGGCTCTCCAACACAGCGGCGATGGCAGACCATTGGCTACCGACTTGGCCCGGATCCGAATCGGCCCTTTTCCTCTCATGGGCGAGCATGATTCTGGAGCGAGGTCTATTCGATAGGGACTTCATTGAGAACTGGGTGAACTGGGAGGAGTGGTTGGAGGCTGATCATCCGGGAGAGCCACGGGAGTTCGACCGTTTCATCGAACTACTAAGAGAAGAGTACGCACAGTACACACCCGAGTTCGCGGCGAAGGAGTGCAGGATCCCGGTTGAGCAAGTTATAGAGGTCGGAGAAATCGTAGCAAATTCAGGAAGCAAGCTAGCGACACACGTTTGGAGGGCTGCTGCCATAGGAAATCTCGGTGGCTGGCAAGTCAGCAGAACCCTGCATCTGCTTAACGTCCTAACAGGGAGCGTCGGGACCGAGGGCGGGACTTCACCCAACTCGTGGTCGAAATACAAACCGGACCTGTTCAACGTCCCTCCGGATCCAGATGGATGGAACGAGCTACACTTCCCTCCGGAGTACACCCTGTCTCACTACGAGATGAGCCACATCCTACCTCACCTGATCAAGGACGGCAGGGGCGCTATGGACGTTTACTTCACAAGGGTTTTCAATCCAGTTTGGACCTACCCGGATGGATTTTCTTGGATCGAGATGCTGCAGAACAAGGAGTCGGTCGGATGCCACGTGGCTCTAACTCCTACTTGGAACGAGACGGCATTCTTCGCCGACTACGTCCTCCCCATGGGCCATGCCTCAGAGAGGCACGATGTCAACTCATACGCAACCAGCTCGGGCAAGTGGGTAGCGTTCAGACAACCAGTTTTGAGAGAGTATGCACGCAGGGAGGGAAAAGAGGTCGAGTTCACGCACGAGGTGAATCCCGGAGAGGTGTGGGAGGAGGACGAGTTCTGGAACGAGTTGTCATGGAGAATTGACGACGGCACGATGGGGATTCGCGAGCACTTCATGAGTCCGTACCGTGAGGGAGAGAGAATCACCATCGACGAATACTACCAGTACATGTTCGAAAGGATTCCCGGACTCCCAGAAGCAGCTGAGGCTGAAGGGACGGATCCACTTGGGTACATGAGGAAGAACGGTGCTTTCCTGATAGAGGAGGCCACCTACAATAAGCACGAGGAAGACGGATGGCCGACGCCCAGCGGAAAGCAGGAGTTTTACTCAAACAGCATGGTCGAGTTCGGATACCCAGAGCACTCCATCCCCCATTACAGAGTCATGAGCCACGTGCACCCAGACAACCTACAGGGAGAGGACGAGTACTGCCTTCTCCCTAACTTCCGACTCCCTCAGCATATCCACTCTCGCTCTGCCAATGCCAAATGGCTGGCAGAGATAGCCCACAGAAACCCCTTGTGGGTCCATCCTACTGATGCTACTAAGCTAGGAGTTGGAGAGGGAGACCTGCTCAAAGTGGAGACCGAGATAGGCTGGTTCATCGACAAGGTCTGGGTGACTGAGGGGATCAAGCCGGGGATTATCGGATGCTCACACCACATAGGGAGATGGCGAAGGAAACAGGATTCGGGTAACAGATACATGACCAATGAGGTCGAGATAGAAGATATGGGAGAAGGCAAGAAACGGATGAGGACAATCACCGGAGTCAGGCCGTGGAAGTCTGACGACCCGGATACCAACAGGGTGTGGTGGAGGGATGGAGGGGTGCACCAGAACATCACTCATGCCGTACAGCCTGATCCGATCAGCGGTGCGCACTGTTGGCTTCAGAAGGTGAAGATATCAAGACCAGTCGAAGGAGAGAAGTACGGAGACGTTGAGGTCGATACCAATAAGTCGTTTGAGTACTACAAGAGATGGAACGAGATGGCCAAGGAGAAAGAGGTCCATCCTCGTGGAGAAAGGAGGCCATTATGGATGAAAAGGCCTTTGCCACCAAGGAAGGAACACTGGTTCATTCGCAAATAGAATCATGCCGAGGGTTCGGCGACTCCCCACTCGATGGTTTCCCAAGCTCTCTCGTGGACGTAGTAGAATCCCATCTTTAGTGGGAACTCGATGAGGATGAACCAGCCAGCTGTTTCTAGCTCACCACTCAGAATCGCAGCTATTGCCGCACCTGTCAAAGTTGCAATTATTCTCCAGACAAATGTCTTTGCCAGAACGCGTTCCCTAGTGTAAATATCCATTCCCATATTATCGCTCGGGCCTAGCATTGAGCAATTAACCTAACCGGCACTGGGTTTGATAATTTTGTGTTTTACTAAGGAGAAGGGATAGCCGGTATGGCGGCGGTTTCTATCGCGCTCAGGTCCTCTAGTCCCCAGTCGATTTTACTCCAGCCCCTCTCATGGAGGAAATAAAGGAACATCTTAGTGAATAGCTCAGTTCCCCCGATGGCTGCTCCCATTGCTATGCTTCCAGTGATAAAATATGAGATAATTATGGTATCCATCGTCCCTATTGTTCTCCATGTCACCGTCTTTACGAGGCTTCTTGCGTTGTTTGAGTGTCCGGTTCCGGGTATGTGGGTCATGAGCGTTGGCTCATTCGATTAGAGATAACCCCTCCGATGCTAGTTTCACGTTCAGATTAGATGGATTCTACGACGACAGCGATTCCTTGGCCGCCACCGATGCAGGCCGTGGCAACCCCGTAACGGCCTCCACTCCTCCTCAACTCGTGCGAGAGAGTCAGGACCAACCTAGTTCCAGTTGCGGCTAGAGGGTGCCCTAGGCCTACAGCACCACCATTCACGTTGACTCTGTCGTAGTCGATTCCCAAATCCTTGATGCAGGCTACTGCCTGACCGGCGAATGCCTCGTTAATCTCCCAAAGATCAATATCCGAGACAATCAGACCGGCTTTCTCGATAGCCTTCTGGCTGGAAGGCACCGGACCATGTGCCATGATGCTGGGCTCTAGACCAACAATCCCCCAGGAGACGATGCGTGCCAGCGGTTCATCTCCGTCCGCCTCTGCTCGAGACTCCGACTTCACCACGACCGCAGCCGCGCCATCGACCACTCCGGAAGCGTTCCCTGCTGTTACTAGGGAATCGGGTCCGAAGTGAGTCCTCAGAAGTGATAGAGTATCGAGAGTTGTTCCAAGGACCACGTGATCCTCGTGAGTATGATCAATTACACCATCAGGAGTCTCTACAGAAACAATCTCCTCACCCCATATTCCGGATGAAACGCTGGCCTCCGTCCTCTGATGACTCATGGCTGCATACTCGTCTGCCTGCTCTCGGAGAACACCCCTCCTGCGGCATAGTTCATCGCTGGTCTGGGCCATGAACATACCACTGACCCCGTCCACTAGATTCGTGAACAGGTAGTCCTCCATGTCCTGTGGTATTTCTTCTCCCGCAGTAGGTGGCCTTCCAAGCTTGTATGTCCCCCTCATCCCTCTGAGGACGTGTGGGGCCTGACTGAGATTCTCCATGCCTCCGGCGACGACAACTTCTGCCTCTCCCAGCATGATCATCTGGGTTGCACTGATTATCGATTGGGCTCCACTTCCACAAAGTCGGTTTAGCGTGAGCATCGGGACTTCCTGGGGAATTCCTGCCCTCAGTCCAGCATGCCTAGCTCCGAATATTGCTTGTCCGGAAGTCTGGAGTGCATGCCCCATTACGACGTGCTCTACGCTACTTGGGTCGGTACCGGTCTTCTCCATCGCACCCCTGATTGCGATAGTGCCCAGTTCCTCGGCAGAGACAGAGGCTAGTCGTCCACCTGGACCTCCATCTCCTCTCTTTCCACCTAGCCACTCGCAGAACGGGGTCCTTACCCCGCCTACGACAACCGCACGATCAGTCATTTCACAACTTCCGTCAATTCTCAAGATTCGTCAGGCTCATCGGTCAACGAACCTAGGTAATCTGGGAGTTCGACTCCAGACATCTTGGCTATGTCATGGATTGGTGGCAGGCTCTGCACTAGGCTGCTAACGAAGTTGCTAGTAGCGGAGTTCCCGTCAGCGTTGTTTCCACCGTCCCAAACTGTGATCTTGTCTATCTTCAGATTCCGGATGGCCTCTGTCTGTGCATTGACCATGGCCTCAATCTTCTCGACCATGAGCAGAGTTGCTGCTGCCTTCGGGTCACCGGAAGCGCTAGCAACTAGGCTACTGTAACCCTTAGCCTTCGACTCTAGGACCTTCTGAATACCTTCTGCCTCTGCCTCGTACTTAGCGAGAATAGCATCGGCCTCACCACGAGCGATTAGCCTCTGCCTCTGAGCATCGGCCTCGGCAGCGATTTCTATCTGTTGCTTAGTGATTGTTTCACGAACGATCTCGGTAGCCCTGAGCTTTTGTTCCTCTTCGTGGTATGTGGCCTTAGCAATCTCTGCTTCGGATTGAGCGGTGGCTACATCTGCCCGCTGTTTGGCTGATGCCTCGGCCTCTGCTAGGTCAGCGTTTGCCATAGCGATCTCGGCTTGGGCCGAATTCTCACCAGCAACAGCCATGGCCTCTTGCTGCTCGACATACACGCGCTGGTCGGCCTGTGCGGCCTTACGTCCCTTCTCCGCCTCGGCGGTGTTCTGGGCGACCTCGATCTCCTTGGCTCTGTCTGCCTTGGCCTGACCGATTGCACCGTCCCTCTGTGCGTTTGCCACATCTATCCTAGCCTGCTCGACTGCAGTGGATGCGGCCTTCTTGCCGATGCTCTCGATGTAGTCGGACTCATCAGTGATGTCTTCGATGTTCACGTTAATCAGATACAATCCCACCTTCCTCATCTCTTGGCCGACGTTCTTCTGGATCAATTCCAAGAAAGAGTCACGGTCTTGGTTGATTTGCTCGATTGTAAGAGTCGCGACAGTGAGGCGGAGTTGACCGAAGATTATCTGCTTGGCCATCTCCTGTATGTCATCGAACTGTATACCAAGAAGACGCTCGGCTGCGTTGGCCATAATCGCCGGTTCAGTGGACACGCCGATTGTGAATGTGCTTGGGACGTTAATTCTGATGTTCTGTAGAGAAAGTGCCCGTTGAAGGTCAATCTGAATCGTCATCGGCTTCAGTGAGAGGTAAGAATAGTCCTGAATCAAGGGCCAGACCAGTGCAGCGCCACCATGCAATGTCTTGGATGGTTTCGGGCGTCCTTCAGACGTCTTTTCGGTCCTACCATAAATCACCATTATCTGGTCAGGTGGACATCTCTTGTATCGCTGTGCGAAAAACATCACACCGGCCACAAGAATCAGTACAACTGCAAAAATCATTATTCCTAGTATATCTGCTGACGTTGCCATTGGCTCAACTCATTCAAGAAGAAGGGTTGGTCACCTATGAATGCTTACCCGTCACGCTCTTTGAGCGATAATTGAACTAAGAAATTTTATCGAGAAGTTAAATTCTCTTCACTACCAAGACTTCGCCGATGACATCGACCACCTCAATGAAGTCTCCAGTTGCTATCTCGATTCCGTCCTCTGACTTTGCATTGTAGGTTCTCTGCGCTCCGTTCACCTCCACGGTGACCTGTCCTACGCCATTACTGGATATTCTCAGGTATGTCTGCCCCTTGGACCCGACAGCCTCGACGAGATCGGTTGTTCCATCCTGCTGCAGATTGACAAAGAGTTCGAACAATTTCCCTGTGGCAAACATCGAAGATACGCCCGCGATGCCTCCTGCGAGAATAGATAGGCTGGCTCCACCATCTGACTTCAGAACGTAAAGTCCTCCAAGACCGAAGAACATCAAGAAGGCCATGATCCCTTGGAAGGTGAGAGCCTTGAACGAGGCATCTGCCCCTAGGTCGACATCGATGCCAAACAAGCCACCGAAGACGTCGGTAGCAATGCCTCCAATCATCAGCAGGAAGAAGTAGAGGACGAACAGTATCCCTCCTATGAGCGCACTTGCTGCGAAAAGAAGCTCAACCCCCGTTGCATCTCCAAAACCTACTAATTCGAACAAACTGAACTCAGCCATTGTAACTGCGTGTGGTGGATAAGATTTGACTTGTTCGGCGACACGAGTGCCAAGAAAGACTCATTTCCTTGACGATAGGGCGCCCATGTAGCGCTCTAGGTTCAGAATCGGTCCCAAGGAGAGGCCGACCACGATAAAGGACAGTGTGAGTGTGGTCTGGGAAGAGAAGAATGAGTCAAAGATGGTGTAAGACAGCAGCCCTATCAGGAAAAGTAGGACAGGGATGGCTGCTCTTCTGAAGAATATCTGATACCCAAACATCTGATCGAATGCCGGATTTCCGATTGCCTTGTCGACGATGGTCTCGTCTTCTCTAGAAGTCATCGGTATTCCTCAGCCAACAAGCCAAGCCAACATACCTATGAATGTCATCACAACGGGCACTGCGTACCAAACTGCCTTAATCCCCGTAGGTGAGCTGTCTACTAGCTCCTTCCTACCAGTTGCTGGATCCGTCGAAATGATGGTCTTCTCTGCCTTGTTATATACTTCTGAGAACTCTCCTTCGTGACGTGCCAGGAAAAGTAGGAAATAGATTCCAAGGGCTAGTGACCCTCCTCCGGACCACTGAATCATTGTCCCCATAAGTTCAGAGGTGCCTGCCTCGATGATTGCTTCTCCAATTAGTATCTGCGCTATGCCCATCATGAACCATGTGATTGAGTCCTTCCTTGCCATAATCTCAAGAGGATATCCTCCTTCTTGAATTTGACCCCTCCAGGAGTATGAATCAGCCGCCTCTTCTCTTGGGACGGGTCTCCCAGATAGCCCATGTCCCCTTAGCAGTGGCCACCAGCTTGCCCTCTCCAGTTGCGAGCTTGCCCTCTACATGGGCAAGGTTCCTTCCCCTTCGAACGACCTCGGCTGTGGCTACGAGGTGGACCCCTTCGTTGACCGCATTCAGGTACGAGATGTCTAGCTGGGCTGTAGCGCACCACTCCTCCTTGGAGATTATCGAGACGAGTGTCCCGCCCATTGCCGTGTCCAGTAGGGTCGCGTGCACCCCTCCATGAGCCATCCCCCCCATGTTCAGGTGCTTCTCCCTCACGGTAAGTTCGACGACGCACCCCCCCTCGCTGAAGTCAGTTATCTCCATGCCGAGGGACTCTGCCAGGTTGTTCAACCTCGGTACGCTATCCTCGTGACTCATTCCGATGCCTCCCCGGTTTGGACTGCCCACAGCCTCGCATACAGGCCTTCTTGAGCAACGAGATCGTCATGACTGCCAATCTCCGTGATCTGGCCCCTCTCCATCACCGCGATGGTGTCTGCGTTCCTCACAGTGGAAAGTCTGTGAGCGATGATTAGGGTCGTCCGGTCACGTGAAATCCTCTCAATCGATCGCTGCAGCGCTGCCTCGGTCTCATTGTCCACATTACTCGTGGCCTCGTCGAGGACCAGAACGGGGGCGTCCTTCAGGACTGCGCGGGCGATTGCTAGCCTCTGCCTCTGACCTCCTGATAGTCGGTGGCCGTCCTCTCCGATGTTGGTTTCCCAGCCCTCGGGGAGCTCATCGATGAATCCGATCGCCTCTGCGATGCGAGCGGCCTCGACCGTCTCTTCCTCGGATGCCTCTGGCCTGCCATAGAGCACGTTGTCTCTAACCGTCCCGGGGAACAGGGTCGTGGTCTGGCTGACTAGAGATATCGCCCCCCTCAGTGAGCCCAGCTTGAGTTCCCTGACATCATGACCGTCCAGAGTAACGCTTCCTCCAAGAGGGTCGTGGAACCTGAGAAGAAGACTTACCAGGGTCGTCTTGCCGGAACCGGTCGCCCCCACGAGGCCGACTGTCTTCCCTGCGGATACGTCTAGGTCGATACCCCTCAGGACGACCTCCCTTCCGGGATAGGTAAACTGAATTCCCTCGAACCTGATGTCACCTTCGACCTCCTCCAGACTGGTATCACCCTCGACCACCCCGACCTCGGTGTCGAGTAGGTCGAGGACCCTGCTTGTGGATGCGAGGGCCCTCTGGTACATGTCGAAGGTCTCCCCCAGCCTAGTGAGCGGCCATAGTAGGCGCTGGGTGATGAACACGATGACTGAATACTCTCCTAGGCCTATCTTCCCTTCGAGAGCATACTTCCCGCCAACGAGGAGGTTTGCTGTGAAGGCGAATAGGATGGCCATCCTGATCAGCGGTACGAACGAGGCGGAGAGTCGGATGGCGGACCTGTTCGCATCCCTGTATGACTGGGAGGCCTCGCTTACCCTCTGTGCCTCCCTCTCCTCTGCGGTGAACGACTTGATCGTGGTGATCCCTTGCAGGTTGTTGTTCAGGATGGCGTTCAACTCTGCCACCTCCTTGCGGACCTCGATGTAGCGGGCCCCGATTCTCCTCTGGTAGAGGAACGAGCCGCCGACGATGATTGGGACCGGGAGAATCGCGAGAATCGCGACCTCTGGTGCGAGTGAAAACATGATTCCACTGACTACGATAACGGTGGTCCCCACCTGCAGGAGGTCGTTGGCCCCGTGGTCGAGGAACCTCTCGAGCTGGTTGACGTCGTCGTTCATTATCGCCATGAGGCCGCCAGTGCTCTGCTCGGAGAACCACTGCATCTCCAAGTTCTGGATGTGCCGGTATGCATCCATCCTGAGTTCGTGCTGCGCGGTTTGCGCTAGATTCCTCCACAGGATCCCATAGAAGTACTGGAAAAGAGACTCTAGGACCCAGATTACCACTGTGATGCCAGCGAGGACCTGCAGCTGTACCCATGGGTCGGCGTATCCGTAGTCAGCTAGGAACGATTCCTCCTGCTGATGTACTACATCAATGGCCATCCCGATCAGGACGGGTGGTGCCAGATCCCATATCTTGTTCAGGACAGAGCATATTGATGCGAGGATGACCGTCCCTCTCTGATCCCTCATCTGAGTCAGGAGTCGAGCTAGTGGGTGCCGTGCCCCGGACATGTCTCTCGCTAGAACTGGATGACTTCAATCCTATCCTATGGGTTCCGCAGCGTCATTAATTTCAACCAATGGCACTATGAGGTAATTTATGCCACAGTGACCATGGAGCCACAAGTGGCCTTCCTGATGGTCGCTGATTTCACCTTGGCAGTGATTTTCGTGGCCTTGTTCCATTGGCTGTATCACACCAGGCAAATTCCTCTTTCCTACCTGTATGCCTTCTGGGTAGGGGCTCTCATTGGTTCGACTTGGGAGTTTACGTTCTTATTTCTAGGCCCTGAATTCCTCCATGGAGCAGTGGATTGGCCATGGGGACTGGATGGATGGCCGCGCAAGGTCTCGCATTCAATTTGGGATGGTGCCATTTTCATGTTTGGCGTTTACCTATGCCATCGTTGTCTAGATGAGGATATATTCCAGAGATTCAATCGGAAAGAGCTCGGCATCATGTCCTCCTGGGGGATCTTCCAGGAGTTGCTAGTCGAGTATCTGTTCAACGGAAGAGTCTGGATCTACGAACCACTGTCTTGGAACCCTGTGATCATCCCGGCCGTGCCTGGTTCCGCACCGATGTCTCCCGGCTACACATTGATCCCGCAAGCGGTTTGGGTTGTGGCACCTGTAGTATTCTACATCTGCTTCCTGTGGCTTGTGAAGCGTTATCCGGAATCAGAATGGGTGGAATGAGGAAACAAGGGATTCGATAATTACAGTTGTTAGTTTGTGTATAGTGGCTTTTCGATTACTGACTCAGGGATGACCATAATGACCACAGTCCCAAGGCAGCAGCAGCGAACCAAGCCACTTCCAAGATGAAGAATGCCCATTCGTCGATCAGATATGCGCGTATTGCGAGTAGCCCCGAGCCCGATGCCATCAACCCCAGATAGGGTGCTGCCTTGCTATGCAGGATATCCCGTGTTTCCATGAAGAATGCACTCAGAATGAGGATCATCCCCAGATACGCGATCAATTCGCTATGAGCGAAGTCGAGTAATGTGTCAATCACGAGAAATCACTGTCCGTCGAACGCACCAGGGAGGAATGTCCAGCGGATATCTTCTGCCTTGACATCGGCATAATGTGCTTTGATGCGAGGCTCTGTGGCGACCTTTTCATGGTAGCCAATGAGCCCGGGGTATTCTGAAATAACCGAGGCATCGATACCATCGTAGTTTCCGGAGAACAACCCGAACAACCCCGTGAAGAGTTTCAAGTCAGCGATGCTCATTTCATCGGTTCCCGCTGCCCACCCGGTCTCCGACTCGGCCACCTTCCTTTCGAGTAGGATGAGGTTTCGAGTTCCCTTGCCACTAGGGCCGAACACCTCCTTCCGGAGCCGTATCCTCTCGTCAACGGAAGAGATCCCGAAGGTCGATTCGAGAGCCTTGGACAATGGCTCCATGCCATCGATGAACTCATCTGCCTTAGCGCATTGATAGGAGTCCTCGGGGACCAGGCCGGCCAAGTGACCGGCGAATCTCAGGATTGCCGAAGACTCGGCGATGGTCCCGTCGGGAGTTTGCAAGACTGGGACCATCCCCCATGGAAGTTCTCCCCCCTCCTTCATGGTTCGGAAGCGTGCTCCATCTATGGCCACATCCTCCCATTCCGAGCCTGAAAGCGAGAGCGCTACACGAGTCGCCTCCGCTCGACCAGGGGATGGGAAGTAGACCAGCCTGAGCATGTCAGTTCCTAGTAGTCATTCTACTTGAATAGAGTCTCTCGGGAACTCTAACGATTGTGTGTGGATGAGATTGTTCGGCTCTTGTACTCAGAGTAATTGCCGGGCCACACCACCAGACTACCGTCTCCCTGCAAGTCCCAAATTGTATCGCACACCTTGTCCAGGAAGTACCGGTCGTGGCTCACGGTGATTATCCCCCCGTCAAACTCAGTCAGAGCCATCTCTAGTGCCTCCTTCGCGTCCGTGTCGAGGTGGTTCGTGGGCTCGTCCAGTAGCAGCATGTTGTTCTCCTCAAGGAGGAGTCGTAGGAGAGCTATCCTAGCTCTCTCACCGCCACTCAGCTTGCTAAGGGGTGTCGAGACCATATCCTTGGTGAACTGGAATTGTCCGAGTAGGGCTCTCAAATCCCCGTAGTCCATCCTTGGTTTGAGTCTCCGAACCTCCTCTATGGGCGTGAGGTCGAAGTCCAGAGTCCTGTGATCCTGGTGGAAGTATCCGATTTGCACCCCGGGGCTGACCTCCAGATTCCCTGAATCGAGTTCTAAGTCCCCTGTAATGAGACGGAGGAGGGTGGTCTTACCAGCACCGTTCGGACCTATCACGCCGATCTTCTGACCTCTCCTGACACTCACTACCAGATCCCTGAAGATGGGCCTCGATAGAGAGTCGAATGACAGATTAGCATCGCGGAACTCCAAGACATCGAGGCTGCTCTTCTCCGCAGACTGTAGATTGAAGTTCAAACTCTGGCGTTTCCTCGGCTTCAGTGACTTGAGCCAATTCAGCTCTCTCTGGGCACGCGTGATCATGAAGTGCTTCTGAGATACCGACTTGTCGAACTTGTTGGACCTCTTCATCGACTGCATTGCACCCTGCAGGCGCTTAATCTCCTTCTGAGTCTTCTCTAACCTGTCGTTCAGAGTCTGAAGGAAAATCTCCTTCTGCTTGAGGTAAGATGTGTAGTTCCCGGGGTAACCTCGGATGTGGGCATCCTGGACCTCTGCGATATTGGTGCAGACCCTGTCGAGGAAATACCTGTCGTGACTGACTATCATCAGTGCACCCTCGAACCTGTTCAGGAACCTCTCCAGCCACTCAAGAGTATTGAAATCGAGATGGTTTGTTGGCTCGTCCAAGAAGAAGACGTCAATCTGATCCAGCCCGACGAGTTGCCTGGCAAGGGCCACCTTGGCGCGCTCCCCTCCGGAGAGCGAGTTCAGAGGCACCTCCATCGAGCTTTGATCCAGATTCAGTGCCTTGAGTATCTCAGTTGCATGCCCTGCGACGTCTCCGCCACCGGAGCGAGCCATGAGGCTCTGTAATTCCTGGTATCTCTCCATGGTGGGTTGCCAGTCTCCCTCGTAGAACGACGGTTCTTCCATCCTCTCTTCAATTTCAGAAATCTCCTCCTCCAACTCGAGGAACTGCCGACCTCTGCGATTGAGCTCCTCGCCCAGGGTGGCTTCGTCGTCGATGTCGCGGACCTGTGTCAAGAAGGCGAGCCTCAATCCCGGGGCGAATGTGATGTCGCCAACGTCTTGGTCTTGGTTGCTGATGGTGCGAAGCAAGGTGGTTTTTCCTGAGCCGTTATGACCGATTACGCCGATGC
>LWDU01040994.1_pt1 | contig 121472 bp, 108 predicted proteins | sample 727161 | NCBI WGS metagenome assembly LWDU01 (sample SAMN04566230, study PRJNA314399) | hydrothermal vent metagenome | isolation source: deep sea hydrothermal plume seawater | place: Mexico: Gulf of California, Guaymas Basin | collected 2004-07-11
TTACCAAATGAAATATTTAAGCGGCTGATATATAATGAAATTTAAAACCCCATGGCTGGAAACTCTTTGCTGAAACTAGAAAATTTACCGTACTGATTAACAATAACCAAAATAACTTTTTTTGAATACTAAGCACTGGAGGTGCGTTATGAATGCCACTAAAAAAATTATCATATGGGTAGGGGGGCTGATTGTTATTATTGGGGCGATTGTTGTTTTTTTTCCATCATTGAACTCGTTAGTTGAAAAATATATTGAAAAATATGGCTCAGAATTAACACAAACCCCCATCCGGGTGAACGGTGTCGATATTGTAATAACATCAGGTGAAGGAAGCATTAGCGCCCTTAGTGTCGGCAACCCTAAAGGATTCGAAGCACCTGATATTTTCATATTAGGGAACATTAAAACTAGTATTGATACATCAACAGTAACCGAGTCCACGATTGTTATAAAAGAAATCAGTATTAATGCACCCAAAGTATTTTATGAAATTGATGCGTTGGGCCACTCTAACCTCGACGCACTAAAGAAAAACATTGCGAGTGCTACATCGGTTAACAGTGACGGTTCAGAAGGTTCCGGCAAGGCAATAAAATTAATTATTAAGCGTTTAACCATCGTAAATGGCGAAGTTGATGCGCGTATTACGGTGCTAGGCAATATACCGCTAAAAGTTGCTCTTCCTAAAATTGTTTTGAAAGATATTGGCCAGAATAGTGGTGGTGCAGGTCCTGTCGAAGTGGCAGAATTGGTATTGGGTGCGATTTTGAAAAGCACAAAAGGGGCAGTGACTGGAATTGGACTAGATAAATACTTAGGAAAAAACCTCAACGAGGTTAAAAACTTAGGGTTAAACCTTGGTGAAACGTTAGGAGAAGGAGCAGGTGACGCTGTCAAAGGTGGTGCTGCTGTTATAAAAGGGCTTTTCTGAAGTTATGATTGCATTTGAAGATAGATTAAAAGACTATATTTAAAAAAGGTATTTACACAGAATTTTTACAGTCTCTGGTGGTCAAGTGGAGGGTAGGTGATGTCTTAAAATCCACCTAAAGTATCGTTAATGTCTACTTTATTCGTCGCTTAATATCTATGGGTAATAAGTAACAACAAATTCTTTCACTGATTCAAAACATCATAGGACAATATTAATTGCTTTCTCGTCACTACAACAAGTGCTACTTTTTTGGTTTTCCATTGCTCATAAGCAACCATAAGTATCGGGCTATCTGTTATTGCTACGAGTGCGAACATATACAGCAGTTTACGTAATCGTTTATGCCCAAGTTTAGACAGTAATAATTTAATGATACGCGTGATTAATTGGATGATTTTAGGTGCTAAGCCAGCTGAACTAGCTATTTTTTTGAATTTTAGTGGAGTCTATATGGTGATTTTGAAATGCATTTTTTTTGTGGGATAGGTGGTTGACTCATAAAGACCTACTTTAAATGTTATTCATTCTTGCTATAGGGTTGTTGTAAAGATTGTAAATCTTGCAATAACTCCTGACTATGTAAACTGGGTGAAACTGAGCGGTAAATTTTTGCAATTTTCCCTGCGGGATCAATAATAAAACTATGTCGCTTGCAGAACTTTATGGGCCCTAATTTAAATAATGAGCCATAAGCTGCACTAACCGTACCTTCAGGATCAGCGAGCAGGGTGAAAGGTAAAGATTGTTGCTCACTGAAATTAAGATGACTTTCACTATTATTGGTACTTATACCAATAACTTTAGTATTCAGCTTAGAAAATTCCTCATTATCATCGCGCAATGCACAGGCTTCTTTAGTGCAGCCTGGAGTATTATCTTTCGGGTAAAAATAAATAACCAGCCAGTAGTTTTGAAAGTCAGTTAATTGCTGCAAATTTTCATGTGCATCATAAAGTGCAAAGTTAGGTGCGGTTTGATTGATCTCTAGCATGATTACATGTCCTCGCTTATAGGAATAAATTAAAAGGTTCGACCAGAACCTGCTCGCCAGCAGCTACATTCCCCTCTTCACGTCCCAGAAGAATATAACAATTTGCGCGGCTTCCGGCACTTAATATATTGGATCCCTGTTTACCGGCAGAACATACAGTGAATTCACCTGGGACTATCTGGCTTAATATTCCACGTTGAAACTCCATTCTACCAGGGCTTTTGTATAAGGGGCTAGTGCAGATGGCTTTAAATCGAATAGGTGTAGTGCTGCTTAAACCGCTTAATTGACGTAATGCTGGAGTAACAATTTGCTGATAAGTGGCAATTACCGAAATAGGATTACCAGGCAGGCCAAAGAAATAACAACCCTGAATATGCCCAAATGCGAGTGGCTTTCCGGGTTTAATGGCGATCTTCCAGAAATCTACTTGTCCAATTTCGTCTAAAATTTCCTTAATATAATCAGCATCCCCAACTGAAGCACCACCACTAGTAATGATCACATCATTACTCTGTGCTGCCAGTAATAAGCTTTGCCGAATCTGTGCTTTGTCATCTGTAATAACGCCTAGATCATTGACTTCATGACATGGATTATCGAGTAAGGCTGCTAATGTATAACGGTTACTATCGTAGATCTGACCTTCTGTTAATACACTTCCTACCGGGCGTAATTCATCACCGGTCGAAAAGAAAGCAATGCGAATTTTACGTTTAACCCGCACCTCATAAATGCCAGCAGAAGCAAGTAAACCTAAATCAACCGCAGTGAGTTGTTTGGCAGCGGGTAATAAGCAATCATATTGCTTTACATCCTCACCTTTCACGCGAATATTTTTCTGTGCCTGGGTGTTTGCAGGAAAATGAATGCGGATCTCATTGACCTCGACTAATTCCTGCATAATCACGCTATCTGCACCGAGAGGCAATACAGCCCCGGTAAAAATTCGCACACACTGACCACGCTCAAGTTTACTGAAAAATGGACGGCCCGCCCATGAAATACCGGTCTGGATTAATTCAAAATCAGTTGTCTGAATGTCAGCACTATTAAACGCATAGCCATCCATAGATGAATTTGCAAAGGCAGGTAGGTCGGAGGGCGCTACACATTGCTCACTTAAGACTCGCGCCTGAGCAATATGTAGACTGAGTATCTCATCTCCATGAAGGACGGCAAGTGCAGTAGAAATATTTTCTAAAGCCTGGTTAATACTTATTAGGAAATTTGAATGACAGAGGTCAGTCATGATTGTTGTAAAAAAGTGTGCACTATAAAATCAGCAATTTGAGGGATGTTATTTAAGTCAATACTAACAATTTTCCTTTTTAATTGCATCGTCTGGTCAGAGGCTATGGCAATAATACAGTTATCTTCGGGATAAAAACAAGCTTCACCTAGGCTAGGGCGATGTAATTCAATTTTAGGGAAATGCTCACGTTTAAACCCTTCAACCAGAATTAAATCCAGGTTGGACTGATCAAAATAGTGTAGTTGTTCATCCAGGCTAGGCGCTTGCGGAGTATCAAACTCGGTAATCATTGCACGTCTATGGCTGGAAACTAGCATAACGGGGGTCGCACCGGCTTCGCGCAGGCGAAAGCTGTCTTTACCAGGTTTATCAATCTGAAAATTATGATGGCTATGTTTGATCAAACCTACTCGTATCTTATGGGCTTTGAGTTGGGGGATAAGTTGAGTCAATAAAGTTGTTTTTCCCGTACCACTCGGCGCTGCAAAGCCTAAGATCGGGATAAGTGCATTTTTCATGATAACAAAATTTATATAGATTTAACCTTATTATACTTCGTGCTAAGCTAAGCGCACGATTAATAACGTATTGTACTATTTTCAAGAGATTTTAAGATATGCTAATAGATTCACATTGCCATCTGGATAAACTAGATTTAACACCTTACCAGAATGATTTTTCCAACTTTATGCAGGAAGCAGATAAAAATCAGATTGAACATATGCTATGTATCAGCATAGACCTGGAAGCCTATCCAGCGATGTGTGAACTGGTCGCGCCCTACCCACAAATTTCACTATCTGTTGGCGTGCATCCTAATGTAGATGTAGGTCAGGACCCCAGCGCCGCTGAATTAATTGCTCTGGCAGACAATGAAAAGGTCGTTGCTATCGGTGAGACAGGGCTGGATTACTTTCGTAGTGAGGGCGATTTATCCTGGCAGCATAAGCGACTTGAAAATCATATAGCAGCATCAAAAGAAACCAAAAAACCGCTTATTATCCATACCCGCGAAGCAGCGGCAGATACCTTACGCATCTTGAAAGAGCAGGGTGCGGATGAAGTGGGTGGTGTAATACATTGCTTTACCGAAGACTGGGACTTTGCTCAGCAAGCGATGGATTTGAATTTTTATATTTCCTTTTCCGGAATTGTCACTTTTAAAAATGCCAAAGAAATTCAAGAAGTAGCAAAAAAAGTACCCACCGATCGATACTTGATCGAAACCGACTCGCCTTATCTTGCACCTGTTCCATTTCGGGGGAAATCAAACTATCCTATCTATGTACAACATGTGGCTCAATATATTGCAGATTTGCGTGAGACAGATTATGCAACGATAGTTCAACAGTCTAATGATAATTTTAGGCGATTGTTCAGTGTTTAGGGATGTTTTCTGGTTCCCAAGTTAGAGTTTTGAACTTGGAAATAACTTAGTTATCCTTTAAAAGATACTTGTCCACAGTTATGATAGCCATAACAGATAACGAAATAAAACTGCAAGGAATTGAAATCTTAATTTCTTCTTTAGGCGAAGTTCAGGCCGAACGTTTTATTAGCTTAATTCTTAGATAAGCTTTTGATTATACAGAATGGCAAAAAAAGTTATGGCCTGATAAAACCATTGAGGAAATTAGTCGTATGGCAATGCAAAAATATAGTGGTTAAACATGCGGATGTTTTACCTGTCCGTTAAATCAAACCGGCTCCATAATGTGCAATGATATCGAGTCATCTCTTTTATTTTCAGTACAAATATTTCCGGAATTTCGTAAGACAATGAAGTTTTTTGTATGCTTGCGTATGGTGGAAAGTTTAGTGCTATTTTACCCTGCTATATCAAGTTTGGTTAAGAAAATATTTGTTACAAACCAAATTCGAATACCAGCTTAATCGATAGGTATAACACCAGAATAATTGCAGCAATAAAGAGGATTGTTTGCGCAGGGTAATGCCATATATTTTTTAAGAAGGTAGGGGCTTCCCCCGACTCTTGCATGCGCGCATATTCTTCCCGAATAACAATCTGCCGTTCTTTTTGGTATTCATCAATCAAATGACGGGCCTCGTCATGTTGCTGTTCATTACGCAACCAGATAGCAGGCATGGAAATGCCCCAGTTGCCGGCATTAGTTTCATAGAAATCGATATAATTTTCTTCTAATAATTCACGAATATCGGCCGCTTCATCATCAGGTACTTGGCGTAAAGAAAAAAGTAGTAGTGCCATCGTTGTATTTAATCAGTTTGGTTAATAATATTTTCCAGGATCGACCAGCGCGGCTCTTTGCTTTTTGCTCCACCGCCCTGAATCCAGTAATCATAGAGCTTGGTAATTTGATCTGTTGATTTGAGTATGTCTATCCAGCTATTCAGCATAGCTTGTAATTCCAGATTGCCATTATGTACTGCATAGCCAATAGGAAAACGGTGTAATTTTGTCGGGTCATAGGTGACGGCATAATCGGGGTGTAACATTACCAGAGTCATGCCTTCTTCTATGGTGGAGATAAAACCGTCAAATTGCTGATTCTGGCCTGCATTAAAGAATATATCGGGATTACTGACTTTGATAATTTCTATATTGGGAAAGTTATGTTGTATATGTCTTAAGTGCGGATAAAGATCCATTGTGGCTAATTTTAAGTGGGTTGTAACGTTGAATTTTGAATAATCAGAAAATTCTTTTTTACGATAATCTTTGACGATAAACGCTGTGGTCAAGTCCATTATTGGCTGTGTATAGAGTACTTCACTCAGATATTCATTGCTGATTTGCACGCCTGAAATAACAATATCAATCTGATAGTATCTCAGCGCCTGATAGAGGTTATTATTCTTGGAAAAAGGAATAAACTCCAGGGTCACGCCTAAAGATGATGATAAGTGATTCATCATTTCTACATCAAAGCCGACTAATTCATGCTCATAATTATGATAGGAGAAAGGCACTCGTGACGGGTGATATCCAACGCGTAAAATACCACGCTTTACAATGGCTGCAGGCGTTGAGATATTTTTGTCTGTATGGTCTGTACTCTGTAAGGCATAGGAAATATTTTGCGGTATCTCCCAGTCAACTTGCATCTGCTGTAATTTTTTACTCAGGTCCTTGTCTTGCTCAAGTACGACATTAAAAAACGTCTGGATACCCGTTATTGCAATGGCAATAATCAATATACTACTGGCAATAAAAATCAGTATTTTTTTCAGGTTTAACTGTATTATGCCAACTAGATAGGCTGTTGTAGCAAGTGTAAACGAAATAAGAAAAATGGCGGTTGTCAGGGATGAAAATCGCTTAGTGAGGACATCGCCGGAAAGATACAGTTGATAGAGATCACTCGGTAAGTGTAAATAATTGAGTAGAAATGGAATGCTGATATGCACATTGGCAAATAAGCTAAATATGCCATTAAAAGCAAGTAATAGCTGTTGCACTATAGTCAGTTCAGTATTGGTAAACCAGGCAGCAAATAATAGAAATATGAAAGACAGTAGTTTGCCCATCGCTGGAAAGTTATAGGCAATGGGAATAATGATTTCATTGTATCTATCACTATCCTCGGTATGCAGGTTATGTTTGGCAAATACGTCATTGCAGGCTTCTGTCATGATAGGGAGGAGAATAAATATATTTCCCGACGCAAAAGCAGTGATCAATATATTACGACATCCTTGTACGATATCGGCATATTTAAAGGGGGTAATGGTACTGATAAAAAAAGGAATAACCCAGAATGATAAAATTAATGCGGTCGTAATATAAACGACAAAGTAAACTTCTAATTTCTCAAAGTCTTCCGGTTGCAAGGTACCTGCGGATGCTGCTGCGATGGCAAAAATACCGATCGGTAAATAGGTGACTATGCTTTTGGTGATTTTATTGAGTGCTTCTAGCAATATGATTGCTGGAGAAATAAATTGCTCTTTGCCTTTAATATTGACTAAGGAACCTCCTAAAAATAAGCTAAACACGACGATAGCAGGCACCGTATTATCAGCGAGTGACTTGAACGGGTTAGAAGGGATATACAAATCGTAGTAATTGATACTTGGTACAACTAGGATCTGGTTGGTGCTAAAAAAATCCTTACTCTCCCATAATGGAAAAGCCAGTGCCATAACAAAAATAGTGATTAACCCTATAGCCCAGAGAGTAAGCAACATAATGGCGAATTTTTTGGCTATTTCCCTGGATTGTCCATAGCTGAGTGAGCCTAAGCCAGTAACGAGAGATAATAGGATATAAGGAATAATGGCGACTTGAATTAATTTAATAAAAACCATTCCGACCATATTAAGCCAGGCTACTTTTTCGCCAAAGAATAGTCCGATAAAAATACCTGCACAAAGTGCAACAAAAACCTGCGTTGAAAAAGAAAGATTGAGGATTCTATGCATTTTTTATTGGCTGTTTTGGATAGTAAATAATCTGGGTGAATCAGGTTTTTCATGCATACTGCGTATTATACTAACCGCAAAATGTGAACTATCTAGCCGTTGATACCAGTGGATAATCGCCTGTAATTCAGCTTGTCCTCCGCAATGCCCCGGATAAGCAATGATGCTCAGAATACCTTTTGCACTGAGTAGTTTAAGCGCATCATCAAGTGCTGTTAGGGTGGTTTTTTCCTGAGTAATAATGCTCGTATCTGCATGGGGAAGATAGCCTAGATTGAACAGGATGGCATCTGCTTTTTCTTCAGAGTTTATATGCTGAGACATAGTTTCATGACCGGTAAGAAGCAAGCTAACATTAGCACTGCAGCTATTCTTTTTCAGACGTGTGCGCGTTGCATTGATCGCATTTTCCTGTATATCGAAAGCATACACTTTAAGGCTGCGCCTAGCCAGGAACAAAGTATCGTGACCATTACCCATCGTCGCATCAATACTGATGCTTTGTTCAGACAGGTAGGGTTGTATGCTTTTATGAGCCTCAGTGACTAAAGAATGTTGTGTAAATCGAGTGCTGAGCATTATCTAGACATTATAGGATGCGTTTCGTACCTCAACATCCGTTTGTTAATCTTGTGGTGGGATGAGTATGGTATTTTCTGCATGATGGGTTTTATCTAGGTCTGGATAGTCCTGAGTGTAATGTAATCCTCGGCTTTCTTTTCTTGCCAAGGCGCTACGAATAATCAAGTCAGCAACAATTACCAGGTTACGTAATTCTAATAAATCACTACTAATTCGGTAATGATGATAGTAATCTGCTATTTCGTTTTTCAATAGTTCCAGGCGATGTTCTGCTCTTTTTAGACGTTTGGTACTGCGCACTATGCCCACATAATCCCACATAAAACGGCGCAGTTCATCCCAGTTATGTGCAATCATGACTGCTTCTTCTGAATCTACCACTTGAGACTCATCCCAGCCTGTTATGTTTGGGAGCGGATGATTTAGATTCTGACGCAGAATATCTTCACTGGCTCGTTGGGCAAATACGAGACATTCTAATAGTGAATTACTGGCCATGCGATTGGCACCATGTAAGCCTGTATGTGCTACTTCGCCTAAGGCATACAAGCCTTGAATATCAGTACGCGCATATTCGTCAGTCATCACACCGCCGCAAGTATAATGAGCGGCAGGAACGACGGGGATAGGCGATGTAGTGATGTCGATATTCAGATCAAGGCATTGTTGGTAGATCGAAGGAAAGTGGCTTTTGATAAAATCAGCGGGTTTGTGGCTAATATCCAGATACACGCAATCAATACCATGTTTCTTGATTTGATGGTCGATGGCTCGAGCAACAATATCGCGAGGTGCCAGTTCGGCTCTGGCATCATAGTGATGCATAAATGCTGAACCATCCGGTAATATCAGCTTACCGCCTTCACCGCGTACTGCTTCACTAATTAAAAATGAATTGTTATCAGGGTGATAGAGGCAGGTAGGATGAAATTGCATAAATTCCATATTAGCTATACGGCAGCCAGCTCGCCAGGCTAAAGCAATGCCGTCCCCGCTAGATATATGAGGGTTTGTCGTATACAGGTAAACTTTATTAGCGCCACCCGTTGCAAGAGCAACGATGTTTGCAGTAATGGTTTTGACCTGCTTGCTATACGTGTCTAAAACATAGGCACCCAGCACTCGTTGTTGTTTAAGTCCAAGTTTGCCAGCAGTAATTAAATCAACCGCATTATGGTGCTCTAATAGAGTTATATTGGGGTGTTGCTTAGCTTTATCAATTAAAGACAGTGACAGCGTTTTTCCAGTGGCATCTGCATGGTGCACAATACGCCGCTCAGAATGTCCGCCTTCTTGATTAAGATGTAATTCAGATTCGCCTTTTTTATTTTTCCGCTCTGAGAACTGCATCCCTTGTTGATGCAGGAAGTCGATACTTTGTTTGCCATATTCGACCGTGAGTCTGACTATATCAGGGTCACATAAGCCGGCTCCTGAATTAATAGTATCCTGGATATGCGATTCTATTGAGGTTTGCTGCGAGTCCAGCACTGCAGAGATACCACCCTGAGCATAGAATGTACTACCTTCTGTCAAGGCAAATTTTGACAATACTGCAACCTGATGCTGATCTGCCAGTTTAAGTGCCAGACTAAGGCCAGCACCGCCACTACCAATAATAAGCACATCGTAACTTTGTTGTTTAGACATGGTTTAAAACTGGATGCTGAAAAAGAGAACGTATCTGGGCTATCATTAAGGTATATTAATCAATTACTGGAATATTATTATACTTCACGTGGCTAAACTTGCGTAGTGTCGTCAAGCTGAATATTTGTAGGTCGGCTATTTAAACGCAAGGCAAGCAGAGAATTTATGGGAGAGTTTATTTTGCCTTTTGTTTTTTTGTGTGTTTTTGCTGTCAACCTTGTTACCCATGGGGTAGATGCGTATGCTGAGATGATTGCGGGGGAGGCGGTTGCCTTTGAAATCTCACGCGATGGCTTGCAAGATAAAATGGAAAAGCTTGCGGTTAAGCCAGGAGTTGATCCCGAAAGTAAAGCAAGGGAGATGAACTGGTATCTATTAACGGATGAAAATATTGCAGCTCAGCAATGGTTTGCATTTTTATACCGTTCATATCAAGAAATTTTATCAACAGCTGCAGATAAATTAAAAACCAATGCGCAACCCACAATCAGTAAGGAAAATGTGGTGTTATTTAACCCTAAGAAGGACTATTCTTCAGAAGAATTAGAACTGCTCATTGTAAATTCGAAGGGGAAACTAAGAACCGTTAACAATAAATTAAGTAAACTTGAAACTGAGCTTAATAAATTTTCCCTACGTCCTCAGCAAATTAGAGAAGAAACTCTAAATTCGAAGCAGCGCTTAAAACAAGCCAAGTTAGAGATTAATATTTCCCGACAGCCTACAGAAAATAAGTATGAATATCAGGCGCACCAAATATACTTAAATACATTAATCAGTGCTTTGTCTGAAGAGCTAAAAAAACTAGACTTAGAAGCGACAGTTAACCCCTCACAAATTCAGTTAAATAAGCGTAGTCAGGAACAATTAGCAGTAAAACAAAAATATTTACAGCACATTGTAGATCAGCAAGAAGCACTCTTTGGGAAAGTGCAGCTAGAAAAAGCCGCTAGTCTGGAGGAAGCGTTACTCAAAACTGAACAAGAAAGTATCAGCAAGCATGCTGTTATCCAGAAAATTATTCAGGATAATATTTATTGGAGTCGCGATTTACAAACAATCGTCCGGACTATTAATCAATATGATCATGAAATAGATAAGATTGATACTTATAAGCGATCGATTGAAGAAGATTACAAAAACGTTGAGAAGAAAATTAAACTTGCGGGTTTAAATCCTCTGTTGGGTCGAGTCTTGCGTGAGCAAAGAAACACGCTGGAAACTAATAAACAACAGTACCAGAGACAAGTTGATATTGGCGATGAGACAGGGCTGATTAGTCTGGCTTTATACAAAATAGAGTTGCGTCAGAAGCAGTTACGAAATTTTCAGACCGAGCTAGACTTACAATTACAGCAGGTACAAAAGAGTCACGGGGCAGAAAATCTTTCAGTCGGTGAGATTCAGAAAATCAGCCAGGAAATCGATAAACTACTGAGTGATCAGAAGGAAGTTTTAGCTGAGCTGAGTAATACTTATTTAAAAGGTTTACGGGTTTTAGGTGATTATAAATTTGCTAGCGAGCAATTATTGACTCTGATTGATCAATATACCTCATTTCTAGATCAGCGGTTACTGTGGGTTCCCAGTTCACTTCCGATTGACTTAGACTATCCAGTAGATGTATACAATTCAATGCGCTGGCTGGGATCTCCTATGCGCTGGTTACACTTTGGAGAAAACTTATTACAGATAGTAAAGGGTAAAATTGTTATAAGTTCATTTGCCTTTATTTTCTGGTTTAGCTTATTATATTTAAACTTTTATCTCAGCAAGAAAGTCTGTGCGATTAGGGAAAAAATAGGCAAGCCCTATACGGATAAAATTTATTATACCTTTCAGGTATTGTTGTTTAATTTTATCTTGGTACTCCCATTACCATTATTGTTATTTTTTATCAGCTGGCAGTTAAGTCTGTTACCTTTTCATAATGATTTCAGCCGGGCAATTGGCGTAGGTATGCAACATGCTGCCATCGTTTTGATGATATTGCTGTTCTTTACCCGCTTTCTTGAGGATCAGGGTATTGCAGAGCTGCATTTCAGATGGCAAAAAAAGGCTATTTGTCTAATAAGAAAACAGCTTGCCTGGATGAAGTTTGTTATTGTGCCCTGTATCTTCATCATTTACATGACCTCTGTCAATAATATGGCTGAGCACAGTAATAATCTTGGTCGTCTGGGGCTAATTACATTTGCCTCGGTGCTTTTTGTTTTTGCTATACGCTTATTTCAGCCAGGACAGGGAATTCTAGATGGTTACTTTATTAAAAATACTAAATATTGGTGGGCTAATTTACGTTATCTCTGGCTGATTGTTTTTATTAGTATTCCGCTTATTATCTTTGTTTCTGCTGCCATGGGGTACTATATTAGCGCTCTGGAAGTGCAACAAAAAACAATTATTACTTTACGCATGATTTTTATCGCAATTATTATGCACAATATAATTATCCGCTGGTTGACCTTAACAAAGCGGGAACTCGCCTTAAAAAATGCGCGCAACCGCAAGAGTCACGCATGACAGAAACTTTACATATAGCTGATGAAGAATTACTCGATATCTCTAAAATCAATCAGCAAAGTGAAAAGATTGTTAACGTACTGATCAGCACCTTACTGTTAATTAGTTTTTGGGTGATTTGGAAAAACATCCTCCCGGCATTTTCATTTATAGATAATATTACCTTGTGGCAGCATATTGTGGTAATTAATCACCAGGAAATAATGCAGCCAGTTACTTTAAGCAATCTATTTATTGCCAGCTTTTATATATTCCTGGTCAGTATTTCAACACTCAATTTTCCGGGTGTCATGGAAATACTGGTATTCAGGAAATTAGACGTTGAAGCGGGTAGCAGATATGCCATTAACCAATTAGCTAAATATGCATTGATTACCCTAGGGTTTATTTTAGTAGCCAATGAATTAGGTGGCAGCTGGGGTAAGGTTCAATGGTTGGTTGCTGCCCTGACGGTGGGTCTGGGATTTGGTTTACAAGAAATATTTGCCAATATGGTATCAGGTATTATTTTATTATTTGAGCGTCCTATCCGGGTGGGGGATACTGTCACGGTGGATAATATTACGGGCACCGTTACGCGTATACAAATGAGGGCAACGACAATTATTGACTGGGATCATAAAGAACTCATTGTGCCCAATAAGACCTTTATTACGAGTCAATTAGTCAATTGGACATTAACGGACCCGATGACGCGGATCGTCGTACCGCTTGGAATATCCTATGGCTCCGATATTGATTTAGCCTTCAGGACTATCAAGGAAGCCGTATGTACAACGCCGCTAGTGCTTAAAGATCCTGAACCTAGCATCTATTTTATAGGTTTTGGAGACAGCTCTCTGGATTTTACTATTAGAATCTACGTACAGGAATTAAGTCATCGTATGCAGGTTATACATGATATTCACATTCGATTAATCGAAGCTTTGCGTAAAGCAGATATAGAAATACCCTTTCCACAGAGAGATTTGCATATCCGTTCTGGTTATGCAGATGCTTCAGGAAATACCATACAGGTGTAATGATGGAGTTTTCCGGTAAATTAGTGATAGCCGTTTCATCCAGAGCGTTATTTAATCTGGATGAATCACACCATATCTTTGAAACACAAGGTAAGCAAGCCTATTGCACCTATCAGGTAGAGCATGAGGAAGATATTTTAGAGCCAGGTTTTGGCTATGAATTAGTGAGAAAACTATTAGCCATTAATAAGCTGGCGAGCAGCAGTAAACCTTTAGTCGAGGTGATACTACTTTCACAAAATAGTGCTGATACTGGCCTGCGTATTTTTAATTCTATCGATCATTTTAAGTTGAATATTACCCGCGCAGCGTTTACCAGTGGAATGACTCCTTATTGCTATATTCCAGCTTTTGGTGCGCATTTATTTTTATCTGCAAATGCTGACGATGTGGCCAATGCATTAGCTGCAAAATATGCAGCAGCGACTATTCTCTCGGGCACTCAACGTAAAGCGGCTAGCGAACAATTACGCATAGCTTTTGATGGTGACGCAGTATTATTTTCAGACCAATCTGAACGTATCTATCAAGAGCAAGGTTTAGCGGCATTTACCGAAAACGAGAAAGTGTCGGCAAAAATTCCCTTACCAGGAGGGCCGTTTAAAGGATTTTTAGAAGCACTGCAATCTATCCAGGCACAATTTTCAGAAGACGATTCTCCTATCCGCACAGCTTTGGTAACGGCGCGCTCTGCACCGGCACACGAACGAGTCGTGCGTACTCTGCGTAAATGGGGGATTCGCATTGATGAAGCCTTATTTTTGGGTGGGATGCCCAAGCAGGAATTTTTAAAAGCCTTTGGTGCCGATATCTTTTTTGATGATCAAAAAGGCCATTGTGAAGATGCTGCGCCGCATATATCCACGGCGCATGTTCCGCATGGAGTGACTAATCAGGTAAAGCCTGAATCAGAATAGAGCTTAAGCTGTCACGTTAATAGGCATATTCTGAACCTGGCTTTAGGTTCAGATTTAGTTCGAGTTGATTTTTGCCAATAACACTCACGGTAACTTTATACAGTTCAGCTAGTGTTTGGTTTTACCGCTTTGATCTGACAAAAATCGAGTCAATAAATGTACTGAATCTACATGATGTAAAGTATCTTGCTTATTTATCGCCACCACATTTACCTTCGCCGCATTTGCCCTCGGGCATTTTGCTTCCTTCGTCAACGTCAACGGCAGGGGCAGCCATTTTTCCGCCACACTTCCCCTCGCCACAGGATCCATCTTTTGCCTTTTCTGTGCCATGTAGCTTGGCAGTTTCTGATTCATTCATAAAACCTGATGATAAATCTTTTTGCGCAAAGGGTTTATCTCCAGAAGCACATCCGCTTGTAAATCCAGCAATTATTGATGTTCCAATGATAAATTTGGTTTTATTGATTTTATTCATGTTACTTCCTTTGTAGGTTAAAAGTTAGTTTTAAAAAAACCGTTAAATCCTTGCTCCTTAACATAACGATCCTAGCTATATGTCTCTGTATTTTTATTTGTAAGGTTTTATCCAGACGCTCGACTTATAACTACGACTTTATGATCTCTGTTAAATCTAAGCTGCGCAAGTATTTTTTAAGATTTACGCTTTATATACCTGTTCTTATAAAACCGAACAAGCTGTGCAACAGCAGATAAAAATGGTCAACAGACTGGATATTTGTTGTGCTTCAAACTATGATGGAACTAAGTAGCAAAAAATGGTCTCAATTAAAAACAATCGATAATCAATAAAATGTAAATTCACCTAATCCAAAACCCCGTTAGACTATCTTTTTAGGTGGTCGGGAAAGAAGGATAACATGAAACAGAATAACTACCCTGATGACTGGCCTGATATTGATAGTGCATATTACAAGCGCTCGGTAATGTTGTTCAGTGCGGTAAAAAAATTACTCAGTGTTAACCTTGAATTATTTGCCGACGAGAAAGCCCTGCAAGGGGATATTTTCTTATTTAATCACTTTTCCCGATTTGAAACCTTTATCCCGCAATTTTTGCTCTATGAAAAAACCGGGGCCTATAGCTGTGCTATTGCATCCAGTGAATTTTTCGATGAAACCAATTTTTTGTCTAATTACCTGAAAGAAGTTGGTGTCTTCCCACATGACCACCCACGCCTTTTTGCCATGTTGGCGGGGCAGATATTACGCGGGCGTAAAGTCATAATTTTTCCTGAAGGCGGGATGGTTAAAGATCGCTGTGTTATTGATAAAAAAGGGCACTATAGTATCTATTCACGGATCGCCGGTAATAGACGTAAGCAACATACCGGCCCTGCAGTTTTAGGGCAGGGGGTAGAAGCATTAAAAGCTGCCATTCGTTATGCATTTAAAGAAAGGGATATGGAACGCTTGCAGCACTGGAAAGAGATACTCAAGTTTGATAACTTAAACGAACTCCTTGCTTCGGCGCTTAAGCCCACGCTAATCGTGCCTTCTAATATTACTTTTTACCCGATCCGCTCTTCAGAAAACCTGTTGTTTAAAAGTGTCGATATGCTTTCTAAAGGGATGAGCCTGCGTCAATCAGAAGAATTGTTAATCGAAAGTAATATTATGCTCAAAGATACGGATATGGATATTCGTATGGGAAACCCTGTTAATCCTTGTTGTGTCTGGGGCAAATATACTCATTATATGATGGATAAAGTGGCATCGAATATTGTTGAACTGGATGATGTCTTCAAGCTGAAGACTGAACCGCGTAATATGAAAGAACGTTTGTTAGGCTATTATTTTGTTAATAATGCAAAATGTGCACGCAATCAATACATGCACAGAATTTATACCAATGTGACGATAAATCTCAGTCATTTAGCTTCTACGCTAATAATGAGCCTTATCAGTGATGACAGACAACAGATTTCTAAAACACAATTTTATACCGTTCTGTATATTACAATTAAAACCTTACAGAAAAAAACCACGATCCATTTGCACCGTAGTTTGTTAAATCCTTATGATTATAGTGATTTGATATATGGTACAAATTCGCGATTTGACCAGTTTATTCGTTTTGCCAAAAATGCAGAATTAATTAGTGAGCAAGATGAATGTTATTATTTTCTACCTAAATTACTCGCAGATCACGATTTTGACCAGATACGCCTGGAAAACCCTATCGCTGTTTATAACAACGAAGCCCAACCAATGCATATTGTTCGTGAGCATGTTATCGCGGCAGAGCGTAGCTATCATAAAATCGACCCTTGCCAATTAGCCGCCTGGCATTTTGAAGATGAGCAACTCAATCTGGCTTTCGAACAACAGAGCTTCAGTCCTAAAACTAATGATGCGGTAACCGAACAACTGGAAACGGTCACAGCGGACCCTATGCCATTTTTTATCCAGGCAAACGAGCCAAACGGCTATGGAGTATTATTAGTGCATGGTCTGCTGGCTAGTCCTGCAGAACTGCGTGAGTACGGTCATTATCTTGCTGATCTGGGATATGCCGTATTAGGTATTAGAATTCAGGGACATGGCACTTCACCTTATGCGTTACGTGAATTGACTAATCAGCAGTGGTATCAAAGCGTGCAAAAAGGTTTTAGTATTTTGCAGGCATATTGTGCCAGGATATTTGTTATCGGTTTTTCAACCGGTGGTGCGCTGGCTCTAAAACTGGCTGAGGAAAATCCTGATGCTATTATCGGCGTAGTTGCCGTATCGGTGCCAATAAAATTTGTTAACTCTTCTTTTATGCTGGTGCCTTTAGTGCATAACACCAATACGTTTGTGCAATGGATGTCATCTTTTGAAGGGGTAAAGCCTTTTATCGAAAATAGCCCCGAACATCCTGACATTAATTATCACAATACCCCGGTTAGAGCCTTGTATGAACTACGTCTACTAATCCAGGATGTTGAAAAGCGCTTACCGAACATTAACACACCAACCTTATTAATCTATGCAGATCAGGACCCTGTGGTAGCAATATCCAGTGCTGACACGGTTTTTGAAAAACTCGGCGCAACACAGAAAAAACTGCATGTTATCAATGCCGATAATCATGGCATACTGATGGAAAATACTGACAACATATGGCGCTTGATTGATGATTTTTTAAAGCAACAAAGTCATCTTGTGGAGAATCTAGAGACACAAGCACAAACTCAACCAGTTCGGGAGATAGTCACATGAAAAACGTAGTGATTGCAGCTTATGCAAGGTCGCCGTTCACACCGGCTAATAAAGGCGCTCTAATGACTGTTAGAGCAGATGATATGACTGCCCAGGTAATTAAAGCACTCATTGCTAAATCAGGCATTGATGCCAATGATATTGAGGATCTCATTCTGGGCTGTGCTTTTCCCGAGGGTGAGCAAGGCATGAATATGGCACGACTAATAGTTTCACTTGGTGAGCTACCTATTAGTATCGCAGGGGTTACACTTAACCGCTTCTGTGGTTCGTCCATGCAGGCGATACATTTTGCTGCAGGCGCTATTCAAATGAATGCTGGTGAAGCGTTTATCTGTGCCGGGGTAGAGTCAATGAGTCGGGTACCTATGGGGGGGTTCAATTATTTACCCAACCCAGAGCTCTATCAGCGCTATCCCCAAGCCTATATGAGTATGGGAGAGACAGCGGAAAATCTGGCCCAAAAATATAACATCTCGCGGATTGACCAGGAAGCTTTTGCACTCTTAAGTCAGCAAAAAGCCTATATGGCTCAACAACAAGGTTTACTTAGCGATGAGATTATTCCCATCGTCTCGCAACGCGGCGAAACAATAGCACAAGATGGCTGTCTGCGCCCTGATTCCAGTGCAGCGGGTATGGCAGAGCTTAACCCCGCATTTTCTGTGCAAGGGAGTGTTACTGCTGCCACTTCATCGCCGCTAACCGATGGCGCAGCCGCTGTGCTGGTCTGCAGTGAGGATTATGCTGATACTCATGGTTTAGATAAATTAGCACGTATTAAATCGATAGCAGTGTCTGCCTGTTTGCCTGAAATTATGGGCATAGGTCCTGTTTCGGCTACCCAAAAAGCACTACAACGTGCTAATTTAACATTGGCTGATATGGATATAGTCGAGCTTAATGAAGCTTTTTCTGCACAGAGTCTGGCGGTATTACACGATTTACCGATTGCTGCAGAAAAACTAAATATTGATGGCGGTGCTATCGCTTTAGGTCATCCTTTAGGTGCTACTGGCGCTAGAATTACAGGTAAAGCGGCAAGCCTTTTACAGCGTGAAGATAAACAATACGCGCTGGCAACTCAATGTATAGGGGGAGGTCAGGGCATTGCAACGATATTGGAGGCAGTGTCATGACTATTGAAAAAATTGCCGTAATTGGTGCAGGAGTTATGGGTAGTGGTATCGCTGCTCATATTACCAATGCCGGGATTCCAGTTTATTTGTTAGACATAGTACCGAAAGATGCTAAAGGTCCTAAAGAGCGAAATGTTATAGCTGAAGGCGCTATTGCGAAAATGCTAAAAACCCAGCCAACGCCTTTTATGCATCGCAAAAATGCACGCTTGATTACTGCCGGAAATACCGAAGACGACCTGGAAAAACTGGCTGAGGTGGATTGGGTTATTGAAGCTGTGATTGAAAACCAAACGATTAAGCAGGAACTCTATCAAAAGTTGGATCGTATCTGTGGGCCTGACACACTGATTTCCTCCAATACGTCTACCTTGCCACTAAAAATCTTAACCGCGGACCAGTCAGATGGATTCAAGCGCCGGTTTATGATTACTCACTTTTTTAATCCGCCGCGTTATATGCGTTTGCTGGAGTTGGTGTCTTCAACTGAACTGGATCAGCAATTATTTAAGACAGTGAGTGATTTTGCCGATATTAGATTGGGTAAAGGCAACGTACTGTGTAAAGACACGCCAGGATTTATTGCCAATCGGATTGGTACATTCTGGATGCAAACGGCTGTATTGGAAGCGATTGAAAATGAGTTAACAGTGGAGCAATGTGATGCTGCACTCAGCCTGTTTGGTATTCCTAACACGGGCATATTTGGTTTGTTAGACCTGATTGGCCTGGATTTAATGCCGCATGTGCTGAATAATTTTAAGCAGGTTCTGGATCCTGAAGACCGTTTACATAGCATTACAGAGGTTCCAGCGATATTAGAGACCATGATTGCAGAGGGCTATACAGGGCGCAAAAGCAAGGGAGGGTTTTATCGTTTACAGCCCGATGGTAAAGCAAAAGTTAAACAGTCCATTGATCTTCAGCAAGGCGACTATCGTCTGAGCAAACGGTTTAAAATTGAAGGTGTATCGCGTAAACCCGCTGGGTTACGCCAATTTTTAGAAGCTGATAATCCGCTCAGCCAGTATGTCTGGCGAGTATGGTCAACAACATTTATTTATGCGGCAGAATTAATTCCTGAAATTGCCGACGATATTGATGCTGTTGATACTGCTATGCGACTTGGTTATAACTGGCGTTATGGTCCGTTTGAATTATTAGACCGCCTAGGCGTGGAGTGGTTTATACACAAGGCCCAGGCAGAGCAACAGCATTTACCTGCACTTATCGCGAATGGAAAAAGCTTGTATCGTAGCGAATCGGGCATTCCAGAATACCAGGATACTGCGGGTAGCTACCATCCTATACAACGCGCAGAGGGAGTTTTGCTACTCAGTGATATCAAATTACAAAAACCAGCAATACTGGAAAATGCCTCAGCCAGCCTCTGGGACATAGGCGATGGCATTGTTTGTCTGGAGTTTCATAGCAAAATGAATACCCAGGACCCGGATAGCATGAGCTTAATTCAGCAAAGTATTGCTAAAATTTCGGCTGAATATAAAGGGATGGTTATTTACAATGAAGGCGAGCATTTTTCTGCAGGCGCGAATTTAACCCTGCTTGCTCCTGCCATTCTTGGTGGAGATTGGGATACCGTTAAATCAATCGTACAGCTAGGTCAAAATACCTTTCGGGCATTAAAGTACGCGCCATGCCCGGTAGTCGCGGCACCCTCTGGTCTTGCTTTAGGGGGAGGCTGTGAGGTTTTATTGCATTGTGATGCTATTCAGGCGCATGCCGAGTTATACATGGGGCTCGTAGAGGTTGGTGTTGGTCTGGTACCCGCCTGGGGAGGTTGCAAAGAATTATTAGGCCGCTGGCTAAATCTACCCAAACGCCCGGGTGGTCCAATGCCACCTATTGTGAAAACATTTGAAACCATTGGGCTCGCTAAAGTATCCAGATCAGCCCAGGAAGCAAAAGAACTATTATATATGGCAAGAACCGATGCTATTAGCATGAATAAATCGCGCTTACTGGCAGATGCTAAAGCCCGCACGCTTTCTATGGTGAAAAATTATCAGGCACCCGAGCACCCCGTATACCCACTGCCCGGAAAAAGTGGCTGGGCTACATTAGCAGTTGGAATAGATTCATTGCACAAATCTGGAAAAGCATCTGCCTATGATGTGGAAATTACTCAACAATTGGCAACTGTATTAACCGGGGGTGATACCGATATTACTCAGTCATTAACAGAACAAGATTTGCTCGATCTCGAGCTTAAAAGTTTTATTCATCTAGTACAACAGCCTGCCACCCTTGCCCGGCTGGAACATATGCTCAAAACTGGTAAACCGCTTAGAAATTAAACAGGAGTACCACATGTCTAAATTATTATATATCCTGATTGGAGCCATCGGTATAAGGTTACCTCCTGTACGGCGTAAATTACTGACCGCTCCGCTGTTCAATAAAATGTGTAAATCGATGCCCAAAATGTCGCAAACCGAGCGTGAAGCACTGGAAGCGGGTGATACCTGGTGGGATGCCGAATTATTTACCGGTAAACCCGATTGGCAAAAACTTCAAGACTTACCTCCTGCACGCTTAAGTGATGAAGAACAGGCTTTTATCGACGGCCCTACAGAGGCTTTATGTGCCATGCTGGACGATTGGGATATTACCCATAATCGCCGTGATTTACCATCTGAAGTATGGGGATTTATCAAACAAAACAAATTCTGTGGGATTATTATTCCTAAGCATTATGGCGGTCTGGAATTTGGCGAATATGCACATTCCCAGATTGTTATGAAAATTTCCAGTCGTAGTGCTTCTGCGGCTGTAACGGTAATGGTGCCCAATTCATTGGGACCGGCTAAATTATTATTAGCTTATGGTAGTGAGCAACAAAAAGACCACTATCTACCTCGTCTTGCGGCAGGATCTGAAATTCCCGCTTTTGCACTGACCGGTCCTCAAGCCGGTAGTGATGCAGGCGCAATGCTCGATACGGGAGTGCTTTGCTATGCTGAATTTGAGGGCAAAGAACAGCTCGGCATTCGCTTAAACTGGGAAAAGCGCTATATTACTTTGGGGCCTGTCGCAACCGTACTAGGTCTAGCATTTAAACTTTTTGATCCGGAACATTTATTAGGTGAGCAAGAAGAACTTGGTATTACTGTCGCACTGATTCCGACTGATACTGCGGGAATTTCTATAGGTAAGCGCCACTTTCCACTTAACTCAGCCTTTCAGAATGGACCTAATTGGGGGGTGGATGTATTTATCCCTATAGACTGGATTATTGGTGGGGCTGATCAGGTTGGGCAGGGCTGGAAAATGCTTATGCAATGTCTATCTACCGGACGTGCGATATCCTTGCCAGCCCTGAGTGTTGGAGCCGCAAAATTTGTCTGTAGAAATAGCGGTGCCTATGCACGTGTACGCACACAGTTTAATTTACCTATAGGCGCTTTTGAAGGCATAGAAGAAGTACTTGCTCGTATGGCAGGCACGACCTATTTAATGGATGCAGCGCGTCAAGTGACTTGTGCTGCACTGGATGATGGTTACAAACCCTCGGTTATTTCAGCCATCATAAAATACCAGTTAACCGAAGGCATGCGTCGTGTTATCAATGATGGCATGGATATACAGGGAGGTTCTGGAATTTGCCTGGGGCCGTCAAATTATATCGGGCGTCTATATCAGACGATACCCGTAGGTATTACGGTGGAAGGGGCAAATATCCTAACGCGCACCATGATGATTTTTGGCCAGGGCGCAGTGCGTTGTCATCCTTATATTCAAAGTGAAATGGCAGCTCTAGCTTTGGAAGATAAAGAACAGGCTTTAAAGGATTTTGATGCAATACTATGGAAGCATATCGGGTTTTTTCTGGGAAATATGGGCAGAGGACTCTGGTTTGGAGTTAGTAATGCACATTTTAGTAACACGCCGGGAGATAAACATACCCGCCGCTATTATCAGCAACTTGCAAGACTGAGTACTAGCTTTACACTCACCGCAGATTTTGCATTACTGACTCTGGGAGGCGACTTAAAACGTAAGGAAAGAATTTCAGGCCGTTTTGCTGATGTATTGAGCCACCTATATTTATGTTCCTGTGTACTCAAACACTTTGAGAATCAAGGCTCGCAAGAAACGGATATTCTACTTTTAAACTGGGCTTGCCAATATAGCCTGCACCGCGCCCAGCAATCCTTACTCGCAGTATTCTGGTTGCTACCCATGCGTATTCCAGCAATAGCATTACGCACGGTGTTATTCCCACTAGGAAAACCTTATGCACCACCGCAAGATAAACTTGTTGGCGAGCTTGCCAAACTACTGTTAAATGATAGTCCGACACGAGATCGCTTAACTGCAGGTGTTTATATTAATGATAATCCAGAGGATGCTACCGGAAGAATTGAAGTAGCCTTTAAGGCAGTATTAATGGCAGCACCGGTTGAGGCGAAAATCCATGCGGCACAAAAACAAGGTAATTTAGATAAGGGGGTACTTGCCTCAACAATAGACAGTGCTCTGGCAAAAAATATTATTAGCTCGGCTGAAGCAGAGTTGTTACATACAGCAGAGCAAGCCAGATCTGAGGCCATCAGGGTGGATGATTTTGATCCTGGTGAGTTATAGAAGGTAATTTATTGCAAGCATCAGGTAATCACATTATAGTTACAACTTTGTAAAAAAATATACTTATAACTCATTTAATTAGAATTGGAAATTATCAGGGCATTAGGATTCCTAAGCCAATGATAGAGAAAGCTAATCTTCAAGGAAGGGAAATTAACAAAACAAGACCTTTTGTCGTTATTTCCCCCAATGACTTATCAGCATTAGCCACAGTTCTTGTTGGCCCCATGGCAACAAAAGGATTTTAATATCCCTGCCGAGTTGAATGCGAATTTATAGGCAAAAAAGGCTTAATACTTATAGATCAGATAATAAAGTGTGGTTAGTAAAGAAACTAGGTATTCTTAATGATGAAACTCAGGTTAAATTATGTGATTCCTTTCATGAATTATTTTTATTTTAAGCATAAAAAATAACCAGATATTTAACTGCTTTATTCTTATAAATCAAAACTTTGCAGTGGTTTAATGCCCTTGTCACTCAATAAAAGGTATATCTTTCAATCATTAAGGTGTCAGAATGAAAAATATTTTTCTTTTTTCATTTTGCACACGATGCAAGATACTATGTTTTTTTAAATATATATGAATATTTTTTTATCATTATCCAGGACACCGGAGAGATTAAAATCAATGTCAATTATTAGTTATGAAGTACTCGGAAAAGAAGTAAGTGGCCTATTAAAACAACAAAAGAAAATATATAAAGTATCTTTATAAATCAATAACCTATTTAACAGAAATAAGGAAAAAATTCAAAAAACTTATGATTTTAACGAAGTCGAAAACTCTATTGCAAAGGTTGATAATGAAATAGAGAAGCTTTCGCAGGCGGGAACACTAATTGCGGTAGTAGGAACAATGAAAGCAGGGACGTCAACGACTATTAATACCATCGTTAGAAAATATGTTTTACCTAAATTGTAATGACCCGATAATTACGCTACCTACATATAAGCATAATCAAAGAGAGCCGTTATTAACGCTTAAGAATACGCCCCCTCTAATAGCATTATTGATACAAATTTCAGAAGCATTACTTGAACTAAATGAAGCAAACATTATCAGTCGAACAAAGTCGCCTATTTATGAATAAACAGAATATTTATGTCACAGGCGCTGAGCAGGGAAGCGGTAAGTCTATTATTATGCTGGCCATGATGGATATGCTATCAGGTTATGCAGGTAAAATCGGTTTTTTTAGGCCTATTATCAACGATAGTGAAAGCAAGGATGAATTAATTCAATTAATCAGGCATCGCTATCATATCGATTTTCCTTATGAGTCTATGTATGGCTGTCAACTGGAAGAAGCGCAGGATTTAATTAATCGTGATAAATATAATGAGTTACTAACACGCATTTTAATCAAGTTTAGAACGCTTTCCGCACAATGTGACAAAGTTTTGTGCCTGGGGCCTAATTATGCCTGTAGTGCAGGGGCACGGGCGTGAAAATTATCAAATTATTGATGCTGTAAACAGACTGAGACATGCGCTGCTAGAATCTGGTTGTGATCTTTTTTCTAGTATCATTAATGGTGTTGAAGCTTCGCAAGTTGAAGAGTTACGCATGCGTTATAGTCATCAGCCACACAGTACATTTCCGGTTTATGTGGTACCTAGTGAACCGTCTTTAAATATGCTTAGTGTGGGTAATATTTCCCGGCAATTAGATGTCCGCATTTTATCCGGTGATCAGCAAACGCTTAATAGAGCAGTAAATCATTTTAAAATTGCAGCCATGCAGGTGCCTGATTTTTTAGAGCATCTCGAAGAGGGAGCTTTAATTATAACGCCCAGCGATCGCGCAGATATTATTCTCGCCTGTTTAATGTCTTATCCTTCGACTAATCATCCTCAAATTGCTGGATTATTACTCACTGGCAAGCAAAGGTTATCAACCTGATAGCGGGTTTAGGGGATACTCCTTTTACTGTTTTGTCGGTAGAACATGATACTTTTACGACGGCAATGCAGATCACAAATGTCAGGTCGCGGTTGTATTCACAAGATGAGACAAAAATAGCGACCGCGTTGGGTTTAATGGAAAATAATTTAAATTTTGATGAATTATGCCAGCGCCTTACTAATAATCATTCTGAGTGAGTAACGCCGCTTATGTTTGAATATGAACAGATTCAACGAGCAAAGGCCAATATTCAGCATATTGTTTTACCTGAGGGGGATGAAGAGCGAATTTTGCGAGCAGCAGAAATATTATTATTAAGAAATATTGTAAACATTACCCTTTTAGGGGATGTCGAAGTAATTCAACAAAAAATAACTAGTTTAGGTTTACAATTGGACGATATTATCATCATAGACCCCCTTAAGTCTGAATTGCGCGAGTTATATGCCAAAGCGTACTTTAAGCTGAGAAAAGAGAAAGGCGTCACTTATGATATGGCTTATGATATTATGTCTGATGTTAGTTATTTTGGAGTCATGATGGTACATCTGAATCATGCCGATGGCATGGTATCAGGAGCAGTGCATACCACGCAGCATACGATAAGGCCGGCCTTTCAGATTATTAAGACTAAACCTGGTGTGTCTATTGTATCGAGTGTCTTTTTTATGTGCCTGGAAGATAGGGTGCTTGTCTATAGTGACTGCGCGGTAAATCCTAATCCAGATGCCCAGGAATTAGCAGATATTGCAGTCAGTGCAGCACAGACTGCAATGATGTATAATATATCGCCTCGAGTCGCGATGCTTTCTTATTCCACTGGAGAGTCTGGTAAAGGGGAAGCAGTAAACAAAGTACGTCAGGCGGTTGCTATTGCACAGAGGGCACATCCTGAATTTAAAATAGAAGGTCCTATGCAATATGATGCAGCGATTGATGCGGGTGTTGCCAGGACAAAATTACCTGATAGTAAAGTGGCAGGACAGGCAAATGTGTTTGTTTTTCCTGACCTGAATACCGGTAATAACACCTATAAAGCTGTACAACGCTCCTCGGGAGCAATAGCAATAGGTCCAATTTTGCAAGGCTTAAATAAGCCTGTAAATGATTTAAGTCGTGGCTGTACAGTAACCGATATAGTAAATACGGTTGTTATGACAGCCATACAATCACAATCTGAAAACTAAAACAAAGGATATAATAAATATGTTCCAATTATTACTTGATACAGCTGATGTTAAAAAAATCGCTGAAATTAATGAATATCTACCTGTACATGGGGTAACAACAAACCCATCAATTATGTCAGGTTCTGGTAAAGGGGTGAATTATGTTTTACCAGCGATTGTTGAAGTTTTAGGTGAAGATACGCAACTTTTTGTACAAGCATTAAGCACCACTGTTGATGGAATTGTTGCAGAAGCGCATAAGCTAACAGAATTGCCTTATAAAAACATCACAGTAAAAATTCCTACTACACCGATTGGCCTAGCTGCAATGAAAAAGCTACGCTCAACAAATATTCGTACATTAGCGACCGCTATTTACACAGTTCAGCAAGGTTTCCTTGCGGCACTCAATGGCGCTGACTATATGTCACCTTATGTAAACCGTATCGATACTCTGAATAATGATGGCGTAGGTGTTTGTGCGGAAATTCAGCACTTATTGAATGCACATGATTTACCTACAATTCTTACACCAGCGAGCTTTAAATCAACGCAACAGGTCTTGGATTGCCTAGCAACAGGTTGTGGTGCGATTACATTACCGGTTGATGTTATAGAGCAGATGGTTAATTTTCCTGCTGTACAACCAGCAGTAGAGCAGTTTAATAAAGATTGGTCTGCTGCTTTTGGAGATAAATTGTCTTATAATAGCTAATATATTATTGACAACTGTAGCATAGGATTCTGCCGGCCATGGATGGCGGGGCAGATGAGAATTTTGTATGCCCTCTGTTCAAATAATTTGAGTTTTACTTAAATAGCAAAGAAAGATAACTACTGGAAATAGCATCTGGTTAAATAATGGAATGCGCAGCAGATTACGGTGCAATAAAAATTCGTGGTTAAATGCTAATAACTACTTGTATATGTTGCTGCACAAAATTATGGAGCGCAATATGGACAACCTCACCGCTTTATAAATGACCTATGAAAGCTGAAAAAAAATTATCCATAAAAGTAAAGTCAAAAACAGAACGACGTATCATGGAAGACCCTGAGCTTGAAATGATAACTGAGTGGAATATTAAAAATATTTTATTCGCACTTATCGTTTTCATCCTGGTAATTATCTTACCCGCTTATTATTTCAGCATGATGGATAATAGCGAAAAATCTCCCGCTCTTGAAACTAAAAAAACAGCTCTACATAATCCAGGCCTTGTTAAACGAACACCTGTTAATAAAACAGGCACAGAAAATATTGAAAAACTAGCAGTTGCAAACAAAATAGCAAAACACATTTCAGAAAAAAGCGTTGTTTCTAAAACGTCTACAAACCAAACCTCTGTTGTTCCCCCAGCTCCATTAGTTAAAGAGACAAAACAAGACGATGTTGTTGTAAAGGAAGAACATCAAAGTCCCGCTGTTAGTTCGTCAAATTTGAGCCCTTATATTAATCGCGCCCAACTAGCACAGGGAGTTAATAAACTAGAACCCTTTGGCGATATTGAATTGCCCATACTAGTCGATAACAGTAAAGCCTATCCCGTTACTTATTTCACTGAAGTAATTAATATGCAGGGTGATACGGTTTTTCATGAATGGCTACAAGATGGTAATTCAGTATTTAAAAGAAAAATTAATATCCGCGGTAATAGGTGGCGGATTTCTACTAGTAAATTATTTCCTTACAATTCCACAGGTCAGTGGCAAGTACGAATTATTACATTAAAAGGCGATGTACTTAATAAAATTTATTTTTCAGTCGAAAAACGATAAATATATTAGTAATTTTTAGTATATTTGTTATAGTGGATATGAATATCGCTTTAGCATGAACAAATAATTATTAATAATTTAATTAATAGTATTCTACAAGGTTAATAAAATGACTGATTTAAATAATTTATCCGTCGGTGAATTACAGACGATGATAGAAAATGCAGAATCTGCATTAAAAAATAAACAAGTAAGTCAACGTAAAGAAGTTTTTGCCCAGATTAAGGCATTAGCCGATTCTGTTGGTGTCAGTGTTGAGATTCATGAAACAGGCAAAAAGCAAAAACGTATGGGAGTCAAGGTAGCGCCAAAATATCGCAACCCTGATAATGCTAGTCAAACATGGACAGGTCGTGGCCTAATGCCTAAGTGGATAGGCACACTGATTGAATCAGGCCGGGATAAATCCGAATTTTTGATTTAGTCTGAATCGATACCTATTTAATCAAAGCGACTTCCATGTCGCTTTTTTTATGTTTAATTTAAAGTGACTGTGTATGTGGATACAAAGAGAATTTCAATTAGCTGCAAAATCCAGAGGTTTTCATTTAATAACTAGTGAAGTCTTACAAGCTATACCTGAAATAAATCAGATTGAATGTGGTCTGCTTAATTTATTTATTAAACATACATCGGCTTCATTAACCATTAATGAAAACGCTGACCCTACTGTTAGAGCAGACTTTGAAAGTCATTTTAATACCTTTGTGCCAGAAAGAGCACCTTATTATCAACATGATTACGAAGGTGATGATGATATGCCTGCACATTTAAAATCCAGCATTTTAGGTGTTAATATTAATATGCCGATCACTCAAGGCAGATTAAACCTGGGTATCTGGCAAGGTATATATTTGTGTGAGCATCGTAATCATGGCGCTAGTCGCTCTGTGGTTGCAACAATCACAGGTCAGACATATGAGTAAAGCTATTCCTCTGGTTTATGAAGAATATGGCTTAGCGACCAACCCAGCCGTAATAATATTACATGGTTTTTTTGCTTCATCACGTAACTGGCGAAGCATAGCCAGAAATTTAGCGGATGATTATCATGTCTACCTTTTAGATATGCGTAATCATGGTGAATCGCCACATATCCAGGAAATGGATTATCCATCCATGGCGGCTGATATAGAATTATTTCTTGATAGTCAGCACTTGAGCAAGGCTAATATAGTCGGTCATAGTATGGGGGGTAAAGTTGCTATGTGGCTAGCCTTAACTCAGCCCGAGCGCATCAATAAACTCATTGTAGTCGATATTGCCCCAGTGAGTTATCGACATAGTTTTGATAATCTAATTCGGGCTTTACAGCAATTGCCTTTAGAGCAATTAAACAATCGTAAACAGGCAGATAGCTTATTATCTAGCGCGATACCCGAATCCAGTTTCAGGCAGTTTTTGTTACAGAACCTGGCCTTAAAAGAAGGCAAATATGTGTGGCGTATAGATTTAGATATTTTTGCCCGCACTGCTGATAATATCATTGCCTTTTCTGATACTGAGGGTCTTAATGCTTATCAAGATAAGGTGCTATTTTTAGCCGGGGAAACGTCTCATTATATAGACCAGGATAGTGTTAAAACGTTATTTCCTGAAGCAGAAATTAAAACCATAGCAAAAGCAGGGCACTGGCTACATGCTGAGCAGCCAGAAGCCTTTTGTGACATAGTAAACGATTTTTTGATTGAATAAGCAACGCCCTAGCAGTGAAATAAAGATCTATTGCAGCAAGGCCTCTTTAAGCTAATAAGGAATAGTCACAATTTAAGGGGGTTGTCCGAAAAGACAAGCAAGGTGGTAAAGAAATCATCCGCTGCCAGCCATGGAGAGCGAACGCGAGGGCTGGTAGTCCCCAGAAGGCGTAGGGCCGTTGTTTTGTCGGAATCGGAGCGTTAGCGTAGCCGAAGGCATTAGTGGTCGCGTTAAGTTTTTGCCGCTTGCTTGGGCTGGGATGCCCAAAACAAGCTTTCGCAAAAATAGCGACTCCCCGTTAAGCCCGTGACATATACTTTCCAGTTACAGTGTTAATCTTGATCACTTCACCTGTTTCTAGATATTCGGGAACCTGAACTTCAATGCCCGTCGGTAAAACAGCGGCTTTTGTTCTAGCTGTTGCAGAAGAGCCTTTGATTCCCGGGGCCGTTTCTATGATTTCTAAATCCACAGAAGCAGGGAGTTCAATCCCTAAGATATTATCATCCATAATCAGTGCAGTGATACCCTCCAGGCCATCTGTAATATAGCCAGTTTGCCCTTCCAGGTCGTCCTCATTCAGCATGTACTGGCTATAGTCCTCTGAATTCATAAACACATAACTTTCACCATCATTATACGAATACTGGACTTTAACTCGTATGCAATCGGCTTCTTTCAGGAAGTCATCACCTTTATAGGATTCATCCAGCTTTTGTCCGGTTTTAAGATTCGTGTAGCGAATTTTATACAGCGTCGATGAGCCTCTGGAAGAAGGGCTTCTTGAATCAACTTTTTTAACGGCATGTGGTGCTTCATTGATTTCAATGATCATTCCACGCTTTAACTCACTGGCTTTTGGCATCGTTTGTCCTTGTTTATTTAGCGTAATTGTTTTTGAATATAAGCAACGATATTATCTAATGCAATGTCTTGATTTTCACTATCGGTACGCGCGCGATACTCTACAGTATTACTATCTAGACCGCGGTCACCGATAACGATACGGTGTGGAATGCCGATTAATTCCATATCAGAAAACATAAAGCCAGCACGTACTTTACGATCATCAAACAACACATCAATCCCGGCATCCGATAGCTCTTGATAGAGTTTATTAGCCGCGGTTCGCAGACGCTCTGATTTATGCATATTCATAGGGCATAGAGCAACTTCAAAAGGCGCTAGTTTATTTGGCCAGATGATGCCATTATCATCATGACTTTGCTCTACAGCTGCAGCAACGATGCGTGAAATACCAATACCGTAACAGCCCATGGTCATGGTTTCGCTTTTACCTTCTTCATTAATAACATTCGCATTCATTGCCTTACTATAAGTCGTGCCCAGTTGGAAGATATGCCCAACTTCGATACCGCGCACTATGCTTAACGTGCCTTTATCATCGGGGCTGGCATCACCGGTGACGACAGAGCGTAAATCTGCAATTTCGGCAGGCAAGGGTAGGTCTCTTTTCCAGTTGGTGCCGGTGTAATGCTTACCTTGTTGGTTGGCACCACAGACAAAATTCGATAATATGCTGGCACTGCGATCTACGATAACTCTGATCTGTAAGCCGATAGGACCGATTGAGCCGGGTCTACACTGACAAGCATTAAGTACTTCTTCATCAGAGGCAAATTCTAGCGGGCTGCTTATGCCAGAAATTTTCTCTGCCTTAATTTTATTCAGTTCATGATCGCCTCTTAGTAATAGAGCGACCAGTATGTCGTCTTCACCGCGAACAACTAAAGTTTTCAGGCATTGTTGTTCTGAGACATTTAAGAATTGTGCAACTTCATCAATACTGTGCTGCTCAGGCGTATCAACTAAAGTTAATTCTTGGCTAGCTTCTGCTAGCGCACCAGCCGGCATAATCGCCTCGGCTTTTTCTACATTTGCCGCATAATCGCTATCGGATGAAATGGCAATAGCATCTTCACCAGAATCTGCCAGTACATGAAACTCATGAGAAACAGCACCACCAATCGAACCCGAATCTGCCATAACCGCGCGGAAATTAAGACCCAGACCTGTAAATATATTGGTATAAGCCTGATACATTACATCGTAAGTTTGTTGTAGAGATTCGTTGCTAAGATGAAAAGAATAGGCATCTTTCATAATAAACTCACGTGAACGCATAATACCGAAGCGCGGGCGTATTTCATCACGGAATTTAGTTTGTACCTGGTAGTAGGTAATCGGCAATTGTTTATAACTTTTTAACTCATTACGTGCCAGGTCGGTAATAATCTCTTCATGCGTTGGTCCCAGACAGAAGTCCCTATCATGGCGATCTTTTAAGCGCGCTAGCTCGGGACCATATTTATCCCAGCGTCCTGTTTCATGCCAGAGTTCTGCTGGCTGCAGAGCAGGCATCAACACTTCCAGTGCACCTGCTTTTTGCATTTCCTGGCGAGTAATCTGTTCAACTTTACGTAGTACACGTAAACCCAAAGGCAACCAGGTATAAAGACCAGAAGCTAATTTACGAATTAGCCCCGCTCTGATCATTAATTTATGGCTGGCAATTTCAGCATCGGCTGGCGTTTCTTTAACAGTACTAAGTGGAAATTGTGAGGTGCGCATGAATCTCTATAAAGGGGTAAATAAAAAGAAAACAACTATTTTACCTAGCCATCGATTGTTTAGCTATATCTTATACTAATTAGTTATAGGCATAAAAAATGGGTCTATAGGGGCTGCTCACGAAACGGAAAAAATAGTACGCTAAGATTCCACTTTCTTCTGTAACGGCCTAAATTAAGGGGAAAAAGGTTTTTGAAATAATTGTCTTCATTGTTTGGGGTACTATACTATTCCATTACGATTCACATAGAGCTTTACAGCTCATGAATATGGCTCATCATATAAACGTTTATTTGACGGGCTTTTTATTAAAGCTCTAGTTCCATTAATTCCAACGGGGAGTCGCTATTTTTGCGAAAGCTTGTTTTGGGCATCCCAGCCCAAGCAAGCGGCAAAAACTTAACGCGACCACTAATGCCTTCNNNTACGCTAACGCTCCGATTCCGACAAAACAACGGCCCTACGCCTTCTGGGGACTACCAGCCCTCGCGTTCGCTCTCCATAGCTGGCAGCGGATGAGAAAACCTTGCTTTGGAGATCTATTATGATTCTTTAGATTTGTTTGTATCATTGTCAGTGCCAGCCTTAAACCATAAGAATAGCATAATGCTAGGAACAATAATGTCCGTGTACATAATAAGTCCAGAATTGGATATCGCTGTATTGTGCTCGGTTAGCATTTGATAGACATGGCCAAAGCCAGCACCGACTGTAAATATTCCTATCGATAAAATTACTCCCAACCAAAGATAATTATTTTTCCGAAAGAACGCCATAAAACCTAGAATTGCACAGCCTAGATTACTTAGACCTACTTCAAATTGAAAGGGCGAGGGCGCCCAACCTATTTTGGCGGCAGTAAAGTTGGGTAGCATTAAGTGAAAGTAACCAGACCAAACAAAGGCAATGCCAGCGTACAATAGAAATAAAAAGCGCAAGGTATTGGCGTAATGATTCATGCCAACTGGCTTTCTAATTATGCCAAGTATAATTGCCAGGACAGCGGTCCAGGTAAAGGTGTTCTCGAGAAACCATTTTATTATATCGTTCATGCAAGCTCTCCGTAGTATAAAAAAGTATTATCGAATCATTGTCTAGCTGTATTGGTCATATTTTATCCTATTGTGATATTAATAGGCTATCAAACCCTACAGGTTTATTAGACCATTACAGGTGGTTGCTTAGTTACGCTGAGTAACTAAACTTATTTTAATTATAGGCGCTCTAAATACTTGAATAGTAAAAATGCATGCCACTTTTAATACAAGGGTTCACGATAAAAGATCAAGATCAATCCTATCTGAAAAAAAGCAAACACAGAAATAAAGCCAGCAATATTTTTTCCTGGCGAATCCAACTTTAATTCCAGCCATCGACCTATCGCCATAATCAACGCAAATAAGCCCATAAAAGTATGCCCTATCTGGATAAGAAACGAACTCTTCGCCTGAAACCCTACATGCGAATGCGTCAATAACATCAAACCGCCGAAAGCGCAGAGTACGGGAAAGACATAAGGTAATTTACTTTCTGGGTCGCTGGTCATTCTGGCACGTAACTCTATTCCCCCTAATAAGAAAACTAACAGGGTTGCGATACGGTGCTGAAATATTTCACCATTTTTCAGCATACTTTCCCAAAACCCCATGGTGCCATTAGGCCAGCTTTCAGCATCGGCGCGCAGTAAAATAAAAATACCCAAGCTAATAAAACCAACCGGCCAATACCGCGTCCAGGCCAATGATTTTTTATAAGATAGCATGGCAAACAGACTCATCACCGTGACAAAGATACCGGCAATATTATGATTGTAATCCGACCAAGCCGTTGCGGCTGCCGAAGGTATCTGGCCAATAATTGCTAAGCGCCCTGCTTCTCCCGCAAGTAATGCTGTATGGCTAGGCGAGCTCGTGCGTGGAATTCGTGGTGTGAAAGAATGCAACACTTCTCCCCAGGTCGCTGTTAACCCTGGAATATCAATAGCCGGCGGCTGAGAGGCAAGACTAGCCGCAGTGAACAATAAAGTAATTAGAACAAAGGTTTCTGCTTCAATATAATAAGGTACCCGGCTAAATACACCTTGTTTATTAGCTGAATAATATTCTAATACGGCACTGCGATTGAGCCAGGCGAAACCCAATGCAATAGCCAGCAATAAGATTTTAACTAACAGAACATTGCCGTAACCGGTACCAATAAAGCCATTCCAGCTTGTGATATAACTCAGCGCCATAGGAGTACCAGACACTAATATTCCAGCTATCGCAAACATTCCTACCCTGGAAAAACGCTTCAGGCTAGCTGGCCAATAGCTATCAGGAATTTGCTTTTGCCGGGTTAGTTGCCAGGTACTGACTAACTGAAACACGCCGCCAATCCATGTAGCAGCGGCAACTTGATGCACAGTAGTCAAACTCATTAACAACACACGATCATCAAATCGTCCTGCAGCATGTACTAGCCAGGCACCTGAGATAATCATTAATAGCGCAATTACCACCGCATAAAACCAGTGCTGGCGCGAGTTTGCATTGCTGCGCAAGACATAATAAACGAATACCGCTAATGCCATAGCTAAAAACAAACGAATAATACCGCCTATAAACTGTGTCGTTGAGGCAAATTCCGGAAAAGGCCAGCGCTCTAAAATAGAGTCCATCAACCATATCTTGAGCAGAATTTTAAGCAATTGAACAATCACTAGGGCAAATGCGCCTTGATAAATTAAGCGAATGGCTCGCTCTGTTAGTATGTTTAGAGCTTGGCCTTGCTTATCAGCATTCTGCCAGTCGACATTCCCCCAGGGTTTTACTACAAATAATCCCCAGGTTAAGCCACCAACAGCCAGGGAATAACAAATAAGATCAATCCCACCAATAATAGAATCTAAAAAATCAGCAATACCTTCCATTCTGATTCCTTATGGCTGAACTGTAAAATGAATAATATCTTCTGTGATATGACCATCTGCAGCAAAAATTTTATAATGCAATGCATACTCGCCAGCATCTAGTGCTGGCATATTGATAAAGACAACGCCAGGCTCTTGTCCAGCTCTCACTTGTAGCGTCTCTTCCACATCCCCAGTTCGCACTAGAAAAACCTGCGATAAACCTAGCTCTATGCTCGAGTTAAAATTCAGCTTAACCTGAGCGGGCTTACCCGCATTAACCTCTTCTGTCTTTAATGAATAGTCTGTCACCACCGCGTGAGCGTTAACGAGTCCAGAATAGAAACAGAATAATAATATCAATCCACATAGTAAACGTTGTCTGTGGCATGTTTTGCGATGCATATAAGGTCCCTGATAAATATAAATGATTAATGTTTCACTCAGCCTAGCCGCCTACAATGGAAAAGGAACTTTTGCTAACTCAATGATATTGATAAAAACAGTGTATTTTATAACTGAATTAATGCTGAATAAAGCAATATACTTATAACCTCCATTTAATTTATTTTTCATACCAAGTGAGTTGCTGTCTTAGGTTTCAGAGTGAGCATTTAATGCTATACGGACGTTTGACGCAGAACTTTTGTTCGTTTTCAACGCGTAGCAATAGACGCATAGCAAGCTACGCAACTATTGTTACAATGCGGAAAACGGACACAAAGACAAGTCAAAATTCGAAGATTATTAAATCTTTGGTCATTAGTAGTCTTCTTACAACTTTCTAAATTCAACGTAGCTGCGTCTATTTACTATGCTCAGTCAAAATATTTCATCCTCTGTATTTGTTACAGTATTTCATTATTCAGTAAGGAATTACAAATAAGTACCCCCGCTGCCCCCTCTTTAATTAACAAGCAATAACATGTTACATACAGAGGCTATGCACTTATTATATGAATTCAGGCATAGTAAAATAATGCTATTTATGCATTAGGTGTTGGTGGTTACGTAAGTGATGGTTTTAATTGCTCGAACTTACAAGTGACGCGCGGTTATATCAAGGCGCCAACTGTAATGGGTTAATAAATCAGCCTTTAAATGAGTCCTGCTTTATTAAACCATGGTAGGTTGGCCATTAAGTTCGACATGGCTCGTTGATCGGTATTAGTTTTCTGTTTGATGGTATTGCATTACTTGTGATAGACGAGAATATTCGAGGCTCCTGATAAAGCAAAATATTTACTCTACGCCATTCAATATTGATAGAATAAGCATTCATTCAACGTTTGTAATATTTTATGACGCAATATATTCCAGTTACGATGTGTCACGATTGTGGTTTATTACAACAAATAAGCCATATGCCCGAAGATGGTGCGGTCCAATGTTGCCGTTGTGATGCGACCTTACGTAAGCGTCAGCGTGTAGAACCAGCTAAGAGTATTGAGCATACTCTGGCACTGGTTATTACAGCGCTGGTTTTATTAATTATTTCGAATGTCTACCCGATTATTCAGGTGGAGACGGAAGGGCATGAAATCGCAGCAACGCTATTTGGCTGCGTAAAATATCTGTTAAGTAATGAGATGGAGTTCCTTGCCGGACTGATTTTTTTAACTACCATCGGCGCACCACTTATTCAGTTAACTGGCCTGTTGTATATACTATTGCCAGTTAATTTTAATCGCATGCCACCCTATTATGCACCACAGATATACCACCTGGTTCGTATTATTACCTCATGGAGTATGTTAGAGGTTCTAATGCTGGGTATCCTAGTTTCAGTGGTCAAGTTATCTGCCATGGCAACTGTCGTTCCCAGTATTGCATTGTGGACTTTGGCCTTATTAATGATATTTATAGCGGCTATTTTAAGTGATCTAGATACCGAAATGCTGTGGGAGAAAATCAGCCCCAGAATTCGGGCGGTAGAGCTAGAAAAACTTAAACGAGGCACACAATTAACCAACTGTCATAATTGTCATTTGTTATGTACCATAAGCCCGACGCATGAATCTTGTTGCCCGCGCTGTAACGCAGCCATACACTTCCGAAAACCCGATAGTTTGAATCGTTGTACGGCGCTAGTAATTGCAGCTAGTGTGCTGTATATTCCAGCGAATTTATTACCGGTAATGGTGGTCACTAGTTTTGGAAAAACCGAAGGTGATACCATTATTAACGGCGTTATCTATCTGGCAACAAGCGGGGACCTGCCACTAGCGATTATTCTTTTTATCGCTAGTATCTTTGTGCCTACGATTAAATTAATCATCCTGTCATTATTGTTGACCACAGTACACTTTAAATCCGAGTGGCGTCCAAGGGAACGAACTTATCTTTATCGTCTGACTGAATTTATAGGTCGTTGGTCTATGGTGGATATTTTTGTCGATACATTAATGGCTGCCCTGATTCAAATTCAGGGTCTGATGGTGATAGAAGTAGGTGTGGGTGCAGTTGCTTTTGGCGCCGTAGTGGTTTTAACTATGCTCGCTGCAATGGCGTTTGATCCCCGATTAATCTGGGATAATATGGAGAAAATAAATGAGTGAGCCGAAACAAGGCGAGTCTGTACATGATTTACCGGAAAGCAATATTCAACCTCGAACAAATTTTTCTATCGTCTGGATAGTACCTTTGGTTGCAGTTTTAATTGGTACCTGGATAGGGTATACATCCTGGTCAGAAATAGGGCCAACGATTAGTATTACCTTTAAAACAGCGGATGGCCTTGAAGCCAGTAAAACTAAAATAAAATACAAAAATGTTGAAATAGGTGTGGTTAAAAGCATCCATCTAAACCATGATACAGAAGATGTCATTGTTGAAGCCGAAATGGTTAAAAACATAAAACCCTTTCTTACCGATAAAACCCAGTTCTGGGTGGTCAGGGCGCGAATTAATGCCAGTGGCGTTTCGGGTCTGGATACCTTGCTTTCAGGTGCTTATATCGGCTTAGACCCTAGTAAGGAAGGACAACAATCAAGAAAATTTGAAGGTTTAGAAAGGCCACCAGTGATTACCGGGAGAATACCAGGTAAACATTTTATATTGCATGCTAAAGACCTAGGATCCATTGAAAGGGATGTTCCGGTCTATTATCGAAAATTCAGTGTCGGCAGTGTCGAAAATGTCAAACTCGATGATAATGGTGAGTCAGTCACGGTACGTGTCTTTATCAAGGCACCTTTTGATCAATGGGTTAATAATACGACTAAGTTCTGGAATGCCAGTGGCGTTGATGTTTCATTGGGCGCGGATGGCATCAAAGTTGATAGCGAATCTTTGGTCTCCATCTTAATTGGCGGAATTGCATTTCAATCGATCGGCCTGAGTACAGAAAACACCGTAGCGGATAATAACAGCGAATTTACACTTTATAAAGACTATGCAGACTCGCAAAAAAAGAATTACAAAATTGGTGATAAATATGTACTTAATTTTACCGAGTCAGTGCGCGGGCTAAAACTAGGAGCACCTGTCTATTTCTTAGGAATACAGATGGGAGAAGTTATCGACATTCACTTATCCTATAATACAGTCAATCAAACAATTACCGTTCCGGTAACAGTTATTATTGATTATGGCAAGATGGCAATGACGGAAAATCCCCAGTCTGCGACACAGCCCGTTACTACTCATCAAGGTCGCGTCGACTATTTCATAAAGCAAGGGCTTAGAGGGCAATTGCAGACCGGGAATTTGTTAACTGGAAGTTTGTTTGTGGCAATGGATTTTTTTCCTGATGCAGTTCCTTATGTGATGGACTGGAGTACGGAAATTACTGAATTCCCTACGGAACCAGGAACTTTGGGCGAGCTTAAGGTTCATATAAGCAGTATTCTGAAAAAAGTAGATGCTATGATGACACAAGTTAATGAACTGAGTTATAAATTGAATCATAACCTGGAACCTGAGCTGTCTGGTACCTTAAAGCAAGCTGAAAATACACTAGTTACTCTCCAGGATACCTTGAAAAATGATTCACCGCTTCAGCAGGATTTGCAAATGACATTACGCGAATTTACCAAAACAGCACGATCTATCAAGACCCTGACCGATTATCTGGAAATGCACCCAGAATCATTAATTACAGGAAAGAAGGAGACTCATTATGAATAACCGTCGTATTTTATCTTTATCGCTAATTGTAGCTACATTGTTCTTTGCAGGCTGTGGCAGTTCGCCCAATGCCAAGATATATATTCTAGACGCAATGGATAGAGATAGTTCAATGTCAGCAGCGATACAGGAAGCTCAAAATATTGTTGTCAAGGTTGGACCTGTTTCTATTAGCGATGTCCTCGATCAGTCACGGATTGTCAGTCGTTCTGGTGATAATAGACTGATTATTGCAGAGTTTCACCGCTGGGGGGGCGATTTTCAGAGTAATGTGCAGCGCGTAATCGGAGAAAATATTTCCATTTTACTGCCTACTGACCAGGTTACTCTGGGTCAGGAAATAGTCTTACAACCCATTGATTATCAGGTATTGGTATATATACGTGAATTTGATGGTACATTAGGCGGCATGGTGACCTTGAACGCTGACTGGACAGTGGCTAGTAAAAGTAAAGATAAAAGTATCTTTACTAGAAAATCAGTGTTTCAGGAAAAGGTTGATGGAGCAGGGTATGATGCCTATGTTGCAGCGCAAAGCCAGTTATTGGAAAAACTGAGCCAGGAAATCACTGCTGAAATAAAAAAACAGTTAATTAAGTAGGCTCTATGTGAATCGTAGTGGGTAACACGATAATACAAAGATGAATAGTGTCACTGTATTTAGCATGGCTCTTGGTCTATAAACACCTTAGATATTCCATTGGTTACCGACGAATTCAAATCAAAAGAACTCCATATATTGAGCGAGAAATGTCGGTGAATCGTGTCACCAAGATGCTAGGCGTTTAACCCGTAGCGTGTCTGGGCTGTATTCAACCACTGGATCGGGAAAGCGATCCAGTCAGATGATCCGTCCTCAATGACTCGGTTAGGAGTAGATGAGACATCGTCAAAGAAAGGTCATAAATATGTCACCTTAGGTGTTGATCTGGATGCATCACGTGTCATCCAAGTCTGCGCAGGAAGAGGCAGGGCAACCCTGAAAAGTATTCAGCAACATCTGGAAAGAAAGTGTTCCAGAGGATCAATTCACGGGGCTGAGCATGGATCTTTCACCCGCTTTTATTGCTGGCGCAGCCGTCTACTTTCCGGTTGCAGAAATTACTTTCGATCGGTTTCATGTCGCCAAATTACTCAACAAGGATATGGATAAAGTACGTAAAGATGAGCGTAAAGAGCATGAGGTATTAAAAGGGCTAAAATACACGGTCCCAAAAAATCGAGAAAATCTTTCGGTTAAAATAAGAAGCATCACGGGTAGAAATGATTCCACTTTATACAAAGCTAGGTGAAGCCTATTGACTGAAAGTTCTGTTCCATGATCTATGGGAAATTCCCAATAAATCAGAGACATGCGATAGTGGTACAACGAAGTAGAAATCGTTAAAATAACGGCCTTTTTGATCTTTGAAAAAACAGTTAAAGCGCATTGTTCACTTCGTTGAATCACACATCACACACGGTCTATTGGAAGGCATTAATAGCAAGGTTCAATTAGCCAAAAGACGCGCTAGGGGTTACCGTAATATCAACAACTTTATCAATATGATTTATTTTCTCTGCGGAAAAATGAAATTTGATTAATCCACTGTATTTCACATAGAGCCAACTTTTTTAAAGAAGTCAACACACTTAGGGGTTGGTACGTTTAAAAAGTGTCCAAATAGCACTGCACCGACAAAACTCGTAACAATGGGTGGGTTTTAATCCCAACTGAGTTAATTTGAAAATTATTTCACTCGATTGGGTGTGATATTTTTTTAAAAAATGACTTTTTCATTCAAGCTCTAGATAAGCAAATCTAGATTGTAAAAGATTCGCTGTGCTATATGCTTCTATGGTTACTCCAGCATATGGTATTTTTCTTCAAATACCTGCTCTTCGGCTGATTGATTGGCAATATATTGTTCGATTTCTTCGCTAGTAAACCCGTAATCCTCAACCTTATAGACATGAACACTTTTATAGGATTTAGCGGCTATGCTATCTTGTTGTAAACTGGCTTTATACTCATCATCCATAGATAGTGAAAAGTGTTGATATATAGATTCAACTGTTGTTTGTGGGTCGGTAACCAGCTTGTCATAGATAATATCCACTGCATTTTCAGGCGTGAAGTTAAGTCGGTGGCTAATGATACCTTGATGATTAGTGCGTACCATTTCAATTACACTAATGCTTTCATACTTTCTTTGATAGCAGGCGGGAGAATGGAAGGACCAGGGCTTGGAAAATACGCTTAGTGATGACGCAATCGACTTAAGGATATCGCTATGTATATAGATTGCACGCATATCTGGAAAAGCCTCCTGATAGAGGCCGAGTCTTCCTCCGGCAACCGCATTCTTAGCCAGAAACGTTTGCCCTCCTGATGCATAGACATGGCGCTGGACAGATAAACGGAAATTTTTAATGATTTTTTTTCGTACTTGTTCGGGTAGTTTGTCGATTGAAAAAATTTCAGCGACTTCATGTAAATAGGGAAAAAAGAGAATAAGCCCAGGCGCTAGAAAAGAGCTGACAAATAAGAATTCATCTTCCTCTGAATAACGCAAGCCAGCTTTATGCAGCCCATCCCAGCCTTTGAAAAAATGATTATCCAGGATATCGACTATTTTCCCTAACGGATCGCCGATGCTCATATCAATCCGGTTTATCAATGCGACCAGTTTATAAATAGTTACGGAGTTAAACAGAGACTGCCATAAGGATAAATAAGTGAATTGCTGATCTTTTTCTAGCATCCGGTGTAAAAAGGTTGAACCGCTACGTGGGTTGCTTAAAATAAATACCGGTTGGTTAACCTCTTGATGTTTGAAACCAGGGTAAAGAATGTAATCCAGTGCTTGAAAAAAGCTAACTAGAAGCCGCAGTACCAGGATCGCAGGGATAATAATAAAACCGACAAAGAACACAAATTTTGGACGAAAATACCGTGGCGTAAACATCCGCGCCATTAATTTTAGAAAAATAGGCCAATATAGAAAATACAAATGGAGTCCTCTGGGGAATAGGTTGTAGCACTAGGTTTATTAATCAGGATGAATTAAACCTGATTTGATTACACCGACTTCATTACACCTGTTGAATTTCAGCAAAGATCGAAAAACAGTATTTGGTAGAAATGTAAGCGTACTATTGTGTTAATTATTGCAGAACCAATAATAGATAACATCACATAAAGCGATGTTATCTATCGAATAAGCTGTATTACAGTTTAGTTGATACGCACCGCAATCTCACCGCCCGCATTGGCCTTCACCGCGCAGAACTTGAATTCCGGTATTTTAGCAGATGGATCTAAGGCTTCATTAGTAATTAAATTGGCGCTCGCTTCGTTATAGCAGAAAGCCATAAACAGACTGCCTTTTTGTATGCCTATATCGGCACGGGCATAAGCCGAAATTTTTCCGCGTCTGGATTCGATAGTGATTATATCTCCCGGTTCTACACCGAGTTTTTGTATATCTTCCGGGTGTATCATCACTACTGGATCTGGCTCAATCGCATCCAAGGTAGGTGAGTGACGAGTCATACTGCCTGTATGCCAATGTTCTAGCTGGCGACCAGTGATAAAAATTAGCGGATATTCATCATCCGGCATTTCATCTGCATGTATATAGGAAGCCGGAACAAAGCGACCTTTTCCTGACTCAGTCGGGAAGCCATCGGTAAAGATAATCGGTTCACCAGGATCGCCCTCGTTTTCCAATGGATAAGTAAGCGAGTCTTCATTTTCTAATCGAGCCCAGGTCATACCGGCAATACTGCCCATGGCCTGACGCATTTCATTAAACACATCTTCTGGACCCTGGTAACTCCAGCCGCAGCCTAAGCGGTTGGCAATTTCCTGCAGAATCCATAGATCCTGTTTTGCTTCACCAGGTGGATTAACTGCTTTACGTCCCATTTGAACTCGGCGGTCGGTATTGGAGAAAGTTCCATTTTTTTCATAAAATGCTGAGGCCGGCAGGATAACATCAGCAAAGCCAGCCGTTTCAGTTAAGAAAATATCCTGTACCACTAAGTGTTGCATGTGAGCGAATGCTTCACGTACATGATTCTGGTTTGGATCTGACATGGCAGGGTTTTCACCCTGGACAAACATGCCGAATATTTCATTATCCAATACTGCATGGATCATTTCTACGGTTGTTAAACCGGGCTCCGGGTCAAGTTTTACATCCCACAACTGTTCATATTTTGCTTGATTAAGCGGGTCGTTAACTGGCTCATAATCAGGGTAAACCATAGGAATCAAACCTACATCAGATGCACCTTGTACATTGTTCTGTCCGCGTAGTGGATGTAACCCCGTTCCTGGTCTACCAATCTGACCGGTCATTAAGGCTAAGGCAATTAAACAACGAGAATTATCGGTGCCATGAATATGCTGTGAAATACCCATGCCCCAGAGAATCATTGATGCTTTGGATGTTGCATACACTCTTGCGACCTCGCGCAAAGTCTCTGCAGCTATTCCGCAAATTGGCGCGACTTTTTCCGGGCTGTAATCTTTCAAGTGCTCTTTCATAAACTCGAAATCTTCGGTATGCTTTTTAATGTAATCATTATTTTGCAAACCTTCATCCAGAATGACATGCATAATACCATTTAGCATTGCCACATCGGTATCCGGACGGAATGCCAGGTGATGTAATGCATATTTTGCGATAGCCGTTCGATTGGGGTCGATTAATATGATTTTAGTTCCGGTTTTAGTCGCGTTTTTCATAAAGGTTGCGCCAACGGGGTGATTAACCGTTGGATTAGCACCAATAATAATGACGACTTCAGCTAATTTTACATCCTCTATCGGGTTAGATACAGCACCGGAGCCAAGACATTCTAGTAAAGCAACGACAGAAGACGCATGACATAATCGCGTACAGTGATCGACATTGTTTGAACCAAAGCCTGTTCTAATCAGTTTCTGGAATAAATAAGCTTCTTCATTACTGCCCTTAGCTGAACCTAGTCCAGCTAAGGCTTTTTTACCTTTTTCATCACGAATTTTTTTCAGACCACCGGCGGCAAAATCAAGCGCCTCATCCCAGCTGGCTTCACGGAATACCGTGTCGAGATCATTCGGGTCTAATAACTCAGTGGTTTTAGCCACGCCATCACGTCTAATTAACGGCTTGGTTAAACGTAGCGGGTTATGGATATAGTTAAAGCCGTAACGCCCTTTAACACAGAGACGGTATTTATTCGTGTCTCCATCGAGGCCTTCGGTGTACAGAATTTTATCGTCTTTAACATGATATTTAATCAAGCAACCCACGCCACAATAAGGGCAGGTCGAGTTTACTGTTTTATCAGCGACTTCAAGACCCACATTATTAGCTGGCATTAGTGCGCCGGTAGGGCAGGCTTGCACACATTCTCCACAGGCGACACAGCTACTAGCGGCCATTGGATCGGCAATATCAAAGACAATTTCAGCATGCGCACCACGATTAGCAAAACCAATCACATCATTCATTTGTTCTTCACGGCAGGCACGTAGACAACGGGTACACTGAATACAGGCATCCATATTTACTGCGATTGCAGGATGGGATAAATCAGCTGCGGGTTGTGCGCGTGACTCAAAGCGCGGCTCGCCCACCTGTAATTTTTGAACCCACTGGTCTAATTCAGAATCTAGTTTATAAGGTGATGTACCTTGCTCGGGCATATCCGATAAAAGTAATTCCAAAACCATTTTTTGCGATTTAACGGCGCGTTCACTGCTTGCCTGCACATCCATTCCTTCAGTAGGCATACGGCAGCAAGATGGAGCTAGGGTTCTTTCACCTGCTACTTCTACGACACAAGCACGACAGTTACCATCCGCGCGTAAGCCTTCTTTGTAACACAGGTGTGGAATTTCTTTATTGTGGCGCTTTGCTGTTTGCAGAATCGTTTCGCCAGCAAATGCTGAGACTTCTTCGCCATCTAGAGTGAAGTTGATCATCGGTTCGTTTAGTGTGTCTGGGTTAGCAGCCATAGTATTTATTCACCTGCATTGGGGTAAAAATTATCGTCCAGAATCTGAGAGAATGTCCAGGGACAAATGCTCGGGAAAGTTTGTATATCAAGTGCCGTTTCTTGAGAGGCTTTGATAATAGATTTTTCATAAGATTTTTTCAGGATAGTATCAAGTTGCGGTGTGAGACTTGAGATTACCTCTAAGGTTTCTGAAAAATTGATACGATATCCTTCAATGGTTAACTGCCAACTTCGTCCACGGCGTATGGGTTGGTATTGCCACTTAAGTAAAGTGACTTGCTCCTGTGTCCAGCCATACAAGTCAGCATTGTAATTAATCATTAGCTTATCTGCCTAGATTTCTTGTGAAAAATATTTGATAGCACAGCGTAACGGATTAGGCGCAGCCTGTCCTAAACCACAAATAGACGCATCGACCATGACTGAGGATAACTCTTCCAGCAAGTCGGTATCCCAGTTTTTCTGTTCCATAAGTACAGCGGCTTTTGCTGTACCCACGCGACAAGGCGTGCATTGACCACAGGATTCTTCTTCAAAGAATTTCATAGCGTTAATGGCTAATTCCTTGGCACTGTCTTGCTTAGAGAAAACCACGACGGCCGCCGAACCTATAAAACAACCATGCTCATTCAAGGTATCAAAATCCATAGGAATATCTGCCATTGACTCGGGCAAAATTCCACCCGATGCACCCCCTGGAAAATATCCGTAAAACTCATGTCCGTCTTGCATACCACCACAGAATTCTGCAATTAATTCATGCATGGTCGTACCTGCAGGGGCGAGGTGAACGCCTGGATTATTAACACGACCGGAAATAGAAAACGAGCGTAAGCCTTTGCGCTCATGACGACCGTGTGAAGTAAACCACTCAGGGCCTTTTTCTACGATATCTCGAACCCAATACACCGATTCCATATTGTGTTCCAGCGTAGGGCGACCGAATAAACCAACTTCTGCGAGGAAAGGAGGGCGTAACCGAGGCATACCACGTTTTCCTTCGATAGATTCAACCATTGCAGATTCTTCACCACAGATATAAGCGCCAGCACCACGGCGTAAATGTATAGGGGGCAAACCAGCAGGAATGCTTGCTTGTAATAAGGCAATTTCTTTAGTCAGAATTTCTCGGCAACCTGCATACTCATCACGCAAATAAATATATATCTCTTCACAACCTACGCAGAGAGCAGCAATTACCATGCCTTCTAAAAAACGATGTGGGTCTAATTCTAGATAGTGACGATCTTTAAAGGTCCCTGGTTCGCCTTCATCTATATTAACAGCCATCAAACGTGGTCCGTCAAAGCTGCTTACAATACGCCACTTTCTGCCAGCGGGAAAACCGGCACCGCCCAGGCCACGAAGACCCGAGTCTTCCATTTTTTTAATCACGCTTTCGGTACTGATGCTAGCGTCTAGAATGCCTTCAAGAGTTTGATAGCCTTGATCTGCCTGGTATTGCTGCAGACTGATGTAATCAGTGATGTCGGCTTTTATATCGTTAGCATTAACAGCAGTAGTGACAACTTCAGGCGTTGCGTTATCAATTGCTTTTTGTCCGACGACAGCAACAGGCGCATGTTGACAACGACCAACACAAGGGACTTTTTGCACGCGTACTTGCTCAGAATTTAAGCCGCTAGTTAAGGCCTCTGTGAGTTTATTAGAACCCGCCATAGAACAGGAAAGGGATTCACAGACCCGAACGGTTAAAGCGGGCGGGGGAGTTTGACCTTCTTTGATAACATCGAAATGATGGTAAAAAGAAGCGACTTCAAAAACTTCAGCAGGGGATAGGTTCATTTCGTGTGCGAGTGCCACAAGATGTTTAGAGGAGATATGCTGATAGTGATCCTGGATTTTATGAAGATGTTCGATCAATAAATCATGTTGTCTGGACTCATTGCCCAGAAGTTTTTGAACTTCGTCCAGTGCCGTAAGATCAACCGCATGGCCTTTAGGTCCTTTGCGTTTTTTCTTGGTAATATGATCCGGGCTAATAGTAATAACTGCCACTCGTTTTCCCCCAACTCTTTCGTTATTTGAAAATAGCTATAAATTTTTCGCCAAATATTGTCTTTGGTTGTTATTACTTTGGCAAATTTGATCCACTTTACCAAAACTGCTCTCTTCTATTCAAGTAATCTTTTCTTTAGATGTATATCATAAATAGTGATATTATCACCAAAAAGATAATTTGACTGCTTCAAAACTCAGGAATTTGCATTGAACCCCCAACATTTATTGACTTTTGCCGTCGTTGCGAAATTAAAAAGCATTACCCTAACTGCTCAGCAGTTAAATATTGGCCAGCCGGCAGTCTCAGGTCAATTAAAACTATTACAAACTTTTGTGGGTGAGCCTCTTTATGAACGAAAAGGACATCAGATTGAGTTAACTGCAGCGGGTCAAGGCTTATTAAGGTACGCTGAAAAGATGAATAGTTGTTATAGCAAATCTCTGGAATATGTACGAAGTTTGCAAAAAATAAGTACCGGCGTTTTGCGAATCGGCGCAACCATGACTATTGCCAGTTATTATTTGCCTAAATTTGTAGTTGAACTGCAAACAAATCATGCCGGCGTGCAGGTTTTTATGCAAACCCTGGATACAGCGGGAATACTAGATAACCTATATAGTCTGGACCTGGGGTTTATTGAAGGGTCTTTACAAGGAATTGAGTTGTCGAATAATTACCAAATTATCCCTTGGCAGAAAGATGAAGTCGTTTTAGTCATACCTGAAAATCACCAGCTCGCCCAGCTATATACTGATTTCGTACCCTTAGAAGTTTTTACCCAGTATCAGGTAATCTGGCGCGAGCAAAGTTCAGGCGGGCGGCAAGTGGTTGAATCTGCCTTGTTTGCAGCAGGTATTAACGCCCCTGTTAATATTGAAGTAACCGGTGTTTCGGCAGTGAAAGAAGCCGTCAGAGCAGGGTTAGGTATTGGCTTTTCTTCATCATTGGCGTTAAAGAATGAAACTAAGGGTCTAGTATCGCGTAGAATTCGATCTAATCAGGGACATGGACTCACATGGCAGTTGAATATTATTGCACCGAAACCCGCACTGCAATCTCGGGCAACTAAAGCATTTCTGGAACTTTGTTTAGAAGAGGGTACGTCATAGTTTGTTAGCCCATTTCTGGAGTAGCCACGTGCATTATGCATTTCTGATAGTTTTATCACTGTTTACAACGCCCGCATGGGCAGCGTTTAACATCAAGCAAGTTGCTCAAGGTATATACGTTCACCAGGGACTAATAGAATTACCCGATGCGCATAATCATGATGCTATTGCCAATATAGGTTTTATCGTCGGTAAAAAGTGTGTTGCCGTGGTTGATAGCGGAGGCTCCCCGGCGCAGGGAAAGCAATTAAAAAAGATCATCCAGAAAATTACTTCGGTTCCCATTTGTTATGTCATTAATACCCATGTTCATCCTGACCATATATTTGGCAATAGCGCATTTAGAGATATTACAGATATACAATTTATTGGCCATAAAAAACTAGCTCGGGCAATGAGCGAGCGTGGACCTTTTTACCTGGCGCGCTCAGAAGAGCAAATCGCTATTAAATTGACAGCTGATGATATTATTTTACCGACGATGAACGTTAAAAATACCCTCGAGCTTGATTTGGGTAATCGGATAATAACCTTGACGGCACACCCCACAGCACATACCGATAATGATTTAACAGTCTTTGATCAGAAAACCAATAGCCTATGGTTAGCGGATTTGTTATTTATAGGCCATTTGCCAGTTTTAGATGGTAGTTTAAAGGGCTGGTTACAAGTAATTAATAAATTAGAAAAACGTCGGTTTGATGTGGTCATTCCGGGACATGGTCCAATTGTGCGTGACTGGCCAGAAAGTCTACAGCCACAAAAACACTATCTGCAATATTTACAAAAAGTTGTCCGTAGCAAAATTAAAAATGGTGTTTATCTGGAAGATGTTTTAATAACGGTTAATTATCCTGCTAAAGATCAATGGCAATTATTTAACGACTTTCATAAAAAAAATCTTAGCAGTGCTTATGCTGAACTAGAGTGGGAATAATGTTTTATCACTGATTAATACAGGGGCAAGTTTATCGACCCTGACTATTTTTAGATCTTAAAACACCTACATGAAGACTCACGACACTTTAATAAATGTCACACAGCCAAAAGGCAGGATTAGCAACTATAAGCAGGGAGTTTGCATCAATGAGCTTACGCTATCAAATAAATCTTAGAATTTTCTTTTCAGCGATTGTTATCCTCGTACTCGGAGGTTCAATCACTATCTGGCAGGCTCGTGAGGCAATTAAGGATGAAGTTGCATCCTCAATCAATTTGGCTGTACAACTCATCGAGTTTAGGTATACAGACAAACCCTCTATTAATTTTGGTAATAGTGGCTGGCTAACTCAGCTTAATTCTCTGCAAGCTATACGTCATCTAAACATTCAATTAAAGACCCCCTCTGGGGAATTTATCAGCCTGTTAAAGGAAAATGTACTGAAGGATAAACAGGATGCACCCCCTCAGTGGTTCGTGAGCCTCGTAGGCAGTAGCTATCCAGTGACCGAATTCCCCTTTACCAGTTCTGATGGTACGCCGCTGATATTAAGTATCGAGGCAAACTCTTTAGATGAAATTACCGAAGTGTGGCAAGAGACGATGATATTTTTTATCTCAATCGTATTACTAACCCTACTGTCATTTTTTGCTGTGCATCTCACATTTAATCAGGCTCTCAGATCTATCGAGAAAATTGTAGGCGGGCTAAAAGCAATTGAAAAAGGGCACTACCAGCATAAGTTACCTGAATTCAAGATTGGGGAATATAACACTATTGCCAAAGCTATTAATCAAATGACCGACGAATTAAGTATAGCCGAGCAGCGATATAGTGAATTAACGAAGCATTCCCTAGATATACAGGAAAAGGAACGGCAATATCTTGCTCAGGAATTACATGATGAATTAGGCCAATCCCTGACTGCCATAAAAGTAATGACTGTGACTGCACGCCACCCAAAATCAGATATATTACAAATCACTCAGTCAATCACTGGAATTTGTGATCATTTAATACATGTTGTTCGTACCATGATGTACCAATTGCATCCGCATATATTGACCGAGCTTGGATTGATTGCGGCTCTGGATGACATAATCAAGCACTGGAAAGAAAGAAATTCTCACTTAAGCATTGCCGTAGAATGCAGTGATGAAATGGACACATTACCAGAAGTAATGAGTATTCATTTGTATAGAGTTATTCAGGAATGTATCACCAATACGGTACGCCATGCAGAGGCGCAGCATATTAATATAAAACTGCATGTGAATAGCAATACAATCTATTTATCAGTCATCGATGACGGTATAGGGTGTGATCTAAATACTATAGAATCAGGCTTTGGTCTACGCGGCATGCAGGAAAGGATTAAAACAATGGGCGGCGAACTGAGCATCAGCTCATGTGTACAACAAGGTATGACAGTAACAGCGATAATTCCATGTTTATGAAAATAAAAGTTATTCTGGTCGATGATCATGCGGTTGTGCGAGCCGGATTTAAAATGCTGCTAGCGACAGATGAGCGGATAGAAGTCATTGCTGAAGCCGAGCGGGGTGAGGAAGCCATGCAGCTTTATAATACTAAGCAACCCGATATTATGGTGATGGATATTTCCATGCCTGGTATTGGCGGTCTAGAAGCTATTCGCCGTATATATGCCCGTGATAGTCACGCTAAAATCCTGGTATTCAGTGTGCATAATGAACAGGTTTTTATTAATCAGGCAATTAAGGCCGGGGCAAAAGGATTTATTAGTAAAAACAGTGCGGCTGATATCTTAGTTGATGCCATACAGAAAATTGTGAATGGTGGCACCTATATTGAGGCGGGCTTGACCCATACGGTGAATCAGGATAATAATGCGAGACAGGTCGATCATCACAAGATTATTGATAGCTTATCAAGCAGGGAATTTGATGTTTTTTTATTGTTAGCAAAAGGTAAAACTGCTCATAAAATTTCGGAAGAACTGTGTCTTAGCTATAAAACTATTGCCAATTATAGTACGCAGATAAAGAAAAAATTAAATGTTGCTACAGTTGCAGAGCTTACTCATATTGCTTTATTGTCTGGTATGGTCAATCCCTAAATCTAACCTAGAATGTATTTAAGAAAATGAAAAAAAACTATTTACTGCTACTGCTTATTTTTTGCTTGCCCGTTTTATCTCATGCAGCCAAAGATGACACAATATGGAGGCAGGTTTTAAAACCTCAGTACTTTGCTGGTAAGAGTATAAAAGATGGCGATAAAATCATTCAGCTAACAACGCCAAAACGTGCTGAAGATCCTGCCTTAGTACCTATTAAAGTAACCACTAGTTTAGTACAGACTAATAAAATATATATAAAGCGGATTATATTATTGATTGATAAGAATCCGGTGCCATTAATCGGTGAATTTGACTTTACTCCCGAGAGTGGCAGGGCTGATATTGCCATGCGCGTGCGGGTAAACACCTATAGTTATATACGCGCCATTGCGGAAATGAATAATGGTGATTTATATATGGTTAAAAAGTTTGTGAAAGCCAGTGGGGGTTGTTCTGCACCTATCGGTGCTGATTATGACGCAGCAATGCAACGGTTGGGTAAAATGAAATTTAGACTGGATAATGAATTAGAAGATGGCAAGCCAACAATGGCACAATTACTCATTAGTCATCCTAATGTTACCGGCATGCAAATGGATCAGGTGACTCGATTTAAGAGAAGAGCACATTTTATCAAGCAGATTAAAGTTACCTTTAATGACCAACCGATACTGACAGCCAAGACCGATATTGCAATCAGTAGCGATCCCAATTTCCGTTTTTATTTTATACCAACTAAAAAAGGGGTATTAAAGGCTGAATTTACCGATACCTCCTGTGAAAGCCCTGTGAGCCGTAGTGTTTGCAAACTGGGTAAGACCTATACTAAATCCTACACAGTCAATCCCTGACCAATAAAATACTGCATCGAACCTAAATAGAATTTAAAAAGTTACGGTTAAAAGGTTCAGGAATAATGATGGCTGCCCAAATATATTTATATTTGGGCAGCGCAAAAAAAGAGTATAGTGAAAGCTCTCAGATAAGGTGCCTGAAAACAAACAATCTTCACCTTTACTGGTCTTTTTGTCCATCATCAGCACGGTAGCCATAGTTACTTAGCCAGTTATGCGCCTCTTACTACAGCACTGATGACAAACAAAAATCCTGTCCAAATATTGGACGGTTATTTATTTCCAGGTGCCTAAACTCATTATTGGAGCAAGTCGATGAAAAATTTTAAATTTGTAAGCCTTATTATCCTCACCATCTTTAGTACTAACCTATACGCCTATGGCAGCAGTAGCAGTAGTAAAAAAGCGTGTAAAAAACCTAAATTCACCCAATTTACGCCTCCACATTTAACGGCCGTAGCCGCACAATCCGAGTTTTCTTTTCAAGCGTCAATGCTGACTAATCCAGACAGCATCGAAGTCAGTGTAAAAAAACAGCCGGTAGAGGTCACTATCAGTAAAGTAAATAATGCTTACACAGTCTCAGGAAGACTTCCAGAGACGCTAACAGGAACTTTTGCTAGAATTAAAATTGATGCGAAAGGGATAAATAATTGCAAGGGCAGTGATGGCTGGTTGCTAAAGATAGAAGAATAAGATTTCCGCCGCTGAAAATACTGGTACCGGAGCTTAAGTTCCGGTACCAGTATTTTCAGCGATAACCTAACTAACTGCCTTCAAATACTACAACTGACCTCGCTTGCACAAAGTAGTTATTTTTCCCTACAGTTTTTTGATTTTCTGGCTTGATAATACCATGCTCTGAATCTAATGCAGTATCCACCGCTAGATGCCAATGACGCTCTTCAATAATCGGCAGTTGCATAGTGAGCTGATCTTCTGACATATTCAATATCACATGCAGGTCAGCTTCATCGTCGTAAAAAGCAGCAAGGGTAAAGGCCAGTACCTGAGATTCAGGGTTTAACCATTGGGGGGCACCTAGTTTAACTCCGTGCCACTGGATATCAGGCATATGTCGACCAGGTGCGCATTCACCCGTGAGAAAACGGCGCCGCATTAATGACTGGTGGCGCTTACGCAGTGCTATCATTTGCTGCACAAAAAACAGCATATCGGCATTTTTCTTGGTCAGACTCCAGTCAAACCAGGTTAATTCATTATCCTGGCAGTAGCCATTATTGTTACCACTCTGGGTATTAAGCACCTCATCACCAGCAAGTAGCATAGGTACGCCTTGGCTTAATAATAGAATAGCGAAACTATTTTTAGCCTGCTTTTTACGCAGTTCCAGTATTCTGACATCATGGGTTTCCCCTTCGGCGCCACAGTTATAACTGATATTGTGATCGCCGCCATCACGGTTATCTTCGCCGTTGTTCAGGTTATGTTTATGATCATAGCTAACCAGATCATTCAGGGTAAAACCATCATGACAGGTAATGAAGTTAATGCTATTGATGGGTAAGCGATCCTGTTGCTTATATAAATCGCTACTAGCACAAAGCCGGGTAGCAACTTCTGCCGTCAGTCCTCTATCTCCTCGAATAAAGCCCCGCATACTATCGCGGTATTTACCATTCCATTCTCCCCAACGGTAGCCGGGGAAACTGCCCACTTGATACAAACCTGCGGCATCCCATGCCTCGGCAATTAATTTAGTTTTTGCCAGTTGTTCTGATAATTCAATCCCCCATAAAATAGGGGGATCTTGCAGCACTTCACCATTTTGACCACGCGCAAGTGCACTTGCCAGGTCAAAGCGGAAACCATCAACATGCATTTCTCGAACCCAGTATTCCAGGCAAGTGATAATGAAATTGGCCACCACCGGATGGTTGGCATTTACGGTGTTGCCACAGCCGGTATAATCACGGAATTTACTTTTATCGTGTTCTTGCAGATGATAGAAAATACTTCTACCGATACCTCTAAAATTAATCACCGGGCCATCAGAACCTGCTTCGGATGTATGATTAAAAACCACATCCATAATGACGCCGATTTCCGCCTTATGTAATGCTTTAACCAGGTCACGAAATTCTTCTATATGGGTGCCTTTTTCGGGTGTTACACAGTATCCCGGGTGGGGGCTAAAAAAGCTGTGGGTACTATAACCCCAGTAATTTTTTAACCCTAGCGAAGCTGTGCCACGAGGAATGTCCTGTTCATCAAAAGCCATAACAGGCATTAGTTCAACATGGGTAATGCCGAGCGCTTTCAGGTAGGGGATTTTTTCAATCAGCGCAGAAAAAGTACCCGGATTTTGGACTCCGGATAATTTATCACGAGTAAACCCTCCAACATGCATTTCATAAATAATGGCATTTTCACTTTTGAATGAAAACGGTGTATCTCCTTCCCAGTCGTAGCTGTTATCGGCTACCAGACTACGCATAGCCGTATGGCCGTTATCACCGGGTAAGCATGCATCACTTCTGTTCCAGAGTTTATCGTTAACAACGCGAGCTAATGGGTCAAGTAGGTGTTTTTCTTTATCGAAGCTGTAGCCAGCTTCTGAGGAGTTATCTGGTCCGTCCATACGCCATGTATACCATGTACCTGCTGGAAGTTCATGCACATGAACATGCCAGGAATAAAAGGTCTTATTGAGTTCATTTTCCAGGTGTATGGTCTGGATCGGTTCAAGGCTATCTGCACTATCATAGAGAAAAAGTTCTACAGAGGTAGCGTGGCGACTAAAAATGGAGAAATTAACGCCATCACGCTTTAATTTAGCACCCATTGGATACGGTGATCCAAGGGAGGTTTTATATGTCTTGTTCAAGGGGACTGTTATTATTTTTTTAAAGTTAAAACGGCTAATAAGTTTTGTCGCTATGTGGCGTAAGCCGGCTTTGATTGAGGAAATATGATTTTTCCACGTTAAATTTTTTAGTCATGATAATCAGCTATTTCTTGAAAGTCCAGTTATTAGCTCCTGAAAAAGGATAAGCTAATATCGAAAGTTAGGTAGGGCTTTACTTAAAATGATGTACTGGACATTGCTCTTCGCGCAGGCTGATAATTGGCCAGTTTTGTTGCTTGGCATAGTTTTTTAAAGAGTCATCAGGGTTGACTGCAACAGGATGAGTCACCTGTTTTAATAGCGGTAAATCATTATGTGAATCACTATAGAACCAGCTGTCTTTTAGGTCATTGCCCGTTTCCTTGAGCCATTTCTGCAAGCGGGTGACTTTTCCTTCCTGAAAACATGGTGTCCCAGCAACTCTCCCGGTATATCGGTTAGCTATCAACTCAGGTGTTGTAGCCAATAAATGTTTAATACCATAAAGGTTTACTATCGGTTCAGTAACAAAGTGATTAGTCGCTGTAATAACCAGTAGGATATCACCTCTTTGCTTATGTTTGCTGATTAACTCGTGCGCAGGCGCTAATAAGATAGGCTGTATTACCTCTGTTAAAAATTGCGCGCGCCATTGATATAAGTCTTCCAGTGTATTGTCAGCCAGCGGCTTTAAAGAGAAGTTGAGGAATTCCAAAATATCTAATTTACCTAGTTTATATTCCTGGTAAAAACGTTCATTTTCCTGGGCATAATAATCTGCATCGACAATTTTCCGATCAACTAAAAATTGTCCCCATAGATAATCACTATCATCAGCAAGCAGGGTATTGTCTAAATCAAAGATAGCTAAACTCATTGTTAATCTAATTTTCCGTTTAATTTAATTAGCTGATAGCATCACTTAGACATTTATGGAACAATGTAAGTATGAGTAATGCATAGGAACCTAAAACAGGTATTCCTATATGTTCAGCAATAGATTTTATCATTACCCGTCTTATTGCGAACAGTAAAAAATAGGTTTTAAAAATGATTGATTCAAAAGGATACCGATCCAATGTCGGCATCATCCTTTGTAATGAGCAAGGGCATGTCTTTTGGGCTAAACGCTCGCGTGTCAATTCATGGCAGTTTCCGCAAGGCGGAGTGGAAGAAGGGGAAGAGCCTGAAGAGGCAATGTACCGCGAACTTCGTGAAGAAACTGGCCTGGATGCCAAGTATGTGAAAATTCTAGGGCGCACGCGCTATTGGCTGAGATACAGGTTGCCGGAAAAATATATTCGGCGTAATTCACACCCTCTATGTATCGGACAAAAGCAGATTTGGTATTTGCTACAACTGGTAGGAGATGAAACCAATGTTAGCCTGAACCACGATAGAAAACCAGAATTTGACAACTGGCAATGGGTAGAATATTGGGAGCCCTTAAAAACGGTAGTCTATTTTAAGCGTAAGGTCTACCGTAAAGCGATGATGGAGTTAGGGGCTTTTTTAATGCTGGAATCTGTCAAGGTGAGTGCCTCTAGTTATTTATCCAACAAGAATATGAGCGAACATCAGTGAAGTCGTTTTTATTCGTTATGCAAACAGATGCATATTGCGGTGCTAAAACCCAGGAAGTATTAGACCAGGTATTAATTAGCGCAGCGTTTGACCAGAAAATCAGTTTATTATTATTAGATGATGCTGTCTATCACTTACATAAAAACCAGGGTAGCGAGCAAATTTCCAGTAAAGATATTAGTGCGATTTATCGTTCTCTGGAAATATATGATATTGAAAATATCTACTTGGAAAAAGAGTCATTAGCACAGCGCGGGCTAACTCAGGATGATCTGTCGCTTCCTACAACGTTAGTAAACAGAGAGGAAATCCCGACAACACTCAATTCCTTTGATTTTGTTTTAGGCTAAATCCGTTGTACTTCAGGCTGTCACGGATGCGGTTATTTATCGAGTTGATTTTTTTAGAGCAAGGTACTGAAACTGGCGCATAGCCCCGGCTACGTAGCTGTTTCAGCAGCGCAGCCATTAGCAAAAAGTCAGCCGATAGGAATCCACATCTATGGTCGTGTGGAGTATTTACTTAGCACATGTCGTGCCTACTCTGCTAAAATAGCTATATTAGATAGCGATTAAAAATACATCTCCTAGTTGCTAATCACCTTTTTATTAATAAACAATGGATTTACAACATATACGAAATTTCTCGATTATTGCTCATATCGATCATGGGAAATCTACCTTAGCCGATCGCTTTATTCAATTATGCGATGGCTTGTCTGATCGTGAAATGAATGCGCAAGTTCTCGACTCTATGGATATAGAACGAGAAAGAGGAATTACCATTAAAGCGCAGAGTGTCTCACTAAACTTTACTGCAAAAGATGGTGAAACTTATCAGTTAAATTTTATTGATACACCGGGGCATGTTGATTTTTCTTATGAAGTTTCGCGTTCTTTAGCCGCCTGTGAAGGTGCTATTCTGGTTGTTGATGCGGCTCAGGGAGTGGAAGCACAGAGTGTAGCAAATTGTTATACAGCGATAGAACTGGGTCTGGAAGTCATGCCGGTTTTAAATAAGATTGATCTGCCATCGGCTGACCCCGAAAAAGTCATCAATGAAATTGAAGAAATCATTGGCATTCCTGCAGAACAGGCTTTACGTGTAAGTGCTAAAACAGGGCTAGGCGTTGCCGATGTGCTAGAAGAACTGATACATGTGATTCCAGCACCGACAGGTAATGAGGAAGGACCATTACAGGCTTTGATCATTGATTCTTGGTTTGATAATTATCTGGGTGTCGTGTCTCTTGTTAAAGTCATCAATGGCACTTTGCGTAAAAAACAGAAAATCACCATTATGTCTACCGGCAATAGTTTCGTTGCCGAAAGAATTGGAATTTTCACCCCTAAGCGACAAGACGAAGTAGAGCTGAAAACAGGACAGGTAGGCTTTATCGTAGCAGCTATTAAAGATATTTTTGGTGCGCCTGTTGGCGATACTATTACACTAACGGATAGACCTTGTGAAAAAGCATTACCCGGATTTAAAAAGGTGCAACCACGCGTTTTTGCGGGGCTTTACCCAGTCAGCTCCGATGATTATGAAGACTTGCGGGAATCATTAAATAAATTACATCTTAATGATGCTGCTTTGCAGTTTGAGCCTGAATCTTCCCAGGCACTAGGCTTCGGTTTTCGTTGTGGCTTTCTGGGTATGTTGCATATGGAAATTATTCAAGAGCGCCTGGAACGTGAATATGATGTTGACTTAATTACCACAGCACCTACCGTTATCTATGAAGTTGAAACCCATCGCGGTGAGGTATTAAAGGTTGATAACCCAGCTAACTTACCCGACGCGGGTTCGATTAAAGTAATTCGTGAGCCTATCATCCAGGCTAATATACTGGTTCCACAAGAATATTTAGGCAATGTGATTAGTCTGTGTATAGAAAAGCGTGGCGTACAAACCAATATGCAATACATGGGCAGTCAGGTATCACTGCATTATGAACTGCCTTTAAGTGAAGTTGTGTTAGACTTTTTTGATCGCCTGAAATCAGTTAGCCGTGGTTATGCTTCATTTGAGTATGAATTCAAGCGCTTTGAAGAGGCGGCTCTGGTGAAACTGGATGTCATGATTAATGGTGATAAAGTCGATGCATTATCCGTTATTGTACACAAAGACTTAAGTCAGCTACGAGGACGGGATCTTGTCGATAAAATGAAAGAGCTGATTCCCCGGCAAATGTACGAAGTCGCCATCCAGGCCGCTATTGGTGCTAAAATTATCGCCCGATCTACAGTTAAAGCGATGCGTAAAAATGTGACTGCAAAATGTTATGGCGGTGATATCAGTCGTAAGAAAAAACTGCTAGAAAAACAAAAAGCCGGAAAAAAACGCATGAAACAGGTCGGCAATATTGAAATTCCTCAGGAAGCCTTTTTGGCAGTTCTGCAAATTAATAAAGAAACATAGGTAAGACAGTTTATGGATTTTGATTTTTCGTTTTTTCTATTTTCAGCAACTGTCGTCACTGGCATTATCTGGTGGGGCTATTTATATTATCTCAAGCGCAATAATAGGCAGTATATTGAAGCCAATGAGCCGCTTATCGTTGAATATGCTCGCTCATTTTTTCCGGTAGTTTTAATCGTATTTATCCTGCGTTCATTTATTGCCGAACCGTTTAGAATTCCATCGGGGTCGATGATGCCAACCTTATTAATTGGTGATTTTATTTTAGTTAATAAATTCACTTATGGTATTCGTCTTCCTGTTATCAATAAAAAAATTATTGATGTCAATGAGCCGCAACGTGGCGATGCCATGGTTTTCCGTTATCCTAAAAATCCCACTGTCGATTATATTAAACGTGTTATTGGTTTACCTGGTGACCGTATTTCTTATATCAATAAAAAATTGACTATTAATGATATACCCATGAAGCAAGTGTCACTAGGCCGTTATCAAGGGGTAGGGCAGGGTAAGTCGATGACTGGGTCTGAACTAGTTACTGAAGATTTACAATCCGTTGAACATGATATTTTAATCAATCCTAACGCACCTAATATTAAAGGGACTTTTATTGTGCCGAAAGGACATTATTTTGTGATGGGTGATAATCGGGATAATAGTAATGACAGCCGTTACTGGGGAACCGTCCCTGAACAAAATCTGGTTGGCAGAGCCTTTTTTATCTGGATGAACTGGGACTGGAAAAATACTGGCATTGGATTTAATCGTATAGGGACCGTTATTAAATAAAAAGGAGATAATATGCACACGACTCATAAAAAACAAAAAGGGATAACCTTAATCCCCCTGATTTTTATCTTAGTGATGATCGCTTTTTTTACTTTATTGGTTCTAAAAATAAGCCCTATTTATATGAACCATAGTAAAGTCGTTCATGCACTGGAAACCTTAAACCATCGTACCGATATTGAGAAAAAAAGTAAGCGAGAAGTGTGGGTATCTCTATCTAAACAGTTCAATATGAATTCTGTTTATGACGTTAAAAAGAAGAATGTAAAAATCACTTCTCGCGCCGGTTATTTAAAAGTTCAAGTTGTGTACCATGTCAAAGAATTAATTTTGGGTAATTTAAGTGTCTGGGTGGATTTTGATGACTCGATAGAAGTTGGGGTTAAGTGATTAAAGCGCCAGAACTTCTCAGTAAAAAACTTGGCCTGAACTTTAATCATCCAGAGTGGTTTGTTTTAGCGCTGACCCATCGTAGTATGGGTGCTAAAAACAATGAACGCCTGGAATTTTTAGGCGACTCTATTCTTGGTTTTGTTATTGCTGAAGCACTGTTTGATAAATTCCCTCAAGCCCCTGAAGGCATATTAAGCCGGCTTAGAGCAAGTCTGGTTAATCAGGAATCCTTAGCCGACTTGGCACGAAAGCATAAACTAGGTGATTATCTTATTCTGGGTTCTGGTGAATTAAAGAGCGGTGGTTACCGGCGCGCCTCTATTTTATCCGACGCGGTTGAAGCAATTATGGGTGCGATTATAAAAGACCAGGGTATTGAAAGTAGCAAGGCCTGGATTCTGGATTTATTTTCCGAGCGTCTTGATGCACTGTGTCTGGATAACTGGAAAAAAGATCCCAAGACACGTCTACAGGAATACTTGCAAGCCCGACAATTAGACATTCCTCACTATACGCTGATCAGTCAGGAAGGTTTGCCGCATGAGCAAATTTTTAAAGTCGAGTGTTCCATTAGCTTATCTGACAAAAAACATGTCGGATCGGGTGTATCAAGAAAAAAAGCCGAGCAACATGCGGCTGAATTAATGCTTACTCAAATAGCCGGAGATGACCAATGAACTGTGGATACGTTGCCTTTATAGGTCAGCCCAATGTAGGAAAATCAACCCTGATGAATCATTTATTAGGGCAAAAAATTAGCATTACATCACGTAAACCACAAACCACCCGGCATCAAATCCTAGGTATTAAAACCACTGATAAAGGCCAGGCAATCTTTATGGATACTCCGGGTATGCATGAGAGTAGCAAGAAAGCTTTTAACCGTTATCTGAATAAAACAGCAGATACCACACTCCTTGGAGTGGACTTGGTAGTCTGGCTTATTGATAGCCTGGCTTGGCAGGACTATGACGAAGTTATTTTTAAAAAATTAGAACGCGCAAATATCCCAGTGATACTGGCAGTTAATAAAATTGACCGGGTAAAAAATAAACAGGCGATGCTTGCTTTCTTTGCCGATGCACAAAAGAAATTTCCGTTTAAAGAGATCGTGCCCATCTCTGCCTTAAAGCAGACCAATCTGGATTTACTAGACAATCTTATTATGCAGTTATTACCGGAAGGTAATATTATTTATCCAGCAGATCAGATTACTGACCGCCCGGAACGATTTTTAGTTGCTGAAATTATTCGTGAGAAATTAACCCGTCGTTTAGGGGATGAGTTACCTTATGCGCTCACCGTAGAAATTGAGAAATTTGAAGAGTTGCCGCATATTACTAAAATTTATGCACTTATCTGGGTAGAGCGCGAAACACAAAAAAATATAGTCATTGGCAAGCAGGGAGAATTTCTCAAAAGCATTGGTATGGAAGCTAGAAAGGATATAGAAGCGCTAATAGATTCCAAGGTTTATTTACAGCTCTGGGTAAAAGTGAAGTCAGGTTGGTCTGATAATGAACGGGCATTACAAAGTCTGGGATTTAAAGAATAAACTTATGCCCCAAAACCTGCAGGCAGGTTTTTTATTGCACCAGAAAAACTATCGTGAATCCAGCCTGATCATAGATGTATTCACGCAAAGTTCTGGCCGTGTTTCCCTGATAGCTAAAGGCGTTAGGCGACAAAAATCACCCTACTTGGGATTGTTACGTCCCTTTATACCGCTCAATATTGACTATACAGGGTCCAGCAGTCTTAAAACGCTGACTTATGTGGAAACAGGGCAATCAGACACCATTCTGCCCGGTCTTAATACCTACTGCGGTTTTTATCTTAACGAACTATTAAGATATTTTATTCCTGTAGATGAGCCTTACCCCGAAGTATTCATTAATTATTTGATCTGTTTACAGCAATTGAAGTCCAGCGAGCAGATACAAGCAGCCTTACGTAACTTTGAGACCCAGTTACTGTATGCGACAGGTTATGGCTTGCAACTACAGATTGATTACTTGACTCAGTTGCCTATTCAATCCTCTGCTAGCTATCAATATGATATAGAGCAGGGCGCTACGATTAATGATAAGGGTCAGCTTCAAGGTGCTACATTGCTGGCCATGCAACAGGGAAACTATCAAAATGTACGCCAGTTAAATGAGGCCAAGCTGTTAATGCGCCAGGTAATAGACTTTTACTTACAAGGAAAGCAGCTTAAAAGTCGAATATTAATTTCTAAACTTATAGAAAAACAAACATGCAAGAGCAATTAATCTTATTAGGGGTCAATATTGACCATATTGCCACTCTAAGACAGGCAAGAAAAACGCGCTACCCTGACCCTGTACAAGCGGCATTAATAGCAGAGCAAGCAGGGGCTGATGGAATCACTGCGCACTTAAGGGAAGATCGGCGGCATATACAGGACCGAGATATGTACTTATTAAAAGACATGATTCATACTCGGCTAAATTTTGAAATGGCCGTAACAGACGAAATGCTTAAAATTGCCAGTGAGGTAAAACCCTTTGCCTGCTGTCTGGTACCGGAAAAGCGCGAAGAATTAACTACAGAAGGGGGCCTGGATGTTGCCTCCAGTCTGGTTAAAATGCAACGCGCCTGTGCACATCTTGCCGAGTCTGATATCGAAGTTTCACTTTTCATCGACCCTGTAGAACAGCAGATTGATGCTGCTGTTAGCGCGGGTGCGCCGGTGATTGAATTACACACCGGAGCTTATGCAGATGCAGGTAATCCACAGCAACGGAAAAATGAACTCCAGCGTATTCAGAAAGCTGCCAATTATGCTCACAGTGCGGGTCTGCAAGTTAATGCAGGTCATGGCTTAACTTTATATAATGTTGAAGATATTTGTAAAATACCAGAAATAGTAGAGTTAAATATTGGTCATTCGATCATTGCTCAAGCAGTTATATCCGGACTGGAAACAGCTGTCAGAGATATGAAGCAAACCATGCGCAATGCAAGAACTTAGACGCCTGGAAATAAATAACCGTCCAATATGTTTGTCATCAGTGCTTGTAGTAAGAGGCGCATAGCTAGCTACGTAACTATTGCTACCGTGCTGATGACAGACAAAAAGACTAGCAAGGATGGATGATTATTTATTTCCAGATGCCTTAGTCATACAAATAGATTTATATTGCAATAGTGAACCGAGCACTAAAGTCTAGATAAACTTGATAAGCTGCAATGCCAGCTAAAATCAGAAAAAATAATCCACTCAAACGATGTAATAAAGTTAGTGAAATTTTATTTAGTAAAACCCTACCTGCAATAACTCCTAGAATGGACGTAGTCGCTAATGCAAGCGTAGCACCAATCCAGATAGCTAAGGGCAGGGCAGTACTACTCAGTGCTATAATGGCAAGTTGCGTTTTATCACCAAATTCAGCCACTGTAATCAATAAAAAAGTCGTCAGAAAAAGACTATGCCCACTTTTTTCCTGTATCTCTGTGTTCTGCTGCTCATCATTAAAAAACAGCGACCGCACGCCGAAGAATGCAAACAGCACGCTGACTAGTGCAGCAACAATATAATCAGGAATCCAGCTAGCAATGGCGACACCAAATAATACTGCCAGTGTATTGAGCAAAGCAAATGCCGTAATAGCGCCTAATATAACCGGTTTTGCACGATGACGCGCTGCCAGTGTCATACAAACAAGCTGGCTTTTATCCCCCATTTCAGCAGCGAGAATCAGCACATAACTTGTGCTGATGGGTGTAAACCAGTCAATACTAATAATATTAGGCAAGATGTACAGGAAAAAAATCTATAAGCTTGAAAAGGTCAGCGTTTATACTATTCACGACCGATCACTTCGATTGCATTGGCATCTAGATCACGGAAAAATAAGGCTTTTCGACCTGATTTACTCATGCTATACAAGACATTATTCTCATCCAGGCTTGCACGGACATAAGCAAAATCATCAACAGTTAGGGCAACATGGCGGTCCCGACCACCATGTTCAGGGCGGCCTGTAGTTGGGTCAATATTATCCAGTAAAAGTATATGTAACTGTTGATTCTCTCCCAATTGAAACCAGGCACCTGGAAAACCAAGATCAGGCCGAGGAACCTGTTGTAGACCAACAATTTCAGTATAAAACTTTACCGAAGCTTCTAGGTCAGAAATCATCAGGCTGGAATGATGTAATAAAAAGTTTAATTTGGTCATATGAATATTATGCAATAAAGGGACTTATTAGCTACAAACTTGTTTAAATAAAGTATTATAATTTATTTGTAATCTTTAGCGCTAAAAAACACTAATCGCCTGGGCAAAATGCAGCTTACTCATATGGCGTTACTAACGCAAGTGTAGATGTCGGTCTATTGTTTTGCTAGGGGATTAAGATTTTATGGGATTCTATAATAGCCTTAATTTAACATAATATACATTATGCGAAGTATAGTGGATCAATACGTTAGACAACAAAAGATAAAAATAATTGCTCAAATGATCATTCAACAAGGCAATACCTGATAAAAAAGCGATAGATGCTGAAGCCGAAGTAAAAAAGCAATCATCCAGGCTGAAAACCCTACGCCAGACAAGCAATCAATAATAAGACACTTATCTTCAGCATAAGTTTCCAATGTCGTCAGTCTGGCCGGTATGCTAATAATCAGAATAATGCAGACATGATCAATATTAATGGTCCCTCCTTTCCACAATACAAAGCCTGGCTTGGCTAAAAGGAAAAACAAATACGCCATTAGAGCTACACCGACTGTTGAGCCGATTGATAACAAACTATCTCCCCAACGCCTGCCGGTAAAGTAACCAGTAACCACTGAATTTGATCCATTACTGGATTCATAATTAAGATCGCAAACATCACAGGAATATTATCAACAACGGCTGAAATAACGTCCACTAGGAAATTGGAGAATATGTGACCGAGTTCGCCATCAATTAATTCTGATGTCAGCGATAAATGACCTATAAAACCAAATCCACTCTAGAATCAATTTATGACCTAGCTTTAAGAGTGGTAAAATCGATACCTACTAAACAGGCATAATCATAATAAACCGACTTAACTATGCGACATCCAGAATTCCCCTTATCCGCAGAGCTTATTTACCTGAATCATGCTGCTGTTGCCCCCTGGCCCAAAAGGACTAGCGAGGCTGTTTGTGCATTTGCACAGCAAAACACTGTTTACGGTTCATCATATTATTTAGACTGGATAAAAAAAGAAGCCCAGCTACGAGAACAATTAAAAGCCCTGTTAAATGCCCCTGCGGTTAGCGATATTGCGTTGGTAAAAAACACCTCGGAAGCTCTGTCCTTTGTTGCCTATGGCCTGGATTGGAAGACTGGGGATAATATTGTATCCAGTAATGAAGAGTTCCCTTCCAATCGTATAGTTTGGCAGTCGTTGGCAGACCAAGGTGTAGAATTTCGTGAAGCTGACTTACTCAGTGCTGAGACACCCGAAGACGCACTTTTTGCATTAGTGGATAAAAACACCCGTTTATTAACGGTTAGTTCTATTCAGTTTGCCAGTGGTTTACGTTTGGATATTGATAGAATTGGCCAGTTCTGTAAAGACCATAAAATCCTTTTTTGTATTGATGCCATTCAAAGTATCGGTGCAGTGCAATTTGATGTACAAAAATGTCAGGCTGATTTTGTCATGGCCGACGGTCATAAATGGATGCTGGGACCTGAAGGTCTGGGTGTTTTTTATACTACCCCGACTGCTAGAGAGCAATTAAAGCTGACCCAATTTGGCTGGCATATGATGGATAATACGCATAATTACGAAAATAAGCCCTGGGATATTCACCCTACCGCGCAGCGATTTGAGTGCGGTAGCCCAAATACAATGGGAATTCATGCTTTATCAGCCAGTTTATCTTTATTACTAGACACTGGTATGGCATCGGTAGAAAAACAAGTCCTGGCAAATGCCTGCTTTTTAGCGGAAATAATTAAATTGCACCCAGGTTTGCAATTACTGACTAAGCAAAGACAGGGGTTACAATCCGGTATTGTGGTTTTTAAACATACTCAAATAAATCAACTGGCATTATATAAACATCTACTGCAAAACCATGTTGTCTGTGCCATGCGTGGCGATGGTATCCGCTTTTCCGCACATTATTATAATTCGACAGCAGAAATAGATAAAGCAATTGCGTTGATACCCGAAAATTAATAATTAACCCATTAAACTCCAACTACATAGGTTAAAATACTCGCATTTTATAGGTTCAAGCAATACTGCAAATAAAAACAATCAGCATACATTGACACTAGCATAAATTATGAATCAAGACACACTCTCTACTAAACCTATCCCGACTAATGAAAGACTCATTATGGCGCTGGACTTCCCCAGTATAGAAGAAGCAAAAGCATTGGTCGAGGAACTCGGCGATTCTGTCGTATTCTATAAAGTGGGTATGGAACTATTTATGGCCGGCGACTATTTCGCATTTATTGAATGGCTAAAAGCCCGGAATAAAAAAATATTTGTCGATTTAAAGTTTTTTGATATCCCAGCGACGGTTGGACGCGCTATCAAAGCGTTGAGTAGCAAAGGTGTGGATATGGCAACAATTCATGGCAACGACTCTATTATGCAGGCCGCAGCCAAAAATAAAGGTGCTTTAAAAGTACTGGCGGTCACGGCTTTAACCAGCCTGGATCGTGGTGATTTGGATGACCTGGGTTTTCAGTGTGATGTACAACAACTGGTTCTATCACGTGCTAAACGGGCGTTAGCTATTGGCTGTGATGGTATAGTGTCTTCAGGCCTGGAAGTCCCCATGCTAAGAGAGAGCCTGGATCATAATTTATTGGTAATTACTCCAGGAGTACGGCCAGTTGATAATCGTGTTGAAGATGATCAAAAACGAGTGGTTACAGTTGAACAGGCATTCCAGAATGGCGCTGATTATATCGTTATTGGCCGCCCGATTCGCGATGCAGAAAATAGCAAGGCAATGGCAGAAAAAATTCAGCGCCAAATTGCGTCACAATTTTAGTTTCTATTCAAATCTAATGGAGACAAAGAAGAGAAGCTTATAATCCCGCCTCTATGGTTTTTAAGCTATTGTTTAATAATAACTAATAAGAATTATAAATTCTCATCCCACGTTACAGTCCATGTTTAAAATAATGGTAGGTACAAACAAACCGCGTTAAAGCGGGTATAAACAATGTCTATATGGTGGCAGACCTTATATTAATAAATAAGCCGCTTCGGTAACGTTATTAAATTAAGTCGCTTTTGCAATTACGTATTAGTTTGAATCAAGCCATTAGCTCCTTAAACTCCTGGAATCTGCAATTAGACTCTTCGTTGTTCATGCTCTCACGGGTAATACCCTCTATTGTTCACAATAAATCGTGCGTGTAGTCTGATCTCAGTGTTTCAGTGAATGATTCATAATTTTTTCAAAAGTGTGGAATAGGTGGATTTAATCTTACTTACAGACAGTTGTATGTTTGCTTTACAAAAAATAATTTACAAACAAATAAAGTTTGCATGATAGGAGGTAGCTTTGTAAAACTTGAGTTAACATCAAATATACCTTTAAAGTATTGGGTAAGCAATGGAAGTGACAAACCATCAATATTATGGTTGGGGAAATAAATTATGAAGAAAACTATAGATGCATTAATTTAAATATTAAAAGGCGGTGATCATCAAGGTATTGGGCAAACTATACTGCGGCTCACGCCAGTGGAGTTTCTTGAGCGAATGGCGGTATTGATCCCGCCCCCCGTGGTGTCTATCATGGTGTATTAGCGCCTAATGCGCCGACGATTTCTCCGGTTTGTGACCCGCCTATATTCTGTGCGGAGATAGATCAAACTCCGTATTGGGATGATAACGCAGTTAACCCGACAGAGCGTATACTATGAGTTTGATTAAACGGTAAGCTAGTAGCTTTCTAAACAGGCTGAATCTGCAAGTTCTTCCGGAACATGCAACAAGTTTCTATCAGCTTCAAAACTAAAAAAGTGAAAAATTCAGTTTGTAGTTTGGAATTCCTATTCTTTATTTGCTATATTCCTACAGGAATCGATAATACCTGCCCTACCCTAATATTATTGTTTTTTGAAATGGTATTCGCCTGTTTAAGCTGGTCTAAAGTCAGTCTATATTTTAGTGCAATACCCAGTAATGTTTCACCTTTAGAAATTTTATGTGCGGATGCGTCGGCAATGGATAATGTATTTAAGACAACAGAATGTTTCGCGGCATAAGACATAATACCTTTTTTAATCGCCTGTGCCATTTTCAATTGATATTTACTGCTTTTTAGACGGCGCTCTTCTTTCGGGTTGGATATAAAAGCGGTTTCAACCAGAATGGATGGTATATCTGGAGATTTTAAGACCATAAATCCGGCTTTTTGTACTTTATGGGAATGTAAATTACCTATACGGCCAAAATTCTTTAATACTTCTTTGGCAACCAGTTGGCTAATATCCTGAGAAGCGCTCTGGGATAGGTCTAACAATACAGAAGCTAATACGTCATCCTTATCATCCAAACTAATCCCACCGATTAAATCAGCGGCATTTTCATGTTTTGCTAACCAGCGGGCTGCTTCACTTGTCGCACCGCGACGCGATAAGGTAAAGACCGATGCGCCACTGACATTTGCCTTTTTGAATGCATCCGCATGGATTGAAACAAATAAGTCGGCATCTGCTTTTCTGGCAATTTTCATACGCTCGCGCAAACTGACATAATAATCACCCTTACGCACCATAATTGCTTTCATCCCGGGTTGCTTATTTATGAGTGCTGCCAATTTTCTCGCTATTTGATAGACTACTTTTTTCTCTAAAGTACCGTGTTTGCCTCTAGCACCCGAGTCTTTGCCACCATGTCCCGCATCGACAGCAACTACAAAGGGCTTAGCAAAACGCTTAGTAGTTTTAACAGGTCTGGTTTTTGTATAGCTGCTTTTTTTATAGAATGTTCTTTTCGCGATTACAGCCTGATTTTTTAACGGCAAATCCACAACGATGCGTGGGCCATATTTTTTATTGGCACTCAACACAAAGCTTTTAGCTACAACGCTGCTCTGTAAGTCAATCACCACACGCAAGTCATTTTTATTGCGATGCGCTGTGCGTAATCCGGTTAATAGTGGATGGTTTTTTTGTGGTTGATTGAGATTTTTTTCTAAATAAGCATTACTAAAATCAATCACCAATCTATTTGGATTGCTTAGTTGAAACACCTTATGTTTCGGTATGGCAGACACATCAAAGACTAAGCGAGTATTATCGCTACTTGAACTAATACGTAATGTTTTGATTTTAGTTTGCGATGCAAAGCCGACTGAGATATTTAAAATAACCAGAATCAATAAAATACTTAATCTTCGCATATCCCCTCCTGCAGAGTTTATAAACTTAATTAGATTATAGCAGTAGGTGATTGTTTTTTCATGTATAAAATTAAACTATTTAATTATTTTCTCTATACACTTACGTAACATCAAGGACTTAAAGGGTTAACTGATTTCAATTAATATCATTTTTTGCCTGCCTTTACTCGAATATAATATGGTCAGCACTAAAACCATCTAATTTTAACAATTAATGTATTGTGTTAATGTGGTAATGGAAACGGTGACAAATAAAGGAATCCAGATGAGAAGCTTTACACCCATTTTAGTGTTTGGTGAAGCGTTATTTGATAGGGCGAACTATGATGCTCCCCATTGTATTCGCCGCAATTGGAGGCAAAAAAACTCTGTGGTGTAATTTATTGTGCGCCGGGCTAAGTTCCAGGCCCGGCATCCAAGCCCACAATGTAACGGGATTGATTAAATTCTACGATGCCCTGATTCGCCTAATTTTCTCTTCTGGTATCTCTGGAGAATTGTTAAGTAAGATAATGTTTTGCGCATTACCCTGTGAATATTCCAAACGTTGTGGAAAATAAATCTCAGGTGCGCCTTTGCGGTATTCCCAAAGGAAAAAAATAATATTGATCAATAAAGTCAGATAAAATATAAATCTCACAATATACCTACTCGTTCGCAACTAAGGCCAGGCCCTTGAGTACTAATTGGGTATCAATAGTTGCTTCTAACTTTAAATTCGCCGCCACAAACCCCGCATCGCCTCCGGTTAATATTAGCTGCAGCGGCTTTTTATATTCTGACAGTCCTCGTTCGATAAAGCCTTGAATTGCACTAAGGTTGCCATTATATATCGCAGCTTCAGTATTATTGGCTAAGCCTAAAGGGTATTGCTTAGTACAATAGTTCAAATTTGCTGCCCCTCTCGACAATGCCTGTTGCATCAAATTCAAGCCGGGCATAATCATCCCACCTAAGTGCTGCCCTTGCCTATCGACGATATCCAGAGTTAATGCCGAGCCACAAGATACGATACACACGGGCGCATTATAATAATGATAAGCGGCAAGTAGGGCAAGCCAACGATCCACTCCGAGTTTATTATATTTTGGATAGGCATTGCATACGCCATGAGCATATTTTCGGGTATAAATTTCTTGAACGTTGACAGCTGGCCATAATCGCTCTGCGAAGTGTACTATTTGTTGCTTAATATTTTGTGGACCTACGCAGGCTAGGTAAATTTTGTCTGGCTTGTTTAAATCTTGCCATGCACTTATTAAGGAATTATCGATATTTTGATTAATATGCACAATAGCATGCATTTTTTCCGGTTGGTCAGCATGCTGTTGTGCCCATTTTATGCGGGTATTACCAATATCAATCAGTAGCATAACTGCGGAAACTTACTTCTCCAGAGGCGAAGCTTTGCGTTGCACCTGTTGCTGTTTGCAATAACAACAAGCCATCATCATTGATGCCTAAAACAGTCCCGTTAATTTTTGTATGACCCATAAATAAACTGACTTGTTGTCCTTGCATACAATCAAATTTCCGCCATTCATCGCGATAAAGGGCAAAGGAGGATGGCGTATATGACCGGGTTACAGCCACGAGTTGCTCAATCAATGTTGCGACTAATTGATTTCGAGAAACCTGTTGAGATTCATCCAGAATTGAGTTTATATCAACCCAGTCCTGTTCGATTTTGGAGCCATGCTGATCAGACAGATAAAGATTTAAACCTAAGCCAATGACAGCATGACAAGGGCCATCAGCTTCTCCTGATACTTCAACTAGAATGCCACCCAGTTTTCGTTGCTGCCAATAGATATCATTTGGCCATTTTAGACCTGCGCCATGTACACCATGTATTTCCAGTGCTTTAATAACGGCAACGCCAATAGCCAGGCTTAAGCCGGATAAACTTGCCGGTCCCTGCTCAAATTGCCAGACTAATGAAGCATAAATATTACTGCCAAATGGAGACACCCATTGCCTGCCCCGCCGGCCTTTACCCGCAGTCTGTTGCTCCGCTAGACAGACAATAGCTGAGGCCTCAGGTTGGTCATTACTTAATGCAACAAGATGGCTATTGGTAGAACCTATTTGATCGTGGATTTCAAGCTCTGCCAGACACTGCCGGGTTGGGTGATTGAATAAGCTAAAGATTAGCTTTTTATCCAGCAATTCAAGTTCCGAGTGTAGACGATAACCTTTTCCGTTCACTGCAGTAATATCAATGCCCTGCTCTTCTAGGCCATTGATATTCTTCCACACAGCAGAGCGACTGATGCTTAATTGTTCAGCAAGGTCAGTTCCTGAATGAAATTGACCATCTGCCAATATTTGTACTAAACGTTTTTTCGTCGCGGAAAACTGCACAGCATACTTACCCTAAATGTTATCCTTTTTTTATCCTAAAAAACCAATTATTGCAGCATCAATTGCTGACTGACGTTACTGATTGATTGTGTAAATGAAGATGCTATTTGTCCAGTTAAGCGATCAATCAAGCGTTCTTGGATAGTAAAGTCAACTCGCTTTTTAGCACCAATAATATCGGTAGCCACACTATCATCATCGCCAAAACCGTCAACCAGACCAAACGTTATACCCTGTTCTCCTGTCCAGACTAGCCCCGAAAAAGTATCGTCATCGATTTGAAGACGCTCACCACGACCATCTTTTACTGCGGTAATGAATTGCTGATGAACTTGTGCCAGCACTTGTTGCATATATTTTCTTTCACCTGTTTTCTCGGGAGAAAAAGGATCCATTAATGCCTTGTGTGCCCCCGCTGTAACCAGGCGGCGCTCAATACCCAGTTTCTTCATAGCACCTACAAAACCAAACCCTTCCATAATAACGCCGATAGACCCGACCAGTGTCGCTGGATTAACATAAATATTATCTACAGCAGAAACAATGTAATAACAACCAGATGTGCAAATATCGGATGCGACCGCATGAATTGGCAACTCAGGGTGTTCGGCTTTAATTTTGCGTATTTCATTGTAAATATAAGATGCCTGAACCGGACTCCCACCAGGGCTGTTCACATGCAGGATAATGCCTTTAGTATCTTCATCTTTAATGGCATTACGCAAGGCTTTAATAATTGAATCGGCATTCGCTTCCTTACCTTCTGCAATCACGCCGGAGATATTAATGACGGCGGTATGCCCTTTATCATCTCCATCCCCATTCCACATACTTTGCTTGAGCGATGGATACATACCTACGCCTATAATAGCTGCCAGATAGATGAACATTAAACTTTTAAAGAATATACCCCAGCGTCTTGCACGGCGTTGCTCGGTAACAGCTGCAAAAGCAAGCTTTTCTATGGCTTCTCGCTCCCAGCCATTGTGCATATCTTTATCTTTAGAATCTGGGCTATCCCACTGGTTTTCACTCATGCATGGTCTCCTTAATTTTTCAGTAGTCTTTAACTAGTTGTTTGGGCGTTATTATACTTCGTGCGGGCAGGCCTGGCAGAGTAATCACCCCGATTCCGCATAAAAACTAAAACTTTAATTAATTCCAGTCTTTAGGAACTGCTATTTTTCATTGTCTAATAAAAGCTGCAAATCATCGGGTAAAGGTGCCGTTATTTTAAGCAACTCTCCAGTGACAGGGTGTGCAAATTGTAATTTGTGAGCATGCAGGAACAAGCGTTTAAAGCCGCGTTTTCGGAAATTTTTATTGATTTCATGCTCGCCATAACGCTCATCTCCTATTATCCCATGTCCTAGCCAAGCCGCATGTACCCGTATTTGATGAGTACGCCCTGTATAAGGCGAAGCTTCAACTAAAGTAGCGTCGTTGTATAGGGTCAGGCGTCTAAATAAGGTCTGCGACGCCTTGCCTGCTGAACTAATTTTTACCATGCGCTCACCGCCATGACTGACATTTTTTAACAAAGGTTGATCAACGACTAATTTTTTCTTTTCCCAGCGCCCCTGCAATAAAGCGAGATAGTTTTTCTTGACACCACTACCTCTAAAATATTCATGTAATGTGCGTAAAGCACTGCGCTTTTTAGCGATAATCAAGCACCCTGAGGTATCTCGATCTAGGCGGTGCACTAATTCAAGAAAGCGACTGTCAGGGCGTATTTCACGCAAAGCTTCTATAATGCCTGAGCTTATTCCTGAACCACCGTGCACTGCAAACCCGGAGGGTTTATTGATCACTAAGATGGCATCATCTTCAAATAAAATATCATGTTTTAGCCGCGCAGTCAGGTAGGCGGGAGCAGCTATAAACTCCTTTTCTTCGGCAACGCGTATCGGCGGAATCCTGACAATATCTCCCTGGAGTAATTTGCGTTTTGCATCACAGCGTCCTTTATTAATTCGGACTTCACCCTTGCGGATAATGCGGTAAATACGGCTTTTTGGCACCCCTTTAAGCACTTTCATTAAGAAATTATCTAAGCGCTGTCCTTCATGCGCATCTGTAATTTCAATGAAATATACCTTTGGTATCGCGTTGTTTTCCTCTTTTTTCATCGGCACATAATAGTAGAGTTTACGGCTATATACTATAAGTTTATTACAATCAACTGTATAACAGGTTATAATTAATAAGGTATAAACTGAAAATAAATGTAGTTTATACACAGCTTGTTATTAACAATGCATAACACAAAGACGAGTTAGTGTTGTTTTGTGCCGATAAGTTAACTGTCTACAATGAAAGTAACCTAATCTCCCGACAAAAGGGATTATCTGGCAAGAGCAAAGTATAACAAAGAAATATACGTGGTCCTACACGTAGACAAAAAACGTAATAATCAAGCAAGAACAGATTTTGGGTTTTTTCGCTCGACCCATGACGAGCGATACTCGACCTGATAAAGGCCGAACGATAAATAAGATCGTGTGTTTTCAGGCTGCAAATAGGTTGATAGTTAACACCAGTAGAGCGCTACATTATTTCCTAGCCTGCTCCTGAATATGTGTTTTCAACCAGTCAGTCAATCACTTAGCTGAAACGAAAATACTATTGCCATAACGCAATAACTGATATTAGAAATCAGCGTTTCAACTTTGTGTCTTTTTATGGACTTATTTTGTGTGAATCATACGCATAGCTTGCTATGTGCTATCACACTAGTTTGCATAGATTGTATCTGTTAGTCGCTATTAGATAGCCAGTAACCTTTAATAATACATAGACTTATTTATCTTCTGCACGGAATATCAAGGTCATGCAAGGATAAATTAATGAAAAGAATGCTTATCAACGCATCGCAGCCTGAAGAACTGCGAGTAGCATTGGTAGATGGTCAAAAACTTTATGATTTTGACATAGAACACCCTTCACACGAACAAAAAAAATCGAATATCTATAAAGGTATTATTACCCGTATTGAACCCAGCCTGGAAGCAGCCTTTATTAATTACGGTGTTGATAAACACGGATTTTTACCCCTGAAAGAAGTTTCACCCAGCGCAGTAGGCTCAGATGACCTAAATTTAAGTCGCGCTAAAATCAAAGAACGGTTAAAAGAAGGACAGGAAATTATCGTTCAGATTGAAAAAGAAGAACGTGGTAACAAAGGTGCTGCGCTCACTACCTATATTAGTCTGGCTGGCACCTATCTGGTTCTTATGCCTAATAACCCCAAAGCAGGTGGTATTTCTAGACGCATTGAAGGCGATACACGTAATGAGTTGCGTGATGCTATGGCAGGACTTGAAGTGCCTGAAGATATGGGGCTCATTGTGCGCACTGCAGGTTGCGGAAAAAGCACCGAAGAATTGCAATGGGACCTGAATTATCTGCTGCAGTTATGGGAAGCAATTGACCGCTCATCTAAAGAGCAAAATAAGCCCTTTCTAATTTTCCAGGAAAGCAATGTCATTATTCGGGCCTTACGCGATCATTTACGTGCCGATATAGATGAAATCCTGATTGATAAAGAGTCATCCTTTAAGCTAGTGCATAATTTCCTTAAACAGGTTATGCCGCACTATCTGCAAAAAGCCAAGTTATACAGTGATGACGTCCCTTTGTTTAACCGCTATCAGATTGAATCTCAAATTGAGACTGCCTATAGCCGCGAAGTACCTCTCCCATCAGGTGGAGAACTGGTGATTGATCACACCGAAGCACTGACTTCAATCGATATAAACTCTGCGCGCTCAACGAAAGGCAGTGATATCGAAGACACTGCGCTTAATACTAATCTGGAAGCCGCAGATGAGATTGCACGGCAATTAAGATTACGTGATTTAGGCGGATTGTTTGTGATCGATTTTATCGATATGCTGGCCAATAAAAACCAGCGTGCCGTCGAAAATAGAATTCGAGATGCCTTAAAAATTGATCGTGCCCGCATCCAAACCAGTCGTATTTCACGCTTTGGTTTACTAGAGATGTCACGGCAAAGATTGCGCCCTTCTCTGGGTGATACAACACAGCTGACTTGCCCTCGCTGTAATGGCCAGGGTGAGATACGAAATGTTGAATCCGTTGCTCTGTCGGTATTACGTATACTTGAAGAAGAAGCAATGAAGAGTGGCACTGATAAGGTTGTTGCTCACTTGCCTATTGAATGCGCTACCTTCTTACTCAATGAGAAGCGCCCTTCTATCGACCAGATTGAGTCGCGTTTGAATGTACGCATTATTGTCTTGCCTAGTAAGCACTTGGAAACGCCAGCATACGATATAGAGCGTATCAAATCTAAAGATGAGGACGGGACTGAAGATAACTCCAGTTACACTCAAATAAAAGCGGATGATCTTGCATTACCCGAGTTTGCCAGGCAAGCAGCGCCTATAGCCAAACAAGCGGCAATTAAGGAATTTTTACCCGACGCACCTGCACCCACTGCACCTGTTGCACCGGTACAAAACAAGAAAACTTCGGCCGGCTTAATTAATCGTTTCTGGACTAAGCTCATTGGTTCCTCTACAGAGGATACTGCAGAAACTATCGAAGAACCTGCAAAACCAGCCAGAGCTGAAAACGAAAAGTCGCAGAACAATCGTAGAAATCCTAATAACCGGAGAAATTCTAATAATAGAAACCGGAATAGGAACGCTAATAATCGTAATCGTAATCGTAACAAATCACAGAGTGACAGCTCTACTGACAGTGGTACGACTTCAACGCAAAACGCTAGCCCGGAAAAAGGCACAAAGGAGTCAGCTGTAAAACCGGCTGAGACTAATAGTGAGTCAACAACTCCTAAACCAAGAAACCAGAATAGAAAACCTAATCGTAGAGGCTATAACAGAAAGCCGAGAACTGAAAAACAAGAAGCAGAAAATAATAACAATGCCTCTGATAAGTCTTCACCAGCCAAGGATAATGGCAAGCCAGTCATGCAACAGGAATCAAAAGACGCACAAGCGAACTATGATAAAAATACCGAAACACAATCTTATGCAGCAAATTATCAAAAAAATATAGTTGCCGCAAAAACACCCACAGAATCTAAACCACAACCACCTGCTACAAATACCGAAGACTAAAGAAGCAAGGGCATAGCGTAAAACATCAAGCGCTATGCCCTTTTTCTTATATTACTGTCCTTAGATGAGTTTATCTGCTAAGATTGAAAAAATTTATAGACCTATTTTAGAGTAAAGAGAGAGATGGCAAAAGAAGATCAAATTGAAATGGATGGTACGATTACCGAAACCCTCCCCAATACCATGTTTAGAGTTGAACTGGAAAATGGCCACGTAATTACGGCACATATATCTGGCAAAATGCGCAAACATTACATACGCATTCTGACAGGTGATAAAGTTAAAGTAGAAATGACACCTTATGATTTAACCAAGGGTCGTATTACATTCCGTATGCGCTAAGTTTATGCTTAACGCATGGATCGATATTAATTACTTTCCGGAATACTCAGCTGTTTACTTTCTATAGTAAAGGCTAATTCATTATTTTGTACCGTCACACGTACATGCCCTCCCTGCTTCAGTTTGCCGAATAATAAATCGTTTGCCAGGGGCTTTTTGATTTTATCCTGAATCAATCGCGCCATCGGTCTTGCCCCCATTTTAGGGTCACATCCATGCTCTGCTAGCCAGAGCCTGGCTTCTGCATCGAGACTAAAGGTAACATTCTTTTCTAGTAATAATGTTTCTAGTTCAAAAATAAACTTATCGACAACATTTCCAACGATAGAGATATCCAGCGGTTTGAATTGAATAATCGAATCCAGACGGTTTCTAAATTCTGGTGAAAATGTTCTTTCAACTACGCGCATGCTATCACTGGAATGCTCTTGCTGTGTAAAGCCTATCGAAGCACGACTTCCTTCTTCTGCCCCTGCATTGGTGGTCATCACCAGAATAATATTTCTAAAATCAGCCTTGCGCCCATTATTGTCGGTGAGCGTACCATGATCCATTACCTGTAAAAGCAGGTTGAACACATCAGGGTGTGCTTTTTCCACCTCATCCAGCAACAATACCGCATGTGGATGCTTATTCACCTGCTCGGTTAGTAAGCCACCTTGATCATAGCCTACATAACCAGGAGGTGCACCGATCAAGCGCGAGACGGTATGGCTTTCCATATATTCAGACATATCAAAGCGTATTAACTCGACCCCCATCAGACTGGCTAATTGCTTGGTTACTTCTGTTTTACCAACGCCTGTAGGCCCAGCAAATAAAAATGAACCAATGGTTTTACTGACATCGCGTAAACCCGCTCTGGACAGCTTGATAGCAGATGATAAGGATGCAATCGCTTCATCCTGACCAAACACCAACATTTTTAGGTTCTTCTCAAGATTCTTCAGCTTATCCTGATCATTGCTAGAAACAGATTTGGGTGGGATACGTGCAATTTTGGCGACAACTTCTTCTATCGCATGCACATCAATCTCGTTGTTGCGCTCTTCATGAGGTACGAGGCGTTGCCTTGCTCCTGCTTCATCAATAACATCTATCGCTTTGTCAGGTAAAAAGCGATCACTAATATGTCGATCCGATAATTCTGCAGCAACGCGTAAGCTATCCAGGGTGTATTTAAGCTCGTGATACTCTTCAAACCTGCTTTGCAAGCCTTTTAAGATTTGATATGTTTCATCAACTGTTGGCTCGATCACATCTATTTTCTGGAAACGTCGTGCCAAAGCATGATCTTTTTCAAAAATACCCCGGTATTCTTGATAAGTCGTAGACCCTATGCAACGCAACTGGCCCGATGCCAAGGCAGGTTTAATTAAATTAGACGCGTCCATGACTCCGCCTGAAGCAGAGCCCGCTCCTATGATAGTATGAATTTCATCAATAAATAGAATAGCTTTTTCATCTTGTTTTAACTGGTTCATCAACGCTTTAAGACGCTTCTCAAAATCCCCTCTATATTTAGTTCCCGCTACCAGAGAACCTAAATCTAAGGAATAAATAACACAGTCCTGCAAAAATTCCGGAATATCTTCTTCGACAATTTTCTTGGCCAGGCCTTCTGCAATTGCGGTTTTTCCAACTCCCGCTTCACCAACGAGTAAAGGATTATTTTTTCTGCGTCGACACAACACCTGAATAGTGCGCTCCAATTCCAGTGCACGACCGATTAAAGGGTCAATTTTACCATTAACCGCTTCCTGGTTTAGATTGGTCGTATATTTATCTAAGGGACTCTCGGCAACTTCAGGCTCTACATTGCTAGTGCTCTCTTGTTGCTCTGGAGCCTCATGGTCGGCCCTTGAGATACCATGCGATAGAAAATTAACTGCATCCAGGCGCTGTATATCCTGCTTATTTAATAAATAAACAGCATGTGAATCTTGCTCGCTAAATAATGCAACCAACAAATTAGCGCCGTCGACTTCCTTTTTGTCAGAAGCCTGCGCATGAAAAACAGCTCTTTGCAAAACTCGCTGAAAACCTAATGTAGGTTGAGTTTCATGTCTGCCATCTACGGTTAATAAACTGATCGTTTCATCAATAAACTGATTTAATTCAGCCCGCAAACTAGAAACGTCACAGCTACAAATTGACAGCACCTGCAGTGCGCTATCGTTATCCAGTAGGGCTAATAACAAATGCTCCACGGTAATAAATTCATGTCTCTTTTCATGTGCAGAGACAAACGCTAGGTTTAGTGTAACTTCAAGGTCTTTACTTAACATGTCAAATACTCCTCAAGCATCAGGCTTCTTCCATTGCACACATTAAAGGATGCTGGTTTTCACGCGAATAATCATTTACGATCTCAACTTTTGTTTCTGCTACATCTTTGGAAAACACCCCGCAAACTCCCATGCCCTTAGTATGTACATGCAACATAACCTGTGTAGCGGAATCTTCGGTCATGGCAAAAAAATCAATCAATACCTCAATAACAAAATCCATGGGAGTAAAGTCATCGTTCAATAAAATAACTTTAAATAACGGTGGCCTTTTTAACTTAGGTGCTGCTTCTTGTACCGCTAGTGCATCATCATGGTCTATGGATGGATTAGAATCACTCATCTCTTTCTATTTTTAATAAATATTAGTCTAAATTAACTTTTAATATTGAGGTGCATTCCTCATATTCAACAATATATAACGTATAATATCCTATACACAATTAGACTACAGCCTTTTTTTAAACTTCAGGATAATTCATGGTTTGGAAACCTCATGTTACTGTTGCAGCTATTATAGAGCGCGAACATCAATTTCTGTTGGTTAAAGAAGAAACCGATAACGGTATTGCATTCAACCAGCCTGCAGGGCACCTGGAGCCAGGTGAAAGCCTTATCAATGCAGTGCAGCGAGAGGTAAACGAAGAAACAGCTTGGCAGTTTAAACCTGAATTTATTACCTCAATACAACTATGGCGAAAAACCCCCGACTCTCCCTCTTTTCTTAGAGTCTGCTTTGCAGGCTCTTGCCATGATCATCAGTCTGATCAATCTCTTGATGAAGGCATAATTAGCACTCACTGGTTAACACGCGAAGAAATTGTCGCTAGAAAATCTCAACTGCGCAGTCCTTTGGTGTTAACTACTATAGATCAATATTTAAACGCTGAGCATTACCCGCTCAGCTTATTAAAAACATTTTTAGATTTAGAATAATGAGTAAAAATATTATCGTCGGTATGTCAGGTGGCGTAGACTCCTCAGTTACCGCTGCTTTGCTATTAGAACAAGGCCATCTAGTCACTGGCGTGTTTATGAAAAACTGGGATGAAGATGATGGTACAGATGAATGTACTGCATTAGAAGACCTGGCCGATGCACAACAAGTCTGCGATACATTGGGGATCGAATTAAAAACAATTAATTTTGCCAGTGAATACTGGGATGAAGTGTTTGAAGTCTTTCTTGCCGAATTTGCAGCTGGGCGCACCCCGAATCCAGATATACTGTGCAACAAACACGTCAAGTTCAAGGCTTTTTTAAATTACGCCACTGAAGATCTAGGCGCTGAATATATTGCTACCGGTCACTATGCACGTATTAGCCAGGAACAGGGACAATATTTTTTACTCAAAGGCCTGGACCCGACTAAGGAACAAAGTTATTTTTTATATACCTTAGGCCAAAAAGCCCTAGCCAAAACGTTATTCCCTATTGGTCATCTGCATAAAACTGAGATCCGCCAGATAGCAGAAAAATACGAATTTGCTAATCATCATAAAAAAGATAGCACTGGCATCTGTTTTATAGGTGAGCGAAAATTTACGGAATTTTTACAACGTTACTTACCCACTCAGCCAGGTGAAATGCATACCCCAGAAGGACAATATATCGCGCAACACTCCGGTTTGATGTATTACACTTATGGTCAACGTCAGGGATTAAGGATAGGCGGCGTAAAAAATGCCCCAGATGAACCCTGGTATGTGCTGGATAAAGACCTGGATAATAATATATTAATTGTCGGGCAAGGCCACGACCATCCTTTAATGCTTCATAATACCTTAGAAGCAAATCAACTAGACTGGTGCAGTAATCAACCACTGACCGAAACGATAATATGTAGCGCCAAAACACGCTATCGCCAAGCAGACCAGAGCTGTAAAGTCATTCCTCTGGCTGATAATAGAATAAAGGTTGTTTTTGAACAACAGCAACGTGCAATTACCCCAGGCCAATCGGTTGTGTTTTACTCTAGCGAAATATGTCTTGGTGGCGGTATTATAGAAACCAGAGACAATCAATAAAACGACATAAGACGTGGCTTTCATCCGATTGTATCGAAGTGTGTAAAGATAGACGACAATAATGGATTAAAGCATAATACCGAGGTAAAGAATCAAATGCTGCTCTGGGGACTGCAATTTTTCTTGAGCTTATTGGTAGCCAATGCCGGCGAATAGTTTATTCACCACTACCTTCTGCATCGACTTGGTAAGCGCCGTGGTAGCTTCTGAGCATATTAGATAGCAGGGCAATTAAACATGCACGATCCAGGTTAAAAGAATTACTGGTTTTGTGCCATATTACATTGCTCAACGCGCCCTTTTTCAGCCTACTTAATGGCCTATGCCTGGGGCATAACCATTTCTGTATTAGCTACATCTGACAAGCGCCTACCGACATACACTAGGCGAGACCCTAGCTACGCTGGCATTGAAAGCCAACGGGTGCATTACCTATCCACTATTTGATTATCTGATGAGAACTCAAAATAAAAATCGTGATAATGTATAAGGTTATATTTAAGATTAAGCATTAGAATTCGCGCTTTTTCAGACGCATAATCTAGCCTTGATAAGGCAATGAAATAAAACGAAAATTCATTTTATATACAAGAATAACTTCTATGCAACTTTAACAATCTCCCTAAGCAAAGCGGTCGCATAACAGCCAGGATTTAAAGTAAAACTTAATTCCAAAGTCTTACTATCAATAAATTGCCATTGTAACTCTTGTATATGACTGCGTAATGCCCTACGGTCTTGATCCACGCCAAAAGCACACAAGCCTTTTGCCAGTTGTTCGAATTGCTCGACAATCTCTTGCTCTTGCAATGCGACTTCTGCAGTAGCCTGGTTTTCACCTTTGCCCCATAATGTAGCAGTAGGATGTACATCTAGTTGCGCTACTCGTTTTAATATCGATTCATCCAGAGTTTCGGCTGTAAAAAAACTATGTGAATTATCAAACATAAATACATCACCGAGCAGCGCCTGATTCCAGGTTTGACTAGCTACTCTTTTACTAAGGATATGGTTAAATAGAAAAGATCTAGCTGAGGATAAATAAATGCTACGCAGATTGCGTGAAACTTTTTCGCCTGAAAATAAAGCCATCGCTTTGGCTATATTAGCTCCTTCGCGCCCAAAGCGTTGTGCGCCAAAATAATTGGGTACACCTTGAGTTTTAATCGTTTGTAATTGTTGCTCCAGAATAGCTTTATCGCCTATCCAATCGCGCACGCATATGTTAAATTGATTTCCCGCAAGTGAGCCACGTTTAAGTTTTTTACTATGCCGGGTGGCTTCTAACACCTGGATAGTATCAGAATTAATTTCTTGCCAATCTGGGTCAGGTTTACCCGGAAGCCATACGCTAAACCATTGTCGGGTACGCGCATGCCGGTCTTTTAAACCCGCATAACTGACATCTCTTTGCCGAACGCAGGCAAAACGGGCTAGTAGCCGGGCGACATAGTCAGTATTTTCAGAGCACTTCTCTATTAATATAAAAGCATGTTCGCCAGTACCTGAAAGTTCAAAAGACTGAATTTCATTGACGATAAAGTCATCTGGAATAGTGCGGATAATGCCTTGACTTTGGGCTCCGCCATTCGCGTATGCCCAGTCAGGTAGAGAGTGAGTAGAGTTCAATGGATTTTTCTATTATTGGGAGGGGCTATATAGCCTCGCGCTACAGTCCGGGGCTATTTGCTAATCAGTACGACAGCTTGCACGGCGATACCTTCTTTACGGCCTTCAAAGCCCAGTTTTTCAGTCGTTGTCGCTTTAACATTAATACAGTCTAATTCTACTGATAAGTCTGCTGCAATATTAGTACACATGGCAACAATATGCGGTGCCATTTTTGGCGCTTGCGCAATAATGGTAATATCCGCATTCACCAGGCTATAACCTTTTTTTTGTACTATATCGTAGACAAAACGCAGTAAAACCCGACTATCTGCTCCTTTAAACTCAGGATCGGTATCCGGAAAATGTTTTCCGATATCACCTAAAGCAGCTGCTCCTAACAGTGCATCACATAGAGCATGTAACACCACATCGCCATCAGAATGCGCTTCCAGCCCTTGTTCATAATCAATTTTTACACCGCCTAAAATCACATCGCCCTGATCGACAAAACGATGTACATCATACCCTTGTCCAACTCGTATCATTGTTGCTCCAAATAAAATTGTGCTAATGCTAGATCTTCCGGGCGGGTAATTTTTAGATTATCTGCACGCCCGGCGATAATTTTTGGTTGCATACCTTGTAGCTCCATCGCGCTGGCATCATCAGTCATAATCCAGCCTTTATCTGCCGCTTCTTGTAAGGCATGTTTTAGCGCGGCATAACGAAACATTTGTGGCGTAAATGCGCGCCATATTTTACTTCTATCAACAGTATCGGAAATTGCTAGATTATTATCAACCGATTTTAAAGTATCATGAGAAGCCAGCCCTAAAATCCCACCAACGGGATGATCTTGCAATTCATTGATTAGATATTCGACATCGCTTTGGGTAATACAGGGGCGCGCAGCATCATGGACCAGCACCCAGTCATTATCATCCGCTTTATCCGCAATAAAGTTGAGAGCGGATAAAACCGAATCGGCGCGTTCTTTGCCACCTGCAGCAGTGTATATTCGTGGGTTTGAAGATATTTCAAGCGTTGGCCAATACGGGTCTTCTTTTGAAATCGCAACGACAACTGCGCTTATAGACTTAACCTCTAACAACCGGGTTAAGGTCTGCTCAATTACAGTTATATTATTTAATGGTAGGTATTGTTTAGGTCGGTCCGCCTGCATACGTTTACCAACGCCTGCAGCTGGTACTATACCCCAGTATTTATTTATTTCGCTCATGCTTAATTAATTAAATTCTGGATATTATTCGATGACTTGGAAAAAAGTCTCATTTTTTTTGATTAAACCCAGGTCATGACGGGCTGTTTCTTCGATTGCTTCTTTGCCTTTACGCAAATCCAGTACTTCAGCTTCGAGTGCTTTATTTCGCAACTGTTTAAGTTCCATTTTCTGTTGGAGTTGATCTAGTTGTTGCTGATATTTCCGGGTTTGCTTAAAACTGCCATCTCCATGCCACAAGCGATATTGCAGTAGTGAAATCAGGACAACAAGAAAGACTATAAGAAGCTTAATAAATCACCTATTGGCAAATATCTTATCTAGGGTGGGTAGCAATAAACTACCCACCCTAAATCACAAACCTAACTTAAGAGGAGATTAAGATAGTTTTTTAAACGCACTACGTCCAGCGTAACTCGCTTCTGCACCTAGCTCTTCTTCAATTTTCATTAAACGGTTATATTTTGCAACACGATCAGAACGGCTCAGTGAACCTGTTTTAATTTGTCCTGTACCCATCGCAACACATAAATCTGCAATTGTAGTATCTTCAGTTTCACCCGAGCGATGTGAAACAACCGCCGTGTAACCCACAGCGTGTGCTGTGTTAATTGCTTCCAGCGTTTCTGTTAACGTACCGATTTGATTTACTTTAATCAAGATTGAGTTAGCAACGCCTTTCTCTATACCATCTTTCAACGTAGCGGGATCAGTAACAAATAAATCATCGCCTACTAACTGAATCTTATCGCCTAATCTATCCGTAAGTTCTTTCCAGCCTGCCCAGTCATTCTCATATAGACCGTCTTCGATAGAAATAATTGGATATTTTGCTACCCAGTCTGCAAATAAGTCAGTCATTTGCGCTGCACTTAAGGTTTTACCTTCAGATGTGAGTTCATATTTACCATCTTTATAGAATTCAGACGCAGCAGCATCCATACCCAAAAAGATATCTACACCAGGTTTGTAACCAGCATTAACAATCGCCTCTAAAATCACTTCAATCGCCTCTTCATTAGAAGATAAGTTAGGTGCAAAGCCCCCTTCATCCCCGACTGTAGTCGCTAAACCTTTGGCTTTTAATACTTTGGCTAAATTATGGAATACTTCAGCACCGTAACGAATTGCTTCACGAAAGGTAGGTGCGCCCACAGGCAAAATCATGAATTCTTGTAGATCTACACTGTTGTCCGCATGTGAACCACCGTTGATAATATTCATCATCGGTACCGGCATAATAAATTTACCGCTAGTATTCAGGTAACGATATAAAGGAACGCCTGCTTCCAGAGCTGATGCACGAGCGGCAGCCAGTGAAACACTTAGTATTGCATTAGCACCAATACGGCCTTTGTTTGCAGTACCGTCCAGATCCATCATTGCTTTATCAAGCGCAGTTTGATCTGCTGAATCCATCCCGACTACAGTGGCACGAATTTCAGTATTAACATACTCAACCGCTTTTAAAACTCCTTTTCCTAAATAACGTGATTTATCACCATCCCGCAATTCTATTGCTTCACGCTCTCCAGTAGATGCTCCTGATGGCACCATGGCACTACCAATATTTCCTGATTCCAAAATAATATCTGTTTCTAGGGTTGGATTCCCTCGTGAATCTAAAATCTCTCTTGCTTTAATATCGACTATTTTAGCCATTTTTTTTCCTTTATTATATTTACGTAAAGTAATAATTCGGTGTTCATGTGTCTTACACACCGCACTGGTGTATAAAACTTTTAAAGTGTATTTTCTATTAATGCATTTGCTTTAACAGCCGTATCAATGGCCATTAAGGTTTCTAATAATTCCTGCATACGATGCAATGGCCATGAGTTTGGACCGTCACTTAAGGCATTATCAGGATCTGGATGGGTTTCCATAAACAAGCCAGCAACACCTGCGGCTATTGCTGCTCTGGCTAACACAGGCACATGCTGGCGCTGCCCGCCTGATGATGTTCCCTGTCCTCCTGGAAGCTGTGCCGAATGGGTAGCATCGTAAACAACCGGACAATATGTATTGCGCATTTCAGCTAATGAGCGCATATCAGAAACCAGATTGTTATAACCAAAGGATGCGCCACGCTCACACACCATAATTTGCTGATTACCGGTTGCTTTTGCTTTATTGACTACATGCACCATATCCCAGGGTGCTGAAAACTGGCCTTTTTTAATATTAACAGGTTTGCCTTGTTCGGCTACTGCCTGAATAAAATTTGTCTGGCGGCATAAAAAAGCAGGGGTCTGCATGATATCCACAACACTGGCAACTTCGGCTAGCGGAGTGTCCTCATGAACATCAGTTAAAACCGGCACACCAATTTGTTGCTGCACTTTTTGCAATATTTTCAAGCCCTCTTCTACGCCTGGGCCACGATAGCTCTTATGCGAAGATCGATTTGCTTTATCAAATGAGGATTTATAAACAAACGGGATATTTAATGTTGCGCATAATTCTTTTAGAGTGCCCGCTGTATCAAGTGCCATTTGCTCACTTTCTATAACACAAGTCCCCGCTATTAAAAAAAACGGTTGATCTAGACCGACTTCAAAATCACATAACTTCATTTTTCAATATCCTGTTTATGTTTTTCTGCAGCCTCAACGAAGCCAGAAAATAAGGGGTGCCCGTCTCTGGGAGTTGAGGTGAATTCAGGGTGAAACTGGCAGGCAATAAACCATGGATGATCTGCTAGCTCTACCACTTCTACCAAACGGCCATCCATAGATTTACCTGAAAAGCGTAAGCCTGCTGCTTCCAAAGTGTCTATATAATTATTGTTAAATTCATAACGATGGCGATGACGTTCGGTTATAACATCTTTCTGGTACATATCAAAAACTCTTGAATCAGGTTCAATTCGACATTTCTGTGCACCTAAACGCATAGTGCCACCTAAATCAGAACTCTCATCCCGAGTCTCAGTCTGCCCCTCATGATCTTGCCATTCGATAATTAAACCAATAACCGGGTGCGGACTGGTAGGTAAAAATTCAGTACTGTGTGCCCCTTCTAATCCGGCGACATTCCGCGAAAATTCAATAACAGCAGATTGCATACCCAGGCAAATTCCTAAATAAGGAATCTTATTTTCTCTGGCATAGCGCACTGTCGAAATTTTACCTTCTACACCGCGCTCGCCAAAACCACCTGGCACTAAAATCGCATCAACACCATTTAACGGAGCAACGCCATCTTGCTCAATAATTTCAGAATCTACGTATTTAATTTTGACAGTATTCCCCGTCTTTATTCCGGCATGAGTCAGGGCTTCACTTAAAGATTTGTAGGCATCACTATGTCCTACATATTTACCCACAATTGCAATTATTACGGTGTCGTGAGGATGTGTGATAGAGTCGACAACGGTTTTCCATTCAGATAAATCTGCTGCAGGCACATCCAGACGCAGTTGATTAACAACAATATCATCTAGCCCTTGTTCATTTAACAACAAAGGGATACGATAAATCGTATCCGCATCAATGGCTGAAATAACGGCATTCACAGGGACGTTAGTGAATAAAGCAATTTTACGCCGTTCAGCCGCAGGAATGCTCTGCTCTGAGCGGCATATCAAAACATCAGGCTGGATACCGATAGTGCGTAATTCTTTAACAGAATGTTGCGTTGGCTTGGTTTTAATTTCACCTGCCGTTTTAATATAAGGCACCAATGTAAGATGGATAAATAGCGCCCGATCACGACCTAATTCGATACCAATTTGACGAATCGTTTCTAAAAAAGGCAAGGATTCAATATCCCCTACTGTACCGCCCACCTCAATAATGGCAACATCCATGCCTTCAGCACTGGCATAGATCCGGCGCTTCATTTCATTGGTAATATGTGGGATAACCTGAACCGTCGCCCCTAAATAGTCACCTTTACGCTCTTTACGCAACACACTTTCGTAAACCTGCCCTGTGGTAAAGTTATTTTTCTTGGTTAATCGGGTTTTTAAGAAGCGCTCATAATGGCCTAAATCCAGGTCAGTTTCAGCGCCATCCTGAGTAACAAACACCTCACCATGTTGAAACGGACTCATGGTGCCAGGATCAACATTGATATATGGATCCAGTTTTGTCATGGTTACTTTTAAACCACGTGCTTCCAAGATAGCCGCTAAAGAAGAGGCAGCGATTCCTTTACCAAGAGAAGAAACGACACCGCCGGTAATAAATATAAATTTTGTCATTAAAAAATGTGATAACTAGGATGAAGTCATATGATTAAATTAACAGAGTATTTTAGTCGACATTGCACTTTTCGTCATTTCTTTTTAATTTTAAAAGAGGAGGCTATTGATTAATTGATGGATTCCTGTGAATTACCCCACCTCTTTTTTCCTAATTATTATCAACTAAAGCGTCGAGGATAGATTCTCTTATTTATGATGCTAGCAGCAAAAACGAAAACTTAGTGAAAGACATTTTTTCGACAACATATGCTTATAGCTAGTGTTTAACTGATGTTTTTAGGTTCAAAGAGCCTGACACTTCATTATGATTATAGTGGACCCCGAAATCAAGACAATAGTATAAGCTAGACTCTATCAAAAAATATGGATCAAAAATGAGCGAAACTAAACGGAAGGTTTTTACGGGTACACAAAAGGCTGAGATTGCACAAGATAACAATGTACATCCGACTCAGGTCAGTCAATGGAAAAAGGATTTACTGGACAATGCAAGCACCCTATTTGAAGGTAAACGAGGGCCTAAGCGAATCAATCCACACAGTGACCCAGATCGATTGTATGCCAAGATAGGTCAACTGAATATGGAACTAGACTGGCTTAAAAAAAAGTCTGGGCTCAGCCAATAGAGGAGCGATATTTATGGGTAAATGTCGATGATGATGTGGCACTGTCTCAATAATGTAAACTTCTCAAGATTACACGGTCTGTTGTGTATGCGCAGAAAAAGCGTTCAGATAATGCTGTTGATGAGACTGAGAGCATGTTGTTGCAATTACTTGATGAGGAGTACACGCGTCACCCTTTTTATGGTTCACGGCGTATGACGAAATATTTATGTGGGCTTGGGCACAAAATTAATCGCAAACGAGTTCAACGCTTGATGAAAACATAAGGTTTGGTTGGCATGGCACCTAGTCCCAATACCAGTAAGGCGCACCCGCAGCATAAGATTTACTGCGGGGTGTTGATATCACTCAGCCCAATCAGGTGTGGAGTACTGATATTACCTATATTAGGCTGCCGCGAGGTTTTGTTTATTTAGTGGCCATTATCGACTGGTATAGTCGCAGGGTATTATCTTGGCGTATATCTAACACAATGGACACCCGTTTTTGTATCGATTGTTTGGAAGAGGCTATCAAAGCCTACGGGGTGCCTGAAATATTTAATACAGACCAAGGGGCTCAATTCACTAGCGATGCCTTTACAAATGTATTAATAAAAAACGGTGTCTCGATTAGTATGGATGGACGCGGTCGTGCGTTAGATAATATTTTTGTCGAACGACTATGGAGAACGGTGAAATATGAAGAAGTCTATTTAAAACAGCATGACAACGTACAGAGCTTGTTAACTGGGTTAACTGACTACTTTGTATTTTATAATCAAGAACGACGCCATCAATCTTTAGGCTATGAAACACCCGATGTGGTCTACCAAACTGCCATATAAAAGTACAGAAACAGTCGGTACCGTATGAAAAATGGGGTGGCATCTATATTTAACGAGTAATATTATTTTGAGTGCTTTATTTTGACTTCTTAGCTCATAAAACACAACTTTTGCATTTTAGGTAAAAGCATTAATTTATAAAGAATAACCCCTATATATATAATTATATATATTATAATAATTGCAAATTAAGCATTTATAATGGAAAGCATTGATGAAGAAAACGAGCATTTCTGTTCTACTTTTATTTTCTAGTGCAGTATCAGCACAAAACCTACTGGAAACCTATAATCTTGCCCTGCAAAATGACCCTATTTTACGCCGTTCACTGGCTAAAAAAATGGCAGTAGGCGAAAGCAAAGATCAAAGCATAGCCAGACTTTTACCCTCCGTTAATGCAGGTATTGGTAGTGCTTACAATTGGTCTTATCAGGATTCATTTTTTAATGATGCATTCCCGGGACAAACTCCCAGAAATGACTTTCTGGATAGCCAATTTGGTATTAATTTAGTACAACCTATATTTCATTATGATATGTGGGTGCAACTCTCCCAGTCAGAAAAGCAGATTGCTCAAGCCAATGCCAGTTATCTTGCCGAACAACAAAACTTAATGCTGAAGACAGCTAATGCTTATTTCAATGTTCTGGCTGCTCAGGATGATCTCACTTTTGCTATTTCAGAAAAGAAAACCATTGCCAGGCAGTTAGAACAAGCACAGCAGCGGTTCGAAGTAGGGCTTATTGCGATTACCGATGTCTATGAGGCACAAGCAGGTTATGATCAAAGCAGGTCAGATGTTATTGCTGCAGAAAATAATGTGCAAAATACTAAAGAAGCCCTAAAGGAAATTATTGGACCATATTCTGGCGAGCTAAGTAAATTAGGCGAAATATTACCCTTGCCCGAGCCAGTCCCTAATAATATCGATGAATGGAATACCACGGCATTAAATCAAAACCTGCAAATTCTTGTTGCCCGAAATGAATCCGAAATTATTCAGGAGAATATTGATATACAACGCAGTGGCCATTATCCGACTTTAGATGTCGTTGGTTCATTTGGTCTTAATGACATCTCAGGAAACCTTAATGCGCGTGGTAATACTGAAAGCATCGGAGTGCAGTTAAATATTCCACTGTTCGAAGGCGGCGCAGTCAACTCAAGAACACGCGAAGCTGAATACCAGTTTACCGAGGCCAAAGAAAATCTAATTGCCACACAAAGAGCGGTTACTAAAGAAGTCAAAGATTCTTACCGGGGTGTTATATCCGCTATTAGCCAAGTAGGCGCATTAAAATCTGCGGTTAAATCGGGTAAAAGTTCACTGAATGCTACAGAAGCAGGCTTTGACGTAGGAACCAGAACCATGGTGGACGTGCTTTCGACCACACGTAATTACACTAATGCACAAAGCAAGTATTCAAAATCTCGCTATGCTTACATTCTAAATGGCGTGCGCTTAAAAAATGCATCCAGTATTTTAAGCGTTACCGATCTGGAAGCGATTAACCGGTACTTAAAGTAAAATAATTTATATGCGAACTGTCCTAAATAGTGTATCATTGTTATATCATGAACAGATTGGATGGTTTTGTCAGCTAAGACTCATTTTATATTGGATAAGGCTGTCTATTTTATTCCTTGCACGTAGGCATTTTTCCATTGCCATTACTCGAGGAATGCATAATTATCATCGGATACTGGTATTATGTTGTTTACAGCCTTTATCCTGAGGCATAGGAAAACAATTATGCATGCTGACAACAGCATTCTGCTTTATATACTTGAACTTTTAGCGGCTGCAGTTATAGCGATTCCGATCTTTCATCGCCTGGGACTGGGGTCTGTACTTGGCTATCTGGTTGCCGGTGCGGCACTGGGTCCCTGGGGGCTTAAACTTATTAACGAGGTCGATGATCTACGCCATGTTGCTGAATTTGGTGTGGTCTTTTTATTATTTTTAATCGGTCTGGAAATGAAGCCCGAGCGGTTGTGGGTTATGCGCCGTCTGGTGTTTGGCTTAGGGGTTGCTCAGGTATTAATCACCGCATTGCTACTATTTGGTGTCGCCCAGCTCTTCAGTTTCCCGTTAAAAGTCAGTATCATTGCCGCTTTTGGTTTAGCCTTATCCTCGACTGCCTTTGGTTTACAGGTCTTGTCAGAAAAAAACGCTCTCACCTGTACTTACGGTAGAGCATCATTCGCCATACTGCTATTGCAAGATCTTGCTGTGGTACCTCTGATGGCAATGGTATCCCTTTCATCAGGTGGCGAAACATTAACTAGTAGTGCGGGGTTGGGTTTACTGGAAGTATCCGCTGGCATTGTGTGTGTTCTTCTCGTCGGACGTTTTTTACTCAATCCAATTTTAGATCGCGTTGCCGCCAGCCGAAATTCAGAAGTGTTCATTGCAGCAACGTTATTAATGGTACTGGGCATCGGTCGTGCAATGGAATTGCTACACTTATCGATGGCGCTAGGCGCATTTTTAACCGGACTGATGCTTGCCGAATCACATTATCGTCATCAAATTGAAGCCGATATAGAGCCGGTTCGCGGCACATTACTGGGCTTATTTTTTATGACTGTCGGCATGAGCATTGATTTCGGCCTACTGACCCGGGAATGGCATTGGGTGTTGCTGGCAGTGGCAGGTCTATTGTTCATTAAAGCAAGCGTCCTCTGGGTCTTATCCAGAATAAGCGGCCTGGATAACCGCAATGCCTTACGCACAGCACTGCTATTATCTCAAGCTGGTGAATTTAGCTTTGTATTGTTCGGCTTAGCATTGCTTACCGGAGTATTAATACCCGAGCGGGTGCAATTTCTTACCTTAATCGTCGCCTCGAGCATGGTAACGACCCCTTTTATCGTCAAACTGGGTGACTGGTGGCTAAACCTGACTGCACCTGACGAAAGCGAAACAACTGTAACCACCACTACGCCAATGTCTAATACAACAGAAACTAATGGTAAAGTCATTATTGCTGGCTTTGGTCGAGTCGGCAGACGTGTCGCCCAGTTACTGGATCGTGCTGGCGTGGAATATATCGCCCTGGATAACAATCATGATCGCGTTAATCAATTTCGGGGTGAAGGTTTTAACGTTTTTTTTGGTGATGCCCGTAAATTAAAGGTACTACAGTCTGCAGGGGCAGCAAATGCAACCATGCTGCTTTTTTCACTAGATAATTTTTCCCATCTAGAACATCTAGTAAAAGATGTGCGGCGGCATTACCCTAAAATTCAAATTCATGCGCGCGCACATGATATTGCCCATTGTGAAAAATTACTCAATGACGGCGCAAATCAGGTCGTCGCAGAAACACTGGAAGCAGGTTTACGCCTAGGCGAAATGGCCTTAATCAATAGTGGCTTTGATAAAGATAAAGCGAACGGCGTGGTTGCAGATTTTCGCATGGAATTGTATAGCGCACTGAATGACAATGTAATCTATAAATCCAGGCCACCCAATTAGACTTACACGATTACTCAATGACCTCCTTCAATCAAGTGTTGGTTCTAGCAGATTGGCGTAAACTAAAACACTCCTACAATCCCCACTCTTATGAAAACGTTACTTATCCTTGGTGCGACAGGTCAGGTTCGATAACAGGTACTACAACTGGCATTGCAACATCCTGAAATATCCCGAATAGTTGTAATGGTCAACTACCTACTTTGGGGATGTAAATCCTTAAGACAGGCTGTGGTTGATACCCTGTTTTATGCAGTCGCTCAACTAAGCTTTCTAGGTTTGCGTCCAGATTCATGGCGTAGTGTTCTTTGGTGATACTATCTATGCCTGACGCGGCTTTTCCTTTGAGCTGCGTGAACCATTCCAGCAGTAGTTCTTTATTCATCAGGTAATACAGACTGGTGAATTGACAGTCCTTGTCTGCGCTGGATTTCTGGGCTATGCGATGCAGTTTTGTTGGTTCTTCATTACTGTGCATGATACGTGTGTCCTTGCGACGATGTTGTTGTGATGGCCTTTCCTCCAGTCGCATTACACGCTTTCACAGGTAATATGCCACCATCCGACTTCCTAAATCGCTTCAGTTGTTCTTGTTTTATTATCACTTGTTCAACCTACTCTCTTCTTTGAAAGACAATTCAGGATCTCCCGAGTTGCCGGTTATTCCCCATGTCCAGCATGCCATGCTTTACAACCCCGAAGCAGTTCTATGATACTTGTCATGCGCGTCATAGAATGGAGGGCTTCCAAAAGGGGTACCTTGTCGTCCTGCATAGGTAAAATAATTTCGAGGCTAAATTACTTCAACTTTCGCTTACGCCCTGTTGGCTTGTGCCCATCATGCTTAACATTTGGAGTTACCTCCGCCTACCCGATGGTGGTTGACCTACCTTGCCAGAGCGGGACTTTCACCCGCTGGAATTATCGACCTTACTCGGCCGCACACCCCATTGGTTCGGAATGCCTTTTATTTTGTCTCCAGCTACGCTAGCGCTCCGATTCCGACAAAACAACGCCCCTACGCCTTCTGGAGGCTACCAGCCCTCGCGTTCGTTCTCCATGGCTGGCAGCCCCTTTGTTTATTAGGAACAAGCCAAATGACAGCTACTTTTCAGTTTTCTGGTGTTGGTTTGGCTAAGCCTTCTTCCCAAGTTGCTTTTTTAAGTAACCAGCTAAAATCACCAGATAATTGAGTTCCTCGCCCTAAAGTCATCACACCTTCTTGAAATGTATACGAGTTGTATAGATAAGCACTAGAATGACAACCAATGCAGCTTTCTGTCCCAAAATGGTTATATCTGAATGCGAGTTTTCCATAAGTCCAGACACTTGGTTACCACCTTGAAAAAAGGTTTCCATGGTAATATTAGTTAATAATGCCAAATTTGGTTTACCGCCTGGCTTATTAATAACACTTTCTGGTATATGGTAATCTGTTTCAGTACTAGTAGCAGGTTTTTCATTTTGATAAACAGGGTATTGTGTGTCTATTAATTGATAATATTGCCACACGCTACCTTGTTCTTTAAAATACGCTTGCATCTTGGTATTTATACGTTCTACACGCACAGGAATATCTACCATCCGTTTGGCTTGGGTTTTAATTTTATTTGTATCTGTATCTGTATCTGTATCTGTATCTGTATAATAGTATGCAGGATCATTAGTTACTTTCCAATAATCACCATGTTCCGTCTCATAATACTCATAAGTATTCTTTCCATTATTCACATCTACATTCACAGGACATATTTCACAATCTGGGTTTGTAAGTGTTGGAGGTATTACAGTTGTTTCACTATCTAATTCTATTACATTTTGATCTAAATTATCTATATGTTCAAAAGTAGACCAAACCCATTGTTTTCCTGAAGGTGTTTTTTGACTAATATTAAATCCTATTAAACCAAGATTTTCCTTTTTTGTTTCTCCTGTTTTTTCGTTTATAATATATCCTTCATCTTTAAAATAACGTTCTTTATGATCTGTATCTTCTAATATTTTCCAGGCTAATTTAATTTCTGTTGCTCCAAGCTCTTGTGTTTCATAATTTCCTGCAGGAAAATTAGCTTCAGTATTCGTTTTTGAAAATTTTAGTTATCCATTTATATTATAAAGATTATTATCTACAACATAATCAAACTCTTCTTTATTAATTAAAACTTCATACACAACAACATTACCATTTTGATCAAATAAGTGTCCTTCAAATGCTTGATCTGTTTCATCAGCAATATTCAAATTACCAGTATGTGTTGGTGTGATACTATCTAATATAATTCTAGAGCCACTATCGTCTAATACACTTTCTTTAAGCCCTAAACCACTACCAGTTCTTGTGCTTTTCCAAGGGGCTGGTTTTTTACCATCTGCACGAAATACTTGAAAAGCTTCCTTCCATTTTAACCAAGCAGGAATTCCTTTATCTGTAAAATTTTCACGAACGTTACCATTAGCATCTAAAGGCCAATTTATAGCAATAAGTGCTTGCCAACTATAAATATTATACAATTCGTTCAACTGATAAATATCACCTTCATCTATTAACGCTTCTTGTAAAAGAGGATCTGCATCTACTGGTATGTTTGGTGTAAATAATGCTGGAGCTTCAAGTACTATATAATTACTTGCTTTCGCACGTGTAAAAAGTAACTAAGCCACAATTTCGCGTTTCACCAATGAATAGCTAAAGGCCATTTCGGCAAATTTTTCAGCAAACTTCTGGTCGCTCATACTGAGCCAGTTTTGCTCTTCCCCGCCAAAGACGACGCTCGGCGTTGCTGGCCCATTAACAATTTCCCCTTTTAGTATCGCACTGTAAGTTTTACCCCCAGACACAAAACAAGGAAGGTCTACAGTCAAAGTGTCCTTATCTAATTTAGCGCAGGCTGCGTCTGAGTCTTTCGCAAAAGCCACTCCGCTGCCCGCCAGAAACCCTACTGTCATCAGTAAACAACATATTCTAATATATTTCATCTTTATTTCTCCGGTTAATTATTAAATGATTAATTACATTTTGATTCTAATTGAAAAGCATCTTCCTGGTATGAGTTTTTCCATGAAGCTGTTTTTTGTCGACTATGCTCTAGTGTGGAGTCAATTTTTAAATAAAAAATAAATAGTATAGTACCCCAAGTAATTCAGACAAAAAATCGAGACATCTTATTTTAATAGCCTTATTATGAGTCAACAATTGGAGTAGTGAGATTAGTAAAAAATGCACAACATATTCAGCCGAGTTTAAAAGTAGACTTTTTTTGGAACTATTAAAAAATGAACGACCTATCTCCGAGATAGCGAGTACACAATATCAACCCTCAAAACTTACAGGGCTGGAAAAAGATATTTTAAGAATTCTGAAATACTTGTCTTGATGTTTTGGGGTGCTATATAATATTTTTTGGGTAGATGCTTTTCAGGTTAGAATAAAATTGTAATCAATCATTTAAAAATAATAATTAATCGGAGAAATGCACATGAAACAAATTAGAATATTTGGTTTACTCATGATATCGGGATTTATGGGGGCGAGTGGAGTGGCTTTTGCGCAAGACTCAGACGCAGTCTGTGCTAATTTAGATGATCAAACTTTGACTTTAGACCTTCCTTGCGTTGTGTCTGGGGATAAGACTTACAGTGCGACACTAATAAAGGATCATCGTCCTGGTGGCGAAGTGCGTACTTGGCATGTAGATAAAAATAGCATAGCGGAGGCGCACTTTGCGCCAGACAACAAGGCCTGTGCTGTATTGGATGGATCCACAAATGATTTAAAACTCAAATGTGTTACGAGTCATGGCAAAGTGTGGCAGGCACAACTTTCAGCGAAATACCCAGGTAGTGAACGGTTAATATGGGGCCTTGAAACATATTGGCCAGCAACGCCGGGCGGGGAAGAGCAAAACTGGCTCAGTATGAGCGATCAGGAGTTTGCTGAAAACTTTTCCTATATGGCCTTTAGCGATTCGTTGGTGGATCGAGAAATTGTGGCGTGGTTACTTTTTGCACGTATTAACCAACAAGTTGAGTATGAACATGGAACGACTTCAGTATGGAAAGCCTGGGCAACAGACAAAGACACATTCACCGAATCCCCTAGCTTTGTTTTTAATCAAGTACCGCGCGTTGATCCTCATTTTGTCACCCAAAAAGCTGAGTTGGCAGGTGGTGTAAATACCATGGACCCTGACGGTTCAAATGAAGAAGTGACTCGTAACGACGTTGGTTATAACTATATTATTGAAACCTCAAAGATGAACACCTACGAAGGCGTTGTAGCTTATGTGGGTGAGGGCAATGAGGTGAATATGCCAGTGGGATCCATTGAGATTAAGGCGTCATGGTTGTTATCAACAAAAGAAAAACCAGCTCCTGCTGATGCACTTACCTTTAAATTTACATCTGGTACGTATTGGTTCAGAGGCATACATATAATGGCGAAAATGCGCCCAGCCCCACAGGATCTCTATTATTCCGAAGCACCCAGTTGGTTCTGGACAACATTCGAATATAACCGCAACCCGGGCGTACAGAATATCAGGGACAATTTTATAACGCAGCGTGGTGGTTTGGATATCGATGCCATTAGAAAATTGCTGACGATGGGAGGCATTGATGGCATAGGCTTCGAAGCCTATGCCCCTAATGGTACGCAGATTCGTTACACAGCTAATGGCGATGGTTCAACGCCTGTCATCCTTGGTCACACGAATATGGAAGATTTTGCAGGGTCACCTGGACCCTGGGATGATGGAAAGGGACCCAGTGCGGCTGAGGAAAATATCCCATTGACACCTGCTAAACAATGGACGGGGTTCAACGCTTCGTGTCACTCGTGTCATGCAACGGCGTCGTTTAATCCTAATACAGGCGAATATTTTCCATTCAATGTTCCAGTTGGTGCTTTACCACCAGATTACACATATACAAACCCCAAAGGCGTAAACTTCATGCTTGGAGATGGATACGTGCCATTAGATTTCATGTGGCCTATTGCTTTTCAAGCGCCTAAACCTAAACCAAGTAAGTAAGCACAGCTTTATTGCTTAGTGCGGTTGTTTATCTGAACAAGTGCACTGGGCAATTTGCATTTACAATCTGTTAGCGTATTTATCTGGAGCTTAATTTTCCCGCTGTAGCGCTAAAATTGCTGCTCCGATAGCTTGACTTTGCAACTAAGCCCGATGACAAACACAGTAAACGAAAGCTTTGACCCTAAAGCCAAAGAGCAACAACTGATGTAGCTACACTATTTAGGACACAAAAACTAAAGTTTAACACCTAAATATAAAGCACTTTTGCTTCCTGTGTTAAGGTTAATTTTAACAGTCACATAACGTTATGCACTTATTTCATCGCGCATCTGAACTGATAACGAATTTTCGCTAATATCACAAAGTCAAGATATTATTAATAGCCGCAGTCAGGTACAAACTTAAAAGAGGAACTTTATCGACACCGGTAAATTCCAGTAAATCAGCATACTGAGTACTAATGCCTTTGTTTCTGGCCAGGGTCAGCCCGGTGATACTTGTCGTTAGTATGCTGTGTTGACTCTAGCAGTGGATAAATAAACATCTTTTAATTTCAACTACCTATGCATCAGAGCCATCAGTTACCAGTACAAGCCTTTAATTAAAGTATTTAGCCGTACTATTGCCAAGCATAAGTATAGAGAGAAAATAAACCATTGAAATCACAGTTTCGACCAATGGTAGAATACTGCTGCTTGTCCATAATAAAGACCTTGTGCATCAACAATATTCCACACAGTTGCCTCTCTAATCATAAAATGTTTTCCAGTAGACGAGATTCTGACTCCTTGGTAGTCATCTATAAAACCATACTTACTAACACGCGCCATTAGCTGGTCTCGCTCAGCCCGATCTACTGGCTGTGCTGATTTTCGCGAAGGCAGATTAGTAAATGTTGCCCAGTCCATTTCAAAGACACTAAGTGCTGCCAGGTTGGCATAATTGAAAATAGGGTCAGCGGCAGTGTTATGGGAAACAATTGCATAAGGTGCATTATAAAGCGCGCGATAACGATCCAGATCAGCTTCTTGCGGTAACAAATGCTTACCCGTCCAATGTAGGTAACTGGCTATCAACAACTCTGCGTGTTTCGCTAAATAAGCATTGTCAGGGCCAGGCTGATTGAACGCGTGCATTTCGATAGTGTTGCTATTTGAAATAACGGGTAAAGGTGCTCACTTCTTCCCGGGGCGTTCGATAGGAATTCACCAATGCGCTCTTGTCTTCATAGCCTAAGGACAGTCCGCATAATAATATTGAGTCTTGTGGATAGTTTAATGTTGTTTTAATGAGTGCTGGATAATCTGCAAGTGACGCTTGCGGACAGCTTGCCAACCCTTGTTCTACTGCTGCTAACATAAGCGATTGTAAAAACATGCCATAATCCATATATGAGCCGGTTTGCATACAGCCATCCATAAAAAATAACAACATCACAGGTGCATCAAAAGCGCGGTAATTAGCTGCCCATAAGTCTAAGCGGCGTTGCTTATCTTCTCGCTCAACGCTTAATGTCGAATACATTTGCAGACCACAGGCAACGCGCCGTGATTTGTATGGCTCTAGCCATTTTTCAGGATAATAGTGATAATCCGGCTCGGCTTTATCACCTCTGCGAAATTTGCTTTCAATTTCTGCCTGTAGGTTTTTCTTGGCATCATCCGTGACTACTGCCACTTGCCAGGGTTGGGTGTTAGTACCCGAAGGGGCATGCCGGGCAGCCGTTAAAATAGCATTGATTTTGTCTTGTTCAACGTCTTTATTGAGAAAAGCACGAATTGATTTTCTTTGTTGCAAAGCGGCGATTACATTCATAAACAGATGTTGTTTTAAAAGGTTATTTAGATAAGCCGGATGAAATATACTCCCTTTATGATGACTTTAATGATAACTAAATTCAGCAAAATCATGTGATGCAATTGGCGGGGATAAAGTTAACAAAAAGGGCGCTGGTAAAAAAAGCATCTGTATTAATGTGTAAACCTCTTTGCAGTACACAAGGCTTAATTAGTAGCTTGCTAGAGTTTTTTGGGGGGGGGATTACTGACCTAAAAACCCCTGTTAACAGGGGCTTAAATTAATTACGTTACAGTTCTAGCCTAGATGTCCGTCAGAACGGAATATCATCGTCAAAATCTTCATAGGCCGCTGGTGGTGGTGAGTTAGAAGCAGGGGGTTGTTGCGCAGGCGCAGCGCTATTTGGTGATTTTGTGTTATTGTTACTAGCTGGAGCATTAGCTAATGGTGCCGTTCCACCTGAGCGACTACCCAGCATATTCATTTCTGTGGCAACAATTTCAGTTGTATATCTGTCCTGGCCGCTTTGATCTTGCCATTTGCGTGTTTGTAAGCGGCCTTCTATGTAAACCTGGCTGCCTTTTCTTAAGTATTCACCGACAATCTCTGCCAAACGATTAAAGAAAACCACACGGTGCCATTCTGTTTTTTCTTTACGTTCACCTGACTGCTTATCTTTCCAGCGAAAAGTTGTCGCTACAGTAATATTAGCCACTGCTCCTCCAGCAGGCATATATCGCACCTCTGGGTCAGCACCTAAATTTCCTATTAAAGTTACTTTATTGAGCATTGCTTACTCCCTATGTTGTGTTGTTCGCTTAGTTTACCATTGATAAACTGCGTTCTGTTTAAAAGTATTTGCCTAGCTGAAATATCTGTGCATTATCGGCGGGATAAAGCGGTACTTTGCTAGAAGAAGTCTTTCCAATGGCTGACTAATGGCTGATAAAATCACCAAATGCGCGACTGCCATCGCCTGTTTCTATGGTATCGACAATGCTCAGTGTTTGTGCATCGATCACAGAAACGGTACCATCAAACCAATTTGCTACATAGACATGGCGATCATCGATATGTGTGCTAATGCCTTCAGGCTTCTCGCCTACTTCGATTTGTTTGATTTCTTTTAATGTCTGCGTATCAATAACAGAAACACTGTTGTCATCCTGGTTAGTAACAAATAATAATTTTTCATTTAAAGCCAAGGCTAAAGCGTAAGGTCGCCCCCCCACTTTTATCCGTGCGATGCGTTGTAAATTTTGTGCGCTTAAGACAGAAACATCATTACTTTCAACATTTGCGCTATATATCCGCTCGCCTTTTTTATCCAGGCTAATGCCAAACGGATGAGCGCCAACTTTAGTGGTATTTCTAATTTTAAAGGTGCGTAAATCTATTTGAGATAATGTGTTATCCATGCGATTGGCAACGTAGAGCCAGCGACTATCCGGACTGACAACAAGTCCAGAAGGTGATTTACCAACGGTTATTTTTTTAATTAACTCTAGTTTAGCGGCATCAAATATCGATACACTGTTCTCATACCAATCGGCAACAGCAATTCGCTTTCCATCAGGGCTGACAGCGATACCCACCGATGCACCACCGACGCTTACCCGCCCTGTTTGCTGCAAACTATCAGCATCAAGTACTACAAAACCATTACCTTCAGGGGTACTAATATAAACCTGAGCCAATTTATGATTAACTGCCACACCCACAGGTTTACCCTGTACAGGTATCGCTTTAATCACTTGATTGTTAGTTACATCAATAACCGCCACATTATTATCTAACTGGTTGGTGATAAAGGCGTAAGGTTGTGCTAAAAGATTAGAGCTATTAGCAAGGAGTAGGAACAGCGTAATGACTTTAGATAACATATTTATTGCTGACTATAGTTGAGTGAGGGACTCTATAGCGAGGGTTTGCCAGACTATTAAGTCAGCCATTTAAATAGGATGTGCTGAAGAATGAAGCGCATCTTTTTCGATTGATGCGCGCCCTATGTACTTACCTAATTGGTTAAGTGAATACATAGAACGCAAACATCAGAGAAAAGAATTATCTTTTCATTTTAAATTCAATGTCAGCTTGTGCGCCTGGCTCAAATTTATTTAATAAACTTGCTAGACCCGCTTCTAATACGGCAGTTACTTGCTCATCTGCTGTTTCTTCGTTCAATTCTACCGGTGGATTATTATTCATATAGCCACGGTAATAAGTAGCCACCCAGATAACTTCTGATCCACTGCCTTTTTTCTTAACCGTTAGTTTGCCTTGATAGTTATCAACAGCAAGGACTGGAACATCTTCATCCTGACCTGAGTGCTGAATAGTTTTCACGACACTCATATCAGTAATTTTGTAGGTATATGACATTTTCGCAGCATCATACTTTTTCAAAAATTCTGTGATTGAGCCACCGTCCGCTAATGTTAAAACACGAGTCGCACCTTTTTCATTACCACCTGTTCCATCAGTACTTTTAATACCAGGATGCCATGACATATCATCAAAATTTTTGATAACTTCCCAAACGTCAGCTGCAGATGCATCAATAGCCACTGTTGCTGTCATTTTTCCTCTAACAGGGCCATGAGCATAAGACACTGCACTAAATAAAAACAAGAAAAATGCGAGTAAAGAGATTTTTTTCATATTCAATCCTAATAGTTATGACACAAAAACAAGAGCAATATTATAAGGTAATTTGTTAAATGCTAATATCAAAAAATAATTTCAGCCTATTATAATTATATTTAAGCTGCTTTATATTTCATATAAGTCGCCTATAAATTTACAGATTTCAAACAATCAAAGTATTATATTTCTTTATAATACAGTATAATAGAAGATAATTGTAAATTAAAGTCTAATGCCAATATCATGCTGCTAAAATTTAATAGACGTTTCACGATCTTGTTATTTCTAACTCTATTTTTTGCTCAGGGTTGTAGTCTTAAAAACTCAAATAACGTAGAAAATCTAGAGAAAGATAAATCAATTAGCGAACTTGCATACGAATCCGGCATTGATTTAAGCCCTTCATCAATAAGAAATAATAGGCAATTTGACCATTCAGACAGCTGGCAGCACCTGATTTCATTATTTGCCATTCCTGAGGTTGATGATGCGCTAATCCAGAAACAACTAGACTGGTATCTGGCACACCCTAAATATGTAGCAACCATCCAGACCCGGGCAGAACCTTACCTATACAATATTATCAAACAGGTAGAAGAGAAAGGTCTACCTGGCGAACTTGCCTTATTACCTGCCGTTGAAAGTGGTTTTAAAGCACATGCTTATTCCCGCGCACGGGCATCAGGTTTATGGCAGTTCATACCGTCCACAGGCCGGCTCTATGGGCTGGATCAAAACTGGTGGTATGATGGTCGCCGTGATGTTTATGCCTCTACTGCTGCGGCAACCAGTTATCTAAAAAAACTAGGCGGTGTTTTTGATAATGACTGGCTACTCGCCCTCGCCTCATATAATGCCGGCATGGGAACTGTTGGCAGAGCAGTAAAGCACAATGCAGCCAACAATAAAGCTACCGACTTCTGGTCTTTGAAATTACCACAAGAAACCAGAAACTACGTTCCGCGTCTGCTCGCCCTGGCAAAAATATTTGCCAATGCTGAACATTATGGTATCAACTTAAAATCTCAGGCACATAAACCCACATTTATGGCCGTCGATATTGGTTCACAACTCGAGCTATCAAAAGCAGCCCAGCTTTCTAACACTAATATTAAAGAGCTAATTCATTTAAACCCGGGGCTTAGTCGAGGTTACACCCCTCCGAAAGGCCCTCACCGCTTGTTAATTCCCATTAACAAGGCTGAGCTATTTAAAAAGAACCTTGCCGCTCTGCCGTTTGACCAGCGAGTGCAATGGCAAAGACACAAGATTAAATCCGGTGAAAATCTGGGCATGATTGCACGTCAATATAAAACCCGGATAAAAGGCATCCGTGAAGTCAATAATTTAGCAAATAATAATATCCGTGCGGGCGCCTACCTGCTTATTCCTGTTTCTCGCGGCCAAGCCACGGCAAACTCGCCTACACAAGTCACTGCAAAAAATCCTGTTTATAATAAACCCATCTACAAAGTAAAAGCAGGCGATAACTTGTGGGGCATTTCCAAAAAGCTAGGTTTAAGCAGTAAAGAAATTGCGCAATGGAACCAGATCGAACTAAACAGCACTTTATCTTTAGGTCAGACTTTAGTCATCAAACAACCCACTAATAGCCTGCAACCGTCTAAAAATAAACAATCTATTCAATACACCGTGCGTAGAGGTGATTCCTTATATGCTATCTCGGAGAAATTTAATGTACGGGTAGCTGATTTACGCAAATGGAATTCAAGTACACTGGGTAAATTTTTAAAGCCAGGGCAAACAATTATTGTTAGAAACAACCCGCCATCGACATAAAACACTGTATTATCGATGATCAACAAAGAATTCACCACGAAGAACATGAAAGACACGAAGTAAAAATCAGTTTTAACCATAGTCGCATTCAGGTCTTTCATGGTTTAATATAAATATTTTTCAACTAGATATTTGTTTTAATATTTTCAGCCGAATAAAGATGTAAGCAGCCACTTAGGAACGTGCACAAAATAACTTAGCTAACTTGGAAGCTAACTTGGAAGCGATGTCTTTAGCCCAGCCTTTTAATATGCCGGGCTAAAGACACCGCTTCCAATTATTAGTTGTACAGCTTATTCCGCACGCACTCCTTATTAACATTCTACCCATATCTAGTGCAACTATTTATAAATCAGGACGATCAGTAATTTGCCAATGAATATTAAATTCTTACTGCCATGGTTGGTAATAATTCTTATTCAGGCCTGTGCCGTACCGATTGTAGAAATCCCAACCCCGACTGCTGTCCCTGAAAAATTCACTCAATCAGGCACTTCACCCGTACAAGAACACTGGTGGCTGGCATTTAATGACCCACAGCTCAACCAGCTTATTGATCAGGCACTAAACAATAATTTCAGCCTACTTTCTACATTTAATCGACTGCAACAAGCCGAAGCGATTGCAATTAAACAGAGTGCCGACCTTATTCCCAGCATAAGCGCAGCTTTCGGTGGCGAGCAAAGCTATTCTAACCTAGGCGATAGTAGTCGTTTTGCATTTGGACTCAATGCCAGCTATGAAGTCGACTTATGGGGGCGCTTACGTGCGCAGAAACATGCGGCCGAACTGGATGTACGAGTTGCCGAAGAAAACCTAAATACCGCAGCAATTTCGCTGTCGTCAGAAGTTGCTATTGCCTGGTATCGATTAATCGGCCAACGAAGTCAATTACACCTGCTTAAGCAGCAAATTAAAACCAACCAGGATAATGTAGAAATCACTCTATCTCGATTTGCTGGTTCACAAGCAAGCGCAGCCGATTTATTTCAGCAACAACAAACTTTACAAGCGACTATCGGCGATCAAAATGATGTCCTGGCAACCATACAAGTACTGCAAAACCAACTCGCCATCTTAACCGGTAATACGCCTGGCATGTTTGATATCTCCAGTGATAAGCGACTACCTGAGTTACCACCACTCCCAAAAACCGGACTAGGCAGTGAGCTTATTCAGCGCCGTCCCGACCTACGTCTCGCCTATTTCCGTGTCCAGGCTGCAGACCAACGAACGGCATCTGCAATAGCTGACCGTTTTCCAAAATTAAGCCTGTCTGCTAATATTGATGCTACCGCACCCAACTTACAATCCTTGTTCAACAACTGGATAGCCACATTAGCTGGCAACCTGATTTTACCCATTGTAGATGGCGGGCGACGTGTCGCAGAAGTAGAAAGAAACAGAGCGGTCGCAGCAGAATCACTGAATGATTATGCCAGCACTATTCAACAGGCTATTAAGGAAGTTGAAGATGCACTGGCTCAAGAATATCAGCAGCATGAACTGATAAATAGTCTGAATATACAATACAGTTTTTCGCAAAAAGCCAACACCCAAATCCGTTTACGTTATATGTATGGAGCTATTGATTTTCTTCGGGTTTTAACCACGCAAATTAATCAGCAAACATTAGAGCGCAGCCGTATTTCAGCACAACGTCAACTTATAGAATACCGAATTCAGTTATACCGGTCTTTGGCTGGGAGTTGGCCATTACCCGATTATCAGGATAAAACAGCCAAAAATAAGGAACAACAAGATGGTTAAATACCTGCAACGCTGGATGCCTGCGCTATTAATTCTAAGTCTGTCACTGGGTTTGTCTTATTACTGGCTTAGCCATAAGCCCAAAGCAAAACGTAGTACAACACAACAAGTCGTACCGTTGGTTAATATTATACAACTCAATGCGATTGACTATTCCACGACTGTCTCGGCAATGGGAACAATTATTCCCGCGCAACTAGTGAATTTAACCTCACGCATTAATGGCATGATCATCTCGGTCAGCCCGAATTTTATTCCGGGTGGTTTTTTAAAAACAGGCGAGAAAATTGTTCAATTAGACCCAACCGACTATCAATTAATCATTAAGGATAAAGAAAATGCACTGGCTAAAGAAAAATTTGATTTAACTCTGGAACTTGGGCGGCAGGCCATCGCCAAACGCGAATATAAGCTATTAAATGCCGATCTGGACCAGCAAAGTCAAGACCTAGTCTTGCGTAAACCCCATCTAGCCCTTGCTAAAACAGCTATTGCAGCCGCAGAGGCTGCCTTGAAGCAGGCGCGCCTGGATTTACAGCGCACCAAGACCAGCAGTCCTTTTAACGCCATTGTACTAGAAACCAATGCCCATATTGGCTCTTGGGTCTCTACCTTTTCTACTGGCACACCTTTAATCAAACTCGCGGGGACTGATAGTTTCTGGATTTTAGCAACACTGTCTGTAGATAAACTGAATAAAATCGACATTCCCGATATGCATAGCAACAAAGGATCAGAAGTGAAAATTTACTTTGCTAGTGCCTGGGGCGATCAAGTTTACCGTACTGGTACGGTAAAACGGCTTAAGGTAGAACTTGAAGATCAGGGACGTATGGCTGAGTTGATTATCGAAATCTCAGATCCTCTCTCACTCCGAGAGGAAAACCAAAACCTACCCACATTAATACTCGGCGCCTTTGTACGTCTGGAAATAACCGGCCGAACTCTTGATAAGGTACTAGCAATCCCCGAATCTGTCATTCATAGCGGACAAAAAATCTGGCTGCTAACCAGACAGAATACTCTGGACATCAGACAAATTAAGCCAGTGTGGCAGGAACAAGGACTGGTTTTTATAGCCGCCGATCAACTTCCAGACGATAGCATAATCATTTCCACTAGCCTCAGTGCGCCGGTACAAGGCATGAGCGTGCACATTTCGACCGCCATTAAGGAATAAGCACGATGGAAATTAACAAACAGGGTCCTATTAGCTGGATGGCTTCACACCCAGTTGCCGCTAACCTGCTTATGTTAGGATTTATTCTCGGTGGCTTCCTATTTATAAACTCGATGAAGCAGGAAGTTTTTCCTGATTTTATTACCGATAGTATCAGCATTAATGTCGTTTACACGGGTGCAGATCCCGAGGAAATTGAGCGCAGCATTATTCTTGTTATCGAAGATGCTGTTTCTGGGATAGAGGGCATCGATGAAATTAGTTCCTCGGCAAAAGAAGGGCTCGGTTCAGTCACAATCGAGGCACTAAGTGATGCAGATCTTTACCTACTTGCTCAAGATATAAACAAGGAAATTGACCGCATAACGACTTTTCCAGAGGAAGCCGAAGAACCTGAAATCAATGTAATGGCCAGTAAGCGAAAAACCGTATCACTGGTTATCTATGGTGAAACTGAAGAACAGGTTTTGCACGAATTAGCCGAGAGTTTTCGCGATCAATTATTACAATCAGAAAGTATTACCCAGGTTGAACTGGAAGGTGTCCGGCCTTTAGAGATCAACATTGAAATTCCACAGGAAAATTTACGTCGTTATAATCTTTCTCTTGCCTCGATTGCCCAGCGTATTCGTGATGCCAGTCTGGATCTACCCGGGGGTAGCGTTAAAACCGATGCTGGCGAGATCTTAATTCGTATGCAAGAACGCAAGGACACTGGGCTGGATTTTGCGCAAATCCCCATTATTACCACAGAATCAGGCGCAACCATTTTATTAGGCGCTATTGCAAACATCACTGACGGCTATGAAGATACTGATTATTCTGCGCGTTATAATAGCTATCCTGCCATCATGCTACAAGTCTATCGCGTTGGTAATCAAACGCCGACAGGCATAGTCGATGCCGTTAAAGAACAAATTGAAATCACTAAAATTAGTTTACCAAAAGGTATTTATACTGATATACGCTACGATGCATCTGCATCTTACTCGCAACGCATCGATTTATTATTACGCAATAGTGCCTTAGGCTTAACGCTGGTATTTATTACCCTCGCCTTGTTTCTGGAAATACGCTTGGCATTCTGGGTCATGGCGGGGATTCCTATCGCCTTTATGGGCTCCTTTTTATTTCTGCCGACCCTGGGCGTATCATTGAATATGATTTCCCTGTTTGCCTTTATTATCGCTTTGGGAATTGTCGTTGATGATGCCATTATTATCGGTGAAAATGTCTACCACTATCGCCAGGAGGGCTACCCTGCACTCACAGCAGCCATTAAGGGCACCCGGGAAATGGCGACGCCGATCACGTTTAGCATCCTAACTAATATAGCCACCTTTGTACCCTTATTCTTTATGCCGGGGGTTATGGGGAAAATATTTTTTATGATTCCCACGGTAGTCATTTTAGTCTTTGTGCTGTCTTTAATTGAAAGCTTATTTATCTTGCCTAATCACTTAGCGCACATTAATGACAAGCAAAGGACAGGACTGCAACGTTGGCTATATGAGAAACAACAAGCCTTTAGTCATGCCTTTCGCCACTGGGTTAAATATCGTTATGGCGCCTTGCTTGATTTCAGCTTAAAGCACCGTTACTTAACTGTGATCATCGCCCTCTCATTGCTGATTGCTACACTCTCATATGCTGCGAGCGGACGCATGGGAATGTCGATGTTTCCCAAAATCGAATCTGACTTTGCACAGGTCAAATTAAGCTTACCTTTTGGTACACCAGTAGCAAAAACCCAGGCAATTGTGGACCACCTGATCAAATCTGCACGCACCAGTGTCAATGATATAGAGAATGGCGAACAACTAATTCGTGGCATCTTTGCTGAAGTAGGTAAAGATGGCAGCCACAAAGCGACTGTGCGTACCTATCTGGCAAAACCAGAGATTCGAGATAACATCATGGGCACTGATCAATTTACTGAAAAATGGCGCTCTACCTCGGGCGAAATAGCGGGCATAGAAAGCCTAATTTTTGAATCAGACTCAGGTGGCCCAGGCTCCGGCTCGGCCATTACCATAGAATTAATCCACCGTGATATTACTGTTCTAGAACAAGCCAGCTCGCAACTGGCAAATACATTACGTGCCTACCCTATGGCAAAAGATGTGGCTAATAGCATGAGCTTAGGCAAACAGCAACTGGATTTTAGCATACTCCCCGCTGGCGAAAGTCTTGGCTTAACCCCTTTTTCAGTCGCTCGGCAAGTACGTAACGCTTTTTATGGTGCAGAAGTTTTACGCCAGCAAAGAGGCCGCAATGAAATTAAAGTGATGCTACGCCTCCCTGAAGATGAGCGAGTATCTGTACAAGATATGTATGATTTCCTGGTTTGGACCGATAAAGGCAAAGCAATCCCCTTAGATGAAATTGTGCAAATAAAAACAGGACATGCCTTTACTGAAATCAAACGACGCAATGGCCGGCGTAATGTGCAGGTAACCGCAAACGTCACACCCAGAAGTCAATCAGTAGAAGTCATCAATGACTTAACTGAAAATGCATTACCCGCTTTAATGGCACAATACCCTGGATTGCACTATAGCTTTGAAGGTAAACAGGCTGATATGGCTGATAGTATAGGAAGTTTGAAGTTAAGCTTTGTATTTTCTGTACTCGCCATCTATGCGATGCTGGCAATTCCGTTTAAAAGCTATATCCTGCCGCTGATTGTAATAGTCAGCATCCCCTTTGGTATTATTGGTGCGATTTTTGGGCATATAATTATGGGCTTTAACCTGAGTATATTGAGTATGCTGGGAATTATTGCCTTATCAGGTATCGTGGTCAATGACTCACTGGTGCTTATCAGTCAAGCCGTGCATCTGGAAAAAACAACCGACCTTGAACCTAAAGAGATTATTAAAGCCGCAGGTATTCAGCGTTTCCGACCCATCATTTTAACCACTTTAACGACCTTCTTTGGTTTAGCCCCGATGATCTTGGAAACCTCGCGTCAGGCACGCATGCTAATTCCGATGGCTGTCTCTATTGGTTTTGGCATTTTATTTGCTACCTTGATCACTTTAGTTCTCATCCCTTCTTTATATTTAGTGATCAATGATTGCAAACGTTGCTGGAAATCATTATTTGCCCAGCTTTGATTTGGTGCTTTACTAAACCTCCCTATAAATCCAAGATCAGGCTTTACGCCCACTGTATTTCCTAGCATAATGCTTAACATTTTATAGAACACACAAACAAGGAAACAACACATGAGTGACTCAAAACACTGCCGCCTACTCATTTTAGGCTCCGGCCCGGCTGGCTATACTGCTGCCGTTTATGCAGCAAGAGCCAATCTAAAGCCGGTAATGGTAACCGGTCTGCAGCAAGGCGGGCAATTAACCACTACGACTGATGTAGACAACTGGCCTGGCGATGATGCCGGCGTACAAGGTCCAGAGTTGATGGAAAGAATGCGCAAACATGCAGAGCGTTTTGATACCGAAATTATCTTTGACCATATTCATACCGCAGAATTATCCCTGCGCCCGTTTAAATTAACCGGAGACGCAGGCAGCTATACCTGTGATGCCTTAATTATCGCGACCGGTGCATCCGCTATGTATTTGGGTCTGGATTCAGAAGAAGCCTTTGCTGGTAAAGGCGTTTCAGCCTGTGCAACGTGCGACGGATTCTTCTACAGAAACAAACCTGTTGCCGTCATTGGTGGTGGAAATACCGCCGTTGAAGAAGCCCTATACCTTGCCAATATTGCCTCTAAAGTCACGGTTATTCATCGCCGTGACAAATTCCGTTCAGAGAGGATTCTCTCTGACAAACTGATAGAAAAAGCGGAAAATGGCAATATTGAGATTGAATGGAATCACACCCTGGAAGAAATTCTGGGTGATGATATGGGAGTTACCGGTATGCGCATTAAAAGTACGCTGGATGGCAACACCAAAGATGTCGATGTTCACGGTGTATTTATCGCCATCGGCCACCGCCCCAATACGGAGATTTTCAAAGGCCAGTTAGATATGAATGATCATGGTTATATCCGCGTCAACAGCGGTATAGCAGGTAATGCCACAGCAACCAGCATACCCGGAGTTTTTGCCGCAGGTGACGTAATGGATTCAGTGTATAAACAAGCGGTTACATCTGCTGGTGCCGGCTGTATGTCAGCACTGGATGTAGAGAAATATCTGGATGATTTGGAAGCTTAGCTAAGCGCTATCCAGTTAGCATTATTTTTGTAGCACTTTAAGCATTCGCGAGTAGCTTAAAGGTTTGTTTGAAGTGCTGTGTAATCAAGTAATGATGTTAATAAACAAAAAACTGCTCCACTTCTTCATCATTTTTTTTCAAATGGCTAATATATAGGTGCGCTAAATTATAATAGACCGTTTTAGCAATATAGGGATCATTATCCATGATTTTCTGAAAATCATGTGTATCAATATCGAGGGGGAGTATTCTCCAAAGCAATGTCCTGTAACCAGAGCATTTTAACTTAACTTCTGATAGCCGTTCCCCGTCTCTTAGCTTGGTTACTGCTGGTAGAAAACACTCACCTTGCCTTGAATTCAGGTCGTTTAAAATGGCAAGTATGCACTAATAGTGTTCTTTGTACATCATCCAAACCATTAAAAATTAATATTCGAAATAAGGCGTCTTTGATTTCTTCGATCTCCATAATACTGCACCTTTTGTTATTTTTATGGCTTAGAGAATATTTAGCCTTTTATTATTAATTCAGAATCGTTGCATACAGGTTAATGGATTCTTAGTTATATTCTCCCCATACTTTAGACTGTAGACTTTAATAGTGGATATCTAAATAGCTTAATCGGCTATAAATTCGGGGCCATATTGAATATCAAATACGGTATATTGAGTCTTTTGCACCTCATTGTGAATCTGCACCTGGTCATCAAACGTCTTTTTCAATAAGGCTTGCGCCAATGGAGAATCGAGGCTGATATAACGTTTATCCATTCCAAATTCATCAGCACCGACGATACGATATAACAAGTCATCTCCCTTATCATTTTCTAATAAGACCCAGGCAGAAAAAAAGATTCTGTCCTGATCAGCCGGCTTGGCAGAAATTATATTCAGCGAGGGCATGCGTTTTTGTAAAAAGTGAATACGACTATCAATGCCACGTAGCTCTTTTTTGCGATAGATGTACTCTGCATTTTCCGACCGGTCACCTTCAGCGGCAGCAGCGGATAAGGCGGACACCACATCCTTACGCTTTAACCAGAGATTCTTTAATTCCTGTTCTAAGTGTTGATAACCAGTGGGGGTTATATACGGGGATGATTTAGGCCGAGGAGCTTTCCAGCGAGACATATAGAAGTATAAATAGAAGTTTTGTTTTAAAATAACTGAGTCTTATACCAATCTAGCGAATATAATATTTGGCGCAAGTTCCTGTATGCAACTAACGGCATTGCATACTAGCTAGATTATACCTACTACTAATTAACTGTAGTTGATACAGTTCCATAAGTATTCGTCGTATAAAGTTCAATAGTGGGGCGTAGGCTTTAGCCTGCACTGCTAAAGCCTACGCCCCACTAGTAGTGCAAGAGTTTCTGTAACAATTAATAACTTATTTCTTTGCTTTACCCAACAGTTTTTTTAGTGCGCCAGGTATTTTAAAAATTGATGATCCATAGTCCGGTTCAACATCGATTTCTTCTGCACCTGATTCATTAAAACCTTCAGTAACAAAGGTTTCAATTTGTTGCTCTGCCTCAGAAACTGTAGTGTCTTCAGCAGTAAACATTTCAATCTTTTGCGCCGGTTCTATATCAATTTTTATTTCAGTTTCAGCACTGGTTTTTTTAGCTTTACCTAACAATCCTTTAAATTTGTCAGTGACTTTTGCTGGTTTGTCTGTTGTCTCTTGGGTCTTTACAGTATCAATTGCCACCGCTTTGGCACTATTACCTGTTTTGCTTTTAGCTCCCGGGCTTTTAACTTTACTGAGTAAACCTTTAATTTTCCCAGCAACCTTCAAGCTAGACTTCTTTTCAACTGAACTATCCTTAGCACCTTGCTGATGCTCATTTTCTGCTACCGTACTAAAGGTCGGTTCAGCTATATTCAACAAGTCCTGTACCAGACTATCCGGCTCGCTTACTGGTTCTGCGTGTTCTTCGACCAGCGGCTCTATTGAATCAGTAATACCGGACTCTTCTCTGACTGTTTGCTCTAGCATACCGTCCAGTGCTGAAACTGAGTCAAGAATTTCTGGAGCTGCCTGTTGACCATCAATATTGGTAGGAGTGACTTGCTCAACGGGACTTATCTGCTCAACAGCATTAAATTCGACAATTTGTTGCTCGGTAATGTTTTCTAGTTGCTCTGGTTCTTGCTGTTGAACAATAGGCTCTTGTGAGCGAGTTATTTGTGCTGTTACATCAACAGGGGCTGAGCGGTTTTGTACGGTTTCAATTAGCTGGATAAAATCCAATTGATGTTTTTCCAACGTATTATTTAATTGTTGCTGAACCTCTTTTTGCTGCTCATGCTGGTCATGTTTTTGTACCTCTATTGCTTGCTCTAACTGAACAAACTGTTTAATTTGCATATCTAATAAACTTTGCAAATTACTAATGATCGAGTCTTTTTCACTCGCTTGAGAATTTTCCTGTTGCGCAGCACTCAGACGGTCGATTAATTGGTGAATAACATTATCCTGCTGCTGCCAGACAAATTCATTTTGCAATGCTTTATCTGAATCAATAAGTTGTTCGTTTAAATCAAATTTCTTTGCTATCGCCTTTATACTTTCTACTACTCGCTGATTGCGCTCTAATAACTTTTCCTGAATTTCTTCAATGAATTGCTTATCTTTCAGCATTTGCTCAGCATCAGCCGCAATTTTCTCTTCATCCTGGTGAACTTGTTGCTCAGCTGCGCTTAGCTTGTCTTGCATCTTAAGATGCTGTTGTTGTGCTTTTTTCAGGTCTCTTTTCAAGGACAGCATTTTAAAGTTGTACAAGATGGCGACTAGCACCCAGACGCTTAAAACTAAGGCACCGACAAATACAGCGTTATCCACTGCAAGTAAATACCAGTTAGCAAGAAGTTGTTTTATTTCAGGCAAGTTAGTTGGCATAAGCCTTTTTCTTGTAAAAAAAATACGTTATATTTTAATAGCCGTGAGCATTAATCAGCCCAATTCTATTCTGTAGTTTCGTTATACTATCAATCAAGGCATCAATTGCCAATAGATATTTTATTATTGTGCTTTCAAATGCAAAGCCATCTCATTGTTATTCCAGGTTAACTTCCAGGTAGTTAATTACACTCTAATTCCCAATAGGTGCATTATAAGCATCTGCTACCAATTCCTGTACATTACTTCCTGTTAGCGCCAGTAAAAATGCTAGTAAATCATCTTTTTCTGTTGCATGTAGATCGAGTGGCTTAATCAGTGGATCAAGTGTTGCATTGTCCACTCCACCCTGATTATAAAACTGGATCACATCAGTCATTGTTGTTAATGAACCGTTGTGCATATAGGGCGCGGTTAATGCAATATTTCGCAGGGTGGGCGTTTTATATTTCCACCGATCCTGCGGATCCTGGGTAATTTCATATCCCCCTAAGTCGTTTACTTTAATTGCTGATACGGCACTAATAGCTTGCTGGTCTACTTCTATAAAGACTCCGGGAGCAACCTGAATATTCCGTTTTTCAGGTAATATTTGCATGGATTCCCGATACCCTATACCCGTGTTATGCGTCTGATTATCGGTAAATATTGCATGCTTACTCTCGATAATATGACAACTACTACAAGCGCCTTTCCCGTTAAAGATTGCAAAGCCCCTTTTCACAGAATCACTAACGGCATCAGTCTGCTTGCCAAAATACCAGCGGTCAAAGGGTGAATTGGCGGATACCAGACTACGTTGATAACTAGCAAGAGCCTGACCTAGCGTGAGCATATTTACATCGCTGTTAAAACTCTGGGCGAATAAACCTTGGTAATCGCTTAGGGTTTTTATCTTATCAATAACATAGCCTACCGACGGGTTGCCCATTTCATTCTGCGCCAGTAAGGGGCCCCAAACCTGCTGTTCCAGTGTGTTTTCCCGGGCATCATGAAACAACTTTGTTGCGTAGGCAACATTATAAATCGTCGGGCTATTGCGCCGTACACTACGCCCTTCTATACCAACAGCGGTAGCCATTTCATTACTACTAAAACCCTGTTCAGGTATATGACACATGGCACAGGAAAAAGTATTGTTCAGCGAAAGCCGGCGATCGAAAAACAGCTTTCTACCCAAAGCTATTTTTGCGGTACTGACTAGATTGTCTTCAGGAATGGGCACAACAGGTAAACCGAGTGGAGCCGTATTAATATTATTGAGTAAATCGGTTTGCTGCCCCTGACGCTCTGTTAAAGCAATAGACTGGGTTTTATAGCTTTTTTCAGCATAGTGTTGCTTGTTATCACCTTTTTGAAAGCGTGCATTGTTTACACTCGCAATACTTGGCTTTTGTGTACTAGATATACTTAGCAAGGTTTTAACATCATTGATCAAGGTGTCTGCGTGGAGAAAGGCAACACTGTATATATTGCGTATTTGCTTATCCTTATCGATCAAATATACCCGTAATATATGCGAAAACGTGCCGGTAAAATTTCCTTGTTGATCATAGTTTTTCTGGATTGCCTGTTGATATTCGTCCAGAATAGGCTTTAATTTTTGCTCTGATTGAGTGGTTAAAAACTGCCAATCCACTTTGTCATTAGTAAAGCTTACCGCATAACGGCTCATCGCTTCAGGAGTATCATGCTCAGGATTAAAGCTTAAAGTCAGTAAGCGTAATTTTCCGGCCAGCTCAGGTTCTTTCTGCAAACGCCTGTTAATTTTATGAAAAACCTGGGTTGCCAATGGACAGCCATTGACATCACTACAAGTAGAATAAATAAAACTCAGCAAGGTGATTTTATCGCCCATAAGCTCATACAAATGGCGAACCTGATTATTGCTGGTTAATACTTCACCATCCGCAGCCATGTCGATGACCGGCAAATCATAGCTACCCGCTGCGGGGATTTTAAATGCTAAAGGACGATAGCCTGGTGCCAGCTTAACTTGTACCGAGTCGGCATAGACGATTTGACTGGCTAATAACCCTATATAAATAGAAGTAAAAATTCTCTTCATATTGATACCTCTGAATTGAGTATTGCTATTAATATTTTAAAAGCGTCGGTAGCAATCACCCGCACTACGGCGCTGGCTTTAGCCTTCATGCCACGAGAACATGCAGGTTAAAGCCAGCGCCCCAGGTTATTATGCGAATCCCTTTACAGCTAACAATGCATCTGCTTATGGAGTTAACTTAGCAAGCAATCCCTATGGCTTGTTAGGCTGAAAAGCTGCATACAATGAATACGCCCCAAAGCGCATTTGATGTGCACGTCCTAGTTTTTCTTTAACAAAATCGATAGAAAATTGCTCCGTTAGTTTTTTGCCATCCCAACTGAATAATTTCAGATACTGCTCGTTATCCTTATCTTTTTTATCCCAGTTTGCCAATAATGAAGAGGTGTAATACAAGCGCTTACCATCCCAGCTAGAGGACACCATATTAACCTGAGAGCCAATTTTCTGCTCGAAAACCTGCTTCGGGTTGAACGGATCTGAAATATCAAAACCTCGGGTTTTTCCATCCATAAATGTATTGACCCAAAGCATGTTATCGTCACTTTGAATAGAGATATCCACAGGTAATGGAATTTTGCTAGGGTCACCAATATCAGCAACATCTTTCGCCTGCCACTCCCCTTGTTTATCTTCATAAATCAACCAGATTTTTGAAGTAAGCGCGGTCGTAGTAAAGCAATAGTTATGATTTGGATCCCAGGCACAACGGATCTCCAATGGCGCACCCGGCACATCAAAAATCTTTTTTGGCTGACGCGCATGTAAATCCCATTGCACGACTGTATTACCAAAGTGCTTCATAGCTTCTGGATCAGCCAGCATTTTGCCAAAATCCATCATATAGTTATTCCAGCCAGTAAATGACGAACTAATCATCGCATTGCGTCTTGGCAGTACACGTACATCATAACCGTAGCCATCAGCATATTTACCCGTTTTAACCGCACCGCGTAAATCGCTATCCGTAGGATTCCAGTGTGTCACTATATGCTCACCACTATTACTGTATTCCACTAGCGCAGTTCTGCCACCATGATCTTTATTGTTCGATAAGCCGGTAATCAACATGCGACCCGGCAACGCATAAGTAGTATGTGGGCCCACTACACCGCCGCTTTTAGCTACAAAATCAGTGATTACCTTGTATAATTTTGGTTTGGCAGGATCAGTGTGTACATCAAAGATAAAGATCTTATTGGTATCCAGTCCACCCGCCCATAAATACTTACGATCATCGGTAAAGCCTGAATGATGTGCTTCATTACGCCCCCCTACCGACAGACTATTAATCACTTTACCGTATTTGGCTGATTTAGGATTCACATCAACCGTGACTAACTTATCCTGCTCATCACCCACACCTTGCATGCCTAGAGTCCAGACATAAACAAAATCTTCCTGACCTACGATTTTCGCCATATAAGGAGACTGACAAGTTTCATCTGCCTGAACAGGGGCGCTGATAACCAATGTAGTCACTGTCAAAGCAAAAGCCTGTACAAGTCTTGCCCATGATAGCGTTGATTTTTTTAAATAATTATTCATGTTTCTTCCTCATTGTGTTTATTTTTTATTATTTGAAATTAATAAAATGTTGCGGTGATTATTCTTCTCCTGTCGTAGGATCAATGATCGTGGTTATTTCAGCAATCGAATTTGCTGGAAATCCGCCACGTTCTGCATGAGTTCTAACGGCCGCTTCATCCTGCGCGATATAGACACAATAAATCTTGTCAGCAGTGACAAAACTTTCTAACCACTGTATTTGTGGCCCCATATCCTGAAGTACACAGCAAGACTTGTGCGAAATTTTCTGCAAGTCATGTCCGCTTAATTGCCCTGCCCCTGGAATGTCTCGTTCAATTAAATATTTAGGCATATTAATCTCCTAGTTGACCAGTCGTCTAAAAATAAAGCGATAATATATCGCTGCTCAGTAACTATAAATCTTATTACTTCAACCACATGTATTCCACCTGACTTATTTTATTAAAAAATAATCTTCCAGTAAACTCGTCACAAATTGCTGCAATGGTTTTACTGATTGCTCAATTTTCATTCTTAATAAAGCGCCTTGCCAGTTATCTACTAACAAATCAGCCATTATTTCTACATTAAGGTCGACACGCACTGTACCCTCCTGTTGTGCACGTAATAATGCAGATAGTTGTAAATTTTTGTAGCGTTCCAGGGTTTCCTTTAATGCGCGTCTACATACCTCACTGGTATCCCCTAATTCCCCCATCAAATTACCCAGTAAACAGCCACCTTTATAGCCTGCTTGCTCAACCTCGATAATTAATTCTGCATAATATTGTTTTAATGCTGTTAAGCCATCTAGCTCAGGGTTTTGCAAGTGACCATCCAAACGAATTATAAAAGGTTCAATATAATGACTGATCGCTTCCGCTGCAAACACCTCTTTACTGGCAAAGTAATTATAAAAAGAACCTTTAGGAATGCCCACAGTATCTAGAATATCTTTCAAACCAGTACCGTGATAGCCCTGATCCATCAGCATTTTCACACCCTGATCCAGTAGTTTCTCACGCTTGATTAGTTTTCTGTCCATGATTATCATAGGTTTATTATGCGACCGGTCGTCTTGTATTTCAAGTTTTATTTTGCATCCTTTTATTTTTATTCGAAGTTACGCCGTTAGCTATGTTGTTTTTCTAGTAGAGTGTAGTAGCAAAACTTAAAAAAATCATTAGGGATGCTTTTCTTCTTAAAATCAAAATCTAGTTGGGTTTGTAGCTCAGAAATGGTTGATTGCAAGACTTGACACCTGTTTTGTTCAATGAGAATTAAGGGTTAGAACACCCTTTGAAGCGGTTCAATGTTGGTATAGAATACCCCCCCGAAATATTTAAAAAATCACCCGATATGTTTCTGGCTGACCTTTTAATAAATCATGGTTTAACATCGTGAAACCTAACAGCAAGTTTTGTTCTGCCATTGCGCCAAGAAAAACGTCTGATTCTTGCGTCCAAACAAAATTTTGTTTTTTTTCGAATGCCGTCACTTGCTTTGAAAAGAACGCCAACTTTCGAAAATCGAAAAAATCGGCTTATACTTGTGGATGAATATCTAGATAACTTTTCTCAATTACTGCACTATCTATCTCTAAATTCACTCATCATTTCCCTCGTTAAAGATATATTAGAACCTAATGCTTCATAAGGTTTCAGGGTATACGCTTCTCGAAAAGTTCTGAGCTTTTGTCCCGCTGGTCGGTCTCTCCTCGTAGCGTGTCGACGCAGATTGTGCAAGGGAGGCAATCCGCCCGCCCATAAGTGCTCGCAACCTCCAGAACGCATTCCCTCTGCTCGAGAGGGAGTGCGTTCTGGCGTGTGCCAGGGTTCTAGTTCTACTGTGGACGCAGATCGATATAGGTAACCGCCATCGGATCGTCGATAGCCTGCAATACCTCCACCGTGTGGTTCGGGCTCCCCTGCGTGTACGTAACGCCGTCAGCAGGAGTGTTGCCCGGACCGCCAGGGTTGTAGAACGGCTTGTACCCATCCTCAGTGGATGGAACGTCGACTCCCACGACCTTACGCATGACCTCGACCGCGCCCTTTAAGACAATGTCGATTTGATTGTCCTTGTCCTCCGAGTAACAATCATTGTCCGCGACCTCTTGGTCGCGTATCCCGAGCTCGGCAAGACCGACGACTTCGATCGGCTTGCCGTCGATGATGTATTCTTTACCGGACTCGAGGAGCGCTACTAGATCACCTGCGTCGTTCTTGACCTGCACTCGGAAGTACGTATCATACTCCGTGGGCTTAAGGCCGGTAACGCCATCGGGGGTGTAGCCACCGGTGGTGAACACGCGAAGTCGGTACTGAGCGTCGGCTCCGTAAAGCGCGATGCCATCGTTGGGCGTGGAGGCAGTTATGCCGGGAGGTCCACCATCCCCCACCGTTGACATAACGGTCAGCTTGGCACCCGTGAGTCTGGGTCCGTTTCCGAGGGTTTTGTACGGCGATCCCGGAGCATCCACGGACATCCCCACCGCCGACACTAACGAGCCGCCGGGACCAACCAACATCATGGGTGTGTCATCCTCCACGACCTCGA